>JACLAA010006365.1_pt1 | contig 21730 bp, 18 predicted proteins | sample 8027891 | NCBI WGS metagenome assembly JACLAA01 (sample SAMN15724900, study PRJNA655200) | protist metagenome | isolation source: fluorescence activated cell sorting (FACS) single amplified genomes of... | place: Spain: Blaines Bay Microbial Observatory, Mediterranean Sea | collected 2016-01-19 | reverse complement strand
ACCGGCGCCTGGTTCATCCGAAACACGACGTCGTGCGAGTCAATCGTGCCTCCAAACGACGCGTCCAAAAGCGTCCCCGAATTCCCCAACACGGCGCACCTCTTCCAACGGTACTTCTTCGCGATCGCCCCGGCGTTCGGAGGGAGCGCGTAGTACCTCTTTATCCCTCCAAAACCTAATCGTTTATAATTCTCTCTCGTGACGAACACGTCTTTCAACTGAATTCGATTCGTCGGTAAGCGTAAAGGCATGCGATGTAAAGACACTTCGTCGTCTTCGTCTTCGTCTCCGTTGTTGCCTCCTTTCTTACTACAATTGGCAGGGACACTCGCGAGCGTGCTCATCCACTCCGGTTCTTGTCGTAGCTTTTGCCTGGGAGGTTTCAAAATTTCCCCGGTAAAATCGTCCAATTGTAACGCGTACGATTCCATGTCGTTGGTATTCGCGCCTCCGTCTTCTTCTTCGTTTAAATCCACGTCGTCGTCTTTCTCCACGTCGAATTCCATCCCCAAGTTGTTGTTGTTGTTGTTGTTGTTGTTGTCTTCTTCTTCTTTTATCTCCGCAAAAGCGTTCGTGGTGGTAAAAACCAAGAGAAGAAGACGCGCGAAAAGGACGAGCGAAAGACGACCGCGACGACGCGTCGTCGTCGTCATCTCTCTCCCTCCCTCTGTCTCTCTCTGACGATGCTTTTTAGTCTGAGGAGAAAAGTCTTGAAATCACATCCGTGTTTTCGTTAGAAAAAGGGTGCACGACGCGACGACGACAACAACACGAACAAGGAGCCGCTTCCTCCCGCGAGAAGAATACGAAGGACGATGACGTCCTTTTTTTCGCCGAAACTCTCTTCTTCTTCTTCTTCTTCCTCTCTTCGAATTTTCTCCTCAAAACGTCGTCATCGTCGACGTCGTTCGGGGAAAAGATGTCAAAGAAGATTACCGCGCGCGAGGGAGAGCACCGACGACGAGAACGACGACGACGAGAACGAGAAAGAAAAAGAGCAGGAACAACGCGAGAACAACGAGGAGGATGATTTGTATTCCGTGTGCGTGTTAGGCGCGGGACCGGCGGGATTAACCACCGCGCTCGCGATGCAAAAAATGGTGTCGCCTTTAAGTACGACGACGAAACTTTCGCCGCTTTCGAAGCTGAAAATAACCGTGTTGGAGAAGAACGCGAACGCTTTGGACGGGAACGTAGGCGGCGGGTTTAACATCAACGGCGGCGCGGCCGTTCTGGAAAAGTTAGGGGTATACGAGGAGGTGTTTTCGAAAAACGCGAACGCGTTGCGAGCGGTCTTGTCGAGACGGTGCGACGTCGATCGAACAAAGTTGTTCGAGGTGGACATCGAGAGGGAAGTGAGAGGCGATTTTTTAACGAACGCGAAAGAGTTGTTGGTGAACGAAGAGAGAGGAGAAGTTATGGCCGGGACGGTCATGAGAGCGGATTTGAGTCAGAGTTTGCGGGAGAGTTTGAACGAGGAGACGTGCGAGGTTGTGCTCGGGTGCGAGGTTATCGGCGTCGACGCCGAGTCGGGTGAAGTCGAGTTGAGGAGGAGAGACGGGACGACGACCGAGACGAGAAAGTTTGATTTGATCGTAGGCGCGGACGGCATTGACTCGTTGGCGAGGAAGTGCGTAGTGGAAAGTAATGCAATTAGTGGTAATGGTAGCAGCAGCGGCAGCGGCAACAGCAGTAGGAGCGGCGGTAGTAGTACTAGTGGTAGGAAAGAACCGATATACTCTGGGATTAAAATTTTATTCGGCGTGACTGGGGTGGACGATAAACCGGAAGATTTAATCCGAGAATTGAGCGATCGAACCACCGCGCACCAATGGTTCGGCGACGGCGCGTATTCGTTAGTGTTCACCGGTGGCGGGGAGAACAAGAAAAGGCATAACTTAGCCTTTTGCTCGAACGAACCGTTAGGGAGCGCCAACAGTAACCCGTCCTGGCGTGCCAACTCGTTGGTGACGAAAGAGTACGCGCACAACAAGATGATGAAAGCGAACATGCCCGCGGACGTCTTGCGTCTTTGCTTGCGATGCGAACGGTTTTTCGAAATCGGCGTCTTCTTCCACGAACCTCTGGACAGTTGGAGCTCTTCGAACGGAAAAGTCGTGTTGGTCGGCGACGCCGCGCACGCCATGCCACCGTTCTTAGGTCAAGGCGCCAACCAAGCGATGCAAGACGCGTACGTTTTAGCGAAGTGTTTGGCGACGTGCGGGGCGGATATAAAAAATCCGAGCAAAGTGAACGAGGCGTTGCAATCGTATTCGAACACGCGAAGACCTCCGACTGAAGCTATCATGAACGCCTCGAGATTCGTCGGCGCCTTGGAAACTGGGAAAGGACCGGTGAGTCTCTTTCGCGACTTGGCATTTTTCGTCGCCGGTAAGTTTGGTCTCACGGGGAAGATATTTCTAAGCGGCGCCACGCCGAGATTGTGATGAGCAAAATATTTAGATACGTTGTGGTTCTCGTACTTTTTTCGGTAAGTATACATTTGAAACAAATATAATTGTACACACGTGCGTAATCACGTTCTGTTGTTGTTTTCTCTCTCTTTCTTTTTCTCTCTTCTCGCGCGCGTTTGTTTGACTTCTAGTTCTATGCTTTGATTTCTAGTTCTCTCGTCGAGCACTCTTGAGCATCCCTTTTTTTCGGAAAGAAACCGAGCAAAAAAGGTGCTCAAAAAAAGAAAAAAAAATCAACCGCCCTTCTCTTCCTGTTCCTTCTTTTTGGCGAGCTCCTCCAACGCTTTCATCTCCGCCATTTTCTTCTTCATCAGTTTGTATTCCTGTTGTTGTTAAAGTTGTTGTTGTTGTTGCGATTCGTTCGGTTAAAGTTTTAAGTGGTCAGTGCTTTACAAATTAAAAGGGAGAGAGAGGAAAAAAAAACGCGCGAAAAGCTTGAAAAGGAGACGCGAAACTCCTCCGACGCGAAACTCACCTTCCCGTAACAATTATTACACAAATCCCCGTCCGGTAAGAGTTTACTCTTATACCAGTGTCCACTGGTCGTTTTGCTCGAGCACGCGATGCACGTTTTGTGTTGCAACGCGACCAGTTCGATCCGATAGCACCTCTTGCACAAGTCGCCGACGGTGATTTTCGACTTGTACCACTGCCGGCTCGTTTTCGTCGTTTCGCACGAGTGGCATTTTTTATCGACCAACTCTAACGCTTCCACGCGGTAACACGTCTCGCACAAGGAGGCGTTCGGTGTTGTTTTGGATTTGTGCCACGCGCACGAGGCGAGGCACGCGCATCGAGAACATATCTTTTGTATTTGTTGTTGTTGTATTTGTTGTTGTTGTTGTTGTTTCGCCGTTTCCGACGATGATGGTTGCACCACGCGCGCGTCGTCCCCGTTCGTCATCGCAGCCGTCGTCGTCGTTTGGTTCGGATGATTTTGCAACGTGGCACCCGTCGGCGTGGCCTCTGGAATGGACGCAACAACCATTCCATTATTCGTCGTAGTACTACTATAAATCGGCCGCTTCTTAATCGGCGACGAAAGAAAATCCGACGATATGGGATTATTGTTCTCGTTGTTCGATTGAGTCTCCGAGAGAGAGTTCTGCGTCGTCGTCTCCCGATGATGCGCGGAGGAGCGCTGTTCAATCATCGTTTTGAAACACCAATTTGTGAGCGCTTTTTCGAAGAGGTGAACACTCGCAACTCGGAGAAGGTGACACGTCGTATGGGCTCCACAAAAATGATTTTGCTACCCTAAAATAGATGGAGAAAAACTATAGTACTTTTCGCGCGGTACGACTTAGATGACGATGATGATGAACACGATGATGACGACCATGGTACCATACATGTACCGTTATATGTACAACCTATCTATTTATTATTTTATACTTTATTATGGGTTTCTGAAGGTCATCGTTTTCTTGAGAGAACGAAATACGCCTCGAGCGGAGTCTTTCTTCTTTCGAGTTAAGCCGTGGAGCCAGACGCCGCACTCGATGAACTCTTCAAAGTCGATGGAATCGCTGTGATCTTTGTCGAACCTGGCGAATATTTTTGATATGCTCTCGTCAGAGTTATCGATGCGAAGATCCGTGAGAAGCTGTTTGATTTCGTTTCGATCCAAATCGCCCGAGAGATCCGCGTCGTATCGGATGAAATCCGCTTTCGATCGTCTTTGGTAAAGCGCCTCGCTCACTGCGAGTCCGATCGAAGCAAACAGTAGGAAAAGAACCGTAAATAGCACGGACCAGTCCACGATTTCACATTTCCAACCGTCTTTTTCGCAGACTTCGTTTTTTATCATGAGGGCGAATGTCGCGATTGCGGCCAAGGAGAAGTGCGATAACTATAAAAACGTCTGGCCAACGTACGGAGAGAATCTGTTTAGGCCATAACACCAAAATTTGGCAAAATCCAACCAGAATTTTCACTTTCGTGCGACAGGAATCCTCCAATTCCCAGCACCTACTGCCAATTTTATATCTCCACGTGTTGGGTAATTTCGGGCCGGATTCAAGCGAATTCATTGCCGTTGAATACCTCGAAATACCTCGACCCATCGTAACAGTTCCCTCGGGAATCAATTTCTGAAATAAATATCTTTTCCGCCTTTTCGTAATTCTCGTACGTTTTCCCGGCCAGTGCAACACCAGTGAAGAACGCGGCGATTAGAAGCGAAAGAAAAGGCTGAACAGAGTTCCGAAAACGCATCTTTTTTCTCGATTCTTCTCGCAATAAATAAAGATGGTGTGCACGTGTTATTACTAAAAGAGAGAAAGTGCGGAATTATCTGACTCGGACTCGGATTGATTGAAATCAAATAGTCCTTTTTTTTTTCTTCTTTTCCCCTCTAAAACTCAGCAGCTCAGAAGTAAAAAACAAAGCGCAAACTTCGAAAAGAAAGAGAGAGAAGTTTTGTGACATTTCTTAAGACAAATTGAACTACATAATACTGAGTATGTAAGTTACTTTTAGCGGACAGTTACTACTTTTTAGCGCGTCGTCGGCGGCGTCAAAGGCTCGAACCGACCTCCTCTTCCTAACCCTTTATTACTACTACTATTGCTACTGTCGTCACCGGACGACGGGGAGGAGGAGGACGGCGAGCGACCGTTCGGGCGGATGATTTTTCGGTTCGTCGACGGCGGTTTCATGTCTTTGATGTCGTCCAACTTGACGAGAAAATCGAGGACTTTTCGGTCGGTGTCGCGAAAGACGGAGACTTTAACCGAATCGCCGACGACGTGGGTGTCTAAGGCTCTGTAGAGGTCGTAGGAGTCTTCGATTTTCTCGTCGTCGATGCCGACGATGACGTCACCGAGGAGTAAACGACCAGAGTCGTCGCGTTTCGTGCTTCGGATGCCGGCTCTTTCGGCCGGGCCGCCCTCTCTCGCGTCCAGCACTAACACGCCTCCTAAACCTAACTGTTCGGCGATTTCATCCGGGGCAAAGGACACTCCGATGATTGGCCGAGTGACTCTGCCAAAACGGATGATTTGGTCGACGATGCCGGTGACCATGTCCACGGGTAACGCGAAACCGACGCCGGAGGAGGTACCGGAAGCGCTATAAATGGCGGTGTTTAATCCGATGAGTTGTCCGGAAGAGTTTAACAGAGGACCACCACTATTCCCTGGGTTAATAGCCGCATCGGTTTGAATGATTCCATCGATCGGTCTTCCCGTGTTCCCGCTTTGAATCTGTCTCGATAACCCGGACACGACGCCAGTCGTCAACGTGTGGTCTAAACCGAACGGATTTCCAATCGCGAAGACTTTTTGACCAACCTGTAAACTACTCGAGGATCCGATCGGTAACGCTCTCGCTTTATTCGTGTAACAACTTTCGTCCATCAATTTCAAAACCGCGATATCTTTATCGTCGTCGAAACCGACAACCACGGCGTCGCACGCGTCCAAAACGTCGTTAATTTTCCCTTTGCTATTTGGCCCGCGATTGTTTTGTAAACTAAACTGCACTTTCAACTCGTTCGCGTTCCGAATGACGTGATAATTAGTCACCACGTGACCTTCGTCGTCCCAAATAATCCCGGACCCGGCGCCTTGCGGCTGCTCGGTCAAACTCAACGTAAACGCGTCTCTCCGTACCGCGACGTTGGTTATAAAAACCACCGCGGACTTTGATTTCGTGAACAAATCCACCACCGACTTCTCCTCGTCTTTCAACGGCGCCGCTTTTTGCACTTTCGTCACGTAATTCGGCTCGATTAACTTTTGTTTCTCCCTGTCCTCCTTCTCTTTCAACTTCACGCCGATGTCCGCAATCTTCGACGCGTCACCTTTCCGTATGGCCTCGGCGAGCTGCGCGTTCAAATCTTCGTCCTCTTCGTCCTCGCTCGATAACAGCATCGTCCCCGCGTTCGTCGTCGCGTTCGTCCTTCCCGCGTCATCCGAAGAAGACAAAGAAGACAAAGAAGAAGACAAAGAAGGAGGAGGTAAAACGACGTCGACTATTTTATCTCCCGTTGTTGCTTTTTCTCTGTTAATCGTTCTTAGTGTTGTTGTCCTCGTCTCTTTGTTTGAAGATATTTCCATCGCCTCCACGGAGTCAAAGGAGGCATTCGGAAACGACATCATCACCAACAAGGCGCTCAAACACATCGCCGTCGCTTTCGTCTCGAGGACTTTTTCTCTCGAAAAGAAGAAAGCATTACCATCGTCGTCATCTTTTCTTGTCGTCTGCTTCTTCTTCAGCGAAAAGTCTTCGTCTTCCGTCGTCTTCAACGCGTTGTTGAAGGAACGGTGACGTCGTTTCGCGACTCTTCCGCTTTGCGTGACGATGAGAGGCGTTTTACGCATCGTCGACGCGCGAGGGAGAGAAATCCCGCCACGTGTGCTGCTGCTCGTCGTTGAAAACATTCTTCTCTTTAATCTCTTTACGACGCGTTTTGAATGCTCTGCTCTTTCCTGTTCTCCGCAATAAAGCGCGTTTTAGAATGAAGTTTTACCTTTTCCCGAAGCGGCAAAACACTCGATAAAAAAACCGTTGGAAAGCGCGCTAAGCAGAGAAGAAAAAAGGAATGTCACAAACGCACCCAATCAAACCTGAATCACGAACAGAACTCGAAAACATCGCAAAAGTGTCCGAATATTCAGTGAAATTTGGCGCGGAGAAAGAACAAATCGCGAGAGAAGCGGTCGAAAAGAACGGATTTGATTTCTTATGTGCGGGGAGAAATCCAATTGGATTTGTCTTTTATGAATTTATGAAAGGGGAGATGATGTTACAAGCGAGAAGAGAGAAGGAGATTGATGAAGAAACGAAGAGGAAAAGGACGACCACGGAAGAGGAGGAGGAGAATAAGCGCGTTCAACAACAACAACGAAATCCTTCTCGGCCGAACATGAAGATTGCGATTCTCGAAGTCGTCAAGAAACACCTCCAACCGTTTTACGAGAACAAAGACATCTCGAAAGAGGAATACAAAACGATATGCAAAAAAACGTGCGAGAAAGTGATGAGCAAAGAGTTACAAGTGAGAGACGAGGAAGAGAGCGTGAAACTGTGGTTAGATGAACACGCGAAAAAGAAAATTAGAGGTTTGGTGGAGACGTTCGTGGAGAAGACGCGCAACGCGAAAGATTAGGGAAGGAAGTGTCGTCGCGCGATGGTTTTACATGTGAAAAACGATGCGCGCATAGTTCATAGCTCTTAGAAAGAAAGAAAGTTGAAAGTACACAAAATACTTCTACAATGTAAGTAGTTATTGGTTTTTCGTCGCTGAAAGTCATACAAACACACGCTCGTCGTACGCACAAAAACAGCGTGCGTATTAGTTGTCTTTCAAGTTAACCAAACCGGTGATCCGTCTGAACTCGTCCGTGTACGCGCCGCCAGAAGATTTACCACCACCACCTTTCTTCGCGACTTGCGAGTACGCAAAGACGCCCGCCAACGCGATGGCTGTGCCGGCCAAGTTCAACGGAGACACCGGGTTGCGGAAGAACAACACCGAGGAGGCGATGACAACCACCCTCTTCACGCAGTTACCAACCGAGTGCGTGACTGGAGTCACTTGTTGCAAAATCATGTACGAGACTTGTTGGTACAAGTGGAACGTCGCCCCGGTAATAAATACTCTTTGCATCATGTCCGCCAACGGGAACCCGCTCGTGGCCAACGCCGCCGGCGTGAATTTCACGCCTTCGACAACCACCGCCAACGGTAAGGAAATCACCGCACTCAACAACGTCATCACGGAAAACAAAGTGATGTTATCCATCTTCACGCCTTTGTTCCCTCCCATAACTTTCTTCGAAAAAACGTTTCTGGACTGAAAGACGACGTTCGACCCCATGGCGGCGCCAAAACCGATCCAATTAAAGCTCGCCTCCGCCAAACTTGCCAACGCGACGCCGCCAACCACCGGCACCAACGCAGCCACGACTGCTGGACTCGGCGTCGCCCCTAAAAACAAATACGAAAACAAAACGCTAAAAAACGGTTCCATCGCTTTTATCGTGTGCGTAAAACTCACCGCAACTTTACCCAACGAGATGTTCGTCAACAAGTTTCCGAGCGTGTGAATCATCGCCAGCGGCAATACCATCTTCAAATTCTCCGTGGAGAAGACCTCCTTCTTCGGTCTTTCCACTAAGTTCAAACCACACATGAGAGCGATTAAAACGCATCCACCCATGAATTGGAACATCGTGCAGTGCCACGGATACGGGAACGCTTTCAACACTTGCTTGTTGTAAATGTTGAAAACTATGTTAAACGCGTACCAACCACCGAAGAGGACGCCTAACAACGCCGTCTTCTTCGCCTCTTGGGAAATCTCAAACGACGCGGCAGCGGATACTTTCACCGCTTTCGATTTCGATAACGTGGTCGTTCTCGCCCGGCGTCTTAAAGAAGACGCAGCACAATCGTTGTTATTCCCGAACAAAGAGGAGGAAGAGGTCAACGAATTGGACGATGATGATTTGCTCGGGGAATTCATCATCATCATCCTCGTCTCTGTCGTCCTCGGTCGCGCGCAGCGGCACGATCGTTTGTTATTCGATCCAGCCAAAAAGGAGGACGAAATGTGCGTTTGGTGGTGGGTTGTCGTCGCAAACATGATGATGATGATGAAAAGGAGGAGAAGGAGTGTGTTTCGCGTCGCGGTGGTGTTGTTGTGTAGCCTTTGGATAAAATGGAAAAAACAAGAGGAAAAACAAAACAACTGTCTGAATATCAGAGGCAGTGCCACGTATTTTTAACAAACGAATCTTTGCGTTCGTCAAGAAAAGAGCCCACACGCAGAAAAAACTTTAAACCGCGGTGTAAAAAACGCTTTTATGGGTAGGGGATGTGAAATCATTTTTCCGCTTGGTGCCTATATTACTACTATTAAAAAGCTAAATAAATACGCGAAGAAGATGCAACAATAATTAAACGAGAAAGGGCAGGAAAGCTTTCCTGTGCTTTCCGACCGCTTTTTCTCCGAACGTGTCCACGTACCACCGTCGATAGTTTACGGCGCGCGCGAAGAGGTTGGCGAACGTCCAAAGCGCGAACGCGCGCAAGGCGAGGTTGTTCGTGGCGACGGCGAGGCCGAGCCACTCGATGAATTCGCCGAGATAGTTTGGACATAACACGTAATCGAAGAAGAATCCGTTTGGGAGGATGTATTTGCTGCTTTTGTTGGTGGAGACGACGGAGTGGCGACGCGCGGCGGCGCGGGACGGCGTCGCTCTCGTATTCGACCTTCGCCTGCGGAGGAGGATTTCGTCCGATACGACGTTGACTAGCGCGCCAAATACGGCGAGGACGAGACCGAGTTTGAATAACACATCGTCTCGAGAGCGACGAATACCTCCTATCGCTCGTAGTTCTGACGCGATGAATTTACCGTTAAAAAAGTTGAACAGGATTGCCGAACCTGTTTCGAGAACAACACAGAGAGAGAGAGAGAAAGAGAGAGTGAGTCGAGCGAGCGAGCGAGCGAAAAACATGCGCTTTTCAAATGCACGCGCAAACGCGAACCAAGCGCGCAAATAAAGCTCAGAAGAAGAAATTCAACCATAATATCGTTTTGTGCATCATAATTGGACTTAAGAAGCGCGGATATTTGTTCATCACAGCCTTGTTAAAATCGCGCGTTTGCGAGTAAAAACGAACACAAAACGCACCAACAACCGGAAAGTTCGTTTTCCCCATCGTCCTTCTCCACGGCCACACGACTGCTCGGTGCATGTAATGTAAAAAAAACCAACTCAAAACGAGCATCGTGCCTCCGTTGTTGTTGTTAGTAGTAGTAGTAGTATTCGGAAAGCTGAATAACCACGCTTCGTTCCGGATAAAGAAAAAAGAGAGCAACGCGATTGGACTCGCGAGTTCTTGCACCATCCATCCGATGTGTCCGTCGACTGCGGGACCCCACCAGAACGAAGACTTCGTGGTATAAAATCGTCCGTACGGCGCGGAGACGAAAAAGAGGAACAGAAAAACGCCGCACGCGCAAAGTTGCCACCGGAAAAGCGCGAGTGAGAACTCCGTCGATGGTGTCGTTTGCGTCGTCATAGTTCGTTGTTTCCGTCGTCAGAGTTTTGACGCTTAACTGTCACGATGAGGAGCAAACGAGATGACCTCTCGCACGTGAAACTCCTCAAAGCGTCGCTCTCCGCGTCCGTGCAAAACGCAGCCGGACCGATCGGTTTAGCTTTACAACACGTGATTTTGGGGAAACGAAAGAGTTCCGCCGCGCTCGCCGCGTTCGGCGTGTGCGTCAGCATTAGCAACTTAGGAACGACCGTTTTCCAATTCCTCGTGGACGGTTCCACGTCGCAAGTTGGAAGCCTGGTGGCGAAACATCTCGAAGAAAACGACGAGGGAAAGAAGAAAAAGCTCTTGGGAAAGCACTGCAAGAAAAGTTTGGTCGTTTCCGTTCTCGCCGGCGCGACCGCGGGGGCAATCTTACTTATCTCTGGAAACAGTTTGTTTCGCACTTTGGGAGAGACAGACCAGATGGATATCGGGCGAGGGTATTACGCCTGGCGGTGCCTCTCGATGCCGTTTAAGACGAGCTCGAACGCCGCGGTAGGAATTATAGGAGGGTACGGTCACGTGCACGTGGTGTCGATGATGAATAGTGTGGTGGCATTTTTACAAGTCCTGATGGTTTGCGTCGTGTTAAACGCGTCGTCGTCGTCCAAGGGAAAAGGAGAGAAAGAAGCGTTGGACGCGCTCGGGCTGGCGTATTTTGTGGTGGTGATGTTTCACGCGGTTTTAGGGTGGGCGATTGTTTATTTTAGTCGTCCGAAGAAGATTGGGTTAGAACGAACGATGCGAAGGAGGAGGATAGAAATGAGACGGAGAAGAGAGGCATTCGAAGAAGAAGAAGAAGAAGAAGAAGAAAGTAAAAAGTATTTCGTGGACGCTCTCAATATGTTTGGACGCAGCATTTTGCTTCAACTCTCGTTCTTCATCGCCATGATTGTGGCCTCGAGAAAATTGCCAATAGCAGGTCTCGCAGCGCATCATCTGACAGCGCAGCTTTGGTTGGTGTGTAGCTACATAGTTGACGGTTTCGCTACGATTGGAACGATTTACGGAAGCAGACTGTATTCGATCAAATCGATTAAAAAGTTGCGATCGTTGACGGTGCGATTGCTATCCTACGGCGTCAGCCTCGGCTTTTTCTTTTGCGTGATATTCTTAGCTTTTGGAACCACGGCTCGTAAGCTGTTCGTAGGCGATGAACAGACAAATTATTATCTCGGCAAAACGTGGATGCTCGTGACCTTCGCGCAACCGGTCAACGCCGTGGTTTTTGTGTTGGACGGTCTGATGTATGCGACGAAATCGTTTGCTTTCGCTAGAGAAGTCATGGTCGCGGGAGTCGGCGTCGTGTTTTTACCAACTATTTTAAGCGCGACGTTGATTAACGATGGAAATTCGAACTCCGGTGCAAAAGTAATAGCTCGTGTATGGACCGCAAAGTTAGCGCTGAACGTGTGGCGGATGCTCTTTTTATCCGGGAGAGTCTTCTTTTGGATTTTGAAGGAAGAGGATCGATCCGACGAGGAAGGAGAAGAAGAAGAAGAAGGAGAGAACGAAGGAGAGACGAGCGGCAGTGGAAGCGACGGTGAGAACACGGAAGAATCTTTGTTAGAGAGCGACATCGACGACGACGCCCCGTTGTTATCGCTTTAAAAGGCACGTACTAGTAGTATAGGATTGCGCTTTAGTAATTATAATAGGAGGATGAGAGAGATTTTTTTACATTTCTACGTCTTCGTCTTCGCTCCAATCGAAATCACTTCCGTCGCCGTCGTCTTGTTCCAAGTTCTTAGCGATTTCTTTATCTTTTTTCATGCGCTTTCTTTTCGCTTTTTCTTGCGCAGGATTATATTGTCCTTCGTTGCCGTATAACTGTTTGTTTCTTCCGAGTTGCGCCTTGGCGTCGGCGCGCTTGGAAATTTCCATCGCGCGTTCGGCGCGCTTGGCGGCGGCAGATGTTTTTCTTTTTCCAGAGCCGTCGTCCAACTCTTCCGCTTCTTCATCTTCTGAAATGTCCATATTTTCCTCGTCGTCGTCGTCAATGTTTCTCGCTCCTGCGCCGCCATTCGTTTGTGCTCTTTCTATCAAAACATCCTCGTGCTCTTCAATCATCATCCCCGAACCGATGGTATCGCTCATCAACGCGAAATCGACGTCGTCATTCTCTGGTAAACCCGCGATAACCGTAGACGTTTCGTTCTTGTACGCGGTTTCGACGTCAAATTCTTTTGCTTCGATAGAAACAAATTCAGTCGAGGCGTGTTGTTCGTGTCCTTCGCGGAATTTTGGCGGTTGCGTAAAGTACGGGATCTTCCCGGCGTTCCAATCGGCTAAGATAACTTTTGCCGAGGCGACTAAATCTGGAATACCACCTTTCTTCAGCTTTCCCATGGAGCGACTGGCTTGTCTCAAGAAATCGTCCACATCGGCCCACTTTCCAGTTTTGTACGTCACCATCAGTTTCTCTTGAGGGCACCTTTGGATGATTTCGTGCACCGGCGCAATCGGATCCGTCAGACGTTCGATTTTGACGCAGTTTCTCAGAGCCGTCGCGCCTTCCGATTCACCGTTCGCAGACGAAAAAACCACGCCAGGACTGTCTAAAAGTTTTACGTGCTTGTCCAAAATAATCTCTTTCGCTTTCGTGGTCATTCCTGGAGTATTCCCAGTCGCGGCGGAGGTCGAGGATCTCGTCAACGCGTTGATGATGGAAGATTTACCGACGTTCGGAAATCCAACGATGCCGACGGTTATAGACGTTTTGATATTTTTATTTCTGGCGTAGTTCTTCAACAGTTGCAATAAGGTTGCCCCGCCACCGTTGGATTTAGATTTTTTGTTGCCTTGAAACGCAATCGCAGGAAGCTCTTCGCGGAAATATTTCAGCCACGCCTGCGTCAATAAATAGAAGAATCGGTTGGTCCGGCGGTGAGTCTTTAAAACAAAAACAAAAGATTGGACGAAAAAACAAAAAACAAATTCACTCCGCGAGTCAGACTCTTCCTATCATTATATTGGTAAACGTCAAGCATCCCGCACAAATGTGTGTAGCATTTAGCGCGCAGGACATCAGCGAAATCCGCTAAATATTTTCTTCATCACCCCCGCGGAGAGAGAATAAACGATAAAACAAAAATGATAAAAAAAACGTACCTCCACGTTGCTCTTCGGCACTAAATCAATCTTGTTCAGCAACAAAATCACCCTCTTCCCAGGATTCGTCTTCCTCACGAACCTCTCCACCTCGGGCGCTCGACACGCCAACGGGTCTCTCGCGTCCAACACTTGAATAACCACGTCCGACAACTCGACCACTTTTACGAACTCCTTGTAATACGCCCGGCGACTGGCGTCCGAATCCCTATCGTCCGCCGTTTGCATGCCATCCGCAGAACTATCAAGAGTCTCCGCCAACTGCGCTTTCAACTTCATCTCGTACGCGTTTTCTTTCTTCTTCGCCATCGTCGCCAAATCTTCAAACCCTCCCCCCGCCTTCGCCTTCGCTTTATTCTCCGCTCGCTTCTGGTTCCTCTCCAACTTCTTCTGCTCTTTGATGTGATCTTGACGAAAGTTCTCAAACTTCATCTCTTTGATTAACTCGTCTCTGTACGGGTAATTCGCCGGGACGCCGCCAATCTCTTTCGGTTTCTTCGGTTTGATCCCGAGTTTTTTCAGGCGAGATTCCTCTTTCCGCTTCTTCTTGTGGTGCTCTTTCACTTTACGAATGACTTTGTATTTCTGCTTCAACGTCGTTCGTTTGGATTTGGATTTGGTGGATTTTTTAGGCATGATGACGACTTAGTAACGCTCTCAATGCTTCGCGTCGTTAAAACGTACGACGAGTAGTGGTAATTTTTTAGTATTCACGGAGGAAATGATTGATAATCCGCGCGTTCGTTCGTAAACTTTCTCGAGTGTAAATTTCTCTTGTTTTTAAGCCGCCGCCGGGGAAATTTTTGACGTATTTTGCAGATGAAATTTTTTTGTTAAGCAGGAGAGAGAAAAAGAAAATTGTTGTGAAGAAGCGAGTACAATGTATCGCATCGCGAGACAACTTCGAGAGAGAGAGAGAGAGAATTTGAACAGCAACTGCGGCGCGTGGTGATGTAATCATACAAACGTTATTAGGAAACCGCCTGTTTGAGATCCAAAGAAGGAACTCGGTAGACGCGAATACCGACGTCCCACGCGGTATAAATGACGAATACGCTTCCGTCCGACGATATGAACGTCGTCGGGTAGGCAAAGTTACCGTTCGGGTCGCCTTCGACTTCTATGAAAGGGTATTTCTGATTCCCGCTCTCCTCTCTATTGTGCGCGCGGCAAATGTAAAGACCGAGCGGAGCTCTTTTCGTTTTCGACGGATTGAGCGCGAGGACGACGCGTTCTTTTACCTCTTCGTTCGTGGTAGTGTATACGAAACTATCTACGTTCGCGCTTACTTTTGAGTTCGGATTGGGGAGATTTGGAATGGGCTCTGGAGTGCTCCAATACTGTTGAGCATCATCGCCCGAGCTGTACCAAACCTCTCCAGTCGCGCTTCTCATGTACATCGAGTAGTCGTTCTGAAGCGCACTTCTCAGCACGCTATTTTCAATTAACCACGTATGTTCGGGAAATTTGACCAGTTGCTTTATCCGAGGAGCTTCCCAGGTTTTCCCACCGTCGTGAGAGTCAATCGTGCCCGAGTACACGCTTTCGCTGTCATCATCCCGACTCCCCAGTGGACTGTGATATACTTTCTTCTTTAACGACGCGTTTTCTTCCATCGGATGATACTGTCGATATCGAAGCCAACTATCGGTCGGTTCGGTCCAAAACGGAAGCCGAAGACACTCTTCTCTGAGACCACGGCACACTCTGTTCGCGATGACTTTCGGGACGCCTCCGAGCGCTTCGTGCGTGAGTATCGTCTCCGGTTCCGACCACGACATTCCCTCGTCTCTCGTCCGAATGAGCTTTACATCGCCGCCCGGTGATAACTGCTTCCTGCTCTCGCTATAAAACAACAGAATCTCATCCGTCTGTTCCAGATAATGCAACACCGGCGACCACAGCGCGTTCAACCCAAACATGGGCACTTTCGTCTCCGTCCACGTCTCGCACTTGTCTTCGCTCGTGAAAAACCGAACGTGCTGCCCTGGTTTCCCTTCGCACCCAGACGTGGAGCACTGAAACGCCGCGCAGAACAATCCTCTCTTGGTTTCACACATCGTCCCCATGTGCGCGTACGATATCTTTGCATCTTTGGCGTTCTCGGAGGCGAAGGAAAAAACCTCGAACGCGTTGTTTTTGTCCGCTTTCACGAGCGTACTCACGTTCGAGTCGAGCCATCGGGCGTATTCGAAATCCTCGTGTGTCGTCGACGCCGTCATGAGAAGTTCTGGGGGAGGTGTCCTTCTGTCGCTTTTTCTAACGAACTTTTTCTCTTCAATATAAATTTATTAATACAACGAATCAACACGCTTCTCTCTCTCTCTCTCTCTCTCTCTCTCTCTCTCTCTCTCTCATACTACTGCGTTCTATCGAGCGACCCGAGATGATCTTTATCGGAGTGCGCCGTCACTTTATACGCGTAGCAGAGGGAAACCTTTGTTCTTTTCCTTTCTCTTTCTCTCTTCCTTTTTTCGCGAGCGTAGCGCTCACATTTTTTACAAGTCTTCGCCGGCTTGCTCTTCTTCTTCGCTCAAGAGAGTTTCGATGTCTTTGGCGATGTCTTTCGACCACGTGCTGCCGTATCTCTTTTTAGGAACACCGTTTCGATCGACCAGAAACTTTTCAAAGTTCCAAAAGACGTGTTTGTTTTTAAACGCGGCTTTGAGTAGCTTCCAATTTTCATCCGCGTTCTTCCCGTTTACGTCTACTTTTTGCATTAAAATAGCATCCTCCGGGTACGCGTGTTCTTTGGCAAACTTTAATATCTCCTCCGGCGTGCCCGGTTCTTGATGACCAAACTGATTACACGGATACGAGACTATTTGCACGTCTTTCGGCGCGAAGCGTTCGCGCAAACCGGCAAAGCCTTTATAGTTTGCGCTCGCGTACCCTCAGTTACTCGCCACGTTCGCGAAGAGCGCGACTTTACCTCGCAGCGAGGTGAAATCGAACGGCTCGCCGTTCAGTTGGAATTGGTTCGGTAGTGGATCGTAGATATTCGTTCGCACGTGCGGTAGTATTATTATTTCTCGTTCTTCTTCTTTTTCTGACACATGGTCTGCGTTGGCCCCTAACTTTGCCTGTCCTCCTCGCCTCCTCCTCTTTTCGTCGTCCTCGCTCGTTTCCTTCTTCTTCTCCCTCTTCTGCACCGTCAATCCTAACATCTCCGGCGATTCGCTCGCTAAGTTCGCCACCTTCGTGTGCACGCGTCGTCGCCCTCCTCCTAATCCTCCTTCTCCTCCTCCTAACGACGACGACGACGACGAGTTCCCCAAAGTCGTCGTCATCGAAAAGAAAACGAACGCGAAAAGGGAAAGAATAATCATCGCGCCCATGCGACTCAACGACGATTTACTCGTCGCCGTTGTCGCTTTTGAACCGTTCTCCGACCCCATTGTTACAAGTGTCATCCACTGCTGCACATACGACGACGACTATTAACACTACTACTAATAAACGAGTTATTTTGTTGTGCCGTCAAATTCGAATTCGATTGTTTTAGTGCGCGCTAAATAAAATTACTAAAAATCTAAACTAGAGACTAAACTGCTCTCGAGGGCTACTACAAAATGCGCACCCTTCCCGTTTGAATCAGTTTCCCGACGAACTGCTTCTCCAACTTGAGCGAGTGCACCGTTCTGAGCTTGAATATCTTCTCCCAGTAGTGGCCGATTTTTGGCGTTTCGCCGACGAAATCAAACCCGTGCAAAGAGACGGTGCTGTTCGGGAATCGCTCTAAGCAGTAGACTAAAGCGAGAATACCAGTGGACGGGAATCGGTGTCGGAAGTCGTATTTGACGTGTAATAGTCTTTGGTAGACTTCTGGGACGAACTCGGGATGGATTTTAAACCTGGCATATGCTCGGGTTAACACGCGTTTCTCGGATTCGATGGCGCGTTTGTTTTTAGAGGTTGGAACGCACGTCTTCGCGCCCGGACCTCGTTTCTTTTGACACTGCGGTGATACCTCGAACGCGACTGGGATGTAATACCCCATCGTTGGTTTTATTTTTAAATTCATTTTTGATTTCCCAGTCGTCGTCGAGCCGCGAAACCGAGCGTTGCCGGGCAATTTCAGCTTGTTCAAAAACCATAAATCCAATTTGCGCCCGACGTCTCGCTCGTACCCTTTCGTGACGAAAAAATTGAACCGACCGACGATGTCGTGTTCGTTGTCTATTTTCTCGCCTTTACGGGATTTCAAAACCCCTCGTCCGTTCCCGACTAAAACTATCTTTTTGTTTGCGTTTTCGTAATCGATATCCGGCGGAGTCATGTTAATACTTTCATCATCGTTCGATGTTTCGAATACTCGCAGCACGGATTCATCACGTTCTCCTCTTCTGTATTTGTCTTCTTTTTCTTCTTCTACCTCTTCCTCCTCTGCTTCTTCTTTGCTCTCGAACCCGAACTTATCCACCTCGCTTTCCTTTTCCGCCTCTTCGACGTCCACCCCTTCTCTCATTATCCGTCCGTCTTCAATCGATTCCACGTCCACTAAAGAGGAGGCATCGTTGGTGGATAAGAACAAGGAAATCGCGCACAAAAAAGCGGCGAAGAGCAACGTCATGGCTTTCGATCGGACCGACGGAGAATAATGGTTTTGTTGTTGGAAACCATTATCGTTATTATGAACAACATTCGATGATGATGATGATGATGATGATGGAGTCTGCGTTGTTTTTTGGTTGTTGTTCGTGGACTCCATCGTCCCTTTATTTTAATCCACCACCACAAAACAAAGATACTACTAAATCGTTCTCTTCCCAAACTCTCTTTTGCCTCTCTCTCTCTCTCTCTCTCTCTCACTAGTCGTCGTCGTCGGAGAGAAAGAAAGAGAGAAAGAGAGCGATATGATAAAAAGCGATGATGAAGTTTTTATTCTGAGGATGATGATTTTTTTCCCGAACCATCACATCACCAAGAGAATAGATTCGCGCCACACAACACACTCGACGCAATAACAAACAAAAAACAAAAAAAAAGACGCAGACGACGAGGTTCGAACTCGCGCACCCGTTGGGTATTCAGTAACAGTCATGTATCATTGTTATTCACAATGCTCGTATATGTGTTGGATATCTCAATGCTGAGATTGAAATAAGAAGTGTGTGGGAGTTGGTTTATAGTTGATCGAATAGCAGCCGAACGCCTTAACCACTCGGCCACGTCTGCTCTTGTGTATATTACGAGGTAGGGTTTACGAGATGGTATATTTAAAATTTTACAAAAGGTTCAAAAAACAGGCTTGAAAAATAGTTAGGGTTTCATTATTTCAAAAGTTTATTCTCTCTTTAGTATTACAAGGGTGCGGCGGCTTTAGGACGTGTGTAATTATTCTGATTCTGATTCTGATTCTGATTCTACCACGTGCAACTCTCCATCTTCGTACGACCAGCCTTCTGGGAGAGGGCAGTTGTTGTCGAGGAGGTATTGTAAACATTCGGAGTGTTTGTAGTAGTGCGCTGCTCGTACGGCGTCCTCGTTCCACGGCGCTTTGGCGGTTTCGTGTAAGTACTTCAAACAGTCCAAGTGGCCTTTCTCGGCCGCCCACTGACACACCTCTTCGCTGTATCTATCATACTTACGATCAACAAGATATTCGAGTATGTGAAGATGACCATTTAAAGCCGCCCAAGCGGCAGTTCTCCAATTCCAAGGCGCTTTGACTTCTTCGCGTAAGTATTTGAGGCACTCGAGATGACCATTTCTGGCAGCACTTGTATACGCTGCCTCATCGTCAGGACACTCATTTGCAACGCAATACTTTACCATTTCCAGATTACCTTGACGTGCGGCCGCAAGAAACGTCCATCTATCCCACTCGCACTGTTTCACTTCTCTCGCCCACTTGAGCAACTCGAGTTTATTCGTTTCAGCAACTCTGTTGGAGAAAGAACTTTCGTCCCAGACACTCGGCCACAACGATTTATTCTCCAACGCAACCTCCAAAGTCGATATCGACGACATCTCTTCGACCTCAAACTTCTCTTTCAAATCACCCGCGCGAGATGATCTCTTCACCACCTTCCTCGTTTCACTGTTCACCTCGTACAAGAATTTGAGATCCGTCCCGTTGAGTTTACACATCACATGCTTCTCCACGATATCGCGACACGCGCCGCCATTCAGCAACGCCTCTCTGAACAGCCGCCATAACGGCAAAGGTTTATTCTCAAGAACCTTTCGTAGTCTCTCGTGTTCCTCTTCCGTCAAGTATTCGGAGGACATGGTTGACTATGGTTGACTTTTTCGAGTGAGAGCAAAACGTTCTTTTTTCTGAGAGCAGCTAGTTGCTCAAACAACGAGAACGCCTCTCTAATAAAACAAATCGTATTATTACATCTTCTCGACGAAGAACACGTCGCCGGACGCGACTCCCGCGGCGCCTAAACTACTGCTACTTCTATTACTACTACTTTTGTATATTCTCTTCTTCTTCTCTTCTCCAAACCTACCGCCTCTCGTGATTAAGCAAAAGTCTGAATCTTCTTTATCTTCTTCTTCGAACGAATACGACGCCGAGACGAAATCGAAGAGCGAGGAGACGTCGTCGGTGTCGTAAAATCTTCGATCGATAGCCTCGCCCGTCGGTAAAGATATTCGTATTCTCACGACGTTGCTCGTTGTCGCCGTCTTCAATGTTGATGACGACGAAGCGAGTGGTGGTGGTGGTTCTAAAGGAAGCTTTTTCGCCATCGCTTCTCGAAATCGTCTTAATTTCTCTTTGCGTTCTTCGTTTCGTTCGATTCGCCGTCGCGCCTCTCTCGCCTCCGCGAGTTTCTTCTCCTTCTCTTTTCTCTTCTCTTCCTCGTCGTTTCTATTTAACGTGTCTATGCGCTCGACGACTTCGTCGTGTTCCAACGACGGCGCTAAATCCACCTCCACGTCCGTTTCTATTAAACTCGCCACGATATCTTCTTCGCCGCCTTCAACTTTCAACGAGACGACTTTCAACTCGAACACGAACTTTGATTCCGAAGGAAAAGAAGAAGAAGAAACGAATCCGGAAAAGTCCACCTCAAAGACATCCCCGACGTGCACGCACGATCGTTGCACCAAAACGTTCTCCAAAACCATCTTCACGTCCGCCTCGGGATGTCGAGTTAAAAACTTCGAGAACTCGTTCGATTTCGGTTGCAACTTCACCCACTCGCACTTCTCGAGCGCTCGAGAGCGAAACTCCACGCGGAGGAGATTCTTTTCATCGACAGATGAATACCCCAATCTCTTATACAAGTCTGTTGGAATGACCACGGAATCTTCCTCCGCTTGGTAATCCAATGCGGCGCAGTAACATCCTTCTCCTTCATCTTCGTCTTCGACGACTCTCGAAACGTAAAAAAACGCATTCGGTTGCCTCGCACCCATCTCGTCATCAAATCTCTCGAGCATTCTCAGCGCACTAGCTGGCAGTTGAATCTTATCCTCCCTTCGGGTGCGAATCCCACGTTTCAATGCGACGTCCTCCACGCGAACATGTAACTCTGCTTTCCAAAGTACCTCGTATCGCTTCTCCTTCTTCTTGCTTTTCGTTTTCGTTTCCGCGTTTGTGTTTCGATTGGTTTCCCGTTGCTGCTCCCCCCGAAGTCGTCTCGCGGCAGTCGCTTTAGAGCGCTTCTTTTCCATCTCTTTCTTTTGCTCTTTGCGGAGTTTTTCGGACGGGTCGTTCAGGCCGCCGAAAAACATTATTTGAGGAGCAGAATAGTTGTCGTCGCACAAAGCGCAGAGCAGCGAGAGGATTGGAAATGGAGAAATTCGCGTCACTTTTTCTCACTTACAACTGCAAACACACACACAAATATGCTTCGAACGAGATCAACAAAACACGCATCATCGACTTTAGCAGCAGCTTCGAAAAGAGTTATTCTCTCTATCTCCTCCTCTCGAACGTTCGTTTCGAGTTTTGAGGAGGAGGACTTTAATGACGAGAGAAGAAGAGGAAAGATGATGCATTCTCGACACCAACAACTGAATCCAATTGGATCCTACTCATCATCGAGCGTGAAGAAGTCGTTCTTCTGTGCTCGTTTTTCGACGAGAAGCAATAATAACGATGACATTGATAATAATACTATTAATAA
>JACLAA010003380.1_pt1 | contig 21736 bp, 34 predicted proteins | sample 8027891 | NCBI WGS metagenome assembly JACLAA01 (sample SAMN15724900, study PRJNA655200) | protist metagenome | isolation source: fluorescence activated cell sorting (FACS) single amplified genomes of... | place: Spain: Blaines Bay Microbial Observatory, Mediterranean Sea | collected 2016-01-19 | reverse complement strand
AATCCTGACTTACATGATCAAATGTGGAGTGAAGCATCAAATAAACTTAGAGAAATGTCTGTTCGTGAATTTGAATGGGAGTTTATAGATGAGAATGATGCAGGTGGTAAGGTTGCTTTTTCTGTATTCCAATCGTTATGGTTACATGCAGTTAATAGAGAGATGAAAAAGATGGAGGACACAAGAGATGGGTAAACTATTAAAGACTACTGAACCTTATAGTGAATTACAAATGTTACATATGTTAGTTGATGATTTATTTTGGGAGATGCAGCAGGTTGTGGAATGGGATGCTGTAGTGCAAGACAGAATGACTAGTAGTGGAGTAGATAGTTTAAATAATCTTGCAAATTTTGTAGATCAAATTCAAGGTTTGATTATGCATGATGAGTACTATAAAAAATATCAAGAGCATTTAAAAGCATTTGATGTTCCACCATGGAAAAAAAGGAAATGACTTATGGGATACACTAACTATTGGAAACAACCTACTGATTTTACAAATGAAGAGTGGGATGCTGTAGTCAAAGAGTTTAAATATGTATGTGATATAGGTAAAGATTTTATACATGAAGTAACTGTTTCTCATATTGATAACTCTATTATGTTTAATGGAACAGGTTGTGAAACATTTTATTTAGATAAAATAGCTAGACTTTATGATGATTTGCCTATTCATTGTTGTAAAACAAATGCTAGGACTATAGATATTTATGTATGGCACATGCTTACATTTTGTCAAATGATTAAAGAGGACTTTATTTGTAGTAGAGATGGGTGGTATTGGGAAAAGAAAAAGGAGGATGTATGAATAAAACATTTGAAAGAGTATCATTTCTTGATGTTCCATCAGTAACAAAAGATGATGTCAAAGAAATAGTTCGTCACGAGATTAATCGCATTTTAGATTCTGATTGGATGGAACAACAGATAGCCCAAGTTTTATATAAAAAGAAAAGTGAAAAGGAGAAAGTATGAAGATGTCTTACACAGTAAATAATATTCAGATGTTTTTATTAGGTGCTCTAATGGTATTAGGGTTTCAAGAAACTGTTAGTTATTTTTTACCTATGATAAATAACAAAGGTTTGTTTTATTACCTATGTGTATATCTAACTACTGGTTTTATATTAGGTAGAGTAACTAAATCACATGCAGAATTTTATTCTAAGTTAGAAAAAGGAGGACTTGAAAGTGACACCACCAAAAGAGGAAGTACTAGTATTAAAAGTAACAATGTCAAGGCCAACACCCCCAGCACTAATGCTACTCGCAGGAACGTACAAGCACCCACATAAAGGGTTCTGGTCACACTATATACATGATGAAGATGGTGTAAAACAAATATCTTTTAGACAAGAACATGTAACTGCAAAAGAATTATTTGCTTACATTAAATATGAGGAGGCTAGAAATGAATGTGGATATTAAGCAGTTGTTTATTGATGTAGCTAAAGAACATTATAAAAGTATTAAAAAGAAACATAAGCATACTCCTGCTTACACAGGTAAGAAGTTAAAACCTGCTACTAGACGTAAGAAATATACTAAGAGTAATAAGGGAGGACTTAAAGATGTCTAGAGATTTTGAAATTCATAACTTATCTAATTTAACTGAAGAAGAACTATGGGAATCCGTAGATGAATTAAAAAGTATGGTTGAAGGTGAAATAGAATGGCGAGAAGAACGTGCTGAAAAAGAAAAAAAGATAGAAATACCATCAGAATTGTGGGTTGAATTATATTCTGAGCTTTCTTCATATGTAGAAAATAAATGTTATCCAAATAGAAAAACTCATAATGAAGAAGGTGAAAGATTAAATGAAACTCAAGATGATTTCTGTGAAATCGTTGGTGAAGTAGAAGGTATATTAAGAAGTTACTTTAGAAAAGAGGAGATTTAATATGGCATCTATTATTACAAAAAAATGGGAGAAAAAAATTTCCTCTAATCTTTTAGGTAAAACAATTGCAAACATTGAATACCTAACAGAAAAAGAAGGAAGAGATAATGGTTGGAATCAATTACCACTTGTTATTATTTTTACAGATGGTTCATGGTTATTGCCAATGGCAGATGATGAAGGTAATAATGGTGGTTCTTTTGCCACTTCAATAAAGGGATTAGAAACTATTCCTGTAATGTGGGGGAGTTAATATTATGGCAGCTAAAGAAAGAGAATATGTAATTGAAGGTGAATTAACTAGTAGATCTTTTTATGTGAGGATCTATGCTTCTTCAGAAGAAGAGGCTGAAAAAATATTTTGGGAAGGTGTTTCAATGTATACAGAACCTCCTAATGTTAGATGGTGTGACAATAGTACTTATAGTATAACGGATATTCATACTGGGTAAAACTAAATAAAAGAAAGGACTTATTATGCCAATGTTTCAAGTATGCAGAACTATAACATATGATTATACATATGAAATAGAAGCTAGTGATGAAGATGAAGCTATAGACTTTGCTTGTGATGATGTAGAAGGTAAGTATAGTAGTGCAGTTAGCCTAACACATTGTGAACAAATAGATAGTGAATTTACTGATGTTGATAGGATAGATGATGACTAATATATTTACTTTTATATTAGGTGGACTATTAGTATTTTATTTTATGGATATTAATACTGATAAAATAGCAGACATATGGCAACAAGCTTATCAGATAGGTAGAGATGATGGTGAAAACTTATCTATGTATCAATACAAACTTACTGATGAGCAGTTAAGATACGAATGTGAACGTTTACATTGGGAGGTATTAGATGGTAAAAAAAGATAATCAGTTTTTGGTTCGTGTTGAATCAAACATTATAAAAACTGTCAGTTATTTAGTAACTGCTAGCTCAAAAGCAAAAGCAATGGCAATGGTTAAATCAGGTTCACTTACTCCTGATAATACAGATTATGACCAGTACAAAGAAGATGATTATGAAGTTTGTAAATTAAGTGATCCTGAGTTTAGGGAGAATGAAAATGAGTATTAGAGAATTGACCAAGTTAAAAAAATATGTGGTAGACTATAAGTATACTGATAAATATGGTGTATGGAATACACATAGAATTTTTGATGATAAGTTAGCAGCAATAAGTTTTGATAAGTTAGTAAGACAACGAGAAGATAATTTATTTTTTAATCAGAGGGGATAAGACATGGGATTACCAACATTACCACAAGAAGCAAACTTTACACCAGTTAAAAAACCTTTTATAAATCCATATGCTGTTGATGTAATGGATCGACAAGTAAAAGATATCTACACTTGGGTTCATCCAAATACAGGTGCTTTTATATGTAACTCAGGAAGTAAACATAAAGCTACTAACTTTGTAGATAGATACGAACCTTTTAGACAACGTGTTGAAGAGTCAGATGTAATAGATGTATCTGAAATTACTGGTACACCTAGACTATATAACAAAGGTAGTGTACTACAAGCTAGATTTAATCTTAAGAAGTATGATATGCAAAAAGTATTAGGAGAACCTGCTGGTGTTCGTATGACTTACAGAGATTCGCATGATCAGAGTTGTAAAAGTTCTGTATCTGTAGAAATACTTAGACTTGCATGTACTAATGGTATGTTAAGTATAGCTAATCAAACTACTATAGCTAGTAAACATACTACCTTTGATGATGCTAAAACATTTAGTAAGAAGATTACAGAAATCATGGATAATGTTTATAAAGAAGCTGAGTTAATGAGGACTATGCAACAGCAACATGTATCTACAGATAAAGCTATGGACTTTTTAGAAAATGTAGTTGCTTCAAGTAAAAAAGATTTAGAAAGAGTTGAAGCTATTTATCACCAGTATAGTCACTTAGGTAATACAGGTTATAGAATGTTACAGGTTGTTACTCATCTATCATCACACTTAACTGATAGACAACAGAAAAGTGATAATGTTTTTAATAGGACTTTGGCTTTAGAAAATAGATCACAAAATATTTTACAATCAAAAGAGTTTAAAAATCTGTGTGTACCTGAAACTGTTTAAGGAGGTTATATATGTCACAAGTTTTATTAATTGTAAAAGTAGATGATAACCTAGTTCATTATGATGAAAGAGATGCTGAGATATTTAATGCTATAGAAAGTTTAAAATTTGTAAAAGATATAACTGTATATAAACCTGAAGGTAAACTTGATGATCCTAATAATGACTCATCAAACGTACCATATGGCTTCATGGACTATAGTGTCCAAAATAGAAGTTAGAATGAAGGAGTGTTTATGAGTACTAATACTAAAGAACTTATTGCAGTTTACTATGATTCATTAGTGTTTCAACATTTAAGTGCTAATACTAAACGTGATTACAAGTATTGTATTGAAGCAGTATGGCACACTATGGTTAATAATGAAGTGTGGCCACACTTACCTTGTACTATGAAATACTTTGATACTCCTAAAGCACAGGGAATTTATAACTCCCTTGCTGAAAGGGGTATCCCTTTTGCTAATCATTGTAAAGCTGTTATGTCTAAGTTATTTAACTTTGGAATTCAAAATGGCTATGTAAATACTAATCCTTTTTCAGGAGTTGTACAGTTAAATCATAGGCCCAGGAAAGAAGTACAAAGTAAAGAAGATATATATAAGTTTATACATACAGCTTACTCAGAGTTTAAGTGGAGGAATATAGGTGTCATAATTCACATGGCTTATACTTGGGGTCAAAGATTAGGTGATATGAGGACTTTACAATTTAAAAACTATGACTTTGACAATCAAGTTCTTACACTAGAACAATCTAAACGTAGAGCTAAAGTATATTTACCTACAACAGATGAGTTGCATAAAGTTTTATTACAACAAGAAAAAGATTTTGATTTAAGAGATCAAGCACTTTACTCTGAAGGTTATATAGCTCCTAAAATTACTCACAAAACTGGAATATGTAATGTGCCTTATGACAAAATTAATTTTGGTAATAAGGTTAGAGAAATAAGAGAAGTTGCTGGACTACCTAACTTTAAAGCTATGGATATGAGAAGGACTGCTACTACAGAAATGGTAGATGCAGGTGTACCACTACCACAAATTATGTCTGTGACTGGGCATGCTAATGCACAGTCACTTACACCTTACTTAAAAAATACATTAACTAGTGCAACAGAAGCTTTATCTAAAAGAAATTTAGGAGGATAAAATGGGAAGAGATAATCATATGTATAGAAAAGTTAAAGAAATATTATTAAATAATCCTAAACCTGAAGGTTGGACTAGTTCAGATTTAGCTAAATTTATAGATTGTAGAACAAGTTCATTAAGATATATATGTGGACAATTAACAGACCAAGGCTTTTTAATAAAAAAAGAATTAGAAAATACTAAAAAAGGTAATTGCAGAGTTAAATATTTTTTAAAAGAAAAAGATAAAGAAGTGTATGGTGTAGGTATGGCTAATAAAATAGATGTGCATAATATATTTAGTAGACCTCATTGTGGAGGTAGAGGGTGAATCAACCTAGAATGTATTGCAAGACTTGTAATGAGTTTAAACAAATGCAATATGGAGGTGAACGAATACCTACTGGATGGATATGTAAATCTTGTTTTAAAAAAATGTTAAATAAAAAAGGGGGTAGTAATGGTAGATCACGTTCAAGAGATTAAATGTGCTTTATATAACCATGCACAAGGACAGATAGCTAAACATAAAACTAATGTAATGTTAATGATGGAGAGATCTGTAGGTGTAGGTGAACACTCTAATATTATAGAAACTATAGAAAAAGAATTAAATGAAATAGCTAAGTATCAAGATCAATTAACTATACTTAATAAATATTTTGCTAAAAATAAAATTGTGGAAAATATGAAATGAATATTAAACAATATGTACAGGACTTAGATTTATCAGATGGTGATAAGCATAGAGGTAAATGTCCTGAGTGTAATAGATCTAATACATTTACTGCTACTAATAATGCAGGAAAGTTATTATGGAATTGTTATGCTAACTCTTGTAAAATATCAGGTGCTACTAATATACATATGTCAGTTGATGAAATAAGGAAACGTATGAAAGAATTTAAAGTTGAAGAATTTAATGTATTTTATACAGAAGAAAATGATAAAAATATTAATGTAAAATTACCTGAAGTATTTGAAATGCCTAAATATCTAGTACCTCATAATACTTATGATCCAGGCATGGACGATTCTCATCATGCCATCATTAATAAGTTTTGTGAAATGTATGGACTATGGGCAGAAGATTTAGATTTATATTATGACATTAAAGAAGATCGCATTGTATTTCCAGTTCAAGATAATGGTGCAATAGTTGATGCAGTAGGTAAAGCAATTGATGATAGTGTTGTACCTAAATGGAAACGATATGGTACATATGCTGAAGGATTTATTAGAGGCCAACATCAATTAGCTGTAGTAGTTGAAGATGTTATTAGTGCATGTGTTGTAGAAACATTAGGTGCTACTGGTGTAGCTATATTAGGTACGTCACTTAATGCAAATCACATTGAAGGACTACGAAGTTTTAAACGTGTAATAGTAGCACTTGATCCTGATGCAGCAGCTAAGACTATTGAGTATACAAAAATATTAAAAGCAAATAACATACAAGCACTAGCACTTAAACTTTTAGATGATATAAAATATAGAAAGGAAGAAGATATATTATTTTTAACTAATACTATAAAGGAATTTAATGGAACTTTCCCTCATAAAGAGCTTATTAAATAAGCAATTTTATCAAGATAAAAAAGGTAAAACATACCCAGATAATTTTTTCACTAAAGATTTAAGAAAGATAAAAAATGTAATAGATAAAGCTATAGATAAATATGATAGGGATTTAACTTTAGATGAAGTTAGATCCTTATTTTTTTTACAACATCCAACACTAACTACTTCTCAAAAACATCAATACGATTTACATTTTACTGCATTAAAAAATACTTCAGCAATTAAATCTGATGTAGCTGAAGATTTAATAAGTATTATGTATAGGCAATATCTTGGTGAGTTAATTGCTAACCTAGGTTTTCAATATGTAAATGGTGATGTAGAAAGTTTAGAACCACTAAGAGATATTATAACTTCACATCAAGATAATTTTATACCATCTATAAAAGTAGATGTAATAGATAATACAATTGATAATCTATTAGAAAGTAATTCATCTAATAGTAGATGGGCTTTTAATATTAGATCATTATATCAAGCAGTTCAAGGACTAGATAGTGGCATGCTATATACTATAGGTGCACGATCTAATGTAGGTAAGTCTAGCTTTCATGCAACCTTATGTGCAGCACCTAATGGTTGGGCATCTCAAGGTGCAAACATATTAGTGTTATGTAACGAAGAAAAACCTGAACGTATTGCTGCTAGATATATGACTGCTGCTACAGGTATGACAATGGAACAGATTATTGCTGATAAAAAGAAAGCACATAGTGTATATGATTCTATAAAAAGTAATATTAAATTTATAGATGCAACAGGTAGAACAATGAGTTGGGCAGAATCAGTTATTAAAAAGTTTACACCTGATATTGTAATTATGGATATAGGTAGCAAGTTTTCAGATGAAGGTGCATCTACTAATAATCATGAGGCACTAAAAGCTAATGCAATTTATGCTAGGAATATAGGTAAGATGTATGGCTGTTTAGTTGTTTACTGCACTCAGTTATCAGCAGAGGCAGAGGGTAGGATTGTTTTATCCCAAGCTATGATTGAGGGTAGTAAAACAGGTCTAGCAGGAGAGTCGGATCTTATGATTCTTATTGCTAGGAATCCCCCTATGAATGATCAGACTGAAGATGATGGACTAAGGTATCTAAACATTGTCAAGAATAAAATATCAGGAGTTCATAGGATTGTTAATTGTGAGTTTGACTTTCACACAGGAGTATATTCATCATGAAACAAAATGAATATGTGTTTAGCTTAGATGGAATAGCAACTGAGACATACTTAAATAAAAAAGGCTATGCTTTTAATTGGCAAGCTTTGAATAAATACTTTACAGTAAAATCTGTTGCTAATTTAAATAAACCAGGTTGTTTAATTATTAATAATAATAAAGGTTCTAAAAAACTAGAATACTGTAATTTAAACGAAGATTTACTATATTATTCCCCTAAAGTGATTAATTTTTTAAATGAAAAAATGAAAAGAAAAATAAAATTTAATCCTCAATTTAAAGAAAAAGTATATAAAGTTAAATGTTCTTATTTAAATACAAAACAATTTGATAAGACAGATTGTAGGATGTTTTTTGAAAACCCTTTCCGTATTCAATATACAGATAAAAAGTTAGATATTTGGTTAGAGCATAAAATATTTTTTAAAAAAGAAAAATTAAAAAAATATAAACTTTATAAAGTTCTCATTCATGTAGCAGATTTAATTGAATCATCAGAAGAACATAAAACTATTATCTCTTTGTTTAACAAATCTTGTGAAAGTTTTACCTTTTGTTATCATGGAATAACACAAAGAGATGTATTTCAAAGATTTATAGAGCATAAAAAAAATGCAGAAAATAATACTGGTTATTTTTTTCATAAACTATGGCATAAGTATTTAAAATTAAATAAGTTTAATGATATTAAAGTAACTCTTTTTATATTAAAACATAGTGATACTTTAGATGAGATATATGATTATGAAGAAGCATTTGTTGAACATGATAGTCTATATCCTATGGGTTGCAATGCTATACCTGGAGGACATGCAGGAATTAGAGAGCTACATAAATTAAATTTACTAGGTTCAACAAAAAATGTTTCTTTAAAGGATAGAGATAAAGCTATTGAAAGATATGTAGCAAGAGGTTACAAAATACAAAATAGAAAGTCTGCTGCTCCACATGATAGGACAGGATACACTTATTTTAAACCCTCATTAAACAGGTATGTAACAGTTTCTAAGTGTAGAGTTAATAGCAAATTTGATACAGGAGTACATTCATCATGAACTACGTAGTAAAAAATAATAAAAAAATATCTAAAATAAATTATAAAAATAAAATAAGATATGTAGGTAGTGCTAATGCTTCAAGACAAAAGTTTGCCACAACAATGGGTACAAATTTAGGAGAAAAGAAATATGGAACTAGTACTTGATGTTGAAAATACAACAACAACTAAAAACAATAAGTTACACCTTGACCCATTCGAGAGGGGTAATTCTTTGGTTATGGTTGGTGTTCAGTCATTGGCTGCTAAAAATCCATCCACTTATATTTTCGACCATGTGGATACTACTAGAGAGGATGATCTTATATCTAATAAATTTGCTATACAAGATTACTTAGATAAAACAACATTACTTATAGGTCACAATATATCTCACGATTTACTATGGTTATGGGAAAGTGGTTTTAAATATGAAGGTAAAGTGTTTGATACTATGCTTGCTGAATATATATTACAAGCTGGTATTAAAGCATCCCTAGGACTTAAAGCTGTTGCTGAAAGATATGAATGTAATACACAAAAGGATGACACACTTAAAGAGTATTTTAAAAAAGGATATAGTACAAGAGAAATACCTAGACTAGAACTTGAAACTTATTTAAAACACGATCTTGGTGCAACAAAGGAAGTGTATGAAAAACAACTTAAAAGACTAGAGGGTAGCATATATCCACCAACAATACAACTAACAAATGAAGTTACTATTGTATTAGCTCGTATGTATCAATCAGGATTTAAAATTGATACAGCTAAGTTAGATGAAGTTCGTAAAGATTTTATACAAGAAAAAAATAATTTAGAAAAACAATTAAATTTATACTGTAAACATCTAATGGGTGATACTAATATTAATTTAAGCAGCCCTGAACAGTTATCCTGGGTTTTATTTAGTAGAAAACCTATAGATAAAAAAGCTTGGGGTAACTTGTCTACATTAAATCAATATACACCTACACCTGAGTTTAAAAAGTTAGTATCTATACATTTTAAAACTTTATATAAAACTAAAGCAGAGCAATGTTCTTCATGTAAAGGTAAAGGATACTTTTATAAAACTAAAAAGAATGGTTCTTTATATAAACGATCTACTAAATGTCCATCATGTGATAATGGACTTATATATAAAAATACTAAAGATGTTGCAGGTTTAAAGTTTAATCCACCTTCTGCTAAATGGGCATCTGCTAATGGATTTGGTACTAGTAAAGATAACTTAGAAATATTAGAAGCTTCTGCATCTAGTAAAAATATGAAAGAAGCTACAGTATTTTTAAGTAATCTTAAAAAACTATCAGCTATCAATAGTTATCTATCAAACTTTGTAGATGGTATTCAAAACTTTATTAAGCATGATGATAAGTTACATGTAAGACTTAATCAACACGTAACTGCTACAGGTAGATTTAGTGGATCAAATCCTAATATGCAAAATATGCCAAGAGGTTCTACGTTTCCTGTTAAAAAAGTATTTGTATCTAGATTTGATAATGGAAAAATATTAGAGGCTGACTTTGCACAATTAGAATTTAGAGTTGCTGCATTTCTAAGTCAAGATCCTGTAGCTATTAAAGAAGTGACTGAAGGGTTTGATGTGCATGCTTATACTGCCAAGGTTATTAGTAATGCAGGACAACCTACTACTAGGCAGGTAGCTAAAGCACATACGTTTGCACCTTTATATGGAGCATCAGGTTATGGTAGGACTAAAGCTGAAGCTAGATATTATGAACATTTTTTAGAAAAGTATAAAGGTATTGCTAATTGGCATAAGTGTTTGGCTAAATCTGTTTTACGTGATGGTTATCTTAATTCTTTTACTGGTAGATGTTTTTCATTTCCTAATGTAGAAAGAAAGAAAGATGGTTCAGTAACATACTTTACACAAATAAAAAACTATCCTGTACAATCATTAGCCACGGCTGATATAGTGCCACTTGTACTAGTAGAATTTTATAAAAAGCTTAAGGACTTACGTAGTGTAATTGTAAATACAGTACACGATAGTATAGTAATAGATGTATTTCCTAGTGAAGTATCTGAAATATATGCTATTATAAAAGAGATAGAAGGTAATTTAATACCTTTAATTAAAGAGAAATGGTATATGGATTTTAATGTGCCATTAATATTAGACGCAAAAATAGGTAACAACTGGCTAGACCAGGAAAATATACAAGGAGTTACAAACATATGTCAGACTTAACATTAACAAATCAAAATAACTTTAATCAATTAGCAGAAGCAATGGGTATGTCAGCAGATATAGCTGTTAAAAAACAAGGCAGTACATTAGCTAGACTTAAAGTAGATCATGCAGGTGTATTAGGTGAAACTATTATTAAAGGTAAAACAAAAAAAGTAGAAGTTGTTGATGCAGGTAGTTATGTATTACAGCTTGTTGATGGAGATAAAATCTATCAAACTAATCCTAAAATTAGATTATTTAATCAAAAGTTTATGTATAAAAAGTTTGTGCAGGGTAATGGGGATATTAAAAACAGATACGTTAAAACTGTTATGGCTAATGATTTAAAGTCTGATCTTAGAGATACTGATGGTGGTTTTAATTGTGGTAAATCTAGTGGTTGGATTGATGACTATCAAAGCTTACCTCAAGCAACAAAAGATTTAATTAAAAGCATTAAAAGAGTTAGAGTCCTTTTAGGAGAAGTTACATTTGATAATGCAGTAGATGAAAAAGGTCTTGATGTAGATCCTCAAGAAGCTATACCTTTTATTTGGGAAGTAGATAATCGTGATGCTTTTAAAATAATGGGTACACCTATTGGACAAATGGCAAAACAAAATAGAATACTACCTCAACATTTTTTACAGTTAGGTACAGAAGAAAGAACAATACCTACTGGTGCTAAATATTATTTACCTACAGTAGAGTTAGTGCCTGAAGTTATTGAGTTAGAAACAAAAGACCAAGAAACTTTTGCAGACTTTAATGAGTGGATTAAAAACTATAATGATTGGGTTATAGGCACACATGAAGATTCTATAAAAGGTAAAGCAGATAAAGATGTTAAAAATGTAGTAGATGAATTTGTTGACATTGATGAAGCTGCTTAATGAATAACCCTATTGAACTTGCAGTACATCAATACTTAAGTAAAGTAAAAAATGCTGACTCTATTTTATCTGAAGAAATTATAGATCAGATTACAAGTGATGTTCGTACTGCACTTATTAAACAATTTGTTGATAAAAGAGATACTAAGTTTAGATTAAGAATGTCTAATATTGGTAGAAGCTATTGTCAACTTTGGTTTGATAAGAATAAACCTGAAAAAGCTATATCACCTTCTAGTAATTTTGTTATTAATATGATGATAGGAGATATAGTTGAAGCTATATTTAAAGGTTTATTAAAAGCAGCAGGTGTTAGTTATAAAGATGGAGAGAATGTAACCCTTGATCTTGGAAGTTCAGGTGAGATCAAGGGTACTCCTGATATTATTATAGATGATATGGTTGATGATATTAAATCTGCTAGTCCTTGGTCATATCAAAATAAATTTAAAGATTATGAATCTCTTGCAGATAAAGATAGCTTTGGTTATGTAGCTCAATTGGCAGGTTATGCAAAAGCTATGAATAAAAAACCAAATGGTTGGTGGGTTATTAATAAAGCTACAGGAGAATTTAAACACGTATCTAGTAATGGAAAAATAGATACAAATAAATTTGTTGCTAAAACTAAACAACTTATTAAAGATTTAGAAACAAATAAATTTAGAAGATGTTATGAAGATGTACCTGAAACATATAGAAAAAAACCTAGTGGTAATAGAAAGCTAGGCATTGAATGTTCCTTTTGTTCTTATCGACATAGTTGTTGGCCTAACTTAAAAGAAAGACCTTCAGTAGTATCACAAGCACAAGAGCCTCCAATGGTGTGCTATACAGAACTTAATAATGTATAGTAGAAAAAAAATAAATAGAGGATTTAGAAGTGGACTAGAAGTAATGGTTAGCAATCAATTGCTTTCTAATAATGTAGTTGTTAAATATGAACCAATAAAAATAGAATGGGAGGATTTAGCCTATAGAAAATACACACCTGATTTTTTATTGCCTAATGGAATCATTATAGAAACTAAAGGTTTATTCACAGCACAAGATAGAAGAAAACATATTCTTATAAAGAAGCAACATCCTGAGTTAGATATTAGATTTGTATTTACTAATTGTAAATCTAAATTAAATAAAAGATCTAAATCAACATATGCTAGTTGGTGTGAAAAACATAACTTTTTATATGCAACAAAAAAAATTCCAATAGAATGGCTTAAAGAAATAAAACAAATAGAACTTAAAGAAACTTTAATACCTTTTAAAGGAAAGAAATTATGTTAGATGATTATGTAGAAGAAAAAAGTAATGGTGACGATAGCTTAACAAATGATGATATAGCAATAGTTTTAAAACCTAACTTTAAAAATAATGAATGGAATCATACAGTAGATGTTAATGCTATAGTAATGCCTCAAGAAAGATTAAAAGATATAGAACAAGATGAACTTAAAGATGTTATGTATGCATTAGTAACTTGTTTTAATTTATTAAATACTAATACTGAATTTGCTAAAAGAGTAGCAGATGAAATGGATAAAATGTCTGAATCTGATTTTAATAAAGCAGCTAAAGATAAAAATAAAACTTTATATAATTTATCTTCATGGACTAAAACTGTAGGTAATGCATGAAGTTACAAGATGATTTATATAATTGGGAAAAACAAAATGAAGAGTTTTGGAAAAAAGAAAAAGGAAGTATATATGATGTTGATGTAGTTAATCATCCTCCTCATTATACTAAAGGTAAGTATGAAACTATTGACATTATAGATGATGCTGTAGATAAAGCACCTACAAATCAACTAGCTTGTGCACAAGGTAATGTAATTAAATATATATTAAGAATGTGGCATAAAGGTAAAGCATTAGAAGATGCAAAAAAAGCCAAATGGTATTTAAATAAAATAATTAAAGATTTAGAAAAAGGTAATAGCTAATGGATACTATAAATTATAGTGGTATTAATATTTGTTATACAAAAGATAAAGATTTATCTAAACAAGCTAAAGAATTATTAAAAGATTATTATATGCTTGAGCATGAAACATCTCCTCAAGAAGCTTTTGCTAGAGCTTCAGTTGCATATTGTGAAGGTGACTTAGAGTTTGCACAACGTATATATAATTATGCTAGTAATAGATGGTTTATGTTTGCTAGTCCTGTGCTTAGTAATGCACCTGCTGTAGGAAAGAAATGGAAAGCTTTACCTATATCTTGTTTTTTAACTTATGTAGGTGATACATTAAAAGATTTAATATCTCACAACTCTGAAGTAGCATGGTTATCTGTTAAAGGTGGTGGGGTCGGTGGTCATTGGTCTGATGTGAGGGCAGTCGGTGACAAAGCACCAGGGCCGATCCCCTTTTTAAAAGTTGTTGATTCTCAAATGACAGCTTATAAACAGGGTAAAACTAGGAAAGGTAGTTATGCAGCATATATGGACGTTTCTCATCCAGATATTGTGGAGTTTATTAACTTTAAGTTACCTACTGGTGGTGATGCTAATCGTAAATGTTTTAATTTATTTAATGCTGTTAATGTAACAAATAAATTTATGCAAGCTGTAGAAGCAGATGCTATGTGGGAATTAAAAGATCCTGATTTACATAGTACAGATTATATAAGAGATACTATTAGAGCTAGAGATTTATGGCAACGTATGTTAGAAGCTAGATTTAGAACAGGTTCTCCTTATATAAACTTTATAGATGAAGCTAATAAACATTTACCTGAAGAACAGAAAAAGTTAGGATTAAAAATACATGGTAGTAATTTATGTAATGAAATACATTTAGCTACTAATGAAGAACGTACTGCTGTATGTTGTTTATCTAGTGTTAATTTAGAAATGTATGACGAGTGGAAAGACACCACTATGGTCAGAGATTTAACTAGATTTTTAGACAATGTTTTACAAAAGTTTATTGATAATGCACCTGAAGATTTAGATAAAGCTAAACGTAGTGCAATAGCTGAACGATCTTTAGGACTAGGTGCTATGGGATTTCATGGCTACTTACAAAAAATGAATATACCTTTTGAAAGTCCTATTGCAAAAGGTCTTAACAAACGTATCTTTAGAACTATTAAGATGGAAGCTCTTGAAGAAAGTAGATTGTTAGCTAAAGAAAAAGGTGAGCCATCAGATATGAAAGGTTCAGGTAAACGTAATGCACATTTGTTAGCTGTTGCACCTAATGCTAATAGCTCTATCATATGTGGTTGTACACCTAGTATTGAACCTATTAAATCTAATGCTTATGTACATAGAACTAGAGTAGGTTCTCATTTAATTAAAAATAAATATTTAGAAAAAGTTTTATTAAAGTATCATAAGAATACAGATGAAGTATGGAAGTCTATTATTAGTAGAGAAGGATCTGTTCAGCATTGTGTATTTTTAACTCCATATGAAAAGTCTATATTTAAAACAGCATTTGAATTAGATCAGGAGTGGATTGTAGAACATGCTTCAGATAGGCAAATATTTATATGCCAAGGACAGTCAGTTAACTTATTTTTTCCTGCTGGTAGTGATAAAAGTTATGTTAACTCTGTACATATACGAGCTTGGAAAGCCAACTTAAAAGGTCTGTATTATTTAAGAACTAGTGCAGCAAATCAGGCAGATAGAGTAGGAACTCAGATTCCAAGGGAAGCTTTAAAAGATGCAGAAGAATGTATTTCTTGTCAAGGATAATTTATGTTTAAAAGATTCGATAGAGAACTATTTGAAAAGTTTGATAAACTAGCAAGAAATGCAGGTAAAAGATATTGGAAAGCCAAGGGCTATCATGTAATAGATAATACAGATAGATATGGCCCTGACTTAATAGTTACACCTGTTGGTGGTGATGAATATTCTAATGGAGATTTTTATTGTGAAGTTGAAATCAAAAGACCTTGGAAGGGAAAAAATTTCCAATATCCTCAAATCCAAATACCAGGGAGAAAAGCTAAGTTTCTTAACAAAGACAAGTACAATCTTCCGATCTGTTTTCTCGTCCTTAATGCTGATCAAACCTATGGATACCTTATTGAAGGTGAAACGTTGGCTTCGACTCCTCTTGTTGAAGTGCCTAATAAGTATGTATGGAAAGGTGAGAAATTTTTTAGAATACCTGCTGAAACTATAGAACCTGTGGAGATACCAAGTGATTAAAAAACCTGTACCTAAAATTAATACAAATGATATAACTATTATTGAATGGAAAGATGCTCAATGTGATGCAGATTGGGGAGAAATAGAACCTCCTGAATTAGCTAAAGTAATTACTGTTGGATTTTTAGTATCAGAAAATAAAGAAGCTATTTGTATAGGATCTACGTGGGCTGATCCACATGCTAATGCTAGAATACATATTCCTAAAGCATGGATTTCTAGTAGAAGAACAGTTAGTATAAAGAAAGAAATAACTAATGAAAATTGAGATTGATAAAGAATTAAGAAATATGTTTGTGAAAGAAGCACTTATAGAAATGAGAGATGAATTAGATGAAGAATTTAAAATTAAACCTGAAACATTAAGAGGTTATAACTTACATTATAAATTAACAGATGCTATAACACAGTTACTAAATGAACTTACAGTAGGTAATAACTTTAAAGCTGAAGAAGAATTAAAAAATAAAAAAATGATAACAATCAATGAATTAGAGGAAGAGAATGTGTACACTAATACATAAAAAATAATGCTTGATTTAATATCAAGTTTGTATAAAACTATTAATTACCACAAGGCTCATTCGAGCCTTTATTTTTCCAAGGAGCAACAATGAGTCTTACAAATCCCTCAGTAATATACAAGCCTTTTAAATATCCGTGGGCTGTAGAGTTTGCAGTACAGTCAGAAAAAGCCCATTGGGGTGAATGGGAAGCTAAGTTACAAGATGATGTAGCACAATGGAAGTCAGGTAAATTAACTGAAGCAGAAAAGAATCATATAACTCAAATACTTAGACTGTTTACTCAAAGTGATGTAGCAGTAGGTACTAATTATCTTGAGTACTACATACAAAAATTTAAGAACAATGAAATTAGAGCTATGCTTACTAGCTTTACTAACAGGGAATTTGTACATCAAAGAAGCTATGCATTACTTAATGATACATTAGGACTACCTGAAGAGGAGTACTCAGCTTTTTTAGATTATAAACAGATGAAAGATAAGATAGAGTTTATGAGTGACATAGATGTTACTACTCTATCAGGGTTAGGAAAATCTCTAGCTAGATCCGTAATGAATGAGGGTATGTCTTTGTTCTCAGCCTTTGCTATGCTACTTAACTATCAAAGAATAGGTAAGATGAAAGGCATGTGTGAAATTGTAGAGTGGTCAGTACGAGATGAAACTATGCATTGTGAGGGCATGGTTAAATTGTTTAGAGAGTTTTGTAAAGAACATCCAAGAATAGTTACAGATGAATTTAAAAAAGATATATATCAGATGTTTAGGGATGGTGTTAAGTTAGAAGATGCTGTAGTAGATACAGCCTTTGAAATGGGTGCTGTTAAAGGTCTTACTGCTGATCAAGTTAAACATTACATTAGGTACATAGCAGATAGACGACTAATTCAGTTGGGATTAAAAGGAAACTTTAAGGTTAAAGAAAATCCTCTTGAGTGGCTTGATTGGATAGTAGGTGGTGATACTCTTAAGAATTTCTTTGAAGGTGTTGTGACTGACTATAATGCATCAGGAATGACAGGTGATTGGGGTTGGAGTAATACAATTATAAAAGAAGAAAAAATTGCTGCATAAATTTAATTGTTAGGGAATGAGCCTAGAGATACCATAAATGCTTTATGCTCATACTCAAATAAATCCATTATATGTCTTTTATTATTTTTATCAAACTTTTCACCTTTGTCTTTATTAAAAGCTTGTATCATTAATTTTTTTAAATCTTTATCCATTGATCGTAATTGTCTATTAGCAAATCTTATTAGTTGATCTTCATTTCCATCAGCTAAATTTGCTAGTGCTTTTTTTCTAGCTTCTGTAACAATAAGACTTAAATTTTGTTTTAAGTGATAAGCTCTTTGTAAATCACTAGACTTTTTATAAAGGTCATCATCTATTATACCTTTAATAAATGAACTATCACCTACCATAGAATTTAAAGACTCTATTATTATTTCTCTATCTAATTTTTCATCACCTGATAATTGATAAGTACTCCATATATTTACTTCTAATCTTCTAAACTCTCTTTCTACTTGACCTATTCTAGGAACTTCTCTAAAACCTTGTATAAGATTAAAAAATTCACCAGGTCGTGATGGACTTCTATCACTAAATTTATTTAAAGCTTTAGGTAAATCTCTTTTAGATACTGCTAAATGTGGAGCAGCTTCTTCTAATGCTTGTTTAGCATAATTAGCTAAACCAAATGATGCAGTATCTGCAATATCAAAAAATGTTTCACTTAAAGCTCCACCTGCTCTAAGCAATAATCTTTTATAAGCTCTTTCTAAAATAATTTGAGAGCCTGTACTATCTAAAGTTTTAGGATCTCTAGCTTTTGCAAACTGTTCAGCATCTTCAGAAACTAAATCTGCAAAACTAATAAAAGGTTGAAAAGGTTGTACTACTCTACCTACTATATTAGCTAAACCATCACCTAACATTTTATAAACTTTATCACTATTTAATAAATCTTCTTTTGTCATAGTAACTAAATCATCTAGTAAAGGAAAGTTAGCTTGTCCTCCACCAGCAAGTTTTAATCCTGTAACTGCTTTAAGTATTTCTTTTGTGTCAGGTTGCTTTCCTGATGTTTCATATTTATATACAAAGTCAGCTATAGCTAAAAAAGGTGCTATAGGAAATATAGCTCTAGTATCTATAGTACCTCCACCTGGAACTTTTAAATTATAAAACTCTCCTGCTGTATCTTCACCAAAACTTCTTCTATATTCTAATGCTCCATACAACATACCTACACCTGCTGTACCTCTAGCCATAGCTAATGTTGCTTCTTGATAGGCCATAGCAGTAGCCTCATCATGTATTCTCATGATCCTTTCTTTATCTTTTAAAATAATTCCTTTATGATATCCAGACTTAGGATCAGCTTCATAACCATCTTTTATATAATCAGGATCAGAAGGATCAAGTTTATTTCTTCTTTCTAATTCTGCATTTTCTTCAAACTGTTTTAGCTTTCTTTTTTTTGCTATTGTAGCATTATAAAATCCATCATAAAATTTTTGACCTGATTTAAGTGGTTGCATAATAGAATATCTGTATTGAAATGCAGCAGCATTAACCATAAATCTAGGGAAAGTTATGGCTAATGTAGAAAATGGTATTTTTTCCATTGTATTAATAAATACTTTACCTAAATAATTTCCTACATGTTCTCCTGATTTAAAATTAACATCTAAATTTTTTAAGTCCTCACTACCAATTTTAGGTACTTTAGAAAACGTACCTTCTAAAGCTTCATCAGTTGCAGTTTTAATTATATCTATAGGTACTTTTCTATTTTGAGCTAACAAATCTTCAACATCCATTCCTGCTCTCATTAATTGTCTTTTAACACTTTGAACAAAAATGCCTCTTCTAAAAAAAGCATCTTGTGCTAAGTTAAAAGCATTAGCAGTTCTAGAAAATTTAGATAAAGAATGTTCACCTACTTCTTGTAATGAAGTTAATAATAAATTTCTTTGTGCATAATCATCTTTTAATATTAAATCAAATTGATTTGATATTGCTTGTCTTTTATTTAAATTAAAAGGTGCAAATAACATATTCTGTTGTGCAAAATGAGAAAGGGCTAATCCTTGTTCTTGAATCATAGCAGCCCCATCACTCATAATACCTTTACCATATCCTATATTAGAATATCTACCATCTACTGTACTTTTAAATATTTTAACACCTGTATATAAACCAGCATCTAAAATTCTAGCAGCAGAATCTAAAGTTATTCCAATAGTTGTTCCATATATATTTCTAATAGTAGTTCCAATACTAGCAACTACTAATGCTTTAGTTTCTCGTTCACCTCTTTTAATAAATTCTAAACCTGCTCCTACAAAACTAACTTGTTTATTATTTATATCTTTTGCATATTTTAAATCATAAATTTTTTGTAATTCAGGATCTAATGTAACAGCACTTCTTACACCATCTGCTATTTGTTTTGAAAAATTAAAGTTACGAGCTAGTTCAGATGTATCTACTCTCATTTTAACTAAATCTTTTTCATCAATACCTGCTTGACTTAAACTTCTTGAAAGCACAGTAGCATCTATTTTTCCTTTACCTATATCTTGAGCTACAGTTGTTAAAACATCACCTATCTGTTGTTTTTTATGTATAAAACCACTAATAGATTCTAAATACTTTCCTTCACTATTTGTTAAAACATTAAAAGCTACTGCTAAACTTTTCTTTACAGCATCTGTTTCTATTTTTGCTGCATCTATTATGCCTTTAGTTTTTAAATTACTAACAACAGCACCTTGTTTAGTTTTTAAATCTTTTAATAAAGGATCTATCTTTTCTAAATCTCTTAAAGTAGTAGAGTATTTAAAACCTTTACCATCTTTAGTTTTTTCAACATTAATTAATTTATTGTATAGTGTAGGATCTTTTTTTAAATCATCTATTTGTTTATTAATTTTTTTACTGTCTAATAATTTTAATTGTTCTTCTGTTAAATTAAAACTAACAGTTTTAAAATCTGTTTGATTTATTAAAGATGCATATGATGCAGCAACCTTTTCCATATTTACATCCATAGGAATATAAGGTTTATAATCTGGATGATCTACAGGTAATTTACTTCTACGTTCAAGATCTTTAGCTCTTTCAGCTAATGTAACTTTATACTTAGTTAAACTTCCTACAGCATCTTCTTCGGTTATAAGCTGTGGCTTAAGGCCTTTAAACGATACAATCTGTGCTGCTGCACCTATAGAACCAAGCCCTGCACTAACAATACCCATAGCTGCCATTTCACCTTTACTAACTTTAGTATCTACTATTAGTTGTGCTTTTTCTACGTTAGCTTCTTCTTTAGTTATAATACCTGCTTGTTGTTTTCTTAATATTTCTGCATTGCCTACAGTTCTTTGTAATTTAATATCTATGTTTTGTTCAACAGCAGACATGCCTATGCCAACAGCACCTTCTACTCCTGCACCTGCAACTATGCCTTTTATTTTTGCACCTTTCTTTTCTTTTACAACTGCATCTCTTATACTATCTACTTTTTCTTTAGATAGCTTTTCTCCTTTTTTTAAACCTAAATCTTTTCTTGCAGCTTTAAGCCTTATCTTAAGAGCTTCTTTAATACCTTGTCTAGCTAATTTATATTTAACAAATGTGCCTACACCTACACCTAACCAACTTGATGGATCAGTAAATGCTCTAGCAAAACCTACCCCAAAAGATTCTACTCCTTCAGCAAAAGTATCTTTTTCCCAAAAGTTAGGTATAGCTTCATATAACTCATGTGCTTTAGCAGCAAATAATACATCCCTGTTTGATGCATTATACAAATAAGCTAGTTCAGGAACACCACCAAAACTTGTATTAAATTCTGTTTTTCTCATATGGGAAAGAAATAAATCTGCTACTTTTTCTCTAGTAGCTTCATCATTAGCAAACTCTAATTTAAGAAAAGGATTATCTCTTACACCCAATCTACCTATTAAATAATTTCTCATTGTA
>JACLAA010005442.1_pt1 | contig 21761 bp, 10 predicted proteins | sample 8027891 | NCBI WGS metagenome assembly JACLAA01 (sample SAMN15724900, study PRJNA655200) | protist metagenome | isolation source: fluorescence activated cell sorting (FACS) single amplified genomes of... | place: Spain: Blaines Bay Microbial Observatory, Mediterranean Sea | collected 2016-01-19 | reverse complement strand
CATCATGGTCGCGAGCGAGTGCGCGCCGTTTTCAAAGACCGGAGGTTTAGGCGACGTCATGCAATCTTTACCGAAAGGATTGGCGAAAAGAGGTCATCGAGTCATGACCGTCGTTCCAAGATACAAAGAGTACGAAGAAGGTATCGATACCGGCGCGAGAATACGGTTGAAAGTTTTAGGCCAAGACGTGGAAGTTGGTTTTTTCCATCACTACCGAGACGGCGTGGATATCGTATTTGTCGATCATAACTCGTATCACCACGTGCGAGATTCCATATATTCCGGCGATCGCGAAGCACAAAACTTTCGGAACTCACTTTTGTGCCAAGCAGCGTTGGAGCTACCGTTTTGCATCGCGCCCGGGGACGTGCCGTACGGAGACGAAAATCTAATCTTTGTCGCCAACGATTGGCACGCGGCGTTGTTACCGGTGTATTTGCAAGGCTATTTCCGCGATTACGGCAAGTACGAATTTGCTCGATCGTGTTTCATCGTTCACAATATGGCGCATCAAGGTCGTGGTCCGTTGAATGAGTTCGATCGATTGGGTTTGGATGCCGGAAAGTACAAGGATAAATTTTACTTGGACGATCCGTTCGGCGGAGAGTGCATGAACATCATGCAAGCCGGTTTACGATTAGCGACAAAAGTGATTGCGGTATCAGAAGGGTACGCGTGGGAGATTTCCACCGATATGGGTGGCTGGGGGCTAGCTCCGTGTGTGAGAGAGTTTGGTGAAGGGAAGTTATCCGGCATCGTTAACGGCATCGATTACGACGAGTGGAGTCCCGACGCCGACGAACACTTAATGTCGGACGGATATACAACGTACACTCCAGATGCAAACGGAATAGATGGTGGAAAAAAACAGTGTAAACTTGCTTTACAACGCGAACTCGGATTACCGGAGGATGAAAACGCTTTACTCATGGGATTTATCGGCCGATTGGACGACCAAAAAGGCGTCGATTTAATCACCGACTCCGAGGGGTGGTTTCGCGACAACCACGTCCAACTCGTCATGCTCGGTTCCGGTCGAGACGATTTAGAAAACGCGCTGAGAGGTATGGAGGAAAGGAACAAAGACAAAATTCGAGGCTGGGTTGGGTTCTCCGTGAAAATGGCCCATCGAATCACCGCGGCGTGCGATTGCTTATTAATGCCCTCGAGATTTGAGCCGTGCGGCTTGAACCAACTCTACGCCATGCGCTACGGCACGGTCCCAATCGTCCACTCGGTTGGTGGTTTACGAGATACGGTCCAGCCGTACGATCCATTCAATAACGCCGGCACCGGCTGGCGCTTCGATTCCGCCGAATCTCATTTGTTACGAGAAACTATGGGCTACGCCTTGGGGACGTTCCGAGACCATCGAGAGAGCTTCCGCGGAATACAAATGCGAGGCATGGAAAAAGATTACACCTGGGACGGTGCCGCGGAGAAATACGAAGACAGATTCATAGACGCCAAGTACTCCTGGTAATAATAACAACAGTTTGAGGTAAAAGCAGATGATTATAATTAATATTACAGCCGCCTTCGTACGTGTACTCTCCTCTTTCGTTTATTACATAACTCTTTGAAAAATTTCTCATCTTTAACTTCTTCACTCTTGAGACGGACACGAAGACTTCTCTTCATATAAAATGACCGAACTGCAAGAGCAACGACTCTCGCATTTGGCGCAAATACTTTCCTGCACGCTCTCCCCCGACAAACTCGTCCGTTCCAGCGCGGAAGAATGGCTGGAAACGAACAGCAACAGGGAAAACTTCTCGACCGATTTGTTGTATCTCATCGCCGCCGAAAATGTGACCGACGAGGCGTTAAAACTGAGCGCGAGTATTCAGTTAAAACTACACGTTCGGAAACACTGGGAGCCGAGACACACGACATTTTTCGCGATGATTGAAACGGATAAAGCGATCGTGAGGGAGAATATCTTAGAGATCATGTCCAATCCGAGTTTACGCGCGAGAGTGAGAAGCCAAATGGAAGAGTCGGTGAAAGATATCGTGAGAGAGGACTTCCCGGAAAAATGGGACGCCGGGAAAATGATGGAGTGGATATTGAGTTCCATGGACGATGGGAGCTCGGACACGAGGAAATTGGTCGGGATGACGGCAATGCACGCGATTACGAGGAAGTTCGAGTTTAAGCGCGAAATGGAAAGGGAGGAGGTGTTGAATCCGTGCGTAGAAAGGGCGTTTCCGAAGATGTCGATTATGTTGAGAGGGTGTTTGGAGAGAATGATGCAATCGCAAGAGAGAGAAGATATCGTCGTCGAGCAAATGGTCGGGGAGTACGCGAAGGCTATTATTAAGACGTTTTGGTCGGCGACGTATTTGGACATACCGAAAGCGATGAGGCAACAACACGCGGGAGAGGGCGGACAACCTTTCGAGGCGCTCGCCGGTTGGGTTCAGACTTTCTTGCAAATTTTGGATTGCAAGACGCCGTTGAAAATGATCAGCATGCAAGATGCGTCGAAAGTGATCGAATGCGACGTGACGGAGGACGAGTTAGAATTTAAGCAGTGGCCGTTTTGGAAGACGAAGAAGTGGGCGCAACACGTCATGGGTCGATTGTTCACGCGGCTCGGGAACGTGAAATTGGCAAAGGAGGAACACAAGGATCTGGCGAAATTTTTCAAAGCGCACTTTGTGGAGAGTTTAGTGAACATAAACATCAAAACTTTGGCAGATAGCTCGTTAGGGAAAAACGTCGAGACAAGGGTGCCAGACCGAATAGTGAATTTAGCGCTGCAGTTTTTAGTGTCCGCCGTGCACGTTGCGGCGGCGTACAAGGCGATGAAGCCGGTGATGCCAGATCTTATTACTAAAGTGTGTTTCCCGCTTTTATGTTACGATAACAGCGACGACGAGTTATGGAGAGACGATCCAAAAGAGTTTGTCAGACGGTCGGCAGATATTATGCAGGAAATGTATTCGCCGAGACACGCGGCGGTAAACTTCTTGTCCGAACTGAGCAGAGGCGGGAAACGCAAGACGGAATTTTTCAGCACGGTGGTAAATTGCGCGGTGGAAGTGTTGCAAGCGAACGCGCAAATACCGGATTTAGCGAGCAGAGATCGATCGAGATTAGACGGGGCGTTATATCTGGTCGGGCAACTCAGCGGCGTGTTGAAACTTGAGAAGGGTTATAAAGAATCTCTGGAAGATATGTTAGTCGCGCACGTCCTGCCGTCGTTTCAATCGCCGCACGGTAATCTTCGCGCGAAAGCGTGTTGGACTGCTGCACAGTTTGCGGATATAAAATTTAACAACCCGGAAAATTTTGTAAATTTGTTTTGGAACGTGTGTAACTGCTTGAAAGACCCAGATTTGCCGGTGAAAGTTGAAGCCGTGTGTTCGTTGCGCGCGTTTATCGATCACTCGGAAGATTTAGAAACTTTGAAACCAATTTTACCGCAATTATTGGATGAATTTTTCAAAATCATGGACCAAGTAGAAAGTGAGGATATCGTGTACACGTTGGAAACTATCACGGAAAAGTTTGGCGAGGAGATTGCGCCTTACGCCTTAGGCATGACGACAAACCTGGCGCAGGCGTATTGGAAGTGCATAAAAGAAGCAGAAGAGAGATCGAACGCGGAAGACGATAACGAAGGCACTGGAAATGCAGATTATGATGACGATTTTCAAGCCATGCAATCGAGTGGGTGTTTGCGCGCGATATCGACCATATTAACGTCCGTATCGTCGCTCCCAGAGGTGTATCCACAACTCGAACATATTTTATTGCCAATCATTTTACGAATGGAATTCGATATCGACCTTTTCGAGGAAATGTTAGAAATTGTCGGGTATATCACCTATTATTCACCACGTATTAGTCAAGAGATGTGGCAAGTGTGGCCGAAAATGCTCGCCGTTCTCAATAACGGTTGGGCGTTGCAGTATTTCGAACACGTTCTGATTCCGATGGATAATTTTATCAGTCGAAACACGGACATTTTCGTCTCGAGCGCGCAAGCGAAACAGGATACGTATAAAATTTGCGAGAAGGTGCTCACTCCGGAACAAGTCATGGAAGAAGACATGATGACTGCACCTAAGTTGATGGAGTGCGTTTTAGCAAACTGCAAAGGGCGCGTGGATGATTTACTTCCGTTGTATTTACAGTTATCTGTCCAATCGCTCATCGAGTTCCAACCGGATTCGAGATTTTTGCAAGACTTGTTGATGGGAGTCGTTATGAACGGGCTGATTTACAACGCGGACCAGACGGTGAAACATTTACAACCGGCGTTACCGATGGTTTTGGAAAAGCTCGTCGCTATGCTTGAACTTCGATCGAAATCGTCCAAGAAACGCAAACATTTTCTTCGCGTGCACGACAAGAAAATCGTCGCGCTCGGTTTGATGGCGTTGATGCAAAGCCCGGAGGCGAATAACCAAAATTTGCTCAACGAGCAATCGTTGATGCACTTGATGAAACATTTAGTTTCACTGTTGGAAGATTTACGCCAACAAATCGAATCGGAAGATTCGCGATATCAGGATAGTATTAAAACGTACCTCGAAAACGCCGCGAAATCTCGAGAGAACGACGTGTACGAACAGTACTCGCGCCACCGCGACGACGAAGACTTTGAGGAGGACGAGGATGCAGATGAGATGACGCCGCAAATGCGCTATCAACAAGCGTTGGACAGAGTCAAAGCCAGCGGTAGCGCTGAGCCTTTAGAGTTCGACCAATCTAAATTTGAGGAGCAGGATTTCTCAGATTCGGATTCCGAAGGTTTCGCCGAAGACGACGAAGGATCGCAAAGTCCGTTGGACGACATCGATGCGTTCATAACGTTTGGGTCGTTTATGCAGGCGTTGCAGAGCACGGCGCCGCAGATGAGTCAACTCGTGCGCGCCCAATCCGCCTCGGAAGTGGCCAATTTGACGATGCACGCGATGAAACGAACAAGTGAACACTCAAAGGAAAGAGAGGAAGCGAGAAAGAATTTACCGCCAGGGCATAACTTTGGCGCACTTTAATAAAGAATACTTCTGCGAGCGCAGGTTTAGGCACTCAATCATAAAATATTATGTGCATAAGTAGCTGTAGCAAGAAAATAGCATTTATAGTTACAATGATGACGTTGACTAGAAGACTAAGATAAATACGCCTTCCGATTCAGTATATCGTCTCCTGATGCGCGGCAAAATCAGCTTCGTTTTCGCTATCGTAATCGGACTCGCTCAAGACGATCGACGAATTGCTCTCTCCTCTTTGTTCAAAGGAACTTTCGTTCTCGTCTTCCCGAATATTATGAGCTGCTGCGGTATCGCCGAATGCATTCGAACTTTCATCCGTTTCCAACCCTACCACTTTCAATATATCTCCCATGGCTTTCGGAATATCGCCGTGCGCATAGCAAATATCGCCGCTTAATTTAATATCCTCTACGCCTTCGTAGTTTTGACGCACGACTCCCGCTAACGAGGAAATGACGTCGTAGGATTTCAGTCTATAAATAAATCGCAAAACCCAATCGTTTTTCGCTCTGCAATTCACGACACGACCAGATGTCACTCGTCGAATTTTCCGCCAATCTTTTCTTCCCACGTGTACCGGGACGGAAATCAAAACGACATTTTCGACAATCCCTAACGCGTCTTTTTCCAAGCACGTCCCGTCTTCAATCATTCGGTCGAGCTCTTTCAAACATTCGAGAATTACGCACGTACCAGTAGAGTACGCGATTAATGTTACCGCCCTTCTCCCGTGTTCTCTGGACAGAAGAATCGTCGCCAGTTCTTTTCCAGCGATTTGCGCGCGTTCTTTCAGAACAGACCATGGGTTATCGATGAAACTCGCGCCGCCTAAAAGAATTGCCGGCCACGAGACCGACGCCGCGAGACCGGCAAAAACGGTGTGCCCTAACGCTTGCGGCGCGGCGGCGTTGACTAACGTTTTCCTCGCGAAGAAATTGATGGCGGAGCCTAAATTGGTCAACTCCGTGGTTTCCCATTCCAGGACAAACTGCTCGCCGCTATGAATCGGCCAGTTTGTGTTTGTACCCATCGCTTCGTCTTCTTCCTCTTCCGCCGCTGATTTTGATTCTGTTGCCGTTGTTATTGTAGGCGACGATATCGTCCGAGTGAGCGTTCTCATCAAGAGATTTTGGTGATTTGCGTTTGCGTTCGATTCTCTCTCCCTGACATCATCTACACCCTCCTTCTTTGCTGGAGGTTTCGGTTTCTCCGCCGACGAATGAGACGACGGTGATTCACAATCCACAGTTTCTTCCCTTTCTTTTTCTTCCTTCGCGACGTTCTCAACCAGTTCTTCCAAGTCTTCGTTGATCGATAGCGCGACGTCGGCAATCTCTTCGCGATCGATTTCGAGCTTTTGTATTTTGCGCATTTGCAAACGCACCGGTCTCGGTGCACGTTCAATGGCTTTCAACGTCGCCACGTGAGCTTGGTAGCTGCTATTGTTACTATCAACAATTATGCGTTCGTTCGTTTCAAGAATGTGGTAGGAAAGAATCGCGGACCCGCTTAAAATGCCTGCATTTTTTGCCACTCCGCTGTTATCGTCCAGAGTTTTCGCATCGTGTTCGACAATTAATAGAGTATCAGCATCGATATCTGCGTTATTGGTGTACTCGTTTCCACCCAGATGCGCTAGTTTTCTCAATCGGTCACTCTTCTCCGCGTAATTTTTGATGTCTTCCTTTGATTTAACCTTCATCACGCGCAAACCGAGCGGCCCGTCGCCGTCTACGGTGGCGTAATAGTTCCCGTTCTTCGACCCGAACGCGTCAAACAGCTCATCCGGTCCGGACTTTAAGAATCCGGGAACGTACAGCACGACATTTAAGGATGCGTTCATGACGGTATCAAATCCTTGGTCTTCCTCATCTTCGTCTTTGTCCTCACCATTACTCGTCTTCTTTCTACCAAGCAACAATCCTCCGTCTCGGAGCGGTAAAATTCGGAAAATCTCTAAATTTTGTTCGATTCGCTTCGACATTTTGTGCGCGGCTAAACCGGCGCCGGTGACGCCAAATATCGCAGTCACACCCGTCGTACCTAAAACTCCCAAAACATACGCTGTCCCGACACCAAAAACCGCAAAGACAGAACCCGACGCGGCGAGACCTCCCACCGAGGCGATTAGAGCTGGCGCGGCTAACCCCCCAGTCAACGTCAACAAACTACCGCCCACCACCGCGGCGGCCCCTAACGTTAGATATTTACCAAATTTAGACGTCACGTTCTTTGCGTCTTCTTCGCTAACAGTACTCACGCTGCTCCCGGATGCGCTGCTTCCACCTCCACCTCCTCCACGTATTTTCGACATCAACCAGCTACCTCCGGTCGTCGTCGTCGTCGTCCCAGTACTCTCTATTCCACTTCCTTCTGTCGCTCGTTTCATTTGCTCCCTCGCGCCTCGAATCACGTGCCAGGCGAACGCCGCTTCAAATTTGCACACATCTTTTCGCCAATCTATGAATACTCTTTTCTTCTTGTGATTCTTAGTACTCTTATCGTCACCATCTACAATAATATACTCCTCGTAATATTCGTTTAAAACGCTCGCCATCCTCCGTAAACTCGCTCGCGCTCGCGCGTCGTATTTCTCTTTCGTCACGAACATCACCACGTACCGGTGGAAAAAAAGTTCTCGTATATCTTCGTCAGCAGAAGAAGAAGAAGAAGAGGAAGAAGAAACCGACGACGACAACACCATCCTGAACAGCTCCTCGAGAATTTCTTTCCCTTCTTCTCTCGCTAAAAATCTCACCCACTCTTTCTCCGCGAACGGATCTTTCCGTTCTTTCAATCTCCTCTGTTTCGTTCGTAACTGTTTTTCGATTTTCGTTTTCGCCCAACTCCTACTAAAGTCTTCTGAATCATCATCAGCGGTATCATCGGTATCATTATCATCACTTTGGAGCGCGAGAAGCAACAAATCGACGCGTTCAATCGCGTTCGCGAGATCTAAATCGCCGTTTAACGCGCACAAGGCGTATACTTTCGTCGTCAGCTCAAAAATCTTTCTTCTTTTTGTTCTCATCATCCTCAACGCAGGAAGAATGTTTTTCTTTTCCCCGTCGTCTTTATTCTCGTCGTCGTCGTTTGTCTTTGTCTTCTTCTTCAATCCTCCTCCTCCTTTGGAAAAAAGTGGTTCCACGCATCTCTCGATTTTTGCATCCATTATTGTTGTCATACTACTCGTAGTATTTTCTCTCATTATTATTCGATCATCTGTATCATCATCATCAAAAGTTTCGTACTTCTAAAGCGTACTCCTAAAGAAGACACCAATTTCTATATAAGGGACAACACATTTGCAACAAAAAAAAATTCTCTCTCTCATCAAAAAACAAGTGAAAACAGTGGTGTTTTGACAAAAAAAATAAAAAAACAAAAAAACAAAAAGGGGAAAAACAACAGACACAGAAGAAAAAACTTCATTTTTATCTCTCTCTCTCTCTCTTCACATCTCTCCTTTGTTTACTACTACTACTACTCCATAAAAGTAAAATCATCGTCAAAAGTTATTTATAAGAAGAAGACAATAATGGCGACGCTGGCGTACCCGGACAAGTACGTTTTGTCTTCTCGTTTTTCTTCTTAGTATTCTTAAAGTAGTATTCTCTGTTAGATTATATTCAATATCGTGTCTGGCGAAAACAAAACTGCCAATTTTTTCTAACGGAAAATCTCATCTCTTCTTCTTCTTCTTCTCTCTTTCGATGATACTAAATAACAGATTCCACGCGGCGACGAAAGTGGCGAAACTTCCATCCCTGGAATCCACGTTCACGGACGAAACGAGGTTACTGTTATACGCGTTAAAATCGCAAGCTATGCACGGCCCGACGGAAATCAAAAGCAAATGGCACATGACGAGAGAGGAACGAGGGAAGTACGAAACGTGGGCGAATTTGGGGAAAATGTCGAATTTTGAAGCCATGCGATTGTACGTGAAGCTCTTAGAGGAGGAAGATAAGTATTGGTACGAAGCGATCGACGAAGAAACGATGGAGATTAAAGAGAATTTCGGGAAAGTGATGACGGAGGAAGAGAGGATGAATAGTAACAACGCGAGCGCGTGCGCGCGGGTGAAGAAAGTGGCAAAGTGGGCGGAAGCGATGGAGAGGGGGAGGTGGGAAACGACGAATACTACTATAACTTCTACTTCGAAACCACCGTGTCCGAGATACCAACACGGAGCGACGTTAACCGGCGATGGATCGAAGATGATTGTTTCCGGCGGGTGTTATCGAGGGCGATTTGTCGCCGATACGTACGCGTTCGACGTCGCCGCGTCGAGATGGAGAAAGATGGAATACACCGAAGACGAAAGAGTATGGGGGAAGAGTTTCAAGCAGGAAGAGAAAGAGAGCTTAGCGCCGATTAGTGGTCACAGATTGATCACTTTGAAAGATGGGTACACGTATTCGTTCGGAGGTAAGTTTTCAAAGGGTTCGAAGAGGGCCAACGATACCGATTTAGCCGTCTTTCGATTGGCGTTGATGGAAGCGGAGGAAAATTCTTCTTCTTCTTCTTCTACTAGCGTTCTCAAAGGCGCGTGGATTCCGGTGCACGTGAAAGGGAAGAGAGGCCCGTGCGCTCGACGAGGCATGTCTGTCACGAAAGTAGGCAAAGACGGCGACGTGGTCGTATTCGGCGGCGAAGACGAAGATCGAAGATATTTGAACGATTGTTGGCGCTTAGATTTTAAAACTATGAGTTGGGTCGCGTGCGATGAGAATACGAACGCGTTGACGGGAAATAGTTCGGAGGATCAAAAGGAAAAAGCGGCGGTTGCGTCGGTGTCGGCGACTTTCGTAACGCCGGCGGCGCGAGCCGAGCACGTCGCCATCCCGTGGGGCCGCGATAAGATGATCATTTTTGGTGGCACGGGAGCCTCTTTCAAGTGCTTCGACGACTTATACGCCTTGGACGTGTCGAGTGGGAAATGGAAGGCGGTATCCGCCTCTTCTTCTTCGAACAATAATGTTAGCAAAACTCCATTAGCTCGGGCCGGTCATTGCGTCGCGTCGCTAAAGAACGACCGGTACGCGTTAATCATTGGCGGCGGGAACAACCAAAACGGCGTACTGGAAACCGCGATTTTAGATTTGAACGAAGTGAAATGGATCACGTCCGACGACGAGAACAACCCCGAGTTTATGAAGTTTGAAAGTCCAAAATTTGTCGGCGAAGGCATGAGCGCGGTGAGCTTTGAATCTGTGGACGGTAACGAGTCCGTTTTAATGACGTTTGGGGGTTATAACGGTTCTTGCGGGAACGATTTACAAGTGTATAAGTTACCGAACGAGTTCCCAACAAGGGGTACTACGATTGCCAAAGAAACGACGACGACTACGGGGAAGACGACGACGACGCCATCGACGAACAACAACAACAACAACAACAACAAAGGAGACGGAGAAGACGAGAAGAAGATAGCAGAACTTCATCACCTCTTGACGCAAGCCAGAGAAGAGGCGAACCAAATCCGCGCCGACGCTCGTCTCGTCGTCGACGCGCACGCCTCTTTACAATCAAAACTCGAACACACAGAACGCATGCGTGTGGACGCCGAAAGCCTCCTTAAATCCGAACGAAAAATCAAAGCGCAATTAAACGATAAGTTAGAGCGTTTGGACCGTGAGAATCTTCGCTTGAGAGAGAGATTAAAGGAGTACGAAGGTAATAATAAGGCTTGGTTTTAATTTTATTTTGTTGTGTGATATTTGGATGATGATGATGAATGTTCCTGTCAAAAATCAGATGTTATAATAAAAGAACGCCTTTTGGTGACCATTTTTGTGTGTCCTTCTGTCCTTTGGTTGACATTTTTTTTATCTCATTTTCGTTATAATATTACATTTACTCATCATCATCATCACTTTGTTCCTCCTTTCGACGACGACGATTTTGAGGGTTTGAGGATTTCAGTTCTTCTTGCAAAACGCGAAGGTGTTTGCGGCTCGTTCTCACTCTCTGAACTGCTTTTTTGAGGGAGTGCGACGCGAGAAAAAGAGTTCTTTAAACTACTCGTTTTCTTAATTAAGAAGCAGAGAGGAAAAAGCGTTAGTTACTATAAGATATACAAAGCATCATCATCTAAACGTGCGCATTATCGCGTTGAATAGAACTCGACGATACGTAGTAATATAAAAGACAGCTCTGGAAACTTTTTTGAAAAAACGATGATGGAGGCTGAGACGATTCAGACGACGAGAACTCTCCCGGGTGAAAACAAGAACAACAAGAACGACGATTCGGATGCGCCTCGGAGTGGTGGTGGTGAGAGTGAGTTTCAACAACAAGAGCAACAACAACAACAACAACCGCCAGAATCGGCCACGAACGTCGCTCGAGCGTACATTCCTTCCATCGCACCGTCGGTACCCAAGGGAACGGCGACTATTCTTTTAGTTTTCACCACTTGGGTGATGCTCTATTGCGTCCTCGGGGACGTTTTGTTACCGAACGTGAACCAAAATAACGTCGTCGTCATCCCGGGCGGCGCGGTGTTCTCTTTGATATTCATATGGGCTGCTGCGCACGTTGGCGCGACGTTGGCGAAGCTCATCAATGTCCCACCGTTGCTCGGGATGTTGTTGAGCGGTTTGTGCTTGCGTAACGTCCCGGGAGGGTTGGTAGAGGCGTTGCCGAAAGAGTGGAGTTCGGCGACGAGAGCGGCTGGGTTGTCCGTGATTTTAATGCGGTCGGGTTTGGAGTTGGATTTAGTAGCTTTTAAGAGGGTTGGCTTAGCCGCGGCGAGGTTGACGGTGATGCCCGGGTTGAGCGAGGCGATCGTGACGGGGTTCGTCGCGACGGCGTTGTTTAATTTGAGCGTGCCGCTTGGGTTATCTCTGGGGTTTATTTTAGCCGCGGTATCGCCAGCGGTCGTCGTCGGGGGCATGTTTGATTTACAAGCCAGAGGGTACGGGGTCGCGAAAGGTATTCCGAGCCTAGTCGTCGCCGCGGCGTCATTCGATGACGTCGTCGCGATTACCGGGTACACGATTATGAAGTCCTTCGCCATTCAATCGAACGACCACAACAATTTAGGGTGGACGATTATGCACGGACCAACGGACGTGGCGTTAGGGATTATTGTCGGGTCGTTCGCTGGATACGTCATTTTAGGCGCGACGGCGATATGGAATAAGCCGTGGAAGCGATCGTTGTTGACGTTTGAACTCGGGATGGCGATGATGTTTCTCGGGAGAAAGTACGATTTTAGCGGCGGAGGCGCGATGGCGTCGTTAGCGATGGGGATCACCGCGAATAAAGCGTGGACGACTGGCAGATGTCCAATTCCTACGTTTGCTTTACCGATTCCAATTAATCCATTTAAGCGAGACCGGTTCTCGTTGGGGCCGAGACCGGAATTGGCGCATTCCGTGGAGGTGGATTTATCTCGAGCTTGGAGAACGTTGTTCCAACCGTTGCTGTTTGGAGTCATCGGAAGCGCGGTAAAGTTTGCAGATTTAACCGCGTCGACTATACCAAAATCCGTGTTACTTTTATTCATCGGTTTGTGCGTACGCTTACCGGTCGCGTATCTAGCCGTCGGTGGCGGGGATTTGAATTTGAAAGAGAGAGCGTTTGTCGCGTTGTCGTGGTTGCCGAAAGCGACGGTGCAAGCGGCGTTAGCGAGCGACCCGTTGGAGAGCATTTTGAAAAGTAAAAGTGGAGAAGAGAATTACGACGAGTGGGTGAAATGGGGCAACGATATCTTAACGACCGCGGTATTTTCAATCATATTAACCGCCCCGGTTGGCATGTTGATCATTTCGAATCTAGGTCCGAAATGGTTAAATTTAGATACGAACGAGCAACAATTTACGGATGTCGCGCCGGGGTCGTCCATGAGCGAAGACAAGAAAGGCGATGGAAAAGACGAAGATGATGGAAGAAGAGAGTTGATGCGAGATGGCGATGGGAACATCATGACGCCCTCTTCGGTGAATGGTAAACGAGGAGGATCTATAGATGATTCGCCGTCGGGTCGAAGGAACTCCTTCGCCGGAGAAGTCGTTTCGAAAATCGCGAGCATGGTTTCCTCGAGAAATCCATCGGCGAGGCACACGCCGTTCGAACAATCAGACGACGATAACGATAACGACGATAATAACGATAATAACGACAATAACGACAATAACGAAGATGTAGACGGTTGGGGTGAGTACGAGATTAGAGTTGGAGATATGAGCCCCCCTGGCGAAAAGCAAGGCAAGAAGAAGAAGAAGAGAGTGGTGTTGCCGAGGACAACCTCCGCTGTATTTAAGAAACACATGTCCATCATCGGCAACATGGAAGACAGCATACAAGACGAACACCAGAGAAGAGAGTTCGCGATCGCGAAGATGGGCGTCGAGGCGATTTTGAAAGAGCACATGCCGAGAGATTCGGAAATTGAAACCGCCGGGGCGTTTTTTAGAAAAACTTCCGTCGCGGAAGGTAAGATGGATTTAGCGGAGCTAGAAGAGCTCGGGGTGGACACGTCAGAGATGGTAGAGAATCTCGCTCCGACGACTAATGGCGGTGGCGATGTTGCAAGCGGAGATACCCCGACTCGTCCGAGCGACTACGATACTCGGAAAAGTCCAAGCGGACGGAGATCTCCACCGCCTTTACAACAGGTCAAAGAAGAGAATGATCCGAGCAATAACGTATAGAAACCAATTGCGAATTTAAACCACAACATGTTAGCGCGGTAATAGTAATGTAACAGTAGTAAACAATACACTGCATGTGTACCTAGGTGCAAATCTATTTTACGCGGAAGCGCACGCGGCTTCAACGTCTTCTACTGTTTTCGGGCATCGCGTTAAATTAACTGGCCCGCGTTCGGTGACCCATATGTTATCTTCGATGCGCACGCCCCCTACTTTAGCGAACCGTTCAATATTTTCTCTGTTTAAAAACTTCTTTTGCTTCTCGTTCGCTAACGCTTTCTCGTATAAAGCTTCGACAAAATATACCCCCGGTTCGCAAGTGATCACGTTGCCGACTTCTAACACTACTGGTAACGGCGTCCCAGAGTTTGGTCCTACGTCGTGAACTTGTAATCCGAGATAGTGTCCCAACGCGTGCGGTAAAAAAACTTCCGAGATACCTGCTTCCAAAGCTTCGTTCAAATCTGCATCTGCATTTACCACGCCCAATTTCTTTTGCAATCCTTCTATGGTTTTCAATTTGGCCTTTCGAGCGATGTCTGCCCAAAGAGCGCCGTTCGTGTAGCGTTCAATCGCATCGACTTGCACGTCTAAAACGACGTTATAGAGCAGCTTGGCGTCTTCGGTAAATTTCCCGTCGGTTGGAAAACACCTGGTGATGTCCGCGGTGTACCCTTCGCACTCCGCGCCGGCATCGACCAATACAATTTCTTTCTCTTTACACAACGCGCTATTCTCCTCGTAGTGCAAAATCGCCGCGTTTTTACCGCTCCCGACGATGCACGGGTACCCGAGTTCGCGCAAATTCCTTTTCGTAGACGCCGCGATAAATTCAGCTTCCAACTGAAACTCATACGTTTCGTTTGGTTTCGAAAATTGCCACATCGCGATGTGCGCGTCCGAGGACCCGTCGTTTGCGCGTTTAATCCTTTCGATTTCTTCCTTGGTTTTTATCGCTCTTTGGCGCGCGATTTTATCCGGTAGCGCCACGTAATCGAATCTGAAATTTGAGGACGTCGCGTTCGCGCTAATCGACGGTCCCCACGTCTTTGATTTCACGAAAGCGTCGTTGCTTTGTAACCGCTTCTTCAACGCGACGTCGTCCAGTTCCGGCGCGACAAAAACCACCTTCGAGTGCGCAATCTTAAACGCCCTTCTTCCCTTATTGTTACTCCTCGTCTCCTCTCCTTCGTCGTTATTTTTCTCCGTACTGTTACTATTGCTATTACTACCGTTGTTGTTCAAATACTCCATCGCGTCGTCGATTTCGTCCACGTAAAAGCACCTGTCGCACATCGTCGTCTCTTGAATCTCCTGAACGCTTCTTCCCGCGCCCATCCAGACTTTCATCTGTTCCGTCTTTCTCGGACATAATATCACCGTCTTCACGTCTTCTTCGTTCGGTCCGCACGTGCTCAACAGGAAATAATCCGGTTCGCTGATGCCGGTTAAATACATAAAATCTGGTATTTGGCGGAACCTCGCCGTGTGGCCTTCGAATCCGTTTCGAGTTTGTAACTCGCCTGAGAGAGCGAAAATCAAGCGATTGTCGTTGGGAAACTTCGAAAACACTTTGAACCGTCTTCTGTTGAAGTCGATTTTCGACAGCTTTTTTCTGTCCAAAAAGTCCTCCAAAGAGTGGCAATCATACCGACTCTCGTTCTTCTTCTCATCGTTGTTGTTGTTGAGAAGGAGTTGTTGAATAAACGCGTCGTCTGAATCGTCTGAATCATCATCTGAATCGTGGTTTTCATCGTCATCAGTTTTATTCTTCGCGAGAGCGACGACAACTTCGTGGAGTTGACGACAACGTTTTAAACGACTTCCAGTTTGTGAACGATGAAGTTTGCAACGCGACGACGCCTTTTCGACGAGTTGTCGGGGAGGAGGTTTAGTATCAGCGTTTGTTTTCAAAAAAGAAGCGGAGTGAGAGAATAGGGACATCGTCTGTATCGTCGTCCGTATCGTCGTCTGTATCGTCGTCATCTCTTCGCGAAAGTGGTTTGACACTCTATTTGTGATTTGTGGTGTACTGATGAGATGTTTTCCCGAGGAAAGAGACTAAAATTTTATCCACTTTTTTTACGCGCAAAGAGAAGAGTTTCTGGTAAACGAGAGAAAAGAAGAACTATCTTCAAAGAAGAAGAAGCATGACGACGAGCGGGGGGGCGTATTATTATTCTATAGTCAAAGCCTCGACCACCTCGACGTCAAAATTGTCGTCGTCGCGAAGGTGTTGTTCTTGCGCTAAAATATCGCCTCGTCGACATCGTCATCATCATCGTCGCAGGAGGGCTGCTGCTGTCAACGATGTGCAGAACAACAACAACAACAACAACAACAACACGAACAACAACGACGATGAGAACAAAAGTGCATCTCCGTTCGCACCGAAAGGCTCGCCGGAAGATATCCTTCGCGTCTCTCGACAAACCTCCTTCGAAGGACTCAAAGCTGCGCGAAGAGTCGCTTTGGAGGAAAAAATACACTCGACAGAAACTATTCACAAGGCGTTTAACGATATCGTGGAGAACTCGGTTCGATTTTTTAAGACGAAAGCGGAGGAGAATACGAACGATGCGGACGCGCAGTTCGCGCTCGGGAACGTGTATCAAACTTTAGAGATGCCAGAGAAAGCGATCGAACAGTACGAGAAAACTTTAGCGTGTTCGAATAAGACGCATTTGGACGCGTCGAATAACGTAGCGATGTTGTTGCAAGAGCGAGGGGAAATTGACAAGGCGGAGGCGTATTATTTGAACGCTTTGACGCACCATCCGGAAAGCGTGGACGTGATGTTCAACTGGGCGAGTTTGAAAGTACAGTGTCGACAAGATTTGGACGGGGCGAGAATTTTGATTAATAGGATAGTTACTTTAGAACCAAAGTTGAAGAAGCACCCGTTGGTGAAGGCGTTGGCGGGTGATGAAATCGACGACGAACCGGACGAAGCGTTCGTGCCGCCGATTTAAAATGTAGTGTAGTAAAAGTAGTAGTACTAGTACAACGTAAAATAGTGCCTGAATGCCTTGGTGACATCAGTGTTATTAGTATATAAATAGTACGCGTAATTGTGGTTTTACTACTACTAGTAGTCGTTTTTTTTTAAAGCGCCGATGGTTTGATTGATACATTTTTATTTCGCTGAAGAAGAAGAAGCTTTCTCTTCTCCCTGACCTTCGTCTCCTTTAGCCGCCGCCATTGCGGCATCTGCGGGGACGTACGGTGGCGTTTCCCACCGGATTAAAGCCCAGTTTATGTCGCCGAAAAAGTCGTGACATTTGATGGTTTCCCCGCCGCCGAACGTTCCCAATCGTCTCGTCGGGTCTCTCTCCAGTAATTTAGTCACGATGTCTTTCAAGCTTTGCGAAACTTCCGGTCGCTCCGGAAACGCGAGTTGTTTATTCATGATGTTTTCAAACGTTTGCTCGCGTCTGTTTGCTTTGAAAGGCGTCGTGCCGTAGACTAATTCGTAGATGAAAATTCCAAGTTCCCACCAATCGACCGGCGCAGAGTGTCCGGCGCCGGAGAGAACTTCTGGACTCAAATACTCCTCGGTACCGACGAAAGAGTTTGTAAACGCAAACGGTTCCGCAATTAGGACTGGATTTTGCGTTCCAGATTTGAACTTTGGCGGTTTCGAGAGCGAAGCAGATTTTTTATTGTTGTTTTTCTTTGTTTCTTTAGCAGCAGCAGCTGCAGCGGTTTCAGCGGCGGATGACGGGGAGGAACTATTTTTACCGCCGTCGGGGTTACTACTGCTCTGTTTCTTCTTTTCGGTGACGAGTGCTTGATCAATTGGTCTCCATTTCGGCATTTCGTCCTTCATGACCATGTGCGGTCGACTCGACGCCACAAAAGACAAGTCAAAATCAGTAATAACGCAGTGCCCGTTGCTTCGTAACAAAACGTTTTCTGGTTTCAAATCGCGATAAACGAAGCCTAACAAGTGCAAATATTGCAACGCGAGCAATACTTCTGCGCTGTAAAACTTTGCGTGTTTCTCCGGCAAGCGTCTCCCAGGTTGCGACTGGACGTATTCGTACAATTCGCCGCCTTCGCAATAGTCCATCAAAAAGTACACGTGCGTTTCGGAATGAAACGCGGTGAACAAAGTTGCCAAGTAAGGATGGTCGCACATTTGTAAGATTGTCGACTCGGTTCGTAGACGGTGCAACTTGTTTCGTTCAATCATCTCTTGCTTCGTTAACACCTTCATGGCAAATTTTAGCGGTTTCTCCTCACCGTCGATGCTTAATTCGTTCGTTATTGTTTTTGTTGATGTATTTTCTTTCGTTTTGCTATTTGTTTCTTGTTGAGTAGTATCGTTTCCTTTTTTGAGCGTGACGAGATGGACCGATCCGACGTCGCCTTGGCCGATTCGTTGCACGGGCTTAAAATCTGCCAACGTGAGTTGTCTTCCTGTTTCCGCTGCGGATGCGTTCACCTTTGCTCTTCCAGCTGATGCAGCCGAGTTTACAACGGCAATCAACGCTTTCCACTCTCTTTCGCATTCGCCCATCCGGTGTGGTTTCGGACCGTTCAAACTGCCGAGTAAACCTTCCCACGGTAATTTATCCGCGGCGTCGTTGTTCGTCGCCGTGGCAATATTCGAGGCGGCTTTCTTGGAATATTCCTCTTGCTCTCTCTCTGCGGTTTCTGTTTTATCAAAAGACGCCACCGTTCTTTCCGTCCCGTCGTCATCGTACACGGTGACGTCGACTTGTACTCCGGCGAAGAATCTCACTTTGCCTTCGTCGTCTCTCACCGGCGCTAATGTAAACATGTTCCAAAATGGACGACCATTTTTCGTGTAATTTAGTAACCTGACCGTCACTTCACTCCCGGCATCGATCGCGTCTCTTATAGCTTTCACGCTGTTTTGATCGGTATCTTTTCCTTGTAAAAACCGACAGTTTCGTCCTAAAATTTCCTCTCTGGTGTATCCCGTAAACGATAAGAAACCGTCCGAGGCGAACACGATCGGGTGATCCGGCAAACTCGGATCGGTAATAACGAATGATTCTTGAATCCGCTCTAAAGTAGACGCCATATCCATCCCACTACGACTTGTTAAAGCTTGCTGATCGTCATCGAACGACTTTGAACTCTTTAAACCAGTCGCGCTCAACACCGCTTCTTCCACCTCGGTAAACGCGCCCAAATTCTGCGCGGCTAAACGCGCATCGTATCTCACGAGTAAAGGAAACCCATCGTTGTCTTTCAAAACCGACGGTGCCACGTTCCCTTCCGTCTTATCCGTCACGTCTACTTGCACCCCGATGTACTTCACCACCGTCCCGTCCGCCAACTTTACCGGCGCGATTGTCAGATAGTTCCAAAACGGCGTCCCGTCTTTGCGATAGTTCAACAACCTCACCGACACTCTCTCCCCAGCTTTCACCGCGTCTCTTAACTTTTTCACGCTCTCTGGGTCCGTATCTTTCCCTTGTAAAAACCTGCAGTTATGATGGATGATTTCCTCGGACGGATATCCAGTCATTTGCAAAAACGAATCCGAGGCGTACACGATTGGGCAATCCGGAGCAGTCGCGTCGCACACCGTGAACGTGTGTCTCAACGTTGCCAACGCTTGCGCGACGTTCTGTTTCACGTGAATAGATGCCACGCCTCCCGTACTCACTGATCCATCTTTACTCTTAAACCCGGGAACTTTATACATCTCATCTTTGCTCGTTCTCGGTCGTTCCGGTGGCGTTATCTTTTCCAAAGGTTCGTTGATGTACGACGTGATGGAGGAGTAATGGTCGGGATTCGAAGTCGCTTTCGTTACTTTCACCATCTTAAATGTTCTTCTTCTAAACGACGACGTGAAAGACGAGGACACCAATAAAGACTTCTTTTTCTCTCTTTCGCTCTCTTTTGTTCTTTCTTCTTCTTCTTCTTCTTCTTCTTCTTCTGTTAAAGTTCTTTAGTAGTAGTATTAGGATGATGTGGACGATGAAGTGTTTTAGTAGAGAAACAGTAGAGAGATATTATCCGACTTTATTCAATTAGGTCAGATTATTTCAATTCAGGTGGTCATCAGATTATCTCATCTCATCAGCTTTTTTTTGTTCTCTCTCGCTTTTTTCTCTTTTTTTTTTCCGACAGCCTCCTCGTTTGTGTTTGTTTGTGGGTGTCCTCCAACAGTCCAAGAAAACTTGAAAACCAAGAAAAAAAAAGGAAACCAAGAAAACTTTTAGACATGTCAAACGAGTAGCCCTCATTAAATTATATCCATTTCATAATACTATAATTAATACATACACACACGAGGTAGTAGTGTTGTGGTTTGAGTGATACGCGAGCCTAATAAAGGTACGTCTTCGTTTCATCGTTTCGTTTTTGTTTTTCTTTTTCGTCGTTTTCGAGGAAGAAGAAGAAGATGAGTTTATGAGAAATTGATTTTATCTTTCAAAATCTCTCCTCGCTCATGCGTCATCATAGATACGAAAAGCATCATCATCATCATCGCGCGAGACAGTCGCCGCGCGCGACGCAACTGACCGCAAAACAACCGCAGAATGATGCTCAACCCTTCTTCTTCACGCCTCGTCTTTTTCCTCTCTTCTTCTTAAAGAAGAGATGGTTTTTGTCGTTCTTCTTCTTCTTCTTTTGCTTCCGACATCATCATCATCATTAACACCCAAGCGTGTTACGTGTCAGCCACCGCGTATTTTGCATTTTTTTCAAGAAAAATTAAAAAAGAAAAAGGAGCACAACACTATTTTTATTAACTTGACAACAACAACAACAATAATAATATTAACGTTTTCTTCTTCTTCTCTCAATCAACACTTTCCTCGCGATGAACGATTTTTAACAACAGAAAATGAGTGGAGTGCAATACAGTAACGTGGAGAAGTCCTCCTCTTCGGGGATGATGTCCAAGGTTCTCGTGGCTCTCGGCGTGGTGACCTTCTGCGGCGTTTTCGCCAACGTCGGTTTGGTCCACCAAATGCAGAAAGACGTCGATCATATCGTTTCAGGTATGGAACCGGAACACGCACCAATGTCTACCAAGTCGCCTATGAGCGGTACAAATACGTGCGAAGGCCAAAAAAAGACGATTGAGACGTATTTTAACGGTGCTCTCGATAACGGGTCCTGCGCCGACAAACTTGTCGCCGGTGTTGAGCAAGCCGGAGGGAACGTTACCGTGGGTTACGAAGGAGGCTTGGATGTGGGGACGGACGAGCCAATCAAGGAGCCGTACTACAAGCAGAAACTGTGCCCGGTCAACGTTCACTGGCACTTGGGTGCGGAACATCTCTCCGTCGGCCAGTACGACGAGACCGGAAGTGGACCAGGCTCTGCGTCGCACCGTAAGCTCCTCGCCGAAGGTGCTCGATTGGGGGGTAGATGCCACAAATATGATTCCTCGGTCGAAATGTACACCAAGGAATACGACTGGCAACACTGCGTTGGCATGAAAGTCGGCGAAACTTACGAAGTCCACTGGCCGCACTCTTCCGTCGGCGCGTGTGGTACGCCTAACCAATACCAAACTCCGTTCTACGACGGGGTTCTCTGCGATATCGATGGTCCGACGCTTGCAACTGTTATCAGCGGTGGAACGCTCCACCTCAACGTTGGTGTGCAGGCGCAAATTTTCACCATCGTCAACGACGAGAACTACTACTACCCTGACCTCATGAGAGGCATGATCGTCGACGGCGACAAGGGGAGCGAGATCACCTACTACACCGGTTCCACCACCGGTACGTCCAGAGACAACTCCGTGTGCTCTGCGTGGTCCCCAATCACGTGGCAAGTAGACAGAACGTGCCATCTCATCTCCGCCTCGACGTTTGATAAGATGTGCGCCGACATGAAGTCGCAACGCGACGATATGTCGGATGACCTGTACGCGCACGGCAGTCGCGAGGTCACCGCGGATACGATCACCGCGAACAACCAAGACTTCAACGGGCTGGCGCCGTAAGGTTGTTTCTCGATGAAAACGCTCCTTCTCCTCATCAAAATCAAGCCCGAGCTATTGCCTCGTCTAAAAATCGCGTCTCTCGCGTTCGCCGAGAAAAGCCGGCAAAAGCTCAAAAGAATAATAATAATCATAATATCA
>JACLAA010005853.1_pt1 | contig 21831 bp, 21 predicted proteins | sample 8027891 | NCBI WGS metagenome assembly JACLAA01 (sample SAMN15724900, study PRJNA655200) | protist metagenome | isolation source: fluorescence activated cell sorting (FACS) single amplified genomes of... | place: Spain: Blaines Bay Microbial Observatory, Mediterranean Sea | collected 2016-01-19 | reverse complement strand
GACACAAGCCGCCGCCGCCGCCGCCGCCGATAGAGCGACGGGGTCCACTCGTAGGACCGGACTCGAAAGCACTCAAGGACGCGCCTCGAAAAGCATCAGATGCCATCCGGCGCTGTCTGGCCTTGTGTCGCGACGACGAGGACGAGGAGCGCGACGGCCACCGCCTCGTCCTAAACTTTGAGTTGCAACTCGAGGCTGATGCGGTCTTCGACAAATTCTGGCGCGACGACTTCTACGCGCGCGTATTGGAGGAAAAGTGCCACAACGAAGGTTTGGAGACGTCGGCCTGGACGCTGGTCGCACATGATGCTCATCAGCGGAGCGTGACGACGCTCCACCCGCTCGCTGGGTCCGTGCGCATACCGGGCGTGCCGCTACACGTCCCCACGGCCAAGGAGCAGATCATGGTGCACCATCCGGCGGCCGGCGTCGCTTTGGCTATCTTCGAGTCTTCTAGGTTCGAGAAAATTAGATATGCGAAAGCTCTGTCGGTGGAGACGACCTGGCTCTTCTGCGATTCGGATCAACTCGATCAGTGCATGGCGCGCGTCTACTATCGGTGCGTGTTTGACGACGCCGTTTTAAGGGTGCCCAGTTGGCTCAAGGCTTTTTGTGATCAGCGGACCCGCGAGGAGCTGCGGGCGACGTATGGGCGATGGGTCCACGCCGCCGGCGCGGACGATGAACCTGAGGTGGCGCCGCTGCGGAAGGAGACGGTGTGCTGGGGGCTGGTGCGGGAGACGGAGCGCCGACGCGAGACGTGCTGGTGCTTCGGCGGCGAGGCGGAGCCGGACCCCTCTTTTTCGGTCCGGGAGCCGGCCCGGGGGTTCTCAGACTAAGTTATATATATGCAACCGTCTGACGACGACGGGTGGGTCCGCGCATATAGTCAGTCACAGGATTCTTACTACAGGCGTCAAGCGGCGCGGCACTGGACGACGTACTTGATGCGATGGCGCGCGGCGTCGAACACAATATATTCATTGTGGCCCATGTAGCGCTGGGGCCCGTCCTCGGGCGGCGCGTAGTCCGTGACCCGGCCGAGCGGTAGTTTGGCCGCGCCGAGCCGCTCGTATGTGGAATTGTGAATTTGTGATCGCGAGCTCGATCTCGACTGACGTTGGCCCTGAGCCTCCGACCAATCGTCAGGCGTGCGACAGTGATCGCCACTGGCCAAGCGTGCACGCCCGCGGCACGACCGCGTCGTCCGGAGACGCAAATGCGAGGTAATTAATTTGCTAGTGTCTTACATGACGCTAGCAATTGCCGGCCCAGCCAAAATCGCTTTGATCACAGCCGCATACAGCTCTCGAGACCACAGAGCTCGTTCACACGCTTCGCCTAAGTCCTCTGCGCACGCCACCGCTGCACAAATTCCCGCGCACGGCCGCCAGAGCTCCGCTGCATTACTGGACCGGAGAGCAAGACGCCGTCGACGCGCGCATAGCTCAAAACAGACGCCATCGACGCGCGCATAACTCAAAATGGCAGCCATGGCCACCGAGGACGAGCACTTGTTGATAGTGGGCACCTATAGCGAAAATTTAGGATTCGTCGACGGCAAGGGAAAAGGACTGTACGCCTTCCGATTAACAAGCTCGGGCACGTTCGGCGCGGCGACGTTTTTGAATAAGCCCTTGTTAGGCAACGATGTCGTGGGCGCGAACCCGACGTACCTCTGCAGGTCGGCCACGCACGACGACGTCGTGTACGTGACCGACGAGAGCAATTTGGAACGGGGCGCGCGCGTGCGGGCCATTAAAGTCGACAAGGACGCCTGCACAGCTGTGCCATTGGGAGACAGCCTCGCGACCGGCGATAGTAGTGCGTGCCACCTCGCAGCAACAGAAACCCACGTCTACGTCGCGAATTATTGTGGAGGTAAAGAAGGTACAGGGAGCTGCGCCGCGTTCCACGTCGGCGAAGACGGTTCACTAAAATCGGACGCGTCCGAGGCCGATTTATTGCAGGACGCGAGTGCTCTTAGAAGGCTGTCGGCCCTGGGAAAGTTCGCCGTGCCTAAGAATGGCGACCCAGAACGGCAGGAAAAGGCCCACGCGCACATGTGTCTACTATCATCCAATAACACGTTACTGGTGCCCGACCTGGGTGCCGACGTCGTCTGGCGCCTGAACGCACCTTCACTGACGCCGATGGCCGTGGCCTGTAAGTGTGATGATGGAGACGGCCCGCGCCACGCGGCCTGGCACCCTTCACTAGATGTGTTATACGTCCTCACGGAGCTGTCTTGTAGATTACTGGCGTTCCGCGTGTGTCGTCAAACGGGCAAACCTTTAGATGACGCCAAGGAGCCCTTCGCGTCCTCCAGAACGCTGCCGCGGGAGTGCTACCCGCCCTCGGGTGTGAATGCGCCTCCGTCCCGACCCAAGTCGACGTGCGCCGCTTTGGTAGTGCACCCTTCAGGTAACTTCGCCTACGCGTCGAACCGCGCGATTGGCGTGGACGGCCTCGTCTCCGTCATTTTGCTTTCGGAAGACGGCGCGCCCTTCACGTCGATGCACGTGACGACGGGCGGCCGGACGCCGCGCGAGATCGCGTTGGTTGGGTCCGATTTGTTGCTCGTGGCGAACCAGGACTCTTCTACAATTCTCTCCTTCGCGATCGATCAAAAGACGGGCGCGCTGGCCAAAAAGCACCAGGTGGCCTGCCCGACGCCGGTGTGTTTGTTGACTCTTTTAAAAACTCGGATAGTTTATCTGGGGCGTGGTAGGGAACGTCGGGGGGAGGTATGTGTCGGCCGCGCCTAGTCCGTGCCCGGGGGAGGTGGGGGACCGTACGGGACAGGCGCAGGCGTCGGGCAGGCGCACGTACAGTGCTCCGACGCGAGGGACTTGTCCGCGCCCTTGACCTGTGTGGACAACGCCGCGTCGCGTCGATGGCGTCGGGATCGAGGTTACTGTCCGAGGTGCAAAAAAAACTCGACTTTTTTTGCGGATATGGGCTACCGAGGGCAATCGTGCGACGACTGGCATATGCTGATGGATTTCTTAGATTTAGACTAGCCCTCCCCGATGGGTGTTTGCTATGCTGATGCGGTCCCCCGGGCCGTTCTAGACTAAAATTCCGTCGTGAGACAGAGGCGGCGGACTAACATATCTACCCCATTGTTAGGACCGTCCACGCAAGACGCCGTCGACGCGCACCCCACAAGGTACGTAAATCTAAACTATATGGTATTACTTGTATTTTTTTTTCGCGTGCCGCGAACCGCGGCGGGCGGGCGGCGGGCGCTCGTCACAGGCCCACCCGCGGCGCGAGGCCGCCGTCAATAAAACATTAGAAGCCCTGGTTGTCCGGGTGCGAGATGAGCCCGAGGAAGTCGTCCTTGATCGTCCCGACGGCCGTTATTTGGGTAGTGTCGCACATGACACCTAACAATCTCAACCGAATGACGCAGGCTTTTTTAATTTCCACTTCTTTATCATCCGAAAGCCAGGCGTCGGAGTCCGCATCAAATCCGTTCTGGAGATCTTCCGGCATCGCATGACGACTCACGAAGATGTGCAGCGGTCCGACCGACGTGAACACGCCCAGCTCGCTCACGTCGTCCACAATGGCATCCAAGACCTCGTTCTTGAACGGTCTCAGTAGTATCGCCGCATATCTCACATTGACGGCGACACATCCAGTATCATACTCTACCACTCCGGTATCGACGTCTTCATCTTTGACAGACGTCACGGCGATGACGTAACCCTCCCTACCTAAACATTTCCCCTCGACCTGCTTATTGACCTCGTCCTTGATGCGCGTCTTCATGGACGGGCCGAAGTACTGCGGCGAGAGGAGCATCTCGTAGATCAGGTCCGTCTTGTAGAAGAAGACCATGACTACGAGATGCTACGGCGGCGCGGCGGCGGCGCGCGAACCGCTGCGGCGGGCGGCGACGCGCGCGGCTGCGCGACGGCGCGTGGCGTCGCTTCGCGCGCGCGCGGCGCTTTTAGGAGCCCGCCCTGCCCCTGTAGGAAGCGCGACGCGTCCCAGCTACGGCCCAATGCAGCGAGACGTCGTCGCGACCAGCTATTATGTCAGCAAGCAAGCAACAGAGGCCAGCGCGGCGCAACTGGCTGCCTCGCCGCCGTCGCGCGACGCTGATTATCTAGCGCTCGTAAGATACTAGCGAATTGTTTCGCCGACGAATCGCTCTTCCGAGACGTCCGTAGGGAGTCGGGAAAGCGAAAGACGGTTTCTGCAAATGCCGAAAGCGCGTTTTCAACAAAAGCACAACACGCTTCACAAGCCCTCCGTGCTGTGCACAAAGCAAGCTAAAAGGTCGAGTCGTTGCAGGCTTGTTGCTCTCTGAACGCAATCGACGCGGCGCACCAGACTTCGCAAGCAGCTAGGCCACGCATAATCTGTGTTCAGCCTCTCCCTAGCCTTCAACACAGCCGCAGTCGCGAACGCGTGAGTTTCAGCGGGCAAACAGGCGCGCGTTGGACCCTCAGACACCGCGCTACCGCAAGCACCAACCCCCAGCACGCGGCGGTACAATTCATCATGGGCGCCGGCGGCAAGGACGCCTCGCAGATCCAGAGTGAGGTCAAGGAGTACTATGGCGAGACGCTAGCAACCACAAGCGATTTAAAGACGAACGCGTGCTGCACGATGCACGCACCACCTAAGGCAATACGAGACATCCTGGCAAAGGTACCGAGCGAGGTCATCGCGAAGTACTATGGGTGTGGCAGTCCACTCCCTCAAGGTATTGAAGGTTTACATGTCCTCGACCTAGGATGCGGTTCCGGAAGAGACTGCTACGTGGCTTCCAAGTTAGTGGGCCCCACGGGCCGAGTCACGGGCGTCGACATGACTCCTAAACAACTAGAAGTCGCGAGGAAGCACCAGGACGCCTATGCCGCAACTTTGGGATATGCGAACATGAGCTTCATACAGGGCACTATTGAAGACCTATCAGCAATACCTTCCGATTCGATAGATATCATCATAAGCAACTGCGTCGTGAACCTCTCTCCAGATAAACCCGCCGTGCTAAGGGAGGCGTACCGCGTGTTACGGCACGGGGGAGAGTTTTACTTTTCCGATGTCTATGGGGATCGAAGACTACCGAAAGAACTGACACAGCACAAAATACTAGTAGGGGAATGTATTGGCGGGGCATTATACGAGCAGGACTTTTTGAGGATCGCGCGGAGGGTCGGCTTCGAGGATCCTCGCGTTCTTGACTCAGCACCTATCGACGTGAAGGACCCGCAGTTGATGGAACTCGTCGGAGAAGCCAAATTCACGTCGGTCACGTACCGGTTGTTCAAGCTGCCCGGTTTACTAGAGTCGCTGTGCGAGGACTATGGCCAAGTAGCAGTATATAAAGGTACGGTCCCGGGCCACAGACACGCGTACCAGCTCGACGACCACCACCGCTTCGAAACGGGACGGCCGATGCTCGTCTGCGGCAACTCGGCGGCGATGGTCGGGGACTCGTGGCTCGGGAAGCATTTTTTTGTTACTGGCGACCGGTCGACGCACTTCGGGCTGTTCCCGTGCCACTTTTCGCCTTCTGCAGATACACCGACGCCGGGCGGCTGCGCGAGCTGCTGCTAGAAGATACCAGCCGGTCCGAGGCGGCCCCTTCGCTAGCCACTCAGGATCGAGCGCGAGCGCACTGCGGAAGCTGCGCAAAGTATATAAGTACAATTTACACATTCATAAAACGTCGCGGTGATGGCGTGCTGGTGGGGTAGAAGAGTACGCTCGAAGAACATCCCCACACTCACACAGACGCACGACCGAGAAGGAACAAAGAACGGACGTCGCACGCGCACATCTGTCGGAGTCATCAAAAGATGGCCTCCACAACAACACCGGGCCCCTCGTCGTCCTCGCTCGAGGACTCGCCACGGGACGAGTCAAGAAACGCGCGCGCCTCGGCCACGCATCTTTCGCAGTGGCACACAAATCTCCAGCCGCGCGCCGCCAATTGCTTGCGCCGCTCCCGGAACTCCGCTCGTAGATCCAAGTCCGGCAGGTAACAAAACGTGATCTCCTCGCCCGCGGCGATGGGTCTCAGAGCTCTCAGCCGAAGCCCGACCTGGGCCTGGCGCACGCGGTCGCCCTTGACAAGCGTGTCCGCGACGGAGCCGTCGTCGCGCCTCAGGCCCCGGACGACCTCAAGCGCGCAGTTCGGGGCGCACGAGTGCGCGGCCGTGGACGCCTTCTCAAAAATCTCGAGCGCGCCGTCGTCGTCAGCAGGAAAACCGTTGTACTCCCACGCGAGCGTGAGTCGCCGCAGGAGCGCCGCGTCCGGCGACAGCAGCCTGGTCGCCTCCTCAGCATCGGCGACGACGCGCCGCCGCGCCTTCGCGGCGGCGTCCGCCGACGGCTGGAGGGCGACCGCAACAAGGCCGGTCAAGCGGAGCGCGACGGGACGGCGCGCCCCTGTCCGCAGGAGCTCGTTCGAGTAGACGGCCTCGACGCCGTCCGCCGTCGAGATGGTGATGTGGGGCATCCGCCCGTCGGCGAGGAGCGCTAAAACAACCTCGGGCGACTCGATCGACACCGCCACAGCCTGGCCACTATCATCAGAAACCTCGCCGTCGACGCGCAGCGCGCAGCGGGTGCCGAGGAGCGGCAGCCACTCCGTCGTCGTCGGCTCGAAGCACAACGTGAGGTGCTGCTGGCCCGTGACGGTGGGGTGGCGCGGCGGCACGGCGTCGTGGAGGGCTAGGACGCTCGCCGCGTCGAGCACGACGCCGACGTAGCGCGCGTGCCAGGGATTGGTGACTGCCGCGAGCTCCTCGTCGAGGCGCGCCGCCGCGGCCGGCGCCGTGGGGGCCGCCTTCGCCGCGATGGCGTCTATGACGTGCGGAGGCGCGCTCTGCAGCGTCCACAGCGCCGCCAAATGGGATCGCATATGCTGGAAGCCGAAGGGGCTGCGTCGGTGCGCGGCCTCGACCTGCTCCGTCAGGGCTGGATCGTCGTCGAGGCGCGACCGCACGAGTGGCCTCTCATCGGTCACCGCCGCACCGGCGGCAAAGTCTCGCGTCGCGTAGAGGCAGTTGCCTTTGAGCGGCGTCGCGCGGACCTCTGTCATTTGCTGCACGTCGGCGACTGGCGCGAGCGCCGACATCTTGCTCACGAGCAGTGCTGCGAGCAGGCGCATGCAGCGCTGCTGCGTAGTGCTGCGCGCAGAGCGGTTGTTTGGGGGAGTGCGTACTGCACAGCACAGCCAAGTCAACCGCAGGGCAGCTGCGTCAATCAGTGAATGAAGTTATCCAAAGGGTCTCGGCAGATATGCGTGCATACAAGCCGAGTGCTGCTGCGTTTTGCCCTGCACTGTGGTTAGCTAGCGGCATGTAAGACACTAGGTAGCAAAGAAGGCCCGGCGCACCACTCCTTGCCCCCGGAACCGTGCCCTCCCGAACAATCGCAGCGCCACGGCGCGCGGCGCCGGCCGAAAGCTACTAGAGAAACGCTGTGCAGCGGCCAGGCGCCGAGGGCAGCCCAAAAGCCGCAAGGATGGGCCAGGTCGGCAGCCTCCCCGACGGGAGCGAGCTGAAGGAGCCGGACGAGAAGGTGAGCCCCTCGGTGCTCGTGAACGCGAACTTCGGGCTCGTTTTTGTCAAGCCGCATGCTCACAAACAAGACTGTATCGAGTTTGTCAAGGATGTGCGATCTCGGCGTCCCGCGGTGCTGCGGCGCCTTCACGCCGTCGACGCGACTCGTGTCCATCAGGCGAGGTCGTGGGTGGTTTCTTTTTCGATTTCGAGGCCGTTCGGACCGCGTCGAGCGACCGCGATGCTCCACACAGGAACTGAGCAAGAAGGTGACGATACTGGGCGGGTGTAGTATCGGCGCCGACGCCATCAAGGAAGGTAATATTGTGGACAAGCACTACGCTGCGATCGCCGACGCGTCGGAGAACGGTATTGAGGGCTTAAAACCTTCCGTGGAAGCCAAGGAGAAGTTCCAGGAGGCCTTTGGGTGCAATTATGATGATATGGTCGCGGCCGAGTGCATCAAGTCGGCGTCGGCGTGTGCTCTCCAGCTCGGGAAAGGAGGTGAGCCGATGCCCCCGAAGGATTTGAACAACCTCTGGACGACGTGTGGTGCCACGGTCAAGATCGCGTCCGGCGTTTATATTGCTAGGCTCAAAGGTGGCGACGACGAGGAGGAGGAGGAGGAGGATTCGGAGGAGGAGGAGGCCGCCAGTGGCAACTCTTCATTGTTCTGCGTGAACGGCTTCTACCCTTCACTCAAAGCGGCCTACGAGAAGGATGGGGCCGAAGTGCACCTACTAGTCGTGGCCTGGGACCCGGCTCGTCTGTCGTGGGCGGCGTTCAAAAATGACGTCATAGGGGCTACCGACCCGACCCAAGCGAATGAAGGTAGCATCAGGAAGAAGTTACTGGAACAGTGGGACCCTTTAGGGTTGCCCGAGCAGCCGAACGGCACGGACAATGGCGTGCATGCTTCCGCCGGTCCATTAGAAGCTCTGAAAGAACGATTACTCTGGTGCGGCTTCGATTTGGAGAAGGACCCCACCGGAAGTCGCTTAGTACAGCTGGCGGTCTGGGACGAGAGCAGACATCCGGCCATCGACGAGCTGCTCGAGAATCCGGATGTGGACGTCGCGGGTTTCAGGGGCAAGGCCTTCGATTTGCTGGAGAACAAAGATACGCCCGACTTATACGTCCTGGCGAACAACGTCGCCTTCAAGGAGGAGCTCGCGGGGGTCTGCTAGAGTTCTAAGTGCTACTTACGCGTCTTGTAGTTCTCGGACAGCCTCTTTTTCGAGGAGAAGAGGCCCCAGGACTTCTTCTGCTTTTCAGTCGAGGCTCCAGCCGTCATGCGCGCGTCGAGGGGCTCGGCCGCTTTCGTTAATAATCGGCCCTTGGCTCGAGCTGCCGAACCATGCAACGTACCGACCGCTACACCTCGCAACAAGAGAGGTTCCTGGAAGTCCACCGCCGCTTCACTTCGCAGAATCCGTCGGGCCAAAGCCCTTCCAGACAGCAACGCAGCACCGATCAGCACGCCGTTGTCTTCGTAGGCCTGCTTGTCCTCGCGCCAGACCCTCCGAAGTACGCGCACCGTAATATGATCGGCGTCGTCGTCCGGATCGGCCAGCGTTCGCAGCGAATCGAGCTTCTTGTCATCATCTGAAGTCCAGATTGATGTAGCTGCGGGCTCGCCCTCTTCTAATGAGTCTCCATCAGCTTCCAGTCCTCGGTCGGACGTGCGCGGCGGAACGCCGGTACGGTCGTGCGACGCGTCTACACTTACCAGTAGCGGCCCGACGCCCTTGGCTGCCGCTTGCAGCCCTTCTAACGAAGACGCTTCGAGCCTTAGTGAAACTTTCAAAGAAGGAAAAGCAATTTCCACGGGTCGCGGCGTCGGGGCTTTTGTGGGCGGACTGAGCGAAAAGGCCGCGACGACGGCGTCCCTTCCAAAACCTCTTTCCGATAAATCTCGGGACGTGTGCAGCTCCAATCTCACTCTATCCACCAAGCCTGGTGAAGACCGCCATAAAATCCGCTCGCGCCAGCACGCACAGGTCCTTCGATGCGCCGTCGGCGGGAACCGCGGCTGCGACACCTCCCAGCCACTCAAGGCCCGCCGCTCGTTCTTGCTCTGTCTCAACTCGTCGTGGTTTGACAAAGAGGCCCAGTCCGCGGCTTCAATTAGTTCTCTGGAGACAGCCTCACCGACGGCAGACGCGCCGAAGCCCAAGTCGCCGATCAGGAAGGCGTGGTCCGCGCCACATGTGCAATCTAGCGGTGGCCTTCCTAAATCTTCGGTGGAGGCGGGCCAGAGGACGTCTCTCGCGGATCGTACGGCTTGATCAGTAGAAAGTGGTGTGTCGTACTCGCCCGCACAAACCGCGCAGAAGGCCAACTTCGCGCCGCTCCTCAAGGTTGCGGTCACCACAGCAGCTTTGGGAGCAGGCACCGCTTCAACAGAATCCTTGACCACCGCCGACGACCGCACGAAGACCACCAATTTTGATTTCGCACAGTTGACATGTGTAGCGGCCCACGCGCCCGGCAACCGAGCCTTGAGAGCTGCGACGCATTGCGCCCCATCCAAATCACCCTGCAACGCCGCTACGACGACGTCGAAGCCCGCGGCCCGTTCCACTTCGTCTTTCGTGCCGACCGGCAGAGCGGCCGCGCACGCCGCGCCGAGGTCGTCGTTTTGATGCAAACGGACGGTGCCGCACCAGATGCGCGTCGTCCTGTCCGCCGGCCCTTGGTGCCGTCGTTGCGGTTTTGACGAGACTTGTTGCACGCCCCCCACGAGGTCCTCCAGGTGTTCCCTTTCTCTCGCTAAAGCATCTAACCGAGATCTTAAAGCTTCTCTCTCTCTCAACATGTCGGCCACGGCGGCTCGTAGCTCTCTTCTTCTCGTCTCCGACTGCTCGTCATGTGTTCCAGCAAACAAATTGCCCTGGGCCTTTTGTCTAGCTTGCACGGACGGCCTTAGGTACTCCGGTGGTATTTGCACTCCTACTTCCGGTCGGTCTCCATCTAGATCCACGTCATACGTCTCATTGTCGTGAACCTTGGCCACCACACCTCTGCAGGTCTCCAAGCCTCGACACAGCGCCACCTCGACCGCATCCCCCGCCTTGTACCTCCTCCGAAAAAATAGTCCAGTAGCAGCCGCGCGCCAGAACCGGCCCTCGCACCGTTGGATGGCCCCTAGGCATGATTCTTGCGCCTCTTTTCGCCTTCGATCCAAATCGGCGCGAGCATCCCTCCGACCGTCCTCATCTAGGCGATCGGCGGCATCTAAGTCACCACAAACGACGTGTCTCTTCAGCAACGACGCGGCTTCATACTGCTCGACGTCCGAGGCACATCGCATCCGAAGGGCATCCTCGAGACAGTGCGCCATGTCCGTCGCTAATCTGTCTAGCTGCTCGCAGTTCTGCGCGAGGGCTCGCGCCGGCCGCCGCGCCACGGCCGCGACGGGATCCTGTTGCAATTCGTGGTCGTCCCCGTCGGGGCCCCGCCACTTGACAATGCCGTCGACGACTAGCTCCTCGAAGTCTCCCCTTGAACTGTCATCTAGACACTCCACTAATCGCAGATTCTCATCAATGACGACCTCATGTAAGGCTACATTGCGCCCATCGCTACAGTAGACGACATTAGCTAACCGCCCGTAGTACAGCGCCTCTCCATTGAACCATGCGCCATCAATACACCATTCCACAATCCACTTGCACTTGATGCTCCCTTCCCGGCAGCACTGCTTGTAGAGCGCTACTGACTTCGAATCGCAACATTCCAGCAGATGAATCGTCTTCGGATCTAGGGGTAAATCCCCCTCCCAGGTCGGCTCGTCGCGATCCGGTATGGCCACCCTCAGTACACGTCTAACAGTATCGATGGCGTACGCCGTCGCGACGAACCAATTTAAGTTGTTGTCTGCGACGTCGACGACCCATTCCACCTGGATAGTCGTCGCGTCGCCGGCGTGCTGTCTTAACGAAGATGCTTCCTTCTCCGAAATGTTGAGCTGGGGCAGCTGGGCCGTGGCGCTCGCCTGGCAGGCGGCGCTGAGCGTCGTGGCTTTCTGGCGCTCCATGGTCCGGGCAGCCCTGGCGCTGCGCGCTCGTGCGTGGCAGCCCTTTCGCCGGCGCGGCACGCGTGCGGCAGATTCGCGCTCGTCGATTCGAAGCGCGACGCTAGCTTCGGGCACTAGCCGCGGAGCCGACGCGAGGAATTGCATGCCCGGGACGCCACGCCGTCGCCCCCGAGTCGGAGGCGACGTATTGTTCGTGATTCAGTGTAATACCCAAAATAATATAGTTAGCTCGCCGGCGTCCGGTCGCCGTCGTAGTGGTAGCCGTACGTGCCGAGCCACCACTCCCGCGGCCGCGGCTGCGGCGGCGGCTGGCGCGGGTTCTTCTTTAATCTTCCAAGCCCCCCCGGGACGCAGGCCGCGCGTAATGTTTTCAATTTCTCGTACGCCGCCGGCGTTTCCAAAGGGCCGCAGACGTGCTCGGCATTGCTGTAATCCACCTCACCACATAGTTTTCTCTTTGTAAGCTCCTTTCTCACATCGTCCCTCTCCAACAATCCTTTGACGTCCAAGCGATCGCAAAATAACCGGTGGGCTCGCTCGTAGACCACATTGTCCAGAGCATAGGCCGAAAAGGCCGCCCGGCACGCGTCGGCGTCCGCTCGTAACACTCTAGATGGACTACAGTCCGCCTGCAAGGCCGCCGACGGCCGAGATTGGGCGAAGTCGTCTTCCTCCAAGTCAGTAACTCCGAATTCGGCCGCAGCCAACAACACGGAAGCGTTGTACGCCTCCAGCAACCCCACGAAAGCATGCGCTTTCAACGCCTCCACCGCCCTATCGACATGGGATTCATCCAAATAAGTAGTGTTCCGGTACCCGTGGCACCCGGTCACCATATCACAAGTGGCACTAATATCACTACCAGGTTTTCTTCTACAATGCTGGACCTGGGGGCACTCGGCAGAATCGCCGAACATTTTTGTTATGACGTTCTGGTACTCGGGCATGCCTATGTATTCCCTGAAAGTGTACGTTTTCTGACCAATGAGTGATGGGTAGAACTTCCGGTCGTTCGGATGGACCCACAAGCCGGGTCGCAATTTGTAGGCATCGTAGTTGGGATTGTGGCCCCGGTAGAAGTAGGCCGAGACGCCTCGCACGAAGGGTTGCCGGATCATCGTCGCTGAACTTGCACCGACGCCTCTCTTATGACAACATTCATGTGGGCGGTCTATACCTTCGACCAAATCCCTAGAAGATTTCGCACAATATCGAGCTTGCAACGAGGGCTCGCCCGGTCGCGGAAATCTATGTTTTTGGGACCCACCGTAGGTCATGTTCTTCGGGAGGGCTACTCGATCATATACTTCTCTCAATTCCTTCAGTAGTCCCGTCGACTCGTCATCCGTCTCGACAAAGTGCTTCTCTATGAGTCGTTTCTTGAGCTCGGCCCAGTTCACCCCCGTTTTGGCCTGCGGAAACGGACGGCGTGACGACGACGCTTCTCTGTGACGGGCGCCCCCCGCGCCGTCGATGCGACGGCGTGCCACCGCGACGCCAGCGACGCGAGGCGTAGAAGGCACCGTAGGACGCGGCCCGCGCACGAAGAACTCGACTCTTTTGGCCACGGGCCAGCTCGCGTAGCCCTTCGCCCTTAATGCCAACTGCGTGCCCTTGCCCATGCCCGCCGTCGCCGCGAGGGCGCCCATCGGCGCGGCGGCCTTGCCCGTGAGCCGTTCCTTCTTGACCTTGACCTGTGTGTGCGGCGACCCGTGAGTCATTCGGAGGTTCGTGCTCTCACGCGCGCCAGCGCCTCGGTGGCGTAGAACTACTCTCGACGGCGACGCGCCACCCATACGCCATCGCCGCGACGGCATAAAATGCAACGGCGACGCGCCACTGGACAACCAGTGCGTTACCGCCACGCCATCGAGCAGACATCATGCTTTGATTTCTGCACCGTTTGATACGGGGTGGTACGGCCTTCGCGGGTCGTAGGCCAACCCGAACTTGGCCAGCTCGTCGTCCGTCGGGGCCGGTCGGATCGCGTACCTCAGGAAAGAGATAACGGTCGAGAGGTACCACTCGCGGCCGCAGCAAGGAACCAAAGCTAAGCGGCCCATGTTCGACGTGTGCTTGCCGATGCCCTGCACTAAAGGGCAAGTCGAGGCCGTCGAATGGCAACTCCCCTCCGCGACGCAGACGTCTCTGACACAACACGGGTTGCTGCTCGCGATCGCGGGGTTCCTCGCACAGGATATCTTCTTCGCCATGCCCGCGAAGGCCGTGCCGCCGGCCTTGGGCACGTGCGTCCAGTGCACGATGAAGACGTCGTCGGCACACACATCTTTGCCCGCCTCGACCCTCATCCGCGACTGCTCGAGCAGGCGATCCATGGGGTCCAACTCATGGGCAACGTCGTTGATCGTCTTCTTGCGCTTCGTCGGTGTCGGTGCGGGCGTCTGCACGATCGTTACGGGTTCCTCGAGCTGCCGCGCGCGCGGCGGAGGCATGTGCGGATGGTGGCCGTGTTGGTGCTGCGACACGACGTGCACGTGGGCGTACACAAAGGTCGCGACGACCACGGCTAAGAGTAGCAACGCGATCCAGGGCAGGACGCCGGAGCCGTTTTGCTTTTTTTTGCGGGCTGCCGCGGCCATTTTGGTGCTGGGCTGCCCTCCGCCGCGTGCAGCCCTTCGCGCAGCCCGTTATCGATCGATGGCGTCGCACGCAGCCCTTTATCAATCGATGCGTTGCCGCAATGCGCCGCCACGGCCAGCACGGCTCGACGACGTCTCAAATCGCATGCAATTATTTTTGTCGAGACCCCGCACGATGCCTGGAGCTTTCCCACCCATCTGGAAGAAATGACAGGACTTCTCAGAGAGCTTGGACTGGTCGCGTCGCGCCCAAAATCATGCAGTTTTGGTTGCGGCCTCATTGCCATTTGGCTCTGGCTGTTTGGGGGCATCAAGCGCGCGCTCGGGCCGTCATTCGCGGTCATCCGTCGAGATCTGAAGTGACAGTGAAGACGAGACTAAAAAACGCCGCCGAGTATTCCCCTCTCAAAGGCTCAGAGAGCAAACACTGATCAATGATCCTCCGCGACGGCGGCGCGTCGTCCACAAGCCCCGCTCGCCGGCGTTCGAATTGACGGCGTGTCTCCTTTTCTGCCTCGGCACCATGGCGGTGTACTTCTACCTGAAGGGCGTGCCGCCGGAGCCGTCGCTGATCGACCTGCTCATCCTGTTGCCGTGGACGTACGCCGGGGCGGTCGTGATCGACGGCTACTGGGTCCCTTATTATAAGCGGAAACTGGGGCTCCTCTGAGGTCCCCCGACGACGACGCGCTCAAGTCACGCGCCCCCTTCCAGGACCCTAGTAGACATAAGATGGAAAACAACTCAACTGTACGCGAGACGGGGCGGGGTAGGAAAAGCGTCGCCTCTCGCGGGCGTTTTAGTCGATCTCCTCGATCTTCGGGCCCTCGTCGGCGGGCTCCTCGGCCGGAGCACCTCCCATTCCGCCCATCCCAGACATGTCGGGCATGCCCCCCGGCATTCCTGTGCGCAAATCAACCAGTGAGTCGGATGCTCGGCGAGGCGCGGCCGTGACGACCGAATCGAGCGGTGCGAGAACCGCACGCCACGCCGTCGAGCAGGTGTCGCGTCGATGGCGTGATTTTGATTTATTCACTGTCGCGCACCTCCCGGCATACCAGCCCCACCTCCAGCTCCCCCGCCGAGCGCCGCCAAGATAGGGTTCACGACGGCCTCGAGCTCCTTCTGCTTCGCCTCGTACTCCTCCTTCTCGGCCATCTGGTTCGCGTCCAACCAACTGGTCGTCTCGTCGATCTTCGCCGTCACCGTCGACTTGTCGTCGTCGCTCAACTTCGAAGCGAGCTTCTCGTCGGACATCGTGTTCTTCATCGAGTAGCAGTAGTTCTCGAGGCTGTTCTTCGCCTCGACGCGCACGCGGTTCGCCTCGTCCTCGGCCTTGTAGCGCTCGGCCTCGTCGACCATGCGGTCGATCTCGTCCTGGGACAATCTACCTTTGTCGTTCTTGATCGTGATCTTCTGCTCCTTGCCCGTCGACTTCTCGACGGCGGAGACGTTGAGGATGCCTGCGTGGGAACGCGTGAGGTGCGAGCGACCTCACGCCATCGCCGCGACCGCGGTCTCTCCGACACGCCGCGACGGCCCCGGCGCGGTCCGAACGGCCCCGAAATCGGAAAAGAAACGACCCACTTCACCAGAAGATGGCCACGAGTCCCAGCAACAAAGTGAAGGCCCCGCAACGCCTCAAAACGCGGCGAGCGCGCCGTTCGCGTCAATATCAAAGGTCACCTCGATCTGCGGCTGGCCGCGCGGCATGGGCGGGATGCCGTCCAAATTAAACTTGCCCAGCAGGTTGTTGTCCTTCGTCATGGAGCGCTCTCCTTCAAAAACTTGGATGAGGACACCTGCGCGGAGCATCGTTGTCAAAATCGGAAAAGAAACCACCCACGTCCATCGTTCCCGGAGACGATTCGTATTGAAGTGAAGGCACCGACGTGGGACGCCGCGCGCGCACCGGGCTGGTTGTCCGCGTACGTCGAGAACGTCTGCGACTTTTTCGCGGGCACGGTCGTGTTGCGCTTGATGAGGGCCGTCATGACGCCGCCGGCCGTCTCCAGGCCGAGCGACAGGGGTGTCACATCCAACAGAAGTAAATCAGACAACTTCTCGGACGAATCGGAACCCGAGAGGATGGCCGCCTGGACCGTAGCACCGTAGGCGACCGCTTCATCCGGATTGATGGACTTGCAGGGCTCCTTGCCGTTGAAAAAGTCCGCCAGCAGCGACTGGATCTTGGGAATGCGCGTCGACCCTCCCACTAAGACGACTTCGTTGACTTGGCTCTTCGACAGCTTCGCGTCGCGCATGACCTTCTCCACGGGGTCCATGCACTTGCGGAAGTAGTCCATGTTCAGGTCCTCGAAGCGCGCGCGCGTGATCGTGGAATTAAAATCAATTCCCTCAAATAAAGAATCGATCTCCAAGTGCGCTTGCGTCGACGAGGATAAAGTGCGCTTGGCGCGCTCGCAGGCCGTCCGTAAGCGACGGAGGGCCCGCTGGTTGCTCTTCAGGTCCTTCTTGAACTTGCGCTTGAACTCGGTGAGGAAGTAGTCGACCTGCGTTGGGATCAATCAGTGAGAACTCGCGTCGACGGCGTCTGAGAGCGTCGTCGGGCCCTCCACGCCATCGTCATGACGACATTCCTCGCTCCTCGCGGAGTGCGAGCGGTCTCGCTGTCTCGGCACCGATGTTTTCAGCTCAAACTCGGCCACGACCTCCGAGCGACGCACGCGACCGTATCCAGAGAGCAGCACCTCACTACAACATCAACAAACCAAAAATTGAAGCACAACTTGAAGTTTTCTACACTGTAATCGACCATGCGGTTGTCGAAGTCCTCCCCACCGAGATGCGTGTCGCCCGCCGTGGCCTTGACCTCGAAGATGCCCTCCTCGATGGTCAACAACGACACGTCAAACGTGCCGCCGCCCAGATCAAAAATGAGCACGTTGCGCTCGTCGCCCTTCTTGTCGAGGCCGTACGCGATGGCCGCGGCCGTGGGCTCGTTGATGATGCGCAGGACGTTGAGACCGGCGATGGAACCCGCGTCCTTCGTGGCTTGTCTTTGCGAGTCGTTGAAGTAGGCCGGCACCGTGACGACGGCGTTGTTGACATCTTTACCTGCGCGGTCGATGCGGTGATGGCGGTGTTCTGGCGCGGCGACGGCGTCGACGCGCGTCGTGTCCACCTCATGATGAAGTGGGTGGTTTCTTTTTCGATTTTGAGTGAATTCGGGCGCGATTCGGGGCGGTCGCTCGACGCGGCCCGAAACGGCTCGAAATCGGAAAAGAAACGACCAACGACCTCGTCTGATGTAGACGATGCGTGAAGGCGCCTCTACACCTCAAAACACGGATATACGCACCCAAGTACGCCTCCGCGATCTCCTTCATCTTGATGAGGACCATCGAACTAACTTCTTCGGCGGCGAAGGTCTTTTCTTCGCCGCGGTACTGGACGTGGATCGTCGGCTTGCCGCCGACGCCGCTCGTGACCTTGAAGGGCCAGTGCTTCATGTCGCTCTGGACGGCGCTGTCGGTGAACTTTCTTCCAATAAGTCGTTTGGCGTCGAAGACCGTGTTGAAGGCGTTCATGGCGACTTGATTCTTGGCGGCATCGCCAATGAGGCGCTCCGTCTCGTTGAAGGCGACGTACGACGGCGTCGTTCTGTTACCCTGGTCGTTCGCGATGATCTCGACCCTATCGTTCTGCCACACTCCTACACAACTGTAGGTCGTGCCCAGGTCGATGCCCACACTTTCTCCCGTGACGTTGGACATGGTTGCTCGTTCTCTTGCCTGCGTTTGCGAGACGCGTTCGAAAACGGGACTTTTGGGTTGTGGGGGTGTGTTGGCGCTTTGTGGCTTTGTAAGCGTCTCGCTGGGTGAGCGATGCGACCGTGGAATGACCGCTGCGGCGCGTCGACGGCGTGCCGCGTCGCTGTTGCTTAGGCGATATTGGCGGGAGTGGACTGCAGCGACGCGCGCGTCGTATCGGCGCTCGGACCGGTGTCGGAACGCCGTGCGATGCAGCAGTGATGCGATGCGCAACTGCGATCGCTGCGAAATTCGGTTGGCGACTCCGTAACACACTAATTTAGCGGAGACCTCGATGCTTTTTGTAGACCTCGAAAGACCCTCTAGAAAGTTACGCCACGCGACGCGCGCCAAAAAGCCGTCAAGGTGGTCCGGAGACCTCCCTGTATCGCTGGCCGGGACAAAATCGACGCGCGCTCGATTTTAAGGGAAGACGACCCCGCGAGGCCACCAGCCGACGAGCTTTTAGAGCACCAGCCGGCGAGGACCGCTCCCCAAGCCGCTTGCGGATAGACGGGATTGGAAAATGGACTCCTACTATTCCTAATTACCCTCCGGTGGTCGGCCGGCCGCGCGTTCGAAAGGACCCCGCGACGCCGACGCCACGATCAAATCACTGCTTCTTCTTCGTCTCGTCCCGCGCCTTGACCGTGACCATCGTCCCGAAGATCTGCAACAAACCGAGGCCGACGAGGAGGAGCGCGCACCCGGTCAGAGCGAACTGCGTGAAGGGGCTCGCCTCGCGCTGCGCCTGGTCGCCCTCCTTGCCGAAGAACGTGGATTTATCCTCCTTGATGGGCCCGCGGGGAGGCCCGCGCCGCGGGACGCCCTCCTGCGCCGCGGCCAGCGCGCAGAGTGCCGAGAGCAGCGACTTGTTTAGTATTTGTGTGGGTCGCATCGGTGCCGTGGGCGCGGCGGCTGGCGTTCACTCGTCGCTCCGCTGTGCTGCGGGCTAGGTGGTGTGGTGCAGCGCTGCCACTGCTGTGCTAGCTCTGGCGCGGCGCTGGACGAGCGTCGTCGCGCTGCTGCGTCGTGTGGGCGTCGAGGGTACGAGCACTGTTTACAGGACCTTCGCACGCGCGAGCGCGGGCGTTGTGGGGCCGATTGTAGGTGAGAGCAAGCTCCAGGCTCTCGATGCTGCTAAAGCAAACAATTCATTAGAGGCGCCAGCCCTTCAAAAGACGACTGCCGTCCAAAGGCATGGACATCAGATACCCAGCGAGGCGTGCGGCACACGAATTTCATGCGTAAAAGCGCAGTCCGGGACCAGGTAGCACTGCAGCCTCCAGCAAGACCATGGCCGCGCTAGCAGCAGCCACAACCATTGATGGAGTCACCTGCGTCGTGCCCGCGTTCAACGCCGCGTCTACTATAGACGCGTGCCTCGCGTCATTGCTCGCCCAGCGCACCGACATAGAACTCGAGGTGATCGTCGTCGACGATGGATCTCAAGACGGCACCGCCGTCATAGTAGAAAAGTGGCAGGACCGCTTCGCACAATTGAAAATGAGCCTCCGCGTCATCCGACAACCGAGCAACGGCGGCGCCGCGCGCGCAAGGAACGCGGGTATAGAGGAAGCGGCCCACGACTGGATCCTGACCCAGGATTCTGATGATACGAGCCGGCCGCATCGCGTGGCGGCGCTCGTGCGCGCGGCCGAAACGACGAGTGACGCGCGAAACACCCTCTTCGGCTCGAAATTTGTGAGACACCCCCCGGACGCGACGGAGCGCTATGCAACGTGGGCCAACGCGCTTCCATCAGAGCGGTTGCATCTGGAACGGTTCCGCGAGTGCACGCTGATCCAGCCGACGTGGTTCTTCCACCGGGACTTGTGGAATAAAGCGGGCCGCTACGACGACGACGGGGAGACGTGCGATGATTTAAGATTCTTCCTGCGGCACGTCGGCCGCGGCGGCTTGCTCCACCGCGTCGAGGAGGACCTCGTCGTGTACGCGCTGTCCGACGGCCTGTCGTCCATGACGCACCGCAAAGAACTGGTCAAGTGTCGGGTGGCGGCCTTCTCCACTCAAATACTGGACGGGCCCTGGCGCGGCCAAAAAATTCACGTGTGGGGCGCGGGCCGCGACGGGCGTTGTTTTTTGAACGAACTCGCTTTGCTAGGCCGGGCGGATGCTGTCGAGGCCTTGTACGATGTTGATGAAGCGAAAATCGGCAAATACCACAACGGCGCGACGGGCCTGTCGATGCCGGTTCGGCACGTCGACGAGATCCGCGCGCCTTTTGTGGTGTGTGTGTCGATGCGGAATCCAGAGCTTGTTTCTTTCGTGAGAGCTGCTGCTAAGCGGCTCAGCGCTATTGAAGGGACGGACTATCTCCAATTTAACTAGACTGTTGTAACTTACATTCACACACACTACTCGGGCGGCCACGTCCAGCTCGTCTCCCTAGTCTCTACATGGAAATAGTAGGTCCGGCCCGTCGCCGGGTCTTCCGTCCGCGCCCAGCCCGCCATTCCTTGATTATCGACGGTACTCACGACGACGCTGTTGTAGTGGATCGGCGACACGTACGACAGGTAGACGTCCTTGTTTTTGGGCGGCGCCGTCACACCGGCAGGGAGCAACATCTCGACATCTTCTTCGGACTCAGGCGTGTACACCAAATACCAGTTCTGCTCCTCCGACGAGATGATGTGCGCTATACATGAATACGCCTCGACCGCAGCGCGTAGCGTCAATTCGTCGCCCCAGTGCCTATCTTTTGACATATTATGCAAGTACCGCTGGAACTCCTCGTCTCCATCAAAGAACACCGCAAAAAAATCCGCGTGTGTTTTAATATGAGAAACACAAGCTTTCCGGACGATCGCGTGGTGCTCTTGGCTCCCAAATAAATTGAACGCCAGTCCCCGAAACTGGCAGTTGCCGTCGCCGCGCATCTCGTGCGACGCCAAGCCTAGTTTAGCTAATCGCGACGCCAGGGAACCCGTGTCGCTTTTTGATAGGGACGACAGGTCGCGCTTCAGCGCGTCTCTTTCCGGAGACATGAGCGCCGACATGCGCTTCTTCAGGTACGGCAACTTCTCGGGCTTCGGCGGTGCTTTTGGCAGGTTCGAGATGGCGGCCTCGCTCTCGCGCCGCCGCGCCTTGATGACGTCGACTCGTTGCAACTCGCGCGTCGAGTGGCGTTGGGTATGTTTCGTGTCTATATCTCGCAGCCGCACCAGTCTCCGGCTGTCCTGGTGCTCGTTGCTGTGCACCTGCCACGTGTTGTCGTAGGGCTGGCGGTGCTGGCTGGCGCCGCAGCCCATGGTGGTGCTTGCTGCGCAGTGGCGTTTGGTGATCTATGCGCCCGTCCGGAGAACCGTCGCGTCGCGTAGGTCCAAAAGACCACAACGCCCCAGGCTTGATTTGGGTCTACTGAGGCGTTTCACACAGGCAGAGATGGCAGAGTTCACCGCGCGCAGCACAGGAGCTGTGTTCGTGAACTGTACGCGCGCGTACTGAGCTCCAACGTCGCGTAATAACAAAAAAAACGCTGGGGCAAACCGGATAGCTAGCGTCTGTAAGACACTAGCAACACTGCGCGGCCATCAGTCCTCCGCGCCCGCGCAGAGATGTAAAAGAGACGCATGCGCGGCGCGCCAGGACCGGAGGCCAACGAACGGTCGGGGCTGTTGTTGTTTGGGCACGGCGCTTGCGAAGCACGCGGCGGAATCGCAGCCCAACGCCCGACGGCGCGGAACGACACCGCGAACGCGGCAGTCCAAGGCTGCCCCGCCCGCAGCCCCAACAACCGCAGCCACCGGCCGCTCCCAAAAAACAACCACAACCTCCAGTGCTTGACACCATAAAAAAACGACCGCCACCATGTCCCAGCACTCCATGGACGACGTGGTGCGAAACTACGCGCGCGACGTATT
>JACLAA010002978.1_pt1 | contig 21838 bp, 11 predicted proteins | sample 8027891 | NCBI WGS metagenome assembly JACLAA01 (sample SAMN15724900, study PRJNA655200) | protist metagenome | isolation source: fluorescence activated cell sorting (FACS) single amplified genomes of... | place: Spain: Blaines Bay Microbial Observatory, Mediterranean Sea | collected 2016-01-19 | reverse complement strand
TCGGTGAACGTGCCGTCGTGCTCGACGAATCCGAATTTATGGTTTGATATCGTCGACATCGACGACGACGGGAAAGTCTCGCCGACGGATTTGGTGACCATTTTGAGAGCGCAATTTTTAGTCGATTGGAGGACGATCGAGAAGAAGTTAACCGGTGAGATTTGGCCGAAATACGACGCGAACAACGATGGTTTCATCAGTCGCGATGAGTTGTTGAAACCGGATGGATTGTTGGATTATTTGTTGAAGACTTTTGAAACGCCAAAGAGACGATTTCGTAACTGTCCAAACTTGGAGATGCAACCGAGAAAATGGTTCGAGTATTGGGACGAAGATCACTCTGGGACGTTGGATTCGGAAGAATTGATCAGAGCGTTGGTGAAAACGTTTAATTTGAACGCCGAAGTGAGATCATTACGGGCCATGGCGGAAAGCGTGAGATCGGTCTGGGGCGCCTTCGACCAGGAAGATAAAGGCGAGATTTCGTTGGACGAGTTCATAGCGCCGGAAGGGTTGGCTCAGAGCATTGTCGCGACCATGCGTTGGTCGGATAGCGTACCAAATTCGAGGGAACATTCAAGGGTGAGTGGCCAAGACGGCTCGGATTTGAAACGTAGCAGTCAGCACTCCTCGGATTTGCGACGTAGCAGTCAGCACTCCTCCGACGGGAAGACAGTTGGGAAACCAAAGCGGGTCGGTATTTTGGGATTTTCGCGACTGCGCGGCTCCGCGGACGAGAGAGACATACCGGACTCGCCAAGAGACCAACGTCTGGCGTTTTTGAACAACTTTCGAATGACGCCGAGAGGCAGTTTTGAGGACATAGAGTTAGAGGAAACGAAAGAGGAGGAGAACGCTTCGGAGGCAAAAAACGGAGCAACGTAGAAGAGAGAAATCAAAGTCATGTAGTAAGTAAAACATCGTAGCGCTTGTATACCTGTACCGCATCCTTATATTTAAATAGACAATATTTAAAGTCGAAATCTTCATTTTACTTCGTAAACATAGCATACACGTCCTCCGCACTCGCTTCGCCTGATTTGACAGCCTCCATTTTCTCGGCTGCCTCAATATCTCTCACTTGTTCGGTTTGCGGCGACGGCGCTTTCGCGGTCACGTTCGACGACGGCGAAGGAGCACCGTTTCCACCATTTCCACCACCACTACTCAATACACCAAACAAAAGCGCACCTGCACCTAAGATACCCACCACAGCAGCCGCTGCCGCGCCTGCGCCGCCGAGCGGATTAGACGCCGCGGATCGCAACGATCTCGCCGCCGCCGCCGCTTCTTCTGCTTGCGATCTGGCTTTAATAGCGTTCTTCTCCGCCCCTGGCTTCAAAAAGAACAACAGACTAGTCACCGGAGAGTTGATAAACTTCTCCGCGGCGTCCGCTCTCGTTTCTAACCTGGTCACGATCGCGTCTGCTTTATCGCACAATTCCAACTTCTCGTCTTGCGTCAAACCTTCGAAATCCTCTACGGACGGGAACCCTTGCGGTAAACCGCCAACGGCATTGGGTGGTCTCACCTTTTGAGTCAAGGCCAGCGACGGTTTTTGCGCCATCGATTTTGACTTGTTCGAAAACGTTTTCACTTTACGCTGCATTTGGACGGTTTGCGCCGGAAGCGCTTGCGTCGCCGCCGGTTTTCTCATTTCAGTCAAAGCGGTCAAAAAGTTTCCACCCTCGCCGCTCTCGGACGCGGAGACTTTCACAGACACCGATTTCTTTTGCGTCCTCGCCTCTTTCGCCGCCGCAGCTTTTGCTTCCGCCTCTGCTCGTCGTTGCGCTCTTAATTCTGCCGCCTCTTCCGCTTTCATCGCTCTCGTTCGCGCTTGCTCTTCTTTTCGTTCCGCCGCTTCCGCTTGCTTCTGTTCGCGAATCATATCTTGTTGTCTCTTCTTCTCTTCTTGCTCCGCGCGTTGTTCTTCTCGACGCTGCGCAGCTTCCAATTTTTTCTCTTCTCTTCTGGCCTCTGCTTCCGCTCGCTTCTGTTCTCTCTCCGCCTCGCGCACTTCTCGTTCCATCTCTCTTTCCGCGGCTTTTCGATCATCCTCGTACGATTCGTCCAACGCGTCGTCGATTTCACCCGAAGAATTACTCTCGTCCTCCTCCACAAAGTTAAACGAAGCTTCCGACCTCTTTGGAAACGATTTACGCGGCTGGTCCGGAGGCAAAGGATCACCACCTCCCCCCATGGACGCGAACGGATTCGGCAACTCTGGAACCTCAATTTTTGGCGTCTCAATTTTTGGTACTTCAATCTTTGGCGGCGTAAACGCCGGCGGCGGCGGCGGCGGCGGCGGCGGCGCTTCTACGACTTTTTTAGGTTTCTTCATGATTTGCGTTCTCGGTTGTTCCTCCTCTTCCTCTTTTCTCTCCACCAACGGCCCGCCAATCAGTTTACTCGCTCCAAACGCGAACCCGCCTAAAGCCAGCGGCGCGACGATAACGATTGGATTAAACCCGTCCTCTTCTTTCGCGCCTTTCGATTCGAGAGGACTTGCCATCTTCGGCGTCGGCGCTTTCTTCGGCTTCTCCGCTTTCTTCTCTTTCGGTGCTTTCTCAACCTTCTTCTTCTCTTCTTTCGGCTTGGGAATCAAATTGAACCCGCCTCCTTGGTCCTTCTTGACCGACGGCACGCCTTTGTTCACCAACGCTTTCGCCTTCTCCGAGTTCCCGCCAGTTCTTGTCATTTGGTCGTACGCGGACGTGTCCAAGTCCATGTTCAGAGTAAACGCCGGTTTTGTTGAGTCCGACGTCGAAGGTGCTTCCAAACTCGCAGCTCCTCCAGGCGGCGCCTCCTCCTCCGCAGTAATAGGAGTCGTCAAAGCACTTCCACCACCAGACACACCGCTCATCTCTTCCTCCAAAGCGAACGCAGGAGGAGGGGAAAACGAAGGAGCGACGCATAACGCTCCAACGGTGACAACGTTCACGACGACGAGTTTTTGTAACGCCGCTGCTTCTCGTGTTTTTCCTCCTCTTTCTGAAGAAGAGGAAGAAGAAGAATCCGAAGAATCAGATAAAGCTCCGACGATATCCGACGACGAGGACAACGATGACGATGAAAACGTCGACACCTTCTTCTTCTTCTTTACCACCAAAGCCGTGCTCCTCCTCGAGGAAAAAGCTGAATAATAATAAACATTACGACGTATACGTAACGCCGAGGACGATTTCGTCGTTAAAAGCACCGGACGACAACGCGTAGTATTCGTGGCAATCATTTTTGTACGCTCCAACGCACCCGCAGTCTCTTTCTGCCACTTTTCTTTTCTTTTTCCCGTCGTGCGTCGCCACTCTAAACCCTACTACGGAATCAAACCCTAAACGTTTTTTTTATGTTCCCTCTTTCTCTTCTTCTTCTTCTTCGTCTTGGAATACAATTGGATTCTTCACTTTTTTTTTCTCTCATCTCTCTGCTTTTGTTCTTCTCGTTGTGAGGGTTGGTTCAGAAGAGACGACGGCGGAAGTGTATCATCGGGTGCTTTGACTGAGAGAGAGAGAGAGAGAACGTATTATTACATGCGCACACACGTATACTTGCGGAAATAAAGCGATCTTTTTATTCGTATTTCTCTTATTTTTAGAGTGATTGGAAAATGATGATTTCTCGGACGATTCAGACGACGGCGACGTCGTGTTCTTCTTTGTCGCGTCATCAGCATCATCGTCGGCAACACGAACGCGTCGTTGGGAGGACGACGATCAGAGGACGGGAGGTGTTTTGCAGGAGCAGCGTTAGCAACGAGAGTAAAAACGATGAAGAGAAAGCGAAAACGACAATATCGACGACGACAAAAAGTTCTGGTGGAGGATTAGGAAAATCCGAATACCGTCCGGTGTGGGAAAACGACATCGACGCCGAGTTTCGACGCAAAGAGCGATTCGAAAAAGAACGACAGCAAGAAGAAGAGAAGAAATCAAACTCAGGTTTAGGATTTGGACGGGTGAATATGATGGACGACTTATCGGTTGACATCGGCCAGCAAGTGAGGGAGATTGAAAAGAAGAAGAAGGAAGAAGCGAAGGAGCGAGCGGAGCGAGGGAAACGGTTGAACGCGTTAGATTTAGCGACGACGGATAAAGGGGATTCGAAATATAATTTGGACGGGTGGAACTACGCGCCGACGAAAGCGGAGAGGTCGAGATGGGCCAACGAGTGGGCGAAAGCGGAACGAGCAAAAGCGGCGAAGAATCCGAGTTATCGACCGATGTCGAGGCAAATGTTAAACAGGACGATTAAAGATTCCGATTGGAAAATGAGAAACGAAGCCGATAAGAAAACGCAAGAAACACCGACCGAGTTACAATTAAGACGAAGGAAAGAAGACGAAATGCGATTGGAACAAAGCAAACGCGATTTGTTCACCGGAACGGCTGGTTTATGCGTCGCCGGCGGCGTCGGCGCCGTGTTCGCCGGTTCCAACGCGAGCGTCTTAGCCAGTTGGGCCTTGGGTTCCTTCGGAAGTTTACTCTACGTCCGCTTGCTCTCTCAAAAAGCAGACTCCCAAGGCGGCCAAGGTGGTCCACCGACGATTTTAGTCCCCGTCGTGCTCTTCATGGCGTTGAATCGATTCAACGCGTTAGGCGGCGCCGACTTCACCGGCGTAACGCTCACGCCGATACCGATGTTGTTGGCTTTCTTCTCCTACAAACCGGCGTCGTTGTTCCAAGGCGTGCGCGATTTAGTCGCAGACGAGAACGAAAAGACCTACTCCTAATCTGTGTATACGTATGCGAGTCGTGTAGAGTAGTATAATTGATATCATAAGCGTGTTCATAGAGTTGAGAAAATAAGTTGCACATATAAATATCTCTTTGCCTGCTTATTTTGAATGCAAAATCCACCTCTCTGTCCTCATCGTTATTTTCATCATCACTTCATCACTTCCTGCGCGCGCTTTTCGCGTTTGCCACTTCATAATAAGAAGACTAATAACAGAACAGGTACATAATATACCACTACCCTTTAGACTTTACGATGAGAGATGATTCAGACGACGACGACGACGAAGAGAGGACGACGATGACAAAGAAGCCAAGAACCATCAACGAGACTTCCCCACCTTCCACTCCCTCGAGCTCTCGCAAGGATTGTTCTCCGCTTTGGCACTTAGTCACCGACCTCCCTTTACTCTTCTCCGAGAAAATTTTGGACACGAAGCTTGATAAAACGTCCGTGAAGTTGTTCTTCGAGACGAATCGAGCGGCGCGAGCGCTCGTGAAGAATTACTCGCCGCGAGTGTACCAAACACACGTCCGGGGAGAAATGTTAGGCAAGGAGAGTAGCAGCAATAACAACAACAACAACAACGACAACAGCGACGAGGCGGTGGTGGAAGGGGCGGTAAAATCGCTCTGCTTTAGCCGAGAAACGTTAAAGTATTGCTTCGAGAGATACGCGTGGGGTTTCGAAAACAACGTGTTTAAGTTTTACCCGGGGAGAGGATCGGGACGATTCGCTCGAATCGTCGCCTCGACGAACAAATTGGAGCTTTTAAAATACGCCAGAGAGGAAGCGAAGTGCGACTGGGATAAAGACGTTTTGATTGAAGCCGCGCAACACGCGAACTACGAGATGATGAAATATTGCATCGAAAATCAGTGCCCGTTGGAAAGTGCCGACACGTATTTAGGGGTTTTGAGATACGGGTATCGAGCGAAAGGCGGGAAGCCGTTGGAGTGTTTGAGATATTTACGGGAGACGGCGCGAGCGCCGTGGTATGATTTCGTGCTGTTTGATGCCATAGATGCATTCCAAGGGTTTGATATTCCCAGGGACAACACGGAGGAAGAGAACGAGATTGTTTTTAAGGCGTTGAAGTATGTCGTCGAAAACGGGTGCCCGATTCAAGAGGAAGAGGCGACGAGTTACGCCGTGGACATGGTCAACCAAGGCGAAGTCCAGTTTAAAGCGTTCAAATATTTAGTCGAAGAAGCGAAAGTGATACCGTTGAATTCATGGACGCTCATGCGCGTCGATTTCTACTCCAGATTATGGTCTTTAGAGTTATCCTTACGAAACGTCGTCGTCGGAGAGGAACCTTTATTAACGGAAGAACAATACGTGAGGAACTGTCGAGTCGGAGCGTACCTTCGCCAGAAAGGCTGTCCTCCGCCGACGAGCTTAGTGGACGAGTTTCTGGTGTTTCGAGACGCGATGTCCTCGTATAAGGACGAGTTCGTCGACGAACACGCGGAAAGCTTGTTCTGGAGTGATTTTGCCCAGTTTTACGGCTTCGATCCGTTCATGATCGTTGAAAATTCATTAGCGCTGGGCGAAGAGGAGGAGTTTTAATGAGATATTTTTGTTCCTTTCTCTTCACTTTGAATCAACTCTCCGTCTCTCTCTCTCTCTTTCACTCCTTTCCTCCTACTCTTAAAAATGCCGCAAATATACTCGGTTCTCGCGCTCGTCTCTGGCGGCAAAGACTCCATCTTTGCCTTGCAACTCTGCCAAACGCACGGACACAGGATAACCGCGTTAGGTAATTTAACGCCCGAGGACCAACACGTGGAGGAGTTAGACTCGCATTGCTTTCAAACCGTCTCGCACTCGATGATTAATCTGTACCCTCAGTTGATTGATGAAAATATACCGGTTTTTAGGAGGAAACTGATCGGTCGGAGCGTCCACACGGATTTGAATTACCCGGAACGAGGCGTTGAAACGGATGAAATCGAAGATTTGAGAGCGTTGATTCAATTCGCGAAGGAGCGGGTGAAAGTCGACGCGGTGTGCTCGGGGGCGATTCTGAGCGATTACCAGAGGTTACGAGTGGAGAGGATATGTTTTGAGCTGAACTTAGTCTCGCTGAGTTATTTGTGGAAACAAACGCCACAAAAGAGGTTGTTGGAAGATATCTTAAATGTCGGGAGGATCGAAGCGGTGCTCGTGAAAACAGCCGCGATGGGGTTGGATCCTAGGAAGCATCTGGGGAAGACTTTAGCGGAAGTTAAGGAAGACTTGATTAGAATAGAGGAAGAGTACGGGTCACACTCGTGCGGCGAGGGTGGGGAGTTTGAGAGTCTGGTTCTAGACGCTCCGTTTTTCACTCGAGGACGGTTACGCATCGAGGAGAGCGAAGTCGTGGAAACGAGCGCGGACCGGTTCGCCAGAAGTGGGCATTTGAAGATTTTGAGAGTGAGTGTAGAGAAGAAGGGAAAAGATAACGATGGTAGAAAAGACAAGTATGCGAATAAAGAATGCGGAGAGGTTGTATGGGTACCCGACGATTACGTCGCGACTCCTCCTCCTCCGACCTCTCTTTCGCTACGTTCTCTCGATATTCACGATGATAATGCAAAGTTGAGTCCGAACGTGGAAGTATACTTGCAACGTATGAATAGTAGCAGCAGTAGCAGCAGCAGCAGCAGCAATAGCAGCGAGAGCAATAGCATTAGCGACAACGAAAGTAGAACCGTATGGTTGCGGTGTAAAAACAAAGCCTACGCAGACGAGGCGTTTCAAGAGCTCAAATCAGCCTTAAAACGCGAAGGAGGAATATTTTCCATCGAAGAACACGCGACGATGACGCATTGTTATTTGAAATCTATGGATGATTTTGGTTCTTTCAATGCCGCGTACTCGCGACACATGCGCGCAGTTGAACCAAGCGCGAGAGCGTGTGTCGCGTTACCGCTGAAAGATGATATTAGTTTTATACTCGCAATGGTTTTATCACGCTCGAAAAGAATAAAGAGTTTACACGTGGCTTCTATATCCGCGTGGGCGCCGGCATGTATCGGTCCGTACGCGCAAATGTGTGGAGCTGGCCCATTTCTGTACGTCGCTGGACAAATCGGCATGCAACCTAGAAATTTAGATTTAGAATCGAGCGTGTACGAGGAGGCGCGACGGTGCGTGAAATCGTGTCATCAGATTCGTGAAGAGATATGCAAAAACAACGGTTGCGAAAAAGTGTCGTTCGCGAAACAAGCCGTGCAAACAACATTCTACGCGTCATCAAACAGGAAGACTGAGGATGAAAGCGTGCACTCTGTGTCGTTTAAGGAATACTGCCGTAATCACGTTTGGGATCCGAGCGAACCGTATTGCGATCCTCTCGTCGTGAAGGAGGAGAAAGAAGAGGACAGCAAGAACACGAATCAGGACGTGCACGTTGGGGGAGAAAATATAAGCGACATGACGGATCCAGATTGTATTTTTATGCGAGAAAAACTGAGCGGTTTGTTCATGTCCTTATTTTTGACGGTGCCGATGCTCCCGAAAAACGCCGCAATGGAAATCGAACCAATCTTAGCGTCTTCGCTCGTGTTATCACCTAACTCGATGGACGAGGATTCCCACACCAACGGAGAGCTTTGTTTTGACGTGCGAACAAACGTATTCGGTAACTTTAAAGAAACAGCAAAGTATATTGGCCGCGTAAACGAGTGGGCGAGAGTTTTGATTTTCTTCGAGCGTCTCGGCGACGAGGACGAGAAGGACGAAAGAGTCGACGTGGCGGAGCACTTCGAACGCATCCGCGAAACGTATAAACTCGCTCCATTCGACGCGACGTCCGTTAAAGTGTACTATTCTGAAAAGCACGGGACGAAAAAAGACGCAGAGTTTGCCTGCCGAAACTCTTTCAATCAACTCTTTGACAAAAACTCTTCCTCCTTTACGAAAGACGAGGAGAAGAAGAAGACGCGTCATCTCTCGCCGCCGACGATTGCGATACCGGTCGTCGATTGCGGCTATTTCGGGAAAGACAACTCCACAACGCGGTGCGCATTCGCTCTCGAGCTCGTCTTCATAAAGAAGTGATTATGATGATGATATATAAATAAATGTACAACAAAAATATAGCACTACAAGGGGTTGGTTCTCGAGCTCAAGCGGGCGCGTCTTCCTCCCCTAGGGACTACTCAAAGAAGTCATCCGCCACCGCCCCAAAATCGCCTCTTTGTTTCCATACAGCATCCCAAACCCGTATATGAACAATCCAACGGTCGCTAACACGCCAATCGAGGACGACATCGCTTTCGCGACTGGGTTTCTGTTCTTGTTGTTGTTTATTCGTAATTCCTCTTCCGTCTCCTCCCCCAAAGCGCGTCCCTCTTCCAACAAAGAATCGCTTCCGTAGTTGCGCTGCTTTTTCTCCTCCGAATCGTCACCAAAACCGGAACCGCGTTTCATGAACAGAGAGCGCGTTAAGCCCATTGTTTTCTCTTTTTATCTTCTTCTTGACTTTGTGTGAGCAGCCGCGCAGCAAAGTGAAGAAAAGAATAAAGTGTTTTGTCACACGTGAAAGAATTGACAAAAAAACACCTACACGCGGTCTGTGTAAAAGAATTAATTAAAAAGAAACGCATAAATTCCAAATTACTAAAAAAAAAAGAAGATCAAACAATAAAACATCTCTTTGACTCTCTCTCTCTCTTCTCTCTCTCTGCAAACGACGACGCGGGTTTAGCTCTTCTGGGATAGTACTCGTAGTAATAGTGATAATGCCAACCGTGCGCGTGGAGATTGAGGACTACGACGACGACTCCGAGTCGGTTTCAAAAGAAAAAGAGATCATCAACGTCGCGCATTTCGTACCGGACACGAAGAAAAAACCGGAACAGATTCGAGCGACGTGTGGACCGCACGTGGGACAGAGAATTCGCTTGAAACTCGCACCGTTCGATGATGATGATTTGGGAGAGAAGAAAAAGGCGATCGTGAGAACGAGCTCTGTTTTACGATTCGTCGTCGCGAATGGCGTGCAGATCGAGTCGGAGATTCATCCGAAACTGCCGGACGATTTTGATGGCGGGGAGAGTTTTTCGAGACAATTCGGGACGTTGAAGCAACACGGCGTGGCGTTACAGGTGAGGTTTAAACCAGTTGGTCACATCGGCGAAAACGACGACGACAGCAAGGGAAAGAGAAAGATTGAAAAACTCACGATTGGTAAAGCAAACACGTTGTACGAGATTTGCGACGGCGCAATCACGATCGACAAGATGTCCTTGGCGGCGTCGATAACGACATCACGAGTGGCCGAGGCGGCGAAACCGTTCGTAAACGTAAACAAAGAGACGCCGAGGATAGGCAAATCGCCAGAAGTGTGGAATTTTACGAAGAAAAACAAGGACGATTCGGATTACGATCGCAAAAATCCGAACCAAATACGCGCCGATCAGAGAGGCCAAGAGCGGTGCGATGAAATCGCCAAAGAGTACGAGGAAGAGACGAGACACTGGATGGGGACGAACAATCACGTGAGCGGACAAATAAAAGTGATGCAAGATATCGATAAGAAAGTTGCGGCTTTGGAAGGTAAACTGAAAGCGGTGACTGGATTTATCGTCGCCCTGGAAAATTTAAAAGAACAAGGCAAATATTCAACGCAAGAAGACGAACTCGTCGCCACGCGGGAAATGATAGCGCAAGCCGAGGAAGAGATCAGAATCATCGGCCACGAATCACTTGAGAACGAAGATGACGAAGATGAGGTGAATACCAGCGGCAAAACTCGAGCGCGCGAGCACCAACACTTCCAACGACAACCGTTCCACTCCTTCTCTCTCTCTCAACTCGGCGTTTACGTGGACGAGTGCGAGAATCAACCCATCTCTGGCCTGAAAAAAATCCTCGCCAAAACGCGCGACTCGCTCCAACTCGCCACACGAATTCAAAAGTGCGCACTCCGCGACGCGCACCTCCGGCACAACTGGGACGCGTACGAATCCAACGTCGAAACTCGAGACGTTCTCGAAAACGGCATTCGCCGAGAGGACATGGAACGCCTCCTCGGCCGCGAGGCGACGAAGCAAGACGTGGAAGCGAGCATGCGAATACCTCTCCGCGAGAGAGCGAAGATTGTTGGCGGCGCGACCGATGTCGCCGCCGGAGACGACAGAGCGATGCTCGCCGAAGCAGAGAGAAATAAACGCGAGAAACAATTATTAGATGTTGACGACGATCGCTCCTACTTTTTGTCTTAAACCTCCTCTCGAGTATTTTTTCAAACGTCAAACATCGTCGTCGTCACTTTTTCTCACGTCAATTATTAAATAAGCGCATGAGCAAAACTCGACACGCGTTGCGCCGAGCAGCGGCGCTAAAATCCTACCACTCTTCCGCGTCGACGTCGTCCCGGTTGTTCTCGAGCGCAGGCGGCGGCAACGCCCTCTTTTCGAGGTCGACGACGACGATTCCACGGCAGCAAACACATCAAACACAAAATGCGTTTTCCTTCTCGAGTAACCGTCGCGGATTTCTTTCCAATCCGTCACCATCGTCGTCCTCGTTGGCGGATCTGGCGTACGGTCCGAAACCAATTAACTACGGGATTCGAATCGTTCCCGAGAGGACAGTCGCGGTGATCGAACGATTCGGGAAGTATCACAAAACGTTAAGCAGTGGGATTCATCTTTTGATACCTCTGGTGGATTCTATTGCTTACGTTTGGCACTTGAAAGAAGAGGCGATACCGGTGGACAACCAAACGGCGGTGACGAAAGATAACGTGGCGATCAGCATCGACGGGGTTTTGTACGCGAAAGTCGTGGATCCGTTTAATGCGAGCTACGGGGTGGAAAATCCGGTGTTTGCGTTGTCACAGCTGGCGCAAACGACCATGAGATCGGAGATCGGGAAGATGTCGTTGGATACGTTGTTCGAAGAGAGAGACCATTTGAACGCGGCGATTGTGAAAACGATCAACGAAGCCGCCGGAGATTGGGGGTTGAAGTGCATGAGATACGAGATTCGAGATATTCTACCGCCGAGAGGTATTCAAAATGCGATGGAGTTGCAAGCGGAAAGTGAACGACGGAAACGCGCGGCGGTTTTAGAGTCCGAGGCGGAGAGAGAGGCGTCGATTAACGTGGCAACTGGTTTGAAAGAAAAGACGATTTTAGAAGCGGCCGGGGAGGCGGAAGCGATCGTGGCGAAAGCAAAAGCGACGGCAACAGGGATCACGGAAGTGGCGAAGTCGTTGTTAGGCACGGGTGGCGACGAGGCGGCGAGATTTAAGATTGCGGAGATGTACATGAACGCGTTCGCGCAAATCGCCAAGGAAGGCAACACGATGTTGATTCCCGCAGATGTCGGCAACCCGGCGAGTTTAGTCGCACAGGCAATGGGGGCATATAAAACGATCGAAAATAGTAGTAAAAGTGGCTCTGTAGCGGAAGGAAGTAATAGTGCGACGACGATTGCTTCGGAGGTGAGATCGGCGACGGAGAAAGCGCTCCCGCGATCGAACGTGTTGAGCAAACCGACGAAACCGTCTACAAACGCGGACGATGATTAACATTCATGCATATTTGTCTGTTATATATAGACCACGTAGTATCGTATCGTATCGTATCGTATCAATAGAAATTGTGCTGCGCTTCTCTCTCGCCATCGTTTTAAATCGGTAAATTCAAAAAGTGTATCGTTCCGGCTTCGAAACCAGATTTTTCCACCGCGACCTCGCATCTGGCGTGCTTCAAAAGTTTCAACATTTTTCCGTTCGGCATGTCCACCGCGAACGCTTTCGCGTCAATCGCGAACTCTTTAATCCATCGACTCACCAACGCGGTCCCGAATCCTCTCCTTCTGTATTCTTGTTTCACGAAAACGTGCGACAATCTCGGCGGCGAAACCGTTAATTTTTTCGTCGCTTCCCACTCGTGCACTTTTCGGTCGTGGAATAACGCGTACCCGACCGCCTCTCTCGTTCTCGCGTCCTCCAAAACCAAACCAAAACACTCTTTCACATCTTTTGAGATGTCGCCAATTCTCTCATCTTCTCGCTGAAACAATTTGTTCAACTGTTTCAATCGCGCATCCGCGCTGACTTCTCGCTCGTTCACGAGCGCGATGTCGAATCCTTCCGGCACCGTCGCGAACCGTTTCATCTGTTCGTCATCTTCTCGTTGCGCATATCGAAGCAAGCGATACACCGGATCGCTCACTTCGTCGCTTTTCTTTTTTTTCGCGCTCGTCACTTCAGCCTTCTCCTCGTTCGCGACGAACCCGGACGTCGTCTGTTCGCTTCTTTCCGCGACGACGACGAAACCTCCTCCTGCGCTCCCTCCCTCCTTTTCTTCTGTTGGCAAAACGTTTTCCAACGAAGAAGAAGAAGAGCGCTTCCAGTACTCGCTTCTTCTTCTTCTTCTTCTTCTTTTTACTCTTCCTCCTCTTCCGTGGTCCATCTCCGAGACCTCCGAATCGCTCTCTTCGAGAAGTTCTTCCTCGTCCACGCGCGCGAACAACATGCTCGTCGTCTCCTCCTCGTCTTCTTCCTCCTCAAAGTTGTTATTATTGTTTCGTCGTCCTTTCGCTGCTCGTTTTTGTTGAGTTTGTCGTCGTGTTTTGAGGAGCGTCTGTTGTTGTTGTCGTTGTTGTCCTCCTCCTCCTCCTCCTCCTCCTCCTTCACTCTCGCCTCCTCGTCGTATTCGTCGTCTTTGGAAAAACTTTGATGGCATGATGATACTGATTTACTCAGAAAATAAAAAAAAAACGGGGTATAAATGTGCGCGTGACGCGTGCGCGTGTGCGGAGAAATGTCTTCCGTCGTCTCGTCGAAGAGTCAATCGTGTGCGGAAACGCGCGGAAAGATCAGGCGAGAGAAACGAAGAAAAGAGACTCGTATTTTTTGGACCGAGTTTTGTTTAGGGTTTACACTGATACCCTAAATGCAAAACAAAGAGCGTCCAAGAGAAAGAGACGCAACAGAGAACGACGCTTTTGATTGAGAGAGTCACCGCTGCTGCCTGCGGTTTCTTCTCTTTTTGTTTTTGTTTGTTCGCATTACAAACGCGAGAGAGTTTAATATATATATATATATAATCGCCTCTGGAGGAGGAGAAGGAGGAGGAGTTTAGAGAGAGATTTGATTGTTTTTCCCTCTACACAGATACGGATATTTAGATGTTAAGATATAGATTAGAGACGATGATGACGACGACGAGAGGCGGTCTCTCTGTCATCCCGACGAGTAGTAAAGGCCTTAATGCTGTTCTTCTTCGTCGGAGACGAAGTTTGGTCGTCGTCGCCTCTTCTTCTATTCCTCCTTCTTCTTCGTATTACTCACCACCACCATTACCACCTGGAGCAGCTACAGAGTACGCCTTGGTCGCGGAAGTGGCCGAGAGTTCTAACTCGGAAAAAGGCGGAGGTTCGATGCCTTTTGGCGGTCTCGACAGCATGAGTGCGCCGTCGACGTCGACGTCTGAGGACGATGGGATCGTAACCGTCGCGGTTGATGACGAAGATCCGAGCGAGAAAACCGGATTGAACCCGTTCAACGTTGGCAGAATATTCACGGGCTACCCGGACGCGAACGAGTTCGAAGACGGCGTCCAAGCCGCCTCTCTCGGCTCTCAGTTAGCGTTTACCTTGGCGGTCGTCTTACTCGTCATCATCACCGGTGGGACCTTATACGTCTCCGCGCGCGAAGCCATGGACAGGAAAGAAGAATCCGACGCTCGAGAAGAAATGGAACGACAGGAACGAATCGTCGAGGCGAACAAAGGAAAATTAAACCAAGCGGCGAATAAGAGAAGGAAACCGAAAGTGAGCAATTTGGACAAGTTAGTCGCGGAAGGAATCATAGAACCAGGGAGCGCAAACGCGGCGTCGAAGAAAAAATTAAACAGAAAAGACCGAAGAGAGCAGCAAAAATTGACTTCTTCAACCGGCGACTTTGGCGCTCCTACGAACGACGAAGAAGAAGAAGACGAAGATTTCAAAGACGACGAAGAGTAATACGTAAAAACGCTATTTATACGACGAATACTATAACATGCTAAACAAAAATACAACAAAAGACGAAAGGATTTGATGCGAACACTCATCGTCATCGGCGTCGTCGTCTCGCGAAAATATTAGACTTTTGCTCCTTCCGAGAGTGAACCTCAGCCATGGAAATTTTTGTCCACGTGTGCAAAAAACCAAAATTTCGTTCGATTATCTACAAAAGTAACGCGCGCATACTCTTCCTCCTCATCACTACTTTAATTAAACCATGATCACGCGAACGCTCTCGATGTCGTCGCTGCTTTGCTCTGCGTCTTCCTCGTCGAGTGGGGACCAGATTTTGCGAAAGAAATCATTTAAAAGCCAAACGAAGTCGTCGTCTGTTGGTGCGACGTCACCTCCCCGACGGTTCGATGCGAGGACGAGGACAAAACTCGAGGCGATCATCGATCCGATGGATAGATCTTTCGACGAGTTCATGGATTCGCGATCATCCTCGGACGATGGGTCCATCCGGTGTTCCATCGATGGGGATGAGTTTACCGTCAGTAAAGCAGAGATGGAAGCGGAGCTTTTGAGAAAAAAAATGGCCTCCATGGGGGGCGAAATGTTGAGGGACCCGAAAGATTTCGTTTCGACGCGTGGACAACGCGTGCAATGTGGAGTACACTTTGGGATTTGCTCGTTGTTAGCGATTAGAGGAGTGTACTTGGACGCGATTGTGATGGATGGCGACGTCGGCGCGATCGCGGCGAGAGCGTTTGCGACGCTGTTCGCGAGTTACGCGCTGGCCGATTTAGGTACCGGGATTTTCCACTGGTCGGTGGATAACTACGGAGATAAGAACACTCCCGTGGCTGGAAATGTCATCGACGCCTTTCAAGGGCACCATCGATGGCCGTGGACGATTACCAAGAGACAATGGGCGAACAACATTCATAAAACGTGCATCGCACCTTTGTTATTTACGGTGCCGCAGTTGTTGGTGTTTGGCGGCAGCGATATGCAAGGAAGTGGCGATAGCGATTTGTTTTTCGGGTCGTTTTGGGCGTTGGTGGTGTTGTCTCAACAAACCCACGCGTGGGCGCACATGAAACCGAGCGAACAACCGAAAATTGTGACCAAGTTGCAAGACATGAACTTGATGCTGACGAGGAAAGACCACGGCGCGCACCACAGGTCGCCGTTTGAAGGACACTATTGCATCATCAACGGGTGGTGGAATCCATTGTTGGACGATTCTCGCTTTTTTCGTAAGTTAGAGAGAATGATTTACGAGGGAACTGGGGTGGCGCCGAGGTGCTGGACGGAGGATGATTTCGAGGTGGAGGAAGACGCGCCGGATGGGTTTGGCCAAGGCGTACTCTAGTCAATTTATTTTAAACACTACTACTGTTGTTCATTATAATTCACACATACAAATATCTCGCTATACTACTACTACTACTATAATTGACCATCTCTCTATATATATATATTCGCTACATGCCTAGACTACTAATACATTTTACTACCAGGACTCGCCACCTTGAACGACCGTAGGTGCGGCCCGTTCGTCAAAGTCCATCTTCGTTTCTCGCTCGTTTCGAATCACTTCTTCTTCGACGTCACTATTTTTTGCCTCTTCTTCCTCTTCGTACCCGCTGCTAAACCACAAACCTGAGTTCTTTTTGTTGTGTTCGTTCAACGCGTACACGATTTCGTGGTGTCCATTTTCCATCGCTTTATCGAGCGGTGTCATTGCGGGAATAAATCTCGAGTAATCCGTGTTCAACTTTGTCGCCGGAATATTCTTGGCGCCTTTCTCTAAGAGCAAATTGATCACGTCGATGGACGCGCCCCATTCGCAGGCAACAAACAGCGCGGTTTTCCCGTTCGAATACGTCCTGTTCACATCCAGCTCCTCTGAGCTCTTCTTAAACAATACCTTCAAACTCTCCAAATCGCTTCTCTTCGCCAACGCCATCAACGGCGTCCAATTTATCTTGTGCACGCCGTCGCCTCTGTTCTCCGCGTCCGCGCCGCGTTCCAAGAGCAGCTCTATACATTTTCGTCTGTTTGATTCCATCTCGCTTTTCTCTCCTTCCTCGTAGTAGTCGCCGCAACATGCGCTCAGTAAAGGGGAGTAGCCGTCGTCTGAATCATCTCTCATCGTAAAGTCTAAAGGGTAGTGGTATATTATGTACCTGTTCTGTTATTAGTCTTCTTATTATGAAGTGGCAAACGCGAAAAGCGCGCGCAGGAAGTGATGAAGTGATGATGAAAATAACGATGAGGACAGAGAGGTGGATTTTGCATTCAAAATAAGCAGGCAAAGAGATATTTATATGTGCAACTTATTTTCTCAACTCTATGAACACGCTTATGATATCAATTATACTACTCTACACGACTCGCATACGTATACACAGATTAGGAGTAGGTCTTTTCGTTCTCGTCTGCGACTAAATCGCGCACGCCTTGGAACAACGACGCCGGTTTGTAGGAGAAGAAAGCCAACAACATCGGTATCGGCGTGAGCGTTACGCCGGTGAAGTCGGCGCCGCCTAACGCGTTGAATCGATTCAACGCCATGAAGAGCACGACGGGGACTAAAATCGTCGGTGGACCACCTTGGCCGCCTTGGGAGTCTGCTTTTTGAGAGAGCAAGCGGACGTAGAGTAAACTTCCGAAGGAACCCAAGGCCCAACTGGCTAAGACGCTCGCGTTGGAACCGGCGAACACGGCGCCGACGCCGCCGGCGACGCATAAACCAGCCGTTCCGGTGAACAAATCGCGTTTGCTTTGTTCCAATCGCATTTCGTCTTCTTTCCTTCGTCTTAATTGTAACTCGGTCGGTGTTTCTTGCGTTTTCTTATCGGCTTCGTTTCTCATTTTCCAATCGGAATCTTTAATCGTCCTGTTTAACATTTGCCTCGACATCGGTCGATAACTCGGATTCTTCGCCGCTTTTGCTCGTTCCGCTTTCGCCCACTCGTTGGCCCATCTCGACCTCTCCGCTTTCGTCGGCGCGTAGTTCCACCCGTCCAAATTATATTTCGAATCCCCTTTATCCGTCGTCGCTAAATCTAACGCGTTCAACCGTTTCCCTCGCTCCGCTCGCTCCTTCGCTTCTTCCTTCTTCTTCTTTTCAATCTCCCTCACTTGCTGGCCGATGTCAACCGATAAGTCGTCCATCATATTCACCCGTCCAAATCCTAAACCTGAGTTTGATTTCTTCTCTTCTTCTTGCTGTCGTTCTTTTTCGAATCGCTCTTTGCGTCGAAACTCGGCGTCGATGTCGTTTTCCCACACCGGACGGTATTCGGATTTTCCTAATCCTCCACCAGAACTTTTTGTCGTCGTCGATATTGTCGTTTTCGCTTTCTCTTCATCGTTTTTACTCTCGTTGCTAACGCTGCTCCTGCAAAACACCTCCCGTCCTCTGATCGTCGTCCTCCCAACGACGCGTTCGTGTTGCCGACGATGATGCTGATGACGCGACAAAGAAGAACACGACGTCGCCGTCGTCTGAATCGTCCGAGAAATCATCATTTTCCAATCACTCTAAAAATAAGAGAAATACGAATAAAAAGATCGCTTTATTTCCGCAAGTATACGTGTGTGCGCATGTAATAATACGTTCTCTCTCTCTCTCTCTCAGTCAAAGCACCCGATGATACACTTCCGCCGTCGTCTCTTCTGAACCAACCCTCACAACGAGAAGAACAAAAGCAGAGAGATGAGAGAAAAAAAAAGTGAAGAATCCAATTGTATTCCAAGACGAAGAAGAAGAAGAAGAGAAAGAGGGAACATAAAAAAAACGTTTAGGGTTTGATTCCGTAGTAGGGTTTAGAGTGGCGACGCACGACGGGAAAAAGAAAAGAAAAGTGGCAGAAAGAGACTGCGGGTGCGTTGGAGCGTACAAAAATGATTGCCACGAATACTACGCGTTGTCGTCCGGTGCTTTTAACGACGAAATCGTCCTCGGCGTTACGTATACGTCGTAATGTTTATTATTATTCAGCTTTTTCCTCGAGGAGGAGCACGGCTTTGGTGGTAAAGAAGAAGAAGAAGGTGTCGACGTTTTCATCGTCATCGTTGTCCTCGTCGTCGGATATCGTCGGAGCTTTATCTGATTCTTCGGATTCTTCTTCTTCCTCTTCTTCAGAAAGAGGAGGAAAAACACGAGAAGCAGCGGCGTTACAAAAACTCGTCGTCGTGAACGTTGTCACCGTTGGAGCGTTATGCGTCGCTCCTTCGTTTTCCCCTCCTCCTGCGTTCGCTTTGGAGGAAGAGATGAGCGGTGTGTCTGGTGGTGGAAGTGCTTTGACGACTCCTATTACTGCGGAGGAGGAGGCGCCGCCTGGAGGAGCTGCGAGTTTGGAAGCACCTTCGACGTCGGACTCAACAAAACCGGCGTTTACTCTGAACATGGACTTGGACACGTCCGCGTACGACCAAATGACAAGAACTGGCGGGAACTCGGAGAAGGCGAAAGCGTTGGTGAACAAAGGCGTGCCGTCGGTCAAGAAGGACCAAGGAGGCGGGTTCAATTTGATTCCCAAGCCGAAAGAAGAGAAGAAGAAGGTTGAGAAAGCACCGAAAGAGAAGAAAGCGGAGAAGCCGAAGAAAGCGCCGACGCCGAAGATGGCAAGTCCTCTCGAATCGAAAGGCGCGAAAGAAGAGGACGGGTTTAATCCAATCGTTATCGTCGCGCCGCTGGCTTTAGGCGGGTTCGCGTTTGGAGCGAGTAAACTGATTGGCGGGCCGTTGGTGGAGAGAAAAGAGGAAGAGGAGGAACAACCGAGAACGCAAATCATGAAGAAACCTAAAAAAGTCGTAGAAGCGCCGCCGCCGCCGCCGCCGCCGCCGCCGGCGTTTACGCCGCCAAAGATTGAAGTACCAAAAATTGAGACGCCAAAAATTGAGGTTCCAGAGTTGCCGAATCCGTTCGCGTCCATGGGGGGAGGTGGTGATCCTTTGCCTCCGGACCAGCCGCGTAAATCGTTTCCAAAGAGGTCGGAAGCTTCGTTTAACTTTGTGGAGGAGGACGAGAGTAATTCTTCGGGTGAAATCGACGACGCGTTGGACGAATCGTACGAGGATGATCGAAAAGCCGCGGAAAGAGAGATGGAACGAGAAGTGCGCGAGGCGGAGAGAGAACAGAAGCGAGCGGAAGCAGAGGCCAGAAGAGAAGAGAAAAAATTGGAAGCTGCGCAGCGTCGAGAAGAACAACGCGCGGAGCAAGAAGAGAAGAAGAGACAACAAGATATGATTCGCGAACAGAAGCAAGCGGAAGCGGCGGAACGAAAAGAAGAGCAAGCGCGAACGAGAGCGATGAAAGCGGAAGAGGCGGCAGAATTAAGAGCGCAACGACGAGCAGAGGCGGAAGCAAAAGCTGCGGCGGCGAAAGAGGCGAGGACGCAAAAGAAATCGGTGTCTGTGAAAGTCTCCGCGTCCGAGAGCGGCGAGGGTGGAAACTTTTTGACCGCTTTGACTGAAATGAGAAAACCGGCGGCGACGCAAGCGCTTCCGGCGCAAACCGTCCAAATGCAGCGTAAAGTGAAAACGTTTTCGAACAAGTCAAAATCGATGGCGCAAAAACCGTCGCTGGCCTTGACTCAAAAGGTGAGACCACCCAATGCCGTTGGCGGTTTACCGCAAGGGTTCCCGTCCGTAGAGGATTTCGAAGGTTTGACGCAAGACGAGAAGTTGGAATTGTGCGATAAAGCAGACGCGATCGTGACCAGGTTAGAAACGAGAGCGGACGCCGCGGAGAAGTTTATCAACTCTCCGGTGACTAGTCTGTTGTTCTTTTTGAAGCCAGGGGCGGAGAAGAACGCTATTAAAGCCAGATCGCAAGCAGAAGAAGCGGCGGCGGCGGCGAGATCGTTGCGATCCGCGGCGTCTAATCCGCTCGGCGGCGCAGGCGCGGCAGCGGCTGCTGTGGTGGGTATCTTAGGTGCAGGTGCGCTTTTGTTTGGTGTATTGAGTAGTGGTGGTGGAAATGGTGGAAACGGTGCTCCTTCGCCGTCGTCGAACGTGACCGCGAAAGCGCCGTCGCCGCAAACCGAACAAGTGAGAGATATTGAGGCAGCCGAGAAAATGGAGGCTGTCAAATCAGGCGAAGCGAGTGCGGAGGACGTGTATGCTATGTTTACGAAGTAAAATGAAGATTTCGACTTTAAATATTGTCTATTTAAATATAAGGATGCGGTACAGGTATACAAGCGCTACGATGTTTTACTTACTACATGACTTTGATTTCTCTCTTCTACGTTGCTCCGTTTTTTGCCTCCGAAGCGTTCTCCTCCTCTTTCGTTTCCTCTAACTCTATGTCCTCAAAACTGCCTCTCGGCGTCATTCGAAAGTTGTTCAAAAACGCCAGACGTTGGTCTCTTGGCGAGTCCGGTATGTCTCTCTCGTCCGCGGAGCCGCGCAGTCGCGAAAATCCCAAAATACCGACCCGCTTTGGTTTCCCAACTGTCTTCCCGTCGGAGGAGTGCTGACTGCTACGTCGCAAATCCGAGGAGTGCTGACTGCTACGTTTCAAATCCGAGCCGTCTTGGCCACTCACCCTTGAATGTTCCCTCGAATTTGGTACGCTATCCGACCAACGCATGGTCGCGACAATGCTCTGAGCCAACCCTTCCGGCGCTATGAACTCGTCCAACGAAATCTCGCCTTTATCTTCCTGGTCGAAGGCGCCCCAGACCGATCTCACGCTTTCCGCCATGGCCCGTAATGATCTCACTTCGGCGTTCAAATTAAACGTTTTCACCAACGCTCTGATCAATTCTTCCGAATCCAACGTCCCAGAGTGATCTTCGTCCCAATACTCGAACCATTTTCTCGGTTGCATCTCCAAGTTTGGACAGTTACGAAATCGTCTCTTTGGCGTTTCAAAAGTCTTCAACAAATAATCCAACAATCCATCCGGTTTCAACAACTCATCGCGACTGATGAAACCATCGTTGTTCGCGTCGTATTTCGGCCAAATCTCACCGGTTAACTTCTTCTCGATCGTCCTCCAATCGACTAAAAATTGCGCTCTCAAAATGGTCACCAAATCCGTCGGCGAGACTTTCCCGTCGTCGTCGATGTCGACGATATCAAACCATAAATTCGGATTCGTCGAGCACGACGGCACGTTCACCGA
>JACLAA010001255.1_pt1 | contig 21838 bp, 13 predicted proteins | sample 8027891 | NCBI WGS metagenome assembly JACLAA01 (sample SAMN15724900, study PRJNA655200) | protist metagenome | isolation source: fluorescence activated cell sorting (FACS) single amplified genomes of... | place: Spain: Blaines Bay Microbial Observatory, Mediterranean Sea | collected 2016-01-19 | reverse complement strand
CGGGCTCAGCCGCCGGCGTGCGGTGCCCATCCTCCGCGCGCCGCGCGCGGTGGCCGGCGGTGTCTCGCGTCCCGCGCGCGGCGAGAGCTCGCCGCGTGCTCCGCGCGACGTCCGAGACGACGCCGCGCTCGAGTCCCTGCTGGCGAATGTGCGCGTGGCGCTCCGCGTTTCCGGCCCGGCGGAGACGCACGCCAGCGCCATGATCTGGGGCGACGGCGAGAACCTGGGCATGCCCACGCGGTGGTGCCTGCGCCACGACGGCGCGCGTTTCCTGGAGGAGGCGCTCGGGTCGGAGCTCTCGTACGTTTCCGGGTGCGATTTTTTCAGAGAGTCTATGGACGGCTCAGAACCGGCGATGACGTCACCCGCGCGACTTTCGCACGTGACCGCGTGGGAGACGGACTTCACCGGGTACACGCAGCGTTTGGCGCTGGACGATCGCGAAGCCGCGCTTCTTTCCGGCTGGACGCGGTGCCACTTCTGGGCGAAACCCGAGGCGCGCTCGTTTCTGAGACTGGAGCTCTTGTCTTCGGAAGACGCCGAGGACGGTAGCGAGAGCTCCGGCGACGAGAGCTCCGACGACGCCTTCTACGTCGCCGCGAGCCTTCGCGACGGCTTGCTGCGCGCGGTGATCGCGATCGACAAAGAAACGCACCTCCCGGCGCGAATGACCGCGCGCGTGTGCGGCGACGAAGAGCGGTGGACGTTCGCGGAGTGGGCGCCGCTTTCGGATTTCGTTTTCGAAAGATCTTCCGGATCTTCCGGGTCTTCCGTTTTGAAAAAAAAACGACGCGACACCGGCGACGCGCGCGAATCAGGCGCGATGGTCCCGGGCCTGACGGTTCTGGAGGGGAGCGCGGGGGGGAAACAGACGTTCCGCGTGACGGGCGCGCGACGGAACTCGGGCGTGACGGAGAAAAGAAAAGAGACGTTTTACCGCGCGCCGCGAAGATCCGCGGAGACGAAGCGCGACGAAAAAAAAACCGTGACTGACAAAGCGTCGAACGAAACCGCTGACGCGTCTCCGAGAAGAGCGTCTCTGAGAAACGCCGGCGGCGTTTCGTTCGTCGAAGGCGTCGCCCCCGAGGTGGTCATCGAGCGCGCGCGGAGCTCGCACGTGCTGGTGCGGCCTTTAATCGACGGGATCGACGTCGGACCGTTCATCCTGGATACGGGCGCTTCCGGTTTGGTCATCACCAAAGCGGCCGCGGAGAAGCTCGCCGCGTGCGCGTCCTTCGGCGAGGTGTTCGTGTCCGGCGTCTCGGGGAAGGTGCCGTGCCGGTTCCGTCGCGCGTCGGAGTTGCGGCTCGGCCCGCTTTTAGTCGACCGGCCGGTGTTCATGGAGATGGCGCTCGGGGGCATCGTGAGCGGCGCCGCCGACCCGGTCGCGGGGATCGTGGGGTTCGACGCGTTCAAATCGGCCGTCGTGGAGGTTGGGCCGGGCGGCGCGCCCGTGCGGATATACGACCCGAGCACGTTCAAAGCGCACGAAAAGTGGGCGTGGCACGAAATCGCGCTCGTCAGCAACGTGCCGCACGCGTACGCGACGTTCGGGGTGGCTCGATACGACTCTCGCGATACGACTCTCGACGACGACGACGACGCGGTCACCGCCGTCACGACGACGGTAAACGACGACGATACCGCAAACGGCGATACCAATGAAAAATCGCGATCACGTTCGTCCGTCTCGGGCGTGTTCATGATCGACAGCGGCGCCGGCGGCGCGGATGCCATCTTCCACAAGCGCGCCGTGGAGACGCTCGGTCTGCGATCGATTCTGCCGCCGCTTTCGAAAGGCGGCGCGCGGGGCGCGTCCCGCGTGCGCGGCGTCGGCGGGAGCGACGGCGAGAGCTCGGGCGCGACCCGGGCGTACCGCGGCGAGCTCGAGTGGCTCGAGCTCGTTTCAAACAGCGAACAGCAAACAGCGGCGAACGGGTCAGAGAGCCGCGACGAGGACGTCGAGGACGTCCGTTTCGCCGTTTCGCCGTTTGGACGAAAGAACGATGAAGAGAATGAAGAATCGCGTTTGGGTTCCGGCGGTCGCTTCGAGCGGCTCGACGTGCTTCTCGCCGCGGATGCGGGATTCGACTTGAGCGAACACAGCGTCGGTTTGATCTGCGCGAACGCGCTGAACACGCGCCGAGTCGTGTACGACGTGCCCAACCGCCGCGTCGCGCTGCTCGTCGACGGCGTCGACGTCTCGCCGTGCGAGAGCCTGCTCTGCGCGGGGCCGCTCGACTGGGAACGCGCGCCGAGCCGCGAGGGCGTCGCGGCGGGCGGAACCGCGTTACCCACCCCCACGGCGGAGGAACTGGAGTTGTTCGGCGAGAGCCTGCGGTTCGGGCAGAACGAGTGAGCGCGTGCTACTAGTGACGCGTCTCGAATGACGTAGTAGCTACTTTATGACGATAGTATTAATACATAATACTACTTCGTATTGCTAAAAATACTAGCTACGAATATCGCGCCTCCGCTGTTTCCCGGCGGCGCCCGAACGCTCGTCGGCGCTCGTCGCGCGCGCGGGGTTGGCCGAACCTCCGTCGGACGCCTCCGCCGAATCTCCGACGCCGTCGAACGCGAGCGCGCGCGCCGACCGCGCCGGTTTCCGCTTTTTACCCTTTTGAACCCCCCCCGTGTCAGAAGGGTCAGAAGGGTCAGGCTCGCGTGCGTCGAGCCGTTCCGGCGTCAGCGCGCGGAAAGCGACGCGCCACCTCGAGGCGGCGGTTCCGTTCGGCAAAGTGTCAAAGTGTTTTTCGCCAAAGTGCCACCCGTCGAATACTTTCTTGCACGTCGCGCACCGGCGGCCGCGCTTCTCCGCCCACGCCTCCGCGCAGGACAGGCACAACGGGTGGCCGCACCGGGAAAGAAGCACCATCTCGTTGCGCGTGTACTCGCCCCCGCACGCGAAGCAGCGCACGGCGCCGTCGCCGGCGAGCCGCCCGCGCGGCGGGCGCGCGGCGGAAAAGGGTGGCTCGTTTCGAACGAGCGCGTCTTGAAAATCACGCGCGTCCGAACACGACGGCTCTCGGCCGGTCTCTCGGTCTCGGCCCGACTCGGGGTCGCCGCGCGCCGCGAGGCGCGCCGCGAGGTCCTCACCCCACCAGGCGGTCTCGCGCTCGTCCGGCGGCGACGCGCCGGGCGCGGTACGCCTCCGCGCGGAGTCGTCGCCCGACCCGGGGACGGGAACGGGCGTCGCGGTGGGCATCTCGCGCGCTTCCCCCGACGCGCCGCCTTTCACCGTCGAGGCGCCGACGTCGTCGTCGACCGCGGCGGGATCCGCGGCCTCTTCCTCGCCATCGTCCCGAGATGGCTTCCACGCCGACGCCGGGGTCTTCGCCTCGAGCATCGGGGCGTGCGCGCGTGCGCGAGGCGAACTGGAGGAGGTCCCAATCGTGGTCCCGACGCGAACGGCGGAACGCCTCGGACGCGTTTCGATTTTCACGTGACGCGCGACGCGTGTTGGTATTTCGCCGCAGTCTCGCGAGCGCTCGCCCCCACGCGCTTCGTGATGTCGTCGACTCGTGCGTTCGGCGCGTTCGCCGTGGCGCCCGCGCGCGTCATCGCACGCATCGCGCGGCGACCGTCCCGCGCGGCCGCGCGTCTCCGGACGCGCTGGGTCGTGACGCGCGCCGCACCCGACGCGGAAACGAAACCCCCCCGTGAGGCCACTACGGGTGCGTGTGCGTCGAGATTCTTATCCCTCTCGATCGTTTCGCGCTCGACGTCGCCGACGCCTCCCCTCCCGCGCTCCCGAGCCACGCGACGCCCGACCTCCGCGCACGCGCGGTATGACGATAACTCGACGCTGGGCGATGCCCCTCCCGAGGTGGCGATGGGCAACGCACATTTCCACAAGAGATTTCCGACCGCATCCACCACCCGGACAAAACGGGCGGTGTTTTTAGTTTTCGGTTTCGGTGAAAGTTTTTTTTCAAGCGAGACAAGCGACGCGCGCCGCTTCGCCGCCTCGCGAGGGTCCCTGACTCACGCATATACCCCCTTCCGTCGCGTCGTATCGCGGTGTACTCTCCGTCTTCCCAACGCAGAGTACACCGCGGATGACTCTGCACACATGCGTCGCGCGTTGGCGCTCGCGGCGACCGCGGCCGGCGACGTCTTCCCCAACCCCCTGGTTGGCTGCGTGCTCGTGGACGCCGGCGGCGACGTGGTCGGCGAGGGCTACCACCCGAAGGCGGGCGAGCCGCACGCGGAGGTTTTCGCGCTGCGCGCGGCGGGCGAGCGCGCGCGCGGCGCCACCGCGTACGTCAGCCTCGAGCCGTGCGACCACTACGGCCGCACGCCGCCGTGTTCCCGGGCGCTGGTGGACGCCGGCGTCGCGAAGGTGGTGGTGGGGTTCGTCGACCCCGACCCGCGCGTGAGCGGCGGCGGCATACGCACGCTCCTCGACGCCGGCGTGGAGGTGGTCGTGGGGTGCGAAGAGCAGGCGTGCCGGGAGATTAACAGGGAGTTCATAGAGAGGAACTCGTAGCTAGTAATATAGAGCTGTATCTCGTAGAATCGACTATAGAGTGAGACTGGTATCGATATTTACGGCGTCGCACGCGGCGGCCGGGCGCGGATTCGTTCGCGCAAGACGTGTGCGCGCCGTTTCTTTTTTTCAGATCGGCGGTTCGAAGCCAATCTGAGGCCGATGCCGTCGCCTTCGATGCGATCGATCACGCCGCGTGCACGTCTCGGGTCTTCGTGTTCTCCGATCGCGGACGCTCCCGACCCGACGATGCGTTTTGCCGTGCGCTCACCTCCTCCCGCACTGCAGCAGCGACCCCGCGCCGAGGAACAGCCCGAACAGCGCCGCGCTCCCCACCGTGGTGCGCCCGACGTGCCGCACCTTGAGCATGCCCGGGATCCCAGCGGAGAACGCCTCGTACGTGCCGTAACACGCGCCGACCGCGCCCCCGACGGTGCCGCCCAGCGCCACGCCCGTCAACACGCGGTTCGCGCAGCGGTTGTCCGTGAGACCCATCGGCGCGCGGGAGTTTTCCGAGAGCGCGTGTCGCTGTGCGAGAGCGCGTGGGGACGGCGAACGATATTTCTCGCCACACTGGCGCGTTCGTACTACACGGGCGAGTGCCGACGGTTCGGAGAGCGGAAGTGCTCTCCCACGCGCTTTTCGCGGGAAGCGCCCCAATTTTAGGGTCGCCGTCATCACTCGGGGTCACAGAGACGCAGGGTTCGGTCTTCTCACGGCGGCCCCATGAAACGCGCAGCGTCGGCGATGGACCCCCCGGTCGGGACGGAGACCCTCGGGGACGCCGCTCGGCGCGCGCGTATCGACGACGGCAGCAACGCCGCGGTCGAGCTGGCCATCGATTCCGACGATGACGCGACGCTCGGATCGGACGACCTCGAGGATGAGATCGACACGGACGCGGGCGCGGAGGAGGACTCCGCTCGGGCGGAGTCCTCCAAAGACCCCACCGTCGGCGTGCTTCCCCAGGAGGCTCTGATCCGGCGCAGACTCGGGCGCATGAAGGAGCTCAACGCGCTGTACGAGGATCAGTACTGGCGTCTGCTCGAAGATCTGCGCAAGAGGCACTACCGCTTCTCTCTGCGCCACGGCCACGGCGGCCGCAAGAACGACGCCGCGGCGGAGACGGCGGCGCGCGAAAAGACGGGCGCCGCGCAGCTCAGCGAGTGCGAGACGGCGGGGTGCGGCGAGCGCCCCATGCCGCTGACCACCTACTGCTTCGCGCACATCCTGAGCGACCCCAAGCAGGTGCTGTACGCGGCGGCGGCGAAGACCTCTCCGAGCGACCCGGAACCCGTGCTTCGAACGGAGGAGGCCGCTGCCGTGGAAGACGTACCGAAGGTGGCGAAGGTGGCGAAGGTGGCGGCGGCGGAAGAAGACACGAAAACAAAAGAAGCGGGCGAGAGTGCGAATGCGAAACCCGAAAGCGCGAATCCCGAAAGCGCGGAGGCGAAGAAAGCGTGACGCGCGTCTCCGGTGTACGACGCTGGTTGGTCGACCCGACCGGTTTTTCGGTTTTTAGTACGCTAACTACTAGCTTTAGAGCACGACGTCTCCCTCCAGACGCGCAACCACCCTTTTTTTCCGCCTCTCCGCGCTGCCTGGCGCGCCCAGCCCGCCTCGGTCCACGTCCTTCGTGACCTGCAGCACGAACACGCCGCACAGGATCACCGAGAACCCGCACAGCTGCGAGACGACGGCGATTGCGGTTTGCCTGGCGTAATCCTCGAATATGGCGCTCGACGCCGCGAGCGTGCACGTGGTGAACAGGACGTAGTATACCGGCGTGACCACCGCGGCGTTGAACACGTCGAGCGCGCGGTTCAGGTAGTTCATCTGCGTCACGACGCACGCCGCGACGATGGCCGCGCAGAGCCACGTGTCCGGTTCGCGTAACTGGTCGTTCCCCCGGAACGTCAGCTTCAGCGCGATGCCGAGCGCCTTGCAGGACACGACGCTCAGCGAGCCCACCAGGCTGCAGATGGCGATCGGCACGACGATGTGCGTGTTGCCGTGCTTTGGCGCGACGCGCACGGCGAGAAACGAGGCGGTTCCGATCGCGAACGCGGCGTACGCGACGAAGAGCGGTTTCCCGGCGAGCGCCCTGAGCTCGGCGACGCCGCTCACGAAACGCTCCTCCGGCGCGTGCAGCACTATTTGCAGACTGCCCAGCACGCACAACACGCACCCGAGCCACCCGAACGCGTTCAGACGCTCGTCCAGCAGGTAGTGCGCTAGCACCGCGGCGACGATGATGCTGAGCGCGCCCAGCGGCGTGACGAGGATCGCGGGCGCGAACGCGTACGCCGCGAAGTTGGCGCACTCGCCGACGACCATGGTGCCCATCCCCGCCCACCACAGCGGTTCCCTGAGGTACCCGTACCCGCCCGAACCCGCGCGCTGGCCCACGAGCGCGGCCCGGCGCAGACCGCGCTTCTTGATGATGAACGACGCGCCGATCGCGAGGGAGCTGGACATCGCCAGCGCGAGCCCGATGAATTTCGAGCCCTGGTCGTCGGGGTCCGCGGGGTTGGTGAAGCCGCGCGACGCGCCGTCGCGCATCGCGAAGTGTTCCGCCCCCGCGTGCGCGCCCAGTCGGTCCTCCATCGCACCCGCCGCGGCGTCGCGCAGGACGCCGTGCGCGCCGAAACCGTCGTTCATGGCGTCCGAACGCGAGACTCGCACGCGCGCCGAGGCGCGTCGAGGAGTGAGGCTGCGTCAATCGAGCCCCCACACGCGGAAAAAAAATCGCGAACTTCGGAGTCGTCGTGTCGTCCGAGGGGTTTCGAACGTGACGCTCACATCCGACACCCGGGAAAGTTATCGTCGACGTCACCACTGCCGGCTGCATATCGTCTCGCGCAGCCATGACAACGCACGCCCTGGCGCGTATCGCGCCGGCGCGCGCACCCGCGACGAGCCCCGGACGTGGCGCATCGTCCCTCAGACGCCGTGACGCGCCGCGTCACGCGCGCGGACGCGGGTCTGTCGCGCGCGCGGCTTTCGAGGATTCGTCCACCGCTTCCACGAGTCGGACGCCGGCTTCCGGCGCTTCTTCCGAGAGCGCGTCCGAACGCGCGCCCTACGCGGGCCCGCCGCGCGTCGTCGTGCTGGGCGGCGGGTTCGGCGGCCTGTACACGGCGCTGAAACTCGACGCGCTGGACGGGTGGAAGGACGACGCGCCTCCCCGCGTCACCCTGGTGGACCGCGCCGATCGCTTCGTGTTCAAGCCCATGTTGTACGAGCTGGTGAACGAAACCATGAAGGACTGGGAGGTGTGCCCCGAGTTCGAGGACCTGCTGAGGCCCACGGACGTGCGTTTCCGCAACGCCGCCGTCGTGGACGTGCGCCCGAATCCTGGAAAAGGCGGCGTGGTGGTCCTCGCGGACGCGTCGGAGTTGGAGTACGACTACCTCGTGATCGGCGTCGGCGCGACGACGGATGCGGGCGCCGTCCCCGGCGCCGCCGAACGCGCCGCGCCCCTGGCGTCGCTCGAGGACGCGCGGATTTTGGCGGGCGCGCTGCGGGACATGGAGACGAAACGCGCGTTTTCAACCGACGAATACGTCCCGCGCGTCGCGGTCGTCGGCGGGGGCTACTCCGGGTGCGAGCTGGCGGGGACGGTGGCGGAGCGCCTGAAGAAAAACGGAGCGCGAGCCGAGGTTGACCTGTTCGCGTCGAGCGCGTCGGGCGTTTTGCCGAGCGCGCCGCGAGGACAGCGCGCGAGCGCGGCGGCACGGCTCGAGCGCCTCGGCGTGAACGTGGTTGTCGGCGCGCGCGCGACCGCCGTGCGCGGCGTCGTCGGGGATTCGGAACTTCAAAAAGCGGAAGCGTCGAGCGGATCTTCTTCTTCGTTCGGACGTTCGTTCGCGACGGAGCCCGCCACGCGCGCGGCGCTCGCGTGGCGGGGCGCCGACGGCGACGAACGGCTCGCCTCGTACGATGCCGTGTGCTGGACCGTCGGCCAAAAAACGCAGTGTCCCCCGTCGTGGCCGTTCATTCGGTGCGATACGAGCGGGAAGATCGTCGTCGACGCGACTCTGCGCGTTAAAGGGTACGAAGACGTCTTCGCCGTCGGCGACGTCGCCGCCGTCTCGCAGACGGAGAAATTTCCGACTTCGAGCGTCCGTCGTCCCGGCGACGCCGGGTACGAAGAAGATCTTCTTAAAAAAACTTCTTCCCCGCCAACCTCGGCGCCCTTGCCGAGCACCGCGCAGGTGGCGTTCCAGCAGGCGGACTACGCCGCCTGGAACGTGTGGGCGGCGGTGGCGGGACGGCCGTTGCTGCCGTTCAAGTACCAGCACATCGGGGACATGATGACCACCGGCGCCGCCGACGCGGCGGTGGCGTTGCCGGTGGGCGACGTCACCGTCGACGGCGTCGCCGGCGCGGCGCTCCGGCGCGCGGCGTACCTGTACCGCATGCCCACGGACGAGCACCGCGCGCGGCTGGCGGGCGCGTGGCTCGCGCAAATGGGCGAGGCGGTCGCGGAGAAGGGCGCGGCGGGCGCGCTGGAAGACTACCTGGGGCTGGAGGTGCCGGAGGAGCTCAAGAGGCTGGAGAAGATGCTCCCCAAGCCGCCCGGGTTTTAGCGGCCCCGATTTTTTCCCGATTTTTTTTAGTGAACCGGGCTAAAATCCGAGGAGACAGAGGGAGGTGGATACGCGCGGCGCGCGGTACACGCGGCCCGCGGTACGCGTGAGAGCTCAGCTCGTGTGGTACGTACGATTTTACCTTAAAGACGTCTTTCAGTACTAGGTTAAAAGGTATGTACTACGTCTTCACCATCTACGCTAGCTAGCTAGATACGCTTTAGAGCCTCGCCCTGAGCCTCAGCGCCCACTGCGTGGCCGCGCCCTTCCTGGCGACGTCCCCGATGGCCATCACGCTCCGCACCAAGTCGGCGTACGCGGCGAGCCGCGGCGCGACCGCGCCGCCGTTTCCTTCTTCGTCGGCGGCGCGTCGGTGCGGGCGTACACTCAGCACCGCCTCTTCCGCGGCGCTCTGCACGTCCGGCACCAGCGCGTGGTCGACGAGAGGCAGCAGCGCGAACACGAGCCGTCGCAACGTCCGCGCGTTCTTCGCGTATGTCGTTCGTCGCTCGGCGTGTTGGTTGGCGTTTTCGGCGTTCGTATCGACGTCGGACGAAACCGCCGACGAAGAAGAAAACGCGTCGAGTCGTTTGGCGCGCTCGACCAGCGCGCGCGCGACCGCCGCGACGGCGTCGCGCGAACGCCGCGTCGCGCCGCCGCACTCCGCCACCACGAGCACGGTGGACGCGAACGCCTCCTCGACGGGTGCCAACGCTCGCGCCGCGTCCAGTGAAGAAAAAACGCCGCCGCTCGCGTACAGACGCTCCAGCGACCGCTCGACGTACGGCGCGAACGCGTCGGGAACGGTGGCGGCGGGCGCGGCTCGAAACGACGCGGCGAGCGCGAGGTGCGCGGCGCGCGCGAAACCCGGAGACTGGTGGCTCACGTAGTGCAACGCCAGCGGAAGCGCGCGCGCGGTCACGAGGGACCCGGGCGCGTTCCCGAACGCGCCGGACGCGAAATACGGCACCAGTCGCAGGAACACGTTCGCGCGCGAGTCCCGCGGAACGAGGCTCGCCGACGGCGGCGAGCCTTCCGGGACTTCCGGAACCGACTCGAGCGCGAACCGTTTTCGCAACGCCGCGCCCGCCGGCGAGTCCGCGCCCAGCGCGGCGGCGAGCCGCGTGAGCGCCAGGGCGTACCGCGCGGAGCCCATTTGCGCGCGGTGCACCGCGCGCGTCTCGATCTGCCCACGGCGCGACATATGCGCGTCAAACGCGGGCCCGCGCGCGAACTCGACGTACGCGAGCGCGTCGCACGCCGCGACCGAAAGCGAGACGCGAAGGGTTTCGATATCGTTTCCACTCCTCGCTCGCGTGTCTCGGTCGGGATCCTCCTCCTCGAGCGCGAGCGCGGTGAGGTGCTCGCACGCGACCACCACCGCGAGGCGCGCGTCGGCGAGCGCGGGCTTTAAACCCTCCAGCGCCCCGCGCCACTCCGCGGGCGTCGACGCGAGGAAAAAGGCGTACCCTTCGTGCGCGTCCCTCGCGAATCGGCAAGTCGCGCGCGCCGCGAAGCGAAAGAGCTCTTTCGGCGAAAGAGCGAAAGAGCTTCTTTCGCCCTCAAAGAAAGAGCCCTCGAGCCCTTGAGTCCGTCTTTCACGCGCCAGTTCTCCGCACGCGAGGTCGATCAGCGCGTGCGCGCGCGCGGCGAGCGGCGCGGCGCGCGCGGACGCGACGGCGGCACTCGCCGACGCGGGGTCGGTTCGAGCGCGCGCGCACTTCGCGGCGACCAGGAGCGGCGCGGCGGCGAACCGGTACGCGCCGGAGACGACGGCGAAGAAACACGTCTGCTTTCCTACTTTCCGGCGCGTCGCGTCGATATCGATCGCGTGTGTATTTGCCCATACGAAAGATGACGCGTCCGAATCGAACGCGCGCTCGGCGACGCACCGCGACGCGCAAAGCGCGCCGGCGGCGAGCGCGGACCACGCCGCGGCGACGAGCGACGTTTTTGCTGCCATCGTCGCGTCCGTCGTCCGCGAAGAAGTTATTTCGTGGTTCGAAACGCCTTCGAAGGAAACCGCGTCGCGACTCGACGCGTCGGCGACGGCGTCGGCGACGGCGTCGGCGAGCGCGTCGTCCGCCGCGAGCGCCGCCGAAACCGCCGCCGCCGCCACCACCGCCTCCGCCGCGTGCGCCTCGGCGACGCGGAGCGCGCCGACGTCGAGCGCCGTCGCATTTTTCGCAGACTGCGAAACATATCCGTCGAGCGCCGTCGCCTCCGCCCCGTCCGGAACGGGACGGCGGCACGCCAGCAGCGTGCCCGCCGCTACGAACGCCGCGCCCGAATGACACGGGGGAATCGCGAGTGGCGAGTCGCCACGTGGCTCGCCGAGAAGACGTTCGGAACGCACGAGCACGTCCCTCGCGTTCCGCGCGAGGGACGCGGCGATTCTCGGGAAAGAACGCCTCGCCGTCGCGTGCGTCGCGCGCGCGAGGAGTAAACCGGCGCGCTGCGACGCCGCGGAAAGGTTTTCCGAGCCGCTCGCGAAAGGTTTTCCGACGCCCCGCCAGAGCGGGAAGAAAACGCGCGCGAGCGATGTCGCGTCGATCCAACCAGAACCAGGGACGTCACCGTGCGTCTCACCGTGCACATCCAAAGCATCCACAGACACCGCGTGTGTCACACACATGTGTAAATCCTCGGCGGCGGCGCACGCGTACGCGAAGGACGCGGCGAGCGCGCGCGCCTCCGCCGCCGACGCGAAGGCGTTTTCCGGCGCGAGACGGTTGAGCGTCTCGAGCGCCGACGCGAGCGCGCGCGCGCGCGTTTCCCGCGGCGCTGCCGGCGACGCGGCGACGCACGCCAAGCAAAGCGCGGGCATGGGTCCGAGCGGACCGCCCGGGACGTGGAAGCAATTTGGAGAAACGCTAAAAACGGAAGAGAAAGCGTCGCGCGCGGCGGCGACGACGTCGACGACGCGCGACAGCGTCGCCGCCGCCGCCGCGTTCGTCTCCGCGTTCGTCTCCGAAACGACGCTCCGCGGCGCGTGCCAACGCGCCCAGGCCGCGAGCAGACCCGCGGCCGCGCCCCAGAGCTCGCCCGCGAGCGTCGGCGAGGCGGCCGCGCAGGACCGCGAGGCGTCCAGCGCGGCGAAGAGGGTGGGGACGGCGGCGTCGGGCCACCCGTTCGCGCCGGGACGCGGGCGCACGAACCGACGGTCGCGGAGCGCCCGCAGGGGCGCGAGCGCCAGCGCCGGGTCGCGGGCCAGCGCGTCCGCCGCGGCGGCCCACGTCTCGGCGAACAAAAAGGCGTCGCCCGACAAAACTCTCGGGGGCGGACCTGACCGAAGGTCGACGTGCGGCTCGCCGAGCGCGAGCTCGACGGGGCGGATCATCGATCGTCTCGTCGTCGTCGTCGTCGTCGAGTGAATTCGGGGATTCCGCCGCTTCGCTGCCGAGTCGCCTAGGTCGCGAGCGAGCGCGTCATCCCCCGGGCCAGCCAGGCGCGCAGGACTTCCGAGACGCGCTCAGAACGAGACACGATCTCGAGTGCGCCGCGCGCTATGCGGCGCGAGGCCCTGCCGCACGGGTGTGTGTTTGTCAGACGATGAGGTGAAACTTCCGTGTTTTCGTGAAACTTCGTTACAAACTTCGATGTTTGCTTTCCGCCCTCACCAGGCGCGAGAGCACATACGCGACGCACCATGTCCGGGACGGCCGCGCCGCTCGTCGCGTCGCCCTTTCACGCCTCGACGGCGCTCACCCGTCGCCGCGCGTCCCGCCCGGGGAGCCCCGCGAGCCGTGCCGGTCGCGGTTCCGCCCTCGCGGCGCGCGCGCGACAGACGTGCTACATGGACATCGAGATCAACGGCGACCCCGCCGGCCGCCTGACGTTCACGATGCGCCCCGACCTGTGCCCCCGGACGGTGGAGAACTTCGTGCGTCTGTGCAAGGGCTCCGACGTGGGGGTCGACCCTAAGCTGACGTACGCCGGATGCGCGTTCGAGCCCTACTCCGGCAAGTACACCTACACCTGCAAGGGGAACGGCAAGCACGTCTTCGGCGCGGGGAAGTTTGTTGAGCGCGACGCGATGAGCGCGACGCGACGGGCGACGCCCGGCGCGGGCGGCGGGACGTATTACGGCGAGGAGGTGGACCTGCTCACAGACGAACGGAGTGTGGTGTTGGCGATTCCCATCTCCGGCCCCGGGTTCGGGGCCTCGCGGTTCGCCGTCGTGCGCGTCGGCGAGAGCCCAGGATCGCTGAAGCAGCGTCTGTTAGCCAACGCGATGGTGATCGGCCGATGCGACGACGACGCCAGCCGCGAGACGCTGCGGCTGATGACCGTCGCCGACGCCGCGGCGACCATCGTGGCGTGCGGGGAAATAGCATAGAGTCCTCGTGACGTGAAGGTGTACGTGATGACACGTGTGAATGCGGTACGACCTACGAAACTTCGTAGTACGTTACGGGACACCTTCTCGACCTTATTGCGACCTCATTCCAACCACCGCATCTGCTGCCACACCGCGGGTTTCACTTTGAACACGGCGAGAGCGTCGACGTGCTCGACGCCGTCGAACAGCCGCGCGGCGGCTTTCGAGTACAGACGGTCGCCGTGCCACGTCGGCTCTCTCGTTTTTTTATCCAACGACACCGCCTGGTGCTTCTCGGGAATGTTGCGCCACGCCCCGGAACCGAAATCGTGCCACAAAATCACGGATTCGGGTTTGAGGTACGGGATGATTGCGTGCGCGCACGCCGAGCGCGCGCGACCGTCGAGCAGGACCACGTCGTAATACCGCGTGCGGTTCGCGAACTGGTCCCTTCCGGGCGCTTGCACGTACGCGCGCATGTTTTCCATGAACGCAGCGTCCACCGTTCGCTCTCGTTTAGGCTTGGGCGTTTTCGAGCGGTACCGCTCCGTTCCCGACCCTTCGTCCGGGTAGCCCCACTTCTTCAAAGCGAACCCGGCGTCGTGGCAGAAGAGCTCCCACGCGCCGCTTTCTCTCATGCACTTCATCTCGTCCCATCTCGAGATCTCCCCGCACCACTCCGGCGCGTGCTCCACCGTGTGCGTCAAGAACGCCCTCGTGCCGAACGCGCTCGTGCTTCCTCCGCCGCCCCACTCCAGGTACCGAGCCTCGCCGTCGCGCCACGTCGCGCCGCCGAAGGCGCCCGCGACGTACTTCGTCACCGTCGCCATCTCCCTCTTCGTCATCTTCGGGGCGTGCGCGGGGTCCGCGACGCAGCGCGTCGAGGGAGCCGCGCCGCCGCGGGTCGAGACGGCGCCGCGCGTCGCGACACCGCCGGTCGTCGGAAACGTCGGAAGCGCCGAGGAAGCGCCGGTCGCTCGCGCCCACGCCGCCGCGCCTTCCGCGAGCGTCACGCCCGCGGAAGTCGAGGCGTCGTGATTCGGCCTGCCGTCCGACGCGACCGGGACCAGCAGCGCGGCGGCCGCGACGACCACAAACACCAGCAGCAACGCGCCGACCACGCCGCGTCGCGCGCGTGGCGCATCCTTGAGCGCGCCACCATCCCGCATGGCGCACCTCGGAATGCCGCGTCGAGGCGTCGGGGCGTCGACGTCTGAGCGGCTCCGCGACTGCCATGCGTCGTCTCGGAAATCACGAAAACTTTTCCCGACGAGCGTGAGCGTTTTAACCGACGACGACGACGACTCCCGTGAGAAGATACCTGACGCGCGTAACGATACCCGCCCTATATAACACGCGCGTCTCACGCTCGTTGGTTCGCGCTTCTCACCGTCTCCGCCAGAATCGCGCGCCCCCGCTCAGCGTCCGCGCCGGCGAGCCACGCGCTCGCCAGCAGCGCGGACGCGCCGGCGCGCCGCTCCGGGCGCTTCTGCAGGCACAGCTCGGTCACCTCCCGGAACGCGCGGGAAAAGGCGACGATCGTCGGTGCGTCGCCTGATTCTTCCGCGTCGTCTTCATTCGTTTTCTTTCGCGCATCTCCTGCCTTCTTCTTCGCCACGAACGCGCGTTTCGCGAGAGACGCGCGCGACAAGGTCCTTGGCAACGTCGGCGCGGGCTCGCGCACGATGTGGTCCAGCAGATCCCAAAACCCGAGCGTCTTCGGCGGAGCTCGAGGAGGCGCGGTCTCGGAGTTTTTGCTGACTAAATACCCATAGGAGACGTCGCCGTCGTCGCTCGTCTCCGGCGGGTAGGGGAATCGCCCGGTCGCGCACTCCAGCAGCGCGAGCCCGAGCGACCACACGTCGCTGTCGAACGCGTACGCCTCGCCGCTGATCCGCTCGGGGCTCATGTACGTCACCGTCCCGACCCACGAGTCGCACTTCGCCACCGAGTCGGCGAGGTGCCCGCTCACGCCGAAGTCGCTGATCTTCGCCGAGCCGTCGGTGTTGACCAGGATGTTGCTCGGCTTCACGTCGCGGTGCACGATCTTCTTCGTGACGTGCAGGTACTCCAAACCAAGAAGCGTCTGCCTCGCGATCTCCCTCAACGCCGGCTCTTCGATGAAACCGAGTCGCGAAGTGACGTCCGCGACGCTCCCGCCGTCCGCGTACTCCAGCACGATGCTCACCGACCCGTCCCCGAAAAACGCTCCGCGGTAGGCGACGACGTACGGACATCGCGCGTCGTGCAGCGCCCGGAGCTCGCCGATGATGCGTTTGCGGATCTCGGGCTGCACGTTCATCTGCACGATCTTCACCGCCAGAAACGTGCCCGTCGGGACGTGCACCGCCTTCTGCACCACCCCGCCCGCGCCCTTGCCGCACGCGCCAACCACCGCCAGCTCGTCCAAGCTGACGTCGAAGTCGAAGCGCTCGCCGCCGCTGGCGTCTCGCTTGTCACACGGCGCGCTCGTTTCGTCACGCGACGCGTTCGCGTTCGCGGTCGCGCGTGGCACATGACACGTGTCACGTGACACAACCTGTGCCGAAGGCGTTTCGTTCGCGTCGGTAGGTCGGTCAATCGACCGACCAGCGTTCGTCTCGCGCCGCGCCGCCGCGTCGTCCGAGTCGCCCACGACGCCATCCGCCTCCGTCTCCGGAGCCCCGCCTTTCGCGCCGTCCCCGTCAGCACCGCGCGCGCCAGCCCCGACTTCCGTCGCCTTCCCGGACGACCCGTCGCCGATCCCCCGCGGGCTCTTCCTGGGCGCCGCCGCCTCCCCGGGAGGGCCGGCGCCGGGCGCGCCGTCGGCGGTCGCGACGCCGCCGGCGGACGAACGCGCCCCCGCGATGCGCATGCCCGACCGGCTGATCTCGAGATTTCCCTCCGTGAACGTACCGCTCTCCGAGAGCTCGTACACCGCGCGCGGGACCTCCGGGACCTGGATGGTCACCGGCGGGCGCTTGCGGTTGAGCGGCATCGCGCCGGTCGCGAGAAACCCGGGCGCGCGCGTCCGCCCGCGCGCAGAGGTGTGGCGAGCGCCGAGCACGACGCCTTCTCGATGAACGCGTCGTCGTCACGAGGAAAGAGGGAACTGACTGGACGCCGTCCGCTTCAAAAACGAAAACGCGTTTCCGAACCGCGTCACCTGACCGCCCAAAGCCGCGGGCGCGGCGGCTTTGGCGGTTCCGATGGGGGACGTCGGGAGCGGCTCGCTGTTGCCCGGCGCGGCGAAGAAGCCCGGGGTGGCGTCCCCCGGGACGCCCGCGTTTCACGGGAACGCCGCGGCTCGGTCGGCGGCCGCGAAGATTCAGGCGCGGTTTCGCAAGTTCATGGACGACAGGGACAAGAGGCGCGTCGCGAGCCAGGAGGGCGTCGCGCGGGACCCGCGGGGAGGGGGTGGCGGCGCGCACCACGTCCTGCTCGGGTCGGACGACGAGAGCTCGGACGAAGAGGAGACGTTTTCGCGTGAACCTTCCGCGGCGTTCGATGCCGGCGCGACGAACGTCGAGACGCGTTTCACGAGGATGCGCGAGATTCGCGACGCCCCGAAACTCGTCAAGTGCGCGCTCCTCACGCTGTGCTGGTTCGGGCTGAGCACGGGGCTCGCGATGTACAACAAGATGCTGTTCGGCGCGCGCAAGGGGGGCTTCCCCGCGCCTCTCCTGCTCACCTCCGTGCAGTTCGCCATGCAGTGGATGCTCGCGGGCCTCATCCTGGAGTACGTCACGCCGTCGCTGCGACCGAAACGCGCCATCGACTGGAACGCGTTTTCGCGACACGTCGCCCCCGTGGGCGTCGCCATGGGGTTCGACATCGGGCTCTCGAACCTGAGCCTCGTGCACGTCACCGTGAGCTTCTACACGCTCGCCAAGACGAGCAGCATTTTGTTTCTGTTAGCCTTCGCGTTCGCGATCGGCGTCGAACCATTTTCGATGCGCCTCACCGCCGCTGTGCTCGTGCTGTGCCTCGGCGAAGTGCTCACCGTGCACGGCGAGACGCAGTTCAACGCGTTGGGGGCGGCGCTGTGCTTCGGTGCGGCGGCGGCGTCCGGCGTGCGCTGGGTGCTCAGTCAACGCGTATTACACTCGAGTCACGACAAAAGCGGAAAAGCTCGTCAAGCCGGGGGCCTGCGCAAGTCACACGGCGTGCACAACCCCCCCGTGATGCTCCGCGTGATGATGCCGGTGATGTGCGCCGTGGTGTTCGCGTTTTCGTGCTTCAAGGAGCGGTGGTGGGCGACACTCCCTGGGTCGGAGTGGGGCAGCTCGTTCTCCGACGTCCTGCTCGACCTCGCGCTCACGGCGATCGGCGCGACGATGGCGCTGTGCATGTCCATGGCGGAGTTCGAGCTGGTCAAGGAGACGAGCGCGGTGACTGTTTCCGTGATCGGCACCGGAAAGGACGTCTTCACCGTCGCGGCGGCGGTTTTAGTTTTCGGCGACGGGTTCGGGGTGGAGAACTTCTTCGGGCTTCTGTTCGTCGTCTCGGGGATCGCGGCGTACAACTATCACAAAGCGCAGAGCGCGAAGGAACAGGCGGAGCGGGACGCGAAGACGCGCGACTTCAAGCGGCGTGTTGAGCTCGCGGCGTATCCCGGGCGCACGTCGTCGTCGAAAGACGCGGGGGACGAAAACCGATTGGGAAACGCGAGCCGAGGAGGCGGCGGCGACGACGCGGCGGTCGCCGCGGCGCAGGCTGCGCGAGACAGGCTCGCGGCTGAGCTCGGGATCGGCGCGCCCAGGCCGGGAGGGTAAACGTAGGCGGGGTAGTGGGCGAACTTCGGTTCGATCGGTTTTAGCTTCAACGACGACAGTTTTCGTTTCGGTCCGCGAGGATGCGTCGTGCGTGCGTGACAGCTGCTCGACGTTGACTATGTAGCTAGAGAAAGCGGCGCGAGATTCGCTCGACGCTCACGCCTCGAGCATGGACTCGACCTCGTCGAGGACGGTCTGCGCCGCCGCGGACTCTTCCGAGCCCTCGCACGCCGGGCCGTGTTCGTCCTGCGTCGCGGGGAGGTGGAAAGCGCGGAGGGGAGAAGCGGTCAGACGAAGATCAGTGAGATGTGCGGGGCGGTCGAGACGTTTTGAAACGGAAACGAGCGAACGGGTCGCGTGAACGGACACCGCGACGCGTCGACTCGCGCGAACGCACCATCGCCGCTACCAGGTCGTTGAAAGCGTTCTCCATGCGCGTGGTGCAGTCCCCGATCATCATGGACGATTCGCCGAGCACTTGGTCCTGCTGCTTGATGTCGTGGGGGTCCATCCCTTCCGCCTTCATCTTCTCGAGCTTGGCACCCTCGGTCTCCACCTCCTTGTGGTACATCGCCAGCTCCTTCTTGACGCGGGTCAAGACGCCGGTCTTGATCTTGAGCGCGCGGAGCGCGTCTTTGTTGTCCGCCATCGTGGCGCGGTCGTGAGGCGTCTCCGTGATGAGTGGTGGTCCCGCGTCGGGCGTCGCGGTACGAACGTTTCATCAACCGGAAAAAATATCTCTCTGGCGTTGTTGACTAAAAAATGCTTTTTCGAAAAGCCACTTTTCGGCGAGCGCATCTCGCGCGATGGCGGCGGTGGGGCTCGGCGCAGCGCGCTCGCTCGGGCTGGGCGCGGCCCGGGCGCACGTCTCGAGTCGCGCGACGCGCGTGACCGCCTCTGCGGTCTCGACCCGCCGCGGCGCGGCCACCGCGAACGGCGTTCGCAAAACGCGAATCTTTCGCCCCAGCGTCGTTTCGAGCGAGGCGTCGTTCGGCACCGTGCGACGTGCCACGCGCGTCACCACCGCCAACGCGGCGTCTTTGAACGCCCCGACGGCGTCCTTCGACGACGCCCCCGCCGGCGACGGCGGCAAATCCCTCCGCGTCGCGTGGTACATCTTCGTTTGGTACTTCCTCAACGCGGTGTTCGCGATCGTCAACAAACGCACGCTCGGCGTGTTTCCGCACTTCTGGCTGCTTTCGTGGACGCAAATCGGCGTCGGCGCCGCGTTCGCGACGCTCATGTGGCGGCTACGTCTCATCGACCTTCCCGAACGAACGAGCGACGGTAACGGCGGATTCGCGTGGAACCGTGACACTCTCGTCGCGCTCGCGCCCACTTCTTTGTTACATCTCGTGGCGCACTGCACGGCGTGCGCTTCGTATTCCCTGGGAAGCGTGTCGTTCTTCATGCTCGTCAAAGCCGCCGAGCCGGCGTGCTCGGTGCTGTTGACGAGCGTGTTCTTCAAAAAGAAGTACTCGAGAATGGTGTGGCTCACGATGGTCCCCATCGTGGGCGGCGTCGCGCTCGGATCCGCCTCCGAGCTCAACTTCTCGTTCGCCTCGTTCGCGTGCGCCATGCTCAGCAACGTCGCCTCCGCGCTTCGGTCGGCGACTTCGAAGGACGTGCAGACGCGAACCGGGCTGAGCGGCGTGAACCTGTACGGCGCCATGTCCGTCGTCGGCGCGCTCGCGCTTCTGCCCGTGTCGCTGCTGATGGAGGGACGGGTGATCCCTCGAGCGTACGCGACGGCGAAGGCGCAGATGGTCGCGAACGACGTCGCGCTGTTTTCGCCGACTTTCGGCGGCGGCTCGACGCCCTTCCTGCTCTACCTGCTGGTCGGCGGCCTTCTGTTCCACCTCTACAACCAGACCTCGTACCAGGCGCTCGGCGAGTTGCAGCCGCTGGACATAAGCGTCGCCAACGCGGTGAAGCGCGTGGTGATCATCCTGGCGTCCGTGGCCGTGCTGAAGAACCCGATCACGCCGCTCGGCGGCGCGTCCGCGGCGGTGGCCATCGCCGGGACGTTTTGGTACTCGCTGGCGGCGCAGAAGCAGAGCGCCGACGAGGCGGCGGCGGCGAAGGCGGCGGCGGAGTAGACAAACGATACGAAAAGAGGTCACCGTCTACCGTAGCGAGCGAGCTGCTTTACCTCGTAGTCACGATCGTTTCGGTATCACATGAATAGAGGTCACCGTCTTCGTGTTCGTGACAACGCTATAGAGGCACACTAAAGGCTCGCGTCACTCGTCGACGATCTCGGGAAGCTCCCCGTCGCTGTCGCTGTCCGAAAGCGCGAGCGCCACGGAGGACTTCCCCGATCCGAGCCCGAGCCCGACGGATTTCGGTTTCGAAGCCGCCGCCGCGGCTCGCGCCGCCGCCGCCTTCGCCGCCGCGGCTTCCGCCTTCGCAGCCTTCGCCGCGGCAGCCTTCTCCTTGGCGGTCTGCCGCTTTGGCTTCGGCTCCGGCGCCGGTTTAGGGACGGGCGCCGCTCTCGACCGCGAGGCGCGCCCCGCGGGCGCCGCCGGTTCCGGAACGCCCTCGACCGGAACGCCCTCGACCGGAACGCCCTCTTTCTCCGCCTCCGAACGCTTCGCCGTCTTCGCGCCTCGAGGCGACGCGGGAGGCGAAGACGTTAGGCGTTTGGCCGGCTTCGTCCGTTCCGGGTCGTCGCGTTTCGTCGGAGCGACCGCCGGGGGAAGAGACGCGCCGCTCGGCGACGCCGCGGCGTCGTCGCCCGCCGCTGCGTCGTCGTCCGACGCTCCCTCCGTCTCTTCGCTCGAGACACCCGGCGCCGGCGCCGCGTCCCCCCACGCCGGCGCGGTGCGGCGCTGGGTGTCCCGCGCGTCGCCCCCCCACGTCGCGCCGCCGAGCGTGTCTCCGCCATAAACGTCGTCGCCGAACCCGCCGTGTGCGGTATCGATACCGAGTCCAAAGTCGCGCGGCGGCGCGATCGCGCGCGGGTGCAGCGGCGGCGCCGCGGGGTGCAGCAGCGCCTCGACGGCGAGCGCCGCGCGCGCCGCCTCGTTGGAAAGCGCGGGGTCCCGGAGCGTAGCGGCGCGGAACAGGGACGCCGCCAGAGGCAGGTTGGTGGCCCGGAACGGACGCGGCGCCAACGTGGACGCCAGAAGCAGCGCGTACGCGGCTCGCCTGGCGCGCACAGCCGCGGGCACGCGCGCCTCGAGCATACCGGACCCGGACCCGGACCCGACGCTCGTCGCCGCCAGAAACGCGCGCGACGCGGCTTCCGCGCCCGCCGCGTCGGCGAGCGTGCGGACGCCGGCGGGGAGCATCGCGCCTCCGCTCGTGACGATCGCCTCCAGCGCGTCCAGCGCGGCTTCGCGAACCGCGTCGGCGGCGGAGCCGACGCCGCCGCCAGCCAGCCCCCCTCTGCGATCCACCAAACCGCCTGAGGCGAGGTACGCGTCCATCTCATCAGCGCCGGCGCGACCCCACGCGCCGCCCGAGCCGCGCGCTTTTTTGCGCCCGCTCTGAGCTTTGGATTTCACGGCTTTGGATTTCACGCCGGCATGAAGATTCGCGTCGACGGACCTCGCGTCGCCTCCCGAGCCCCAGCCGAACACAGCGTCGCTCGCGGCGTGCGGCACGACGAACAGCGCGAGCTCGCCCGCGGCGGACGCGGGGCCGAGCGCGCGCGCCGCCGCCGCCGCGACGCGGT
>JACLAA010001678.1_pt1 | contig 21861 bp, 12 predicted proteins | sample 8027891 | NCBI WGS metagenome assembly JACLAA01 (sample SAMN15724900, study PRJNA655200) | protist metagenome | isolation source: fluorescence activated cell sorting (FACS) single amplified genomes of... | place: Spain: Blaines Bay Microbial Observatory, Mediterranean Sea | collected 2016-01-19 | reverse complement strand
TGTTTCTGGACCAGAAGTGGCTCACGGCTTTGGCCGAGGATTTCCAAGAGGTCGTCATCTGAAACCTGCAAAATTTGCTGAATTGGCAGAGTTTAATAATACTTGAATGATCAAGACTAGGTGGACGTGCAAAATAAAACCTAAAAATCGAACCCGCATGTTACAGTATACTTGACACGACGAAAGGCACACTCTCGGGCGAGCTCCGCCATGCCGTGTGGTGTTGCACCAAAGTCATGTTTCCAACACTGCCACGCGACCTTGGGAATACGTCCCTTTTTGTCTCGAGGTACCTATGTTGCAATAAGCATCGAGAATCGGCTACTCATCTGATGAGTAAAGGACTCAGTTCCCTTGGGTGAGAAAAGGGTAAGTAGGGAACGAGTCAAGCGACTTTTGGATGGTTTCGAGCTTATCATCCATGCAAGTGACCGTCTCGAGCATGCCAGTGGCAGTGCATTGAATGACAGCATTAGGCTGTTCAGCTGCATTTGACATTACGTGACCAAACGTCGCGTTAACCTCGATGAACAATGATGATTCTTTTGGTAGTTGTTTGCAGATGTCTTCGGAGGCCATGAAAATTGACTCGAGATATATCCATTTTCGTTGAACAGTGAGAATCAATTCTATAACCTCAGACACGAGCGCAAGCGCCCCTTCCCATTTGTCGATCCGGGACTTGAATGATCCATAAAATTTAGACGCTTTCATCGTAGACAGGGCGACGGCATCATCTTCCAATACTTGGAATAGATCATCAGTGCTACGAATTTTGAAGTACTCCTCCTTGTAAGCACTGATGTCTATGTCAATCTCCCCCCACCGTGTTTCAATCTCTTTGAGAGTCTCTTCGATTGCAAGCTCTTTATTTGCGTTCGCGCTAAGCTCGGAGATAAGATCAGGCACTGCACTCAGTCCAATAGAAAACACAGTTTCCAAAGTAAACTCTGCGCTCGTTTCGTCAAAGTTGCGTCGTAGGTCTCGCTTTAATGTGTCCCAGTGGCGTGATCGCATTGCAGGGTTCCTGAGATCCTGGATAAGAGGCATGGTCTGGAGGAACTCGGTCAGCTTTGTGCGCATCGCCTCCCAGATTCCCCAGCGCTTTACATCGCGACCAAGCTTACCCACTTTCTTATTGAATTGTCCTGCTACTGTTTCCATCTCGCTGATATCGAGTTCATCAAAGCGGCCAGTCTTCCAGTTGTCAAAAGCCCGAGTCCAATCGCGCACCAGGATCCAAATTTGATTAGCAAGTTCCAGATCCCGTTCTGTGTCCTTTAACTCTCTGTGCTCAGGGGATTCCATATTGAAAATATCAAGCCCTGCTTGAAGGTCATGCTTCCGCAGGTAGACTGCTTCAACACGGTGTCTAAAGTCGTATATCACAGCAAAAGCCTCGTCTGGGGTCAACTCCTGGGACGTTGGAATTTCGATAAGGACTTGTTCTCGCAACTGCAGCACTTGCTGGCAGTAGGCTTCAAGGTTGCTTTCAAGATCTCGCCTCATGTTGACCTTGGCTTTGTCTAGTGCATGCTGTGCCTTGTCAAGCATGGACAAGAACTCCTTCCAAGCGGGCCGAAGTTCCTGCAGCTTGACAATCTCGTTAGAGGCAACTTGAACATCAAACTTAGTCAGGGTTGCATACCTGAGTTGGAAACGACTTAAGCTCTTTTTGCATGTATTGGACAAGGCAATCTTCAAGGAAAGATAGAAAGCAGCTACATTTCTTCAATCGGAAGGATTTTTGTCTCAATCACTTGGCTATTGCTGCGAAAATCTAGCAGGATCCTTAGCTTATCAGAAAGCTCGTTCAGATCAGACGGTGTTGCGCACAGGGTGCGCGTGTTGTCAGCAAAAAGGTTATGGAGATACTCGAGCCCTTGAGAGGCATTTTTGTTGAGCAATCCAAGCAGATTCCTTCGCCATTGCTGACAGTGTGAGATCAATTGTTCCTTCAAAAGGGCACAGTCAAGTTGTACGAAGTTTACTACGTGGGATATATCTTCGTGTTCAATCTTGGTTTGCTGGTTTCTGTATTTGGTGACATCATCGTCGTAGTGTTTTAGACTCCTGTTTGCCTTCGCATAGCGACGAATGTATGCCTCTTTGTCCATTTCCCACAGTGTTTTGTACCTTTCCCAGTAGCTGCGACGGAAAATTGAGTCACATACAATAACAAATAATCGCTCAAGGTGAATCTCTTAGTATTGATCGACACCGGATATAAGACCCTAGGTGCCTTTGAAGTTCAGTGGCAGCCAAGGACATTCCATTCATGATTTGAACAACTATTTTAAGCATGTCTTCATCATTTGAAATGGTAGAGTAAAACGACCGATGGCGTTTGGTCAGAGCACTACAGTCACTTCTGTCATTAGCAACAGAAGACTGCTTCACTGTCTCAGGCGAAAGGATGTCGCAAAGCCGCGGAACTACAGCAATAGTAGAAATGAGCTCTTTGGCGACTATGTTAACAAGATGGGTCAAGCTTATCATGGTTGGTTTGTAGTCAATGCGACCATTTTCGAGCACTAATTTGAGACAAAATAGAGTCTGCGGTTCTGACATGGCATCACCATTGATAGCACGACTGAGCGCTTGAAGACTCCTCTTGACCGCCTGTCTCAAGGCTGCTTCGACCTGGCTGTCTATTTCCTTGACAAACTCGCGCCACTCACGTAGCACTTCTGAGGTGCCATCACAGAAATTCGTGAATATTGCACGCAGTTCTAATTGGGTAATCTCATGACTTTGTTGCAAGCGTCGTTTCATTTCGGTCCTGCGAGCAGCTTGCGTTGCCTCAAAAATGTCATGAGCATAAGTAACATTCTTGTCTATTTGCAAAAGGAGCATGGAGGATGCAAGCCGGCACTGATGCGATATTCTTTGCTTTCCTTCCTTAAAACGACGCACGATTGCATATATTTCAGCGCAATGAGCACAACAATCGTTGACATAGTGCTCAATAATACCCTTGCTCACCCAAGTCAATTTCTGTAGCCCCTGATTAATGCGTTTATCGAGTTTGCGGATGTGATCTGAAAACAAGCGACGTTCTACAGCACTTAGATCACACAGGATCTTGTTATAAGCATCTACAATCCGCATTACATGTTCACGCATTGCATTAAACTTTGCTTTTTGATTATAGAGATCATGGGCGTGGTATGGAATTGAAAACTCACCGTGAAACTTTTCCCAGTATTGCACCTCCGTGAACAGAGCAAGCAAATCCTGGTCAAAGTTGCACTGTAGAAAGACTCCTTTGACATTAAAAGTAGAGACTGCGAGAAATTCTCTTTCTGTGGTGTCCGTGTGGTTAGTTCTTTTCATCAGGGGCTTGTCAAGTTTTGCTTGCAATGTTGAAGAGTCCAGTGCCCCCATAGAACCAACCCAGTTCTTGTAACAACCAGCCATATACTCGTCCACTACGCCCATCAATGCCTTGTAGGCGATTTCTGCTTCTTTAGTTTCGCTTGTAGGCATGAAATACCTGAGAAAGCCAAATTTCAAATATAACTGGGCGCTATAAAAGTCACAGGCAGCACGTTGCGGCTTGGAGGAGAGACCACGAGTGTTCTACGTTTTGTGCCAGAGCCGTAGCCCATAGGGCAGATCCTGCCCAGCGCGGCTCATCGTTGCGCAGAGGTGGTTCTCTGCGATTTTCATCAAATTCACGGCGAACCTCTTCTACATCATGAATAAAAAGAAGATACAAATCGCTGTTTTTTTTTTCCACGCAGCGCTTAATTGCATCTCGCTTGGCAAGTGATTGGAAAATTTGGAGTACTCCAACTGCCTCAGCCATACAATTGACTCCTTCAAATGACGCGCTTATCATGTTCGTGTACATGACTTCAAGGTCCTTGACCGAGTTCTTGAAGATGTTAAAGTCTTCGTGCCAATGGCTAAGTCTTACGTCAAGAATCTGGTACTTGAGGTCACATAAACGGCTTATCTGATTATCAAATTGGTTCTGAATTGCGACGAGCGACTTAGTAACTTCCTGACCACGCAAGCCCTTAAAAAACGAAACAGAGTTATCCCCCGCCGTGGTGTATGACTTGCGCCGAAACTGAATCTGACCCTCGCAGACTTCTAAAAGGTCACGGCATCTCTGGACAAAGGCATCAGTTTGTGCAAAAATAGACGTTGCATCAAATGTCCAGTGCAGCTCCGGCGAGCTTGGATAGGCAAGACGAATGGCGGCGGCGGTGCGATAGTACAGGCATTTCCACAGAACACCACACTGAATCGACTCTTTTAGCGCAACCTGAGGACAGCATCGTGATGTAAAAAATGCAACGGTCGGAGGGACACCGTCAGTAGAACCATAGAAGCCTTAATGTTAATGCTGTCCGCATACAAGATATCACTCAGTGATACTCGTGTGCGGCAACGGGAAATTATTTCATGTGAAATTTTGCGTAGCAAACTGGCAAGACGCTCAGGATACTTGTTGTTATAATAACCTATCAGCATCAATAAATGAGGAACTTAGGTTCCAATACGTAAAGCAGTTGACAGAGAGGTAGATACCAGACAAGGTCCATATCATGCGAATGTGCCCGAGAAGCTCAGGAAGAATGCAGCATATGCCTAACAAAAAGATCGCCCAAACGACAAGAAGGCTCGCCACTTACGAGCGGGATCAGCGCTTGCAAGGATCTTGCAAGACGTGACAAGGTTCTTGAGAAAGTTTACATTATCATTTGCTTCGACGGAGTTCTCATGGATCCTCCTAGCGAGGGATAGGAAACGCGCCAGGTATGAGGACTTTGACGCCTCAAGAACGCAAACAACACGGCAGACATCTGCTCTTTGAAGTTGCTGTAATATTCCACAGAGATCTTCCTTGCGTGTGCACCAGAATTCAATTTCCTCGAGTGGACCCGACACCTCAGTATGATAATGACTATCCTGGCTATTCACCACCCCTTTGATTTGACGAGTCCAATTGATTACAATGGATTCCAATTGTTGCACTAACTCCTTGTTTTTTGCAGCAGTAGGTACACTTGGAAGGAACTTTCCAGATGGCAAGTAAAGAACCGTTTTTCTGGAGGCTGCAAAAGTAGATTCGGTAAGTGAACCCATGAACCTGTGCACATGACCAGATAGATCCCTTTTTACACTGTCGGGCCAGGTGCTGGATTCAAATAATTGTGGGCCAAAGACTTGTCCCATTGCCTCAAGTAGCGACTGCATAGCCGTCCCGCGCGACAACATTCCATGATGGATTGACATGTCGATATTGTTCAATCTTATTTCCTCGGAGCGAATGAAGTAGTAAAGCTTCTCGCAAGATGTTGCTTCTGTGTCAAGAGTCGCTGAGAAGTGCAGCTTGCCGTTCGACATGTAGCACAAAAGCTGACATAGTCGTGGATTATTCAGGAAGGCTGCGGCTTTTTCTTCGTGCTCGACTGACCACAAACCTACATCGTATCCCGGAAGCTGGATGTGCCCTTGAAGCCACGAAATCATCTGTGAAACCAAAGATTAGCGGGCGTATTTTTTGGTTCAATCACATACCTGTGCGCGCAGCATCGCAGTTGCTGCATGCCGGGCCGCGCTCGTTGACCAGAAAGATACGGGTACATGTATACGGTACCCGAACCGCTGGGCTTTATACTAGAACCCTTCTGAAATGCCCCGAGCACTTAAAATTTCGAGCAAGTATTCAGGCCGAATACTTAGAATGGGACCGGAGCACTGACCGAGCACTCGCCAGGGAGCTGCGTGCCGCCTCCCTAGTTGTGTATATCCTCTACTCTAGGCTACTACCGTCTACTAATCCGTCGAACGTATACCGCTGAAACTTAGCTACTCTCCCTTGTTTCATGACAATGAATAACACTCGTGAGAATCTCGTTTATCTCGCAAAACTTGCAGAGCAAGCTGAGCGTTTCGACGAAATGGTTCCGGCCCGCGTTGAGACTCGACCAAATTTAGAAGCTCGCGGAATTCGCCGATCAACGGGCCCGCGCAATTCTTCAAAATTCGTGGCGAATTTGTTCTAGGCGCGCCTCGGGGTGTTTACTAGAATTTTTTTAGGTCGATCATATGAAATCTGTCGCGAATTACTCAGAGGAGCTGTCTGTCGAGGAGCGGAATCTTCTTTCTGTTGCATACAAGAATGTCATCGGGTCACGCCGTGCATCGTGGCGCGTAATTTCCTCTATCGAGCAAAAGTCCGACTCGGAAAAAACGGCACTGATCACTAATTACAAGAAGAAGATAGAGACTGAACTAGAGACCATTTGTGAGGACATCCTTGGAATTATAGAGAAAACGCTAATCCCGAATTCTGCCGGGGATGAAGGTAAAGTCTTCTACTACAAGATGAAAGGCGACTATCACCGGTACCTGGCGGAGTTCCAGAGCGCAGACAAGCGTAAGGAGTCCTCCTCCAGCGCGCTGGAGTCATACCAGCAAGCATCGCAGATTGCCAATAAGGACCTTCCGCCCACGCACCCTATCCGCCTTGGTCTCGCACTCAATTTCTCTGTCTTCTATTACGAGATTCTCAATTCGCCAGACCGTGCTTGCCACATTGCTAAACAGGCCTTTGACGACGCCATTGCCGAGCTGGATACTCTTTCTGAAGAATCATACAAAGACTCTACCCTCATAATGCAGCTCCTTCGCGACAATCTTACCCTCTGGACCTCCGACAACGCTGACAACAATCACGACAACAATGCCGATGGTACCGCAGTCCAGGACCTTTAACTCAGCTTGAAGCGCCAAAAATCATACCATAAACTATCCCCCAATTTGAGACCAGGGCATGTGATTGACCTGCGGTTGGCCCGGCAGATGCGTGCCTCCTCTCTCTAAAGGTTGGAAGCAGGCTCGCGGGCTAATAATGGCGCACTATCCTATACCCCCTGCACCATATAAAGCAGGCGTAAAGCCACTGCATGTGCCAGTATTTGGGACTGACAGTCGAGTTCCCCTTCTTTTTCCCTAATAAGGCTGTCGAATCACCTATTGTGAATAAATAGGTAGTACTAGTTAGTAGGGGGGAAGCTTACTTATGCTAAGTACTAGCTCCTGAGAGTGAGAGTCTGAATCCTGCAACCCGCCGGGGGTCCTGCCGCGGCGCGCAGCATGCCCCAGCGAGAGCATACCCTGCGCTACACGCCGACCCAAACGTGGCGCAAATCTCCAGTATGCCTTGCTTGCTTTTGGATTTTTTCCCTTTGTTCAGGACTTGTGAGATCACGAATGGACCATTAGCTGGTATGTTCATACCAAGGTCGGTGAGCATTGCCCCCGAGTCCGACGCTGCGCCAGAGCCCACAGTATGTTTGAATTAGTCATAACAAAGTTTCGCCCCACCGAAGTACTGCGCAGTCGAATCACGCATTCCAGGCCGGCATCGGGCCTGAATCCCTTCCCTCCCCCGGCGAGCCTCCCCGCGCGGCTTGACTGCTCTCTCCCACTGAACATACTGAACATTGGGAATATTGAATCGATTGCTAGAACTTGAACTCGAAGGCTCAGCCTGAGGTTCGAGGTTAAGGAACGTCATGGTGTGGTTATCGACGTTCCAGCCATTCACTTGGGTCAAGATTACGGCCAGAAGACCCGACAAGTCACTGGAGTTGATAGCTGACCGGCGCTTTCAAATAGTTTTGGGTGGCTCGCTCAGATTTATCGAAACCAATACCAATAGCCTGAGCACGGCAGTAATCTTGAAATGTTAGACGTGTTGATGGCTTGGTAAGCAGATCCGCCGGATTTTGCTGCCCGGGCCATCGATGTGGTCACAATGAGTCGTGGTTGAGCTTGATATTCGCGCCGCGGGCAGAGCACTCCAATTTTCAAATATCGCCCGGCGGCCGCGGCCCCCGGGCCGGGCCGGGGCTGTGGCCTACTAGTAGACACCATGCAGAGCTAGGACCCAAGTAACGCCGCGTAATTCTTCCTTCTACTAGTCCGACTCACCCTAGTTTGCGGTGGGGTTTGGGGGCTCTCAGGTGTCCACGGCGCGCGTCGACGCGGGGCTCCGACCCCAGTAACGCGTCTTGCCGAAGCCAATCGTCTTGACGTCGCCCAGGACGAACTCGCCATCCTCGGCGCGCCAGCGGAGGTCCGGGATGATGCCGCCGCGCGTCCTCTTCGACCCCTTTTTCCTCCCGAAAAAAGAGAGAAAACGGGTTTTGAGTCTATTTTTTCAACCCGAAAGACACTCTAGCGTGGTTTTGCGGTTCCTGCATCCTACTAGCCACGTATTTTGCGTCGTCAACGTCGCCCGGCAGGCCCGGGCGGGCGTCTCTTGGACGACGTAAAAGAGGGGTGGGGTCTTTACGCACCAGAGGCTCAGGGGGGGGGGCACCCCCCTAGACCAGCCGACCTAGCTCCCGACGCTAGATAGCCTAAATCCGGGCACGAGGCATGTGATCGGAGGGGTCATTGGAGCGTAGGGCAGCGGCCTTATCATAAGAAAAACAGATTGATTACTGTGTCTCGGTGACCGCCGCGGCGCGGGATGCAAGGTCAAAATCGCCCCCGGCAGTAGTTCGGCCGCTTCGGACCTCGCACATAACCCCTCGGTTGGGTCTGTGGCCGCTACGGAGGTCTACAACCCTGCAGCGCCGCCATTCAGCCCGCTGTACACAACGCTCTCGACGTCTCGGCCGGGCCTTCACGCGCACCACCGGTCCAATCTGAGCAAACTAAGGCCGCGGTGTACCACCCCTCTCTCCTACGTCGTTCGGGGTGCTACCCCTTTTTCCTCCGAAAAAAGAGAGAAAACGGGTTTTATCGAAAAGGGTGCGGGGTCTTTACCCGCCAGCCCAGCTGGCCTGAGCCTGGGGTTAGTGTCACCCCCCATCCAAGACTAAGCAGCTAGACTAGGGGGGGTGACACCAACCCCAAACCGGTTCTAGCGCAAGACCTCGATGAGCCTTGCTTCAGCAGTCCCGGGGTAGTTCTCTGTGGGTTCTATGGGGTACATTCAGACAAAATTGACCGGCGCTTAGGGGGATTTCGGGTCGTGGTGGGGCAAAAACATGCCAAAACGAGGTCGAAATGCCATTTTTGAAGCGATTTGGGGGCCGACTGGGCAGATGGAGCGTCGCAGGACTTCGTTCGTGTACTATGCGTGGGCCTCGACCACTTGTATTGAAGCGTTCGTCCTCCTCGTGGCCGCTTTGGCCCCGTTTACGTCGTTCGCGGCACGCACCGCGCGGCCGCTGGCGGACTATCAGCGCTGGAATAGCTGAAAAGGAGCGGGCAGCGCGGGTCGGAACCTCATCGGGTAGCTCCTAAACAACTTCTTTCGGGCTGCGCATGCGTTTTGAAAAACGGCCCAACCCTGAAGCTTGACCGATGAAAATGGGCAGCCCTTTTTTGATGCGGCGGCGTGCCGAAACTTCATCGGGGCTGCTCCTAAGCCGGCACCAACACCCACTGATGGTGCGCCATCGATGAAGTTTTTGCGTAGGAGCAGCCTGCGGTTCGGTAGAGGCGCTTAATGGCACAATGACGGCCAAAAGCGGCAATATTTAGGGTCCCGAATCCGCCCTCCCCAAACGCGAAGCTTGGTTGACGAGCCGGCTGGACGCCTCTCTCCGGACAAATCCCCGGGACTGCTGAAAGAGGCGTCGCCGGAAACCCGAGCTCCATTTTGGTGTCACCCCCCATGCTAGACTAAGCACTTAGACTAAGCTCCCCTACCGCGCGGGTTTTAGCTCTCCCGTAGTATCTCAGCTTCAACTCCCATTGACGTCAACCTCAAGTTGAAGTAAGGGTAGTCATAGGTAGCCACAGACCCCTCTCAGACCTCCACAAACTTACTCCTACTTCTGCTGTGATCTTCCCGACCGTGACTCGGACGCTTTCCGACGTCTAAGTCACGCGCAAACTAGCCTGAGGTCAGGTCGGAGGAAGTAAGATTTGGACGCATCCTCCATGAGCCCTAATTAAGATAAAATAAATTTCCCTGCGAAGCTTAATACTGCATGGAGTTCGACATTTAGAGGGGGGTCAAGCGCAATAGTCGACGTTGATTTTATCATGATATTTGGCGCAATGCGCGTAAAACCACGCGCCGGCCGAATGGCGGGAAACTTCTGCTGAGGCGCAGGTTCCGTACTAGTATATGCTAAAATAATGGGCTGACCAAAGAATGCAATGCGTGAACAAGACGACCAACGGCACACCACCTCAACCTGGCTTCTAAAATGGGCTGAGCGGCACACCACCCCAACCTGGCGTGCTACGAGAAAGGCCGACAATTCAAGGAACTAACTGTAGATGTACCATTAATTTTATAGATTGGTACATACATAATATCAGGCTATATAATATATCGTCTCTCAATCGCCAATGGACGTCGCAGCAGCGCGCGAGAAGATGATAGCCCGCCGCTTCGGTGGAGCGCAGCAATCTCGTACGGGCGGAAAGGGGTCATTCCGCCGGAAAAAGAAAACTGTGCACAAAACAGCTACCTCTGACGACAAAAAATTGGGAAGCACATTGAAGAAACTAGGAGTAACCAACATCCCCGCCATCGAGGAGGTCAACCTGTTTACGTCAGATGGTAAGGTAATCCATTTTTCGAATCCCAAAGGTGATGATTAAACACATATATTTTCACTTACTGGATGAATACAGTCCAAGCATCAATCGCCGCAAATACCTATGTCATCAGTGGTCCGAATGAAGCGAAGAGTGAGTACATTTTATCTCTGCGTTGTTGATAATAAATGCGCAGAGCTAAGTGATTTACTGCCGGGTATAATGAACCAATTGGGACCTGATAATATAGATCATCTCAAACAGCTTGCTGACAATCTCTCGAACTCAAACAAAAGTACCAGTATGGGTGAAGAGCATGATGATGGTGACGAGGACGTCCCCGATCTTGTTGAGAATTTCGAGGATGTTAGCAAATCTTGATTATTTGTCGTGGAAAGCCTCAGCGACGGAAAGGCCACCTAGCTGCCAGTCTATTATGTGGCTCTTATATGGCTGGTCACCATCATGTATTGCCGTAGAGTATTGCCGTCATCGACGCCGTCATCTACCCGCAATTCTCGTAGTGTAAATGGGGCCTAGTATGGGGCCTTTTAAATTTTCGAGTTTTAGTACTAGTACTACTAGTAATTCAAGTTAGATCCGAGTCTTGGTTTCTGGCTGGCCCGGGTTCTGAGGGTTGGCGTTGAGCCAACGCGAGTCCTATACGGTATACCCCAGAAACCCCGTTGATGAAATGGATCTAACACTAATATCGGGACCAACGGCACCGACCAGTGCCCTGACCGAGGGGCCCGGCCCGGTCCCGGGGGGCGGGAGGTCCTGAGCGAGTCTAATCGATCAGAAAATTACCGGCTTCTTCGGATAAGCCTCCGGGAGGGATCGGTAGTAGTCAGGGGGCTGCACGAAGGTATAGTGGCGCACCGGCGCGGCACGGCCGGCTGCGGCTGCATGCATCTAGATGACGGCTACAACGGTCTTCAAGGGTGCTGGAGCAAAGGTGAGTGACTTAGTGCAATGGAAATAAACGTCTAGTAGGATTCCAATGTTCAACTGAGGGGCAAACGGCGGTGAGCCAATTGCTAGTTGCATGCTGTTGCGATTGCGAGCAAGGTGTGCACTCTAGGTGTGCGCTTATGCGCCGTCTAGGTTGCCATTAACCGCTTAATAACCGGTAATTTACCTATTATTACCCCTCGGAGGGGATCCGGGGTTAATAATCGGCTCAATAACCCGACGGGTTTTCGACTAAACCCGTTTAGTGAGATTAGTGAAGGCCTCTCCGGGCGAGCGGATGGGCGCAAGCAGCCCGTTGAGCTTTTGGATACGTACAGGTACGCCAAGGCAAGTGCCAGGTCATGTGGCCCGGCACGGCCCAGGCCCGCGCGCCAGTGGGCCGTGAGGCCCCCTCCCCTACCCCTCTATAAGATCCTGAGGTAAATAACCCGTACTAACCGGCAATTACCCGGGTTATTAACCCCGGGCGGCGCCAGGGGGTAATAACCCCTCAGGTAAATGGCAGCCTAGTGCGCCGTGCGGCCCGTGCTCGTGCTGCTATTGAGCTGCGTGGCCACCAAGGCCTTGTTTAGGCGCTCTGCCTGCGTAAACCGCACCCTAGGGCATTTTAACTTACCCGGGGCGGCCACGTAGCGGGGAGTCTTCGTCTCTCTCTCCCTAGACGCATGTTCAGCGACCGGAGCAAAGGGCCCTAGCCAGCTACAAGTCAGCTTCGATGATTTTCTCTTGGACGTCAGTCACCATGGAAGCTGGAGCTTCAACCATGGACATGTCATTGACCCCAGAGCTCATGCTTGCCTGATCGACCGGCGTTGGCTGCGGTCGGGCAGCTTCTGCCTCAATAGTGATTCTGTCCACATCGTCGGCCAGTGACGCCTGCTCATCTCTTGATTTATTCCGGTAGACAACCATGGCCATGATGAACAGAACAGCAGCTCCGGCAACAACACCACCAATGATGCCGGCGTTAGCCGCGTCGACCCCCCCTCCCGAATTGCTGCTTGAACTCGACCCGGAATCGCTGCTTGAACTCGACCCGGTCGATCCCCCCCCATCCGTGGGCCCCCCATCCGTGGGAGCAGTGGGGCTAATTGGCGAGGTAGGGGTTGAAGTTGAGGGTCTTGGTGTGGGCATGTCCTTGGTGGGCATAGGCGTGGGAAAGGCTCCAGTGGGCATTGGCGTGGGTCTTGGCGTGGGTTGCTTTGTCGGCCTTGGCGTAGGAAAGCCACCCGTAGGTTTTGGCGACGACGTCGGCACCCACGTGTCTGTGGTAGGCATTTGGGACGGTTCGTGGGTATCTACTGTACCCACAGAAATGCCAAATAAAACGAAAGCCTGGCGGGCGCCCGGTTCGCCAACCATCAGATCGTCAATGCCGTCATTATTGACATCAAATGTGCCAAGAGCGACAGCCGCACCGGCCTGCGCTCCAAGATTAGTACCAGTAAGAGCAAAACCATCGCTGCCATCCAACATGCGAACATCAATACTGGCATGCGCCGGAACCAGGCTAGCAGAACCAAAAACAACATAGGCGGTGCCGGGCTCCGAAGCCGTACGGTCAAGGCCGTTGGACGCACCAATAAGAATGTCGTCAAGACCATCGTTATTTATGTCCCCGGCACCTGCGACAGCTGAACCAAGCGCACCTCGTCGTAGGGATGAAACGATAGGCATGGCCTTCTTTGTATTCTCCTTTTTCTTCCAGTTATCAGGTTTGCCAAGCATGATGTATACCATGCCCGAGCCATGGTCAACGCCAGGAGCTCCGACGAGGAAGTCAGCATAGGAGTCGCCATTGACGTCACCAGCTGCGGAAACAGCAACACCAATATAACGCTCCTCGCTGTCTTTATCTCCCCCCTCAGATGAGGTGAACGTCATGAAGCCTGGACTGTTATCGGAGTCTGGATCGAGATCGTCGCACTTATATTCAGCGGGGGCATCATCATTGCGCATATACTCGTTACCAAAAACAACACAGACAGTAGCAGCAGCAGGTGCTCCAACCGCCACATCATCATAGCCATCGTCGTTGATGTCGCCGATGCCGGCAACCGATGATCCGAGGTCAGATTGGTCATGGGTGAGGCGAAATCCCTCGGTCGGACCAAAAGTCGTAGCATCAACAATTGAAGCTGATAAGGCCGTCGAAGCCATCCCATAATATACATAGGCGCAACTAGACTGCGGGGCGCCGATGACTACATCGGCATAGCCGTCATTGTTGAAATCAAGAGTCGAGAGAGATGACCCAAAACCGTCGCCGTTCGACCCGCCTTGCAGTTGGATGTAGTCAACACCAAGCATCATGTCGCTCTCTAGAGAAATGATATTAGTTTCCGGAAACCCATCACCTCCAAATACTACAAAAACTGTGCCCGTGCTGTCATTATCCGCCGGACAGGCCAACGCCATGTCGTCATGGCCATCAAGATTGAAGTCTCCCGCTGATGCAACGACTTGTATACTACAGGGGGCTTCTATGGCTGCACCGACGAAGTTGCCAGAAGTCTGTGTGGTGATAGAGTTGAGATCGCCCGCAAAAATATCATCGTTGGCAGCGCCGTAAATCAGGTAAGCTTTGCCATCGGCGGCCGCGACGAAGTCATCAATACCATCAAAGTCAACGTCACCAATGAATGCTATAGAGGGGAGCGTTTCTTCTCCGCGCAAGATAGAACCCGCTGACATCCCTTGTATGGAGCTCAGGGCAACTTTAGAGGGAAAGGGGAGCTTTTCGTTGCCCAGAGAGTAGGTCGGACGCGAAGGAGCGGGCGTGGGCATTGCAGATGGACCAGTGGGCATTGTTGTGGGTGCCTTGGAATTAAAATGTTGGCCAAATATGACGTAGGCATTGCCTCCCTTGTTAGAGGCAGAACCCTTCTGGAATACCGATGAAACTATGATATCATCTATACCGTCATTGTTGAAATCGGCGGCCGCGGCAACATCAAAGCCAGCACCGTCGCCAGAGTGTTCGCCATACATGGTAAAGCCATCGAAACCGTTAAGATCAGAAAGATCAAAGGTTCCCTTTTTCTTGGACCCTCCAAGCACACAATAGACGGTACCAGCCATTTCGCGCGCTTGGGGAGATGAAGTAAAGGCCCCGATGAGCACATCGTCGAGGCCGTCACCATCTACATCACCTGCGCTGGAGACGGAGTAGCCAGCCATGTCCTTAGCAACATCGCCACGAAAGGAGATGTCAGCCCGGACAGTTGGGCCGAAGTGCTTGCGGCCCAGCACTATGTAAGCAGCACCCCGACGATGTTCAAAGCCTGCCGCGCCAACAATGATGTCTCCGTAGCCGTCACCATTGAAGTCGCCAGCCTTTTTAACATCACCACCACAAAGATCGCCCTTTTTGGCACCAAGTATGCCAAACCCGTCGGAGCCATCCATTTCGTCTAGAAATAAAGTGCCGTGGTATTGAATACCCCCAAATATCACAAACGCCGCACCGCCATCTCCGTACTGGGGAGCGCCCACTGCGATATCGTCATGACCATCACCATTCACGTCATCGAGTGCCGCCATCTCGAGACCCAGCAGGGCTTTCTTACCGGCACCATCTTTATTCTTCAGTGCAAGAATTACACCCCGTGGGTTCATCGACCCGCCCTTACCAGCAAGATTTTGGAGTGGTAGGATCGACCGGTCGAATTCGTTGGTTCCGTAGACTAAAACAGCTTCGCCCACGTCGTCCACGTGGCCATTTTTGGAGTCGGTCTCCACGCCAATGAGGAAGTCATCAAAACCATCGTCGTTGAGGTCAAAGCCACCCGAAATAGATTGACCGACGCCTCGAAAATTTGCATCGCCTTCTATGCGAAACCCACGCTCGATCGGAAATCCTGTGTGCCCGGAGCTAGTGAGATCCCAGGCGCCGTGGCCCGTCAAAGTTGTTCGATCTCCGCCAAAGAAAACGTAGACCCGCCCTTGCGAAACCAAGGAAGAACCCACACCATCTCCCGAGGCCCCAATTAAGATATCATCGAAACCATCTCCGTTCACATCACCGGCCGTCGTGACTTGCGAGCCAAATGCACTGTCTTCCTGATCGGTATTATCCTCTCGGAGGATCATGAATGCATTTTCTCCCAATGCGTTGATAGCGGTCTCAAAGGTTCCAACATTTGATTTCTGATCAGCCCACGGCGGATATTTTGACTGTAGCCGGCGACGACGAGCGGAGGAGTCATATTCACTTGAACCAAAGAGTACGTAGACATGTCGCACCCCCGGAGCACCAATGATGATATCGTCCACACCATCACCATCAACGTCGCCGGCCGGTGCCACAGATGCCCCCAGAAAGCCTAAGTCCGTAAACCCCTGGAAGGACGCGGCGTTCACGTAGTACCCATCCCGACGACCAGAGTTGCTCAAACCTAAGTCACTGTCCGGCCCAAAATTCATATTCCCGAGATTGAAATCAACGCCAAAACCGCCGTCCGCCGAGGAAGCGATCTTGAGCCGCTCTAGCCTCATGCATCGCTCGTGTGCCTCGATCAAGTTGCTGCATTCATCTTCGTCCTTGTCATTCGCATTCAAGCACTCCTCTTTCTGCTTCCTTGTCTTGGGGCATCGGTCTTCCTCCGCGACGGTTCTGCTCGCCTCGCCATACTCGTATGAGTACGACAGCAGATCCTCGAATTCAAAAGTCGCCACTAACCCTTCATCACGTTGCCCCCCAAGCATGTTCAGGCGGTCGCTCGCCGGCGTCGCGCCGCGAAGAGCTTCGTAGTCCACGAATGGCGCGGCGCGTGTCATCAAGGCGCCAGAGCACGCCCATGCGAAGGCGAGCTGAACAGACCGCATCGTCGAAAATTTCGACTGCCAAAAATTCTAGGATACAATTTTTGATTGAACTTCAGCATAGGCTGACCAGCGAGATATACGAGTCACTGGGGCAACTAGGCGTTAATCCCACCAGTGCCCAAGATGGGTCACGGAAATCATGATAGGGCCACCGTGAGCGCCCGGGCCTCAGGCTCTATACCAACTTACTGCGGTCACGGTTACTGCGGCGCGGGTCACGGTGTCTAGCTGTACGTGCCCGCTTAATGACCCTCACAATTCTGAGCCACATGAGATACATCCTCCAGTAGAAGAGGCCGCTTATGTTCCGAGTCAACGGTTGGACGTCACGGTTTCAAGTTGCGTCCAGGGGGAGCCTGAGTAGAGAGAGAGGAACCCTTTAGCCTGAGCCCATCCTACTAGTACCCTAGATATGTATCTCTCACTCTGTAAATTGAGTCTATACATTGCCAGTGACTCGGAGTGCCAGTGTCTATCGACGGCGACTCGGACCGTGACCATTACGCCGCGGCTAGTAGTACTCACTCAGGCTGGCAGGCTCAGGCCCGGGCTATGTCACGGTAAACCAGCCTGAGCTTATAATACAACACTCTCGTAGTGGGTTAGCGCCAGTTTTCTGATTGAGCAGCTAGGACCCTGCTACTTTACATAACGCTGCGACATACTCTTGCTACGTAGGTACCGTAGGTACCGTAGGTACAATACCGTAGGTACCGTGTACGGTACCTAGGTATGTCTAGCGTGCGTTGGCCGCTTACTCTCACTACACCGCACATATCTATTGAAAGCAAGCTGAATTTTAAATCTCTCGAGAACATTAGACGAAGTCGATGATCTGCTTATCGTGATATTCGCAATGGTTATGGCGAGACCGAATATTCGTTTGGCAAGGCTACGTGCGAGACGGAAACAAGCTGTGTGGAGTCCCGCACTTACATCAGCTGTTCCCGCAACTCATTCTGCAACATTTTCAAAATCCAACAAAATTGCAGCTTACCTTGCCTCGAAAATCACATCTACTCTTACTGTGAGACCAATTGTATATTTTTATTTAGTGGCAACTGCATATACGCAGGCCATTTTCACTGCCCTTGTGTCTATACCCAACTACAGATCGAGTGGAATCATCACTTATGCCCATGAAAATGTGACTAGTGATGAGCAAAGGTTAGTATCTTGGATACGTCACATCAACCTCAAAGGGGCTCTCAGGCTATTATCACACGCCAAGCTGAAGGAACGTCAGTGGCACTGCGGTCAGATTGTGGTTAATTTTGCGGAAATTTCATCAGTGATCACAAATTCGCTAACCAATTCGTGGTCCGCGTGCGATTATGCTACATTTGGTGGCAGGGTGCATGTGGCTCCAGCTCGCTTGCTGATGTTATCGGGTGTTTATTCTGACAGACTCTCAACCATTCATAGAACAAGTCAATACGAAATGGTTGGCAGGACAACGCAGGATATGGCCCGAGTTCCAAAATTTGCCGCCTTGACAGAAGTCCTTTCAACTGGTAGCCCACGTCCGATAGAATTTTACGAACAAATCATAGAACACGCAGGGCAGTTATTGGGCCAAATGAAACCCACGTTGGCTCCCGATTTGCATGATAATAATGATAAGCTGATTTTTGCTATTCAAAGGCAAATTTTCTTCGCCACTTATTACAGGCTTGCCAATTTGGGAAGAATAATACCTCTACAAATGGCTAAAAGAAACACACTTCGAATATCAGTTTTTGCAAGGGACATGCAAGAGATCCAATATGGCCCTGCAGGCAAAAAGATTATATATTTTGTGCCAGATGTTGCGCAGTCAGACGTAGCAAAAACTGATCCCACATCGACCAAAGATCGCTTTCACAGAGCTCATCGTTGCGCTTTCAACAACAAAAGAGGAGCATTTCCATCACAACAATGCCCAATTGTCTTGTCTGATGAACACAAGCGGAAACAAGTTGCCCCTTTGAATCAGTTGCTTAGTGTCATGGGGGACCTTGGTGCGCTGTGCATAGTAGCTGCGCGTTCACAGTATACATGCAAACAGCTGAAAATTTTCACCACAGCATGCGGTGTATATGCAACCTCATCTGAATCCGTGAGACTTGATGCCCAAAACAGCCGTGACCATACTTGGGCCTTCAACTTAGTGAAAGATGTGCAGGATATTCAATATCCTAATTTCAAACTTTCTGCACAATTTATCTGCACATCTACTAGCATTAGACGCCTCCAAAAAGATGCTTCTGTTCCTGCCATTTATGATCACTCACTAGCACGACGTGCATCCATGCAAATGTACACAACCACTCGAGAAGATATTAGACACTATAACCCCCATTTGGCCTTATTTGGGCATCAAAGAGACGCCGGTGACCAATTGCCTATGGGGGGGGGGAACCCAAAACGTTCACCAAGGCTCACATCTGCCAGTGTACAAGGATAAGGAAAGTAACTCATCCATCACAAAGCCAATTCTTCTGATTGAAGATATTTCTCTTCGTTGGAACGTCCATGCCAACATGGCCAGGAGCATATTGCGTGAACTCAGAATGGCAGAACTCTCGATTAGACCCATTGATCACATTGCCGTGAGCTTATTGAGCACATCTAGTAAGCTTGCAATGACACTACATGTAAGATCAAGGAAAAGTGTATTTCAACGCTATGATTACATTGAGGCTGCAGAAGGGAAACTGTGTGCATTGCGCGTTTGCCAGTCTCAAATAACCGCACTCAAAGTTCATCCGCATATTTATAGCTGGAGCGCCAAGGATAAGGAAAGAATTGGACTAATTTCGCAAGGAGCACATAACCTTAACGCTCTTGATACAATCAGATTGTTTTTCAGGAAGTACCTTGCGCGCAAGCACAAACCAACACGGCAGCAGCTGTTGGGTCAGACTATACATGAACCATCTAGCACAGAATTGCATGACTTAGCAACCAGGTCAGTACCCATCAGCTCAAGTTATACAGCTCGCTATTATTATCAAAATGAAGTATGTAAAAGACTTAGCCCCACATGCAGGATTCAGGGAGCACTCGGTTTGATCTTACAGCCTCAATCTGTTTGCACCTCACACGACCGCAAAGTAATTGTCCCCACAAAAAAAAAATTGAGCTCAGCGCTTTCACAATATATGGTAGACACATTTGCCAGCCTGTTACTTCATCGGCTATTCCCCGAGAACATCAAGATTGTCCACGACTTTACGGTCGAGTGTGGAACTCATAGGCCATGCGATTGGTGAAAATTACAAGAATTGCAAACCGGGAAGGGAATTTGTTAGCGTTAGGTTTTTGCCATAGTGCGGAAGACGACGCTCGACAGAGGTGCGACAGCGCGGCACTCCCACTGCGAGCGCTCCAATAAAAGGACCCAGTTTGAGGCCATGCAGGGCTACCCGGGGCAGATGCCGGGCCAAATGCCCGGCTAGGGCCAGATGCAGATGCCCGGCCAGCTGAACCAGGCCGCGAACCAACACCGGCCGCCGACGGACGCGGCGACACGCGGTCGTCGATCTCGGCGCTCGACGTGCTCTCGCGGCCAGCGCCGCCCGCGGGCGCCGGCATGCCCGGCTACGGCATGGCCGGGCAGATGCCCGGGATGATGCCCCGGGGCAGATGCCCGGCCGGCCAATGATGCTCGGGCAGATGCCCGGGATGCCGCCGATGGGCATGCAGATGCTGTCTGGGATGCCACCGGCCATGCCGGGCGCGATGCCGGGTGCGATGCCCGGCGCCATGCCCGGCGCCATGCCCGGCGCGCCGCCGCCGCGGCTGAGCCCCCCGAGCCGGCCGGCCCGCCGCCGTCGCAGCCGCTCAAAGCCAAAGCCCGAGATGCCGGGCGCGCTCAACGCGGCGCCCCCAGCGCCTTCGGCGCCCGCTGTGCCCGGCCTGCTCCAGCCGACGCCCTATGCGCCGCCGGTGCTCGCGCCCGTGCCTCAGCCAACGGGCGCCCTCGACCTCTTCGGGCTGCCCGTCGCCGCGCCGCCGCCCGCCCAGGCGCCGGCGCCGCCGCCGCAGGAGGAGAGCTGGGGCCTCGACGGCCTCGACCTGAGCGCGGGGCCCGCGGCGCCGGCGCCCTCCGGCCGTCTCGGCGCAGCTCCCGGAGGCCATGCAGCGCGAGATCCTGATGCAGCGCGGCGGCGATCCGCACGCCGACTCCGCGACGGCGGCCGTGCCGCCGCCGCGCGGCGCGGACGCCTGCCGCTCCCAGACGCACGCCGAGGCGCCGGCGCACAGCATGCACGGCGTCGTGCAGATCGAGTGCCTCGCGCGGTGTTCTTTACGCACGCTGAATAAGGTCTGGAAGCCATCGGTCGTCATCATCAAAGGACATAGGGAGCTCCTCGTGTTCCGCAATTCGTCGGACTGGGCGCAGTACCGCACCGCAAGCGTCCATCGGGGCGGCGACATCGTCCAAGCCATGAAGGCCGTGACGCCCTTAATCAAGCTGCACATCATGCTCAGCGCCGTGCATGTGACGGATGAGGTGAAGGCCAAGGAATACAAGACCTTCGGGCCGACCTTCGGGCCACTGCACCACTTCACGCTGTCGGAGACGAGCGCGGAAGGGAAAGAAAAGGTCGTCGCCAAGTTCGCGTCGCGCGGCGCGCGCGAGTGCCTCGACCTGCGCGGCGCGATCAACGCCGCCGTCCGCAGCGGCGGCGCGTCCCGTTCCGGTGGTGGCGACGCCGTCGGCCGCTACAACTCGTGAGTAGTTAGAGTGAGTAGTATAGGGTTTCGTATACTTCATGCCCCCATACTGACAGATGACCCGGTGGCTCAATTTGCCCTCGGCCAAGACCACCAGTTATAGAGATACAGCAAATTGGGGTTGGGTGTCCGCCCCCCGGGGCCCTTGTAAATATGCGTTTTAATTCATGTAGTAACAACCCGCCGGGCCACTGGCAGTGGCCCCGGCCCCCGGCCGGGGTGTTTTGGGACATAAAGGGTTCTAATCGCCCAACCCTGAGTCGTCTTAATACAATCAGCCAATCGAGCAGGTTCAACACTGAGCCACGCGCCTGCGCCCCAGCAAAAACTTCCCGCCATTCTGCCGGCGCGTGGCTGTACGCTCAGGCTCATTGCGCCGCCAAAAAATAAAATCAACGTTAGCCTAAGGCTAAGCGCTTGACCCCGCTATAAATTTCGAGGTTTCCACGGAGCCTAAGCGTCGCAGGCTACTAAATCATTCTAATTAGAGCTCAGGCTCACTGGCAGGCTCACTGGCACTGGCCCGGGCAGGGCCCGAGTCTACGAAAGCGTGTCGAGCTCGATGGCGACGAGCGAATCCGCGCTCCCGCAAGACGCTGGCGAGCGCGCCGCCGCGTAGAAACCAGTCCTTATCCTAGTCTACCTTTCCGAACGCCTAGGTATTGTCTAGCCCCCACATTTTGTGTGTCCAAATTATCAGTGGACCGGTAACCAGCTCGTAACCATCGCGACTGCGCGCCGAGGGCCTGGTGGGCTGACATGTCACGACAGATGATCGGAACCAGAGGCAACTTGACTTCGTCG
>JACLAA010005852.1_pt1 | contig 21880 bp, 16 predicted proteins | sample 8027891 | NCBI WGS metagenome assembly JACLAA01 (sample SAMN15724900, study PRJNA655200) | protist metagenome | isolation source: fluorescence activated cell sorting (FACS) single amplified genomes of... | place: Spain: Blaines Bay Microbial Observatory, Mediterranean Sea | collected 2016-01-19 | reverse complement strand
AGTTTCGCGGCGATTGGACGCCATCGACGCGACCCGTCTGTCGAACAAGACCCACTTACTCTACAGGTTCCAGTCCACGGGCCCCCAGCCCAGCTCCCCGAGCAGCGCGTTCGCGCGCGAGAAGACCGACGAGCCCGTGAACGGCGTCGCCGTCTTCGTGTTCGAGAGGGGAGAGGGGTGCGACGACTCGACGACGCGGTGGCGCGTGCGATTGATGGCCGAGCACTTGTCCCTGGCTGGTTTTCCCCAGAGAACGAAGACGGCGCCCTTCTGCCGCCGGTTCACCGTCCGGATGACGGCGTCCGTGAACGCGTGCCAGCCGGCCTTGGCGTGGGAGTTCGCCTCGCCCTTGCGTACTGTTAATGATGAGTTCAGTAGCAACACGCCGCGCTGCGCCCACTTGGTTAAATCACCTTTGCCCTTCGGCGGTAGAGTAGTACCTGGCAGATCTCTAGATAACTCGACGAAGATGTTTCTGAGAGACGGGGGAAACTTGCAGTCCGCGCCGTCGGCAATCGAAAAACATAAGCCATGAGCTTGCCCTGGACCGTGGTACGGGTCCTGGCCCACGATGACGATCTTCACGTCGTCCAATTTACAAGCATCTAAGGCCGCGAAGGTGTGTTCTTGGGGAGGATACACGGTTTTCGACTTGCGTTCTTTTGCCACGAACTGAGCGAGCTGGAAGAGGTAGGGTTTCGAGGTCTCGCCGTCGAGCGCGTCGCGCCAGCCCTGGTCCTGCAGGGGCTTGAGGAAGTTCCTCGCTAGCGTCTGCTGCGCGGCCTTCTTGTTCTGGAGGGAGCGCTCCTTGCCGTCGGCCGGTTTCGCGGGCTCGTCGGCGGCCGGTTTCGCGGGCTCCGGCTTCGGCTTCTTCGCCTTAGGCTTGAAGAAGGAGTCGAGGGACTTCTGCTTCTGCTTGCGCGGGCTGCGGCGTGGCTCGTCGGCCATTGTTTTAAATGCGGCTGTGAGAGCGGATGGCGAGGCTGTAGTTTTTCGTCGTGATCGCTTCGTGGCAGTGCAGAGGGCCTGTTCGCAGCGTCAGAGAGCGTCACGGCAAGCAGTGCAGCCAGTAATCGAGGTGCGCGGCTTGGCTGGCTTGCTAGTGTGTCACTGCCGCTAGGTCGATTTTTTTGGCCATTTTTTCTCTGGCTTTTGCGGCCGTGCGAGGCGCTGGTGCACAGCTTGCGCAGTCCTTAGCCACTACGGTCACCTACGGTCACCTACGGTGCCGCCTCGACAGAACTCAAAGCACCCGAGGCCTCTCAAAGCGCCGGTACAGCTCCACCAAGCCCAGACAGCTGTACAGCGGACGGCAGAGGATGGCGCTGCGCCTACTCGCCGTCGTGGCATGCGCCTCCGCCCTCGACCGTCCAACAAGCAGATTCCAGAACGCCTTCGGCAACCGCGGCTCGAGCGTAAGAAGGAAGCGCACGCTCCCGGTCTATCGGCCGCCCGACTCGCCGGCCACGCCACTACCGGTCCCCGGCTCGAGCCGCACGTTACGATACCAGCCCGAGGGCGCCGCGAACGCTCAGCTCGTAAGGGACCTGAACCAGTACGGCGCCCTCGTCGTCGTGATTGGTGATGGGGACGAGGAGCCTATAGGTTGTGTGGTCGATGTAAGGCTCGCCGAGGTGAGCGATGAGGGCCAGGCCGCCGTCGTCGCGTCGTGCACCTCGTCGAACGCTAGAGTGTCCCTGGGGCGTATAGCCAAGGCCTTCCCGTATACCGCAAGAGAAGTATCAACCCTCGAAGACACGGATTTTCTCTACGCCGACGACGTGTTAGCGGCCTACGACGTCATCGAGGAGGACGAGCCCTCGACCTCGAAAGCTAGAAACGACTGCGTGGATTTACTGGAAGCAACTTTAGATTTTTGCGATGCATTAAGGCCGACGCTCGGCGCCATTGATATGATGGGCACGGAAATGAACGAGGGCGAGTACGCGCGCATGAAGCGGCGGCTGTCGGAGGCGGTGGCCAAGGACGACGACGAGGCGGACGAAGAAAGGGACCGGAGGCTGTCGTTTCTGTGTCTATCTTTAGTTGACGCGCCGGATGAACTAAGAAGACGATGCCTGGCGACTAGAAGCGCAGCTCGGCGCTACGCGGCGGTCCAGCGCTTCTTGAGACCTCTCCATCGGGAGCTTTCCGCGGCGTGCGCTCTAGGTGCATCAACAACACCACCACCACCATGCCCGTGCCCGGTGGACGCGCCCTTAGCTTTCGCGGCCTTACGCCCGGGCCGCCGGTTAGCGTATTGGTGGTCCGACTCCGCGGGCTGGTGTCCGGGCGAGTGCGGCGTCCTCTGGCGGACCGGCGACACGGAGGATGGTAGTGTGGAGGTGAAGTTCGACGCGGCGCCCGGAGAGAGTGGGTCGGTGGCGCAGCGGCTCGAATTGCTCGGCGCGGACCGGGGGCGCTGGAAGCTGCTGCCGCTCTAACTTTAGCTTATTTGTCCACACTGTCCGCGTCGACCGCGCGTCGCGGGAAGGCTAGTAGTAGGATGGTTAACTATTATACAATGTTAGATGTCCGATACGTCGTGCGACGTCGCCCAGAGGCCGTCGTCCTCCTCCTCTTCCTCTACTACGACCTCCTCCGCGGCGACGGCGTCGGTGGAGACGGCGTCCGAGACCGCCTCCCGGAAATCGTCGACGACGTCCCGCAGCGCGCGCCGGAACAGGCCCCAGGACCGGCCGACGACCGTCTCGGGCTCGTCCTCGAAGCGGTCCTCCTCCGGCAGGCCGTTCCGCCGCCGTATCCGCCTTGCCCACGGCAGGCCGCGCACGTCGAGGTCCGGCCGCTGTTGTGTCAGGTCCAGTCGTTCCGCAGAGGTCAACCTCCGCACCGGCCGCGGCGAGTCGCTCGAGAAGAGCGGCTGCGGGGTGGTCTCGTCGACCGCGAAGCGGACGGAGCGAGCTCGTGAGCGCGGTGGCGAGCCCTCCTGCTCCGGCGTCGGCATGCAGGCCTCCCAGAGCGGGGCCGCGACCGGCGCCCAGGCCTCGGTGGGCTCCGCCTCGAGCTCCAACCCGACCAGACCGTCCTGCGACCACGTCCGGCCGCCGAGGCCTTCATTTGGTAGGGGACTCATGACGGCGAGCATGGTATCCGCGGCGGCGGGGGCATCTAGATGCTGCTTGTTATGAACCTGCAGCAGAGCTTGGCCGCTGGCCAGCGAATCCGCCTCAAACTTGCCGCGCCTGTTCGAGCTCTATTTGGGACGTCCGGCAGCAGCTTGGCACCTTTTTCCTCTGGGGGCCGGCCAGCTTGACTTCGAGAGCATCCAACCTGCTCGATGATGTATGCTCCTGGTTGAGCCGGGTGAACGGACCTCTTCTAAAGTAGAAGGAACCGTGCCTTGGGATACAGCTCCGAAATAACGAGGTCCGACACGTACCAGACTCCGCGCCGCGCCGCGGCAGCCCGCCCCCCACGCCATCGACGCGGACGTATATTCCAAAATTTACACGCCCCAACTCAGCACGTCAGCGACACCGTGCAGTCGCACTCGTTCGCTTTTTGGGCCACGTCCTTGCCCGCCTCGGCCAACCCGTCGATGAGCTCCTCGACCTCGTCCAGCGTCGGGTCCCAGGCCGTCGACACGCTTTGTTGGGTGAAGCAGGCACCTGACTCAGCATTCTCCGCCTCCGTGTCGTCGATGAAGGTAGCAGCCACGCCAGGGACACTGATGGGGCATAAACAGGTCAGCGAGCAGGAGTCCGCGTCCGCACCTTCGAGCTTGTAGCACGGCGCGCCCATGCACACTTCCACCTCGTTGCTGACCCACTCGTCTAAACGCCGGTGAGCACCTCGTACACCAGCTTTCTTCTTGTCCTCGGCAGAGACCCAGTTGTCGTCGCCACACACACCATTTTGCGCACCGGTATGAAAAGACACGAAGTCGCAGTCCAGTCCCGATTCCTTGCAGATCTGGCCGTCCGTCAAGGCCGTACACAGGTTCTGGACGCCGGCGTCGTCCAATTGGCCCAGGTAGTTCGCCATGACCGCTTCCCGGAACGTCTCCGACTTCGCGAGGAAGACGGACGTGTAGCCCATCACAAAAGTAGCGGTAATTGGGTCTTCCGCGTACATCTCGTCGATCGTTTCTGGGGCGCACTTGCAGGCTCCCAGATAATCATATTCTTCGACGCCGGCGCACGTCGTCAGGCCACACAACGCGTAGGGCTGCGTGCCCGGCGCGGCGGCGTTGCAGTAGACCGTGAGGTCCTGGGACTGCGTGACGAGGATGTCGTAGACCTCCGCGATCGTCACGGGTTGGTTGCCCGTGACCAGTCTCGTGAACCGGGTCATCTCGCGCTTGCCCGTCGTGGTTGCCGTGGCGGTCCACATGAAAGTAGAGGTCAGGGCGATGGCGGCAATAGCTTTTCTAGCTCTATTGGCGTTTTGGGGCTCCTCGACTCTCGGTACTGGCGCATTTGCGTCTTCGGTGGCGCCGTACTGCTTGTCCATTGTTTTGTAGTGTTGCGTGGGCTGGGGGCTGCGGACTGGGCTGCCTTTGTCCTATTTTGCGGGCCTTGGCAGGGCTTGGTCTCTCGAGAGAAATATATCTATTCGAAGTGCTCATGTGGACTCCTTAGGCGTCGTTCCTGTGTTGGAGTCGTCTCCTGGATGGGTCCGGGGAGGGCTGGCGGGGCAAGGGTGCAGCAAAATCGTGCGGGGTCCAAAGTCGCCAGCTTTTCAGTGAGCAGCCATTATTGTGCGATACAGCGTCTCGTGCTGCATCAGCGCTCGCTTGAGACTCATTTTAGCGCCTCCACGAGCCCCTCGCGCGAGCTGCTTGCAAAAATAGCGGCGCGCGGCGACGCCTGGGCGATTGCAACTCAGGGCGCTGCAGCGACGCGCGGCGCGTGAGGCGCCACGCATGGAGCGAGGCGCCAGCACTCGCAGCGAGCGCAACACACGCCCACGCTAGACGCCGCCGACGCGTCACCCTTCATCAACGCAGGCAAAGAACAAAAACGATGGCCGACGACGAACCGATGGAGGAGGCCCCCGCCGACGCCCCTGCTGAAGGGGAAGTGGAAGTGGCGGAGATGTCCGTGCTGGACGCTTTGAGAGACGTGCTCAAGCGCGCCTTAATTCATGGCGGCCTCAAGAGAGGTTTAAGGGAGGTCGCCAAGGCCCTCGACTCGCGCACGGCCAAACTGTGCTGCCTGGCCAAGGACTGCGACAATGCCGAGTACTCCAATTTAGTGCGCGCCTTGTGCGACGAGGGCGGCGTGTCCTTAGTGATGGTCGACGAGGGCAAGCAGCTCGGGGAATGGGCGGGCCTCTGCAAGATCAACGAGGAGGGCGAAGCGACGTCCGTGGTCCGGTGCTCGGCGGCCTGCGTCACGGAGTTCGGCGAGGACACGCGCGCTCTCAGCGTGCTGCTGACCTACCTGAAAGCCCAGGCGCCCGAGGACAAGTAGATTCGGTGGAGCGCGCTCAACGATCCGAGAGGTAAGGGCGCGCGCCGCTAGTAGTGTAACTACAGTTATGGAATGCGCTCCCCGATGAAGCCCTCGTTGCGCCAGTCTTTTCCCGCTTCGTCGTTCGCGAAGAGCGGCAACCTATTTTGTAGATGCACGCGGTCGATGTCCCACAAGAGCTGGTCCGGGAGAGGGCCCTTCGCCGCCTTCCGGTAGGCGTCGATGGACGCGTCGAGTTGAGATAGAGAAGTATGCCCGACCAGCGACGACGTCACGGCCTTTCGCCCGGCGACGAAGCGGAACGAGAGCTCGGTCAGCCCGCCCTTGAGCCCGTACTCCTTCGCGAGCTTCGCGTACTGGGCGGCCGCGCTCCGCATGGCGGTCGTGCGGTACCTACCGAGCGTGAGGCCCCAGCCCCGCGTGTCCATCCTACCTCTAGGAGCCTCGGCGAACTTTTTTGCCCGATTACGGTCTCCATCATCAACGGCCGCGGGAGCGACGCCGTCTCCAGCAACTAAACCGTACTTGCCCGTGAGCATGCCGCCGGCCAGCACGTTGTACGCGAGGAACCCGCTGTTCGCGATCGCCGGCGACGACGCCTCCGAGAGGCCGTTCTCCTCGATCCTTCTATTGACGATGGAGTAGTCGTTCTGCATGCAGAGCGGCCCGGGGACGCCGAGCTCGCGCGCCGCGCCGTACATGCCCATGAGTCCCACGGCGTTGTCGTTGCAGGCTCCATAACCTCTTATCTTACCTTCTTTCATCAGCTCGCCCATGGCGCTCACAATTTCCCGGAACGACGCCGCGCTCGGCACCGTGATGGCCCCCAGGTCCCAGTCGTACTCTAGCGATTGACCTACGTGGGGGTCGCGTCGATGGCGTGGCGTCGACGGCTTCGACGCGGCGGCGCGCCCCAGTTGCTTTGCGGCGTGTAGCGCGCCGGCCAGTGTAGTAAGTAGACGTCGAGCGTGTCGACACCGAGGCGCTTCAGGGAGCCCTCGCAGTCCTCTCGGATCGACCGCTTATTGATATTGCGGCCGCCGGTGATCTTCGACGCCAGCACGACTTTGTTCCTTCTTCCAGTACCTTTCTTGAGCCATCGGCCGATGATCTCCTCCGTGGCGCCCTCCGGTCTAGAGCGATCGGAGGGAATGGGATACTGCTCCGCCGTGTCGATGAGGTTGATGCCACCCTCGAGGACGCCTCGATCCAACAGCTGATGGCACAACTCCTCGTCCGGACTGTTGAAGTCGGCGCCGCCCCAGCGCTGCGTTCCAAGTGCTAGTTCAGAGACCGCAAGATCAGAGTTTCCTAGACGCTTCCGGCGGATGCCGTCCACGGTAGTGACGACGTCGTTCGTCTCCTTCGTGGGCAAACCGAAGCCCTTTGCCGCGGCGCGCGCGGCGCCGGGCAGGAAGTTGAGCATCACTGTGGAGCTCGCCGTGCCCTGCAGCGCCTGGCGCCGCGTCGGGAGCAGTGCACAGACATGCGTGCAGATGCATAGGGCAGCGATGCGGCGTAATGGGTGCATGGTTCAAGGGAGAGCACTTGGGTATTGATGAATGCGCAACGCTGCGGCTGCGTTTTCCAGGAAATTCGTCTTGTCTCGTACGAGAGGTGTCTGAACTTACCGTGAACCACGCCTAAGGTATTGCTGCGCGTGCGCGTGTGTCGCCGCTCTCACTGCCAGACAGGAGAACATGGGCAGTCGAGGCGGAGCCGGAGTATGGGCGGCCCGTGCGCAGGTTTCGCGACGAGTCCTACACGGACTCGATGGGAGCTAGCCTTCGCAGCGCGGTACCGTCCGATTGGCGCGCGGACCGCGGCGTCGCGTGCGGCGGCCCCGCTCCGAGAGGCGTCGATGTTACTGGCTGCTCGGGTGATAAGTACGCCAGTAGTAGAAGAGAAATTTACTTGCTCCGGCGGGGGCCCTCCTTGAGGATCGCGAGCCACTCCTTCCGCTCGAGGTCCGTGCACCGGTTGGGGCGCCAGTCGCCCGCGCGCGCGCTCGAGCTTACGGAGTGGGAACTTGCCTTCGCCGGCACGTGAATGCCGACCGCGGCGGCCGCCGCGCGGATGCGGCCGGGCACGACCCCGTACCAGCCGCAGAGGTTGTGCTCGGCCGCCTCGAGGTCGTAGGCGCGGCCGTTCGCGACGGCGTTCCACTCCTCCTCCAACCCGATCCGACGGAGCGCCGCGGGGAAGTCCTTCACGATGGCCCGCGCGCGCTCGAGCGCCTCCTCCTGATTAATGTCTTGGTCGTCATTTATCACGTCGTAGGCCTCCTCGCCGCCGTCCATCATGTACACGCCCTTGCGCGCGCCGGGCCCGAAGAGGGCGTAATTCGTGTGCGAGTCCTTGATGACCCGCGCCGGCAGGGCATCAGGCTCGACCGGCGCCACGCCGACGAGGTCGCAGAGGATCTGCCACGCGAAGAACGGGCCAACAGTCGGGAGCGTCAGCAGCGCGTCGAGCGCCGTCTTCGCGTCGGGCGCGGCGTTGATGGTGGCGCTCAGCGCCGAGAGGCACTTCTTCTTCGCGAGCGCCGGGAGCATCTTGCAGACCGCCTTGACGCCGGCTCCCACCTGGTGCTCCGCGGTAAAGGTCCTCCGCCCCGCCCTCGTCTCGATGCCGACGAAGACCACGAAGTCGCTGATCTCGGACGGTCGCGGCAGCCGCACCGTGCACGCGGCCGCCGCGATCGTGTCATCGAGCACGCCCTCGACCTCGGGCCGCGCCCACTTGTCCCGGCATTCCGTGAGCCTCCCGAGCAACGACGAGCCGGAGACGGCGATGCGCCGCGCCTCGGCGTCGGGTGTTTCGCCGTACAGCTCGGCTTCGTATTTTTTTTTTCAATCCCAATCAGTGCCGTGCTTCTCCCGCAGGGAGCATACCGCCGCCCAGCGCGAGAACGTCGAGAGGCGATTGATCAATCGATACACGACGGCGCCCCAGAGCAGGAGCTCCGCGCGGCTGCCCTCGGACTCCGCCGCGGCGGCGAGCTCTCGCAACGCCCGGAGGCCGTTGATCGTTCCGCGGTCTTGGTCGCGCCAGAGCGACGCGCTCGACCGGTGACAGTCGTAGGGAGGCGCGCGGCCGGCGAATCGCTGCGCCGCCGCCCGGGCCTTGCAGACGTCGCGATAGGCGAAATGGTCCCGCATTTCCAACGCGCCCACCTCGTACGGCACGAACGACTTGTCGGTGGAGTACTTGCGATTCTTTGGGCACGTGGGCCACGACCCCTTGCGTTCGAGGTCGCCCCACCACTCCTGCTCTGTCACGTCGGGGGTTGGCGCGCTCAGGGCGCAGCAAATGTGCATGTGCACGTCGTTACCGCCGATGTTGTAGCACAGCAGCTGCTCGGCGGCGAGGGTCGGCGTCCGCCCGAGCTCGTGGCACACGACGCATTTCGCCGAGATCTTCGCTCGCTTCTGCGGCGCCTCGCGCTCCAGTTTCTTCACGTGGACCGTTTTGGGCTCCTCGTCGCCGTTGGCCCACTTCACCGTCCACACCCCAAATTCCTTGCGAAACGAGACGAGCTCGCATTTGTAGGTGCCAGCACGGAACTCCACCCACGCCGTGTCGCCCGGCGCCCACTCGGCTACACCGCGCGGTCTTGATTGAGACATGGCAGTGCGAGTGGATTGAGAGCGTGTCAGGGCTGGAGGCTGCCGGCGCCGCGCGCCAGAGGCCAGAAACCGGAGATTGTCCACAGGGTGCTCTCTCGCGGCCCGGACGCGAGGACGCAGCACGCCACCAATCGGAGGAGCCGAAGAAGCCTCCAGACCCGTGGCCCGGCAAGTCTACTCCTGCTTTGAAACTAGTAGGCTAGTAAGAAAACTCATCTTTCGCAGCCTGGCCGCCTGCGATTGGGCAGCGAGATTCGGGCAGCAAGCTCGCCGCGCCTCGACGCACGTCGTCGTCGACGATGGCCGACGACCAGAGCACTCCTCAAACGATGGAGGAAGCGGCGCCGCTCCTCGGCGGCAGCCAAACAACCAAGCGCCGGTCCCGCTGGCAGGCCGCCGCCGCGGTCGCCGCCGCGACGCTTGGTGTTGTAGCGTTATCAAGAGGCGGCCGGACCGTGGAGCCGCGAAGCGACGCGCTCGACGCCCTGCCGCCGTCCACCGTGGACTTGATCCAGCCCGTAAAAGGCCCGAAGCCGTTGCAGATGGGCCACTTCGGCAAGTGGACGGTCATGGCCTCGACGCGCGCAAGGATGGACGAGACGGCGGACGCGCTCTGGTGGGGCCTGAACATGCTCGAGCGGTTTCGCGACTATGAGGCGGATCCTGCCTTTCCGTCCTACTCCTATTTGGGGCCTACCGGTTGTTCGGTGGTGCAACGGAGGTGGATGTCCCTCAAACATCAACCGGCCGACGACGAGATGCACTTCGTCTGGAATAGCGGGAATGAAATAAGGAATACGGCCCAAGTGAATGGCCGCTCGTTAACTCTGTCAGCGGAGGAGGTCTTCACCGCCATCCACGATTTACACGTGCAGACGGCCTTGACAGATAACCAGTTCTCGGGACAGAAAGTAGGCGTGTTCGACGTCACCGGCATCGAGCGGGCGGTCTGGGGAGCAAGGGACAACCTAAGGAAGTTCGGCTGGCCCTATCGGTTGCTGAAGGGCGTCGGCGTCATTCAGGACCACAACGCTAAGAGAAAGCGGGAGACGGATCTCTATATTGTCCGCACGTTAACTCCAGACGGGAAGCTTATAGAAACGACAGCCGTCGCCGCCAACTCCCAGGTCGCCAAGGACGCCTTCTCGCGCGTCGAGACTGATCCATCGTTGAGATATCCGGTCAAGCTGCCGGCCTGGCAGTTCGGCTCTACCTCGTGCGGGAGCGATACCCCCTACATTTTCTGCGGAAAACCTCGGTTTAATGAGAAGTTGTTTATTACCCAAACAAATGCGGATACGTCGGACTATACGGGTACGGCTACGATTGGGGACGATGGCTTGGTGAACATCACGCGATCAGCTTATACTCATGTGGCCTCGACGGACCCCATCAGAGATGCTTTGTTCTTGAGGCAGTGGCTCAAGCACGAACCGTTGACGGACTTTCCTGATAGTGATAGTGAAGCATGGGTCGCCCTACCGTTAGAACCTGTGTGGAAATCAACCAGTGTGTCGGGCGCACCCGATAATTCTTCACTAAGTCATTTCTCGGCGATGACGCGGCCGTGCTGGCTCCGGCGAGCGGTGAGGAACCGGCACCGCCACGCCATCGAGCAGGCATCGCGTCGATGGCGTGGAGGTCGACGCGACGATGCAGCACGAATGCCGTAAAACTTTGATTTCCACACAGGTTAGAACAGGCCGACGGCGTGTCCAAATATACGAACCACTACGTCCATTTATCAAAACCGTCCGGGTTGAGCGCTGAGTTACCGCGAGGCCAGGGGGAGTTCAGTCTATCAGATTTCGAAGGGTTTGTGCGGTTTTTGCGGGAGCAGCAAGGTGGCTTGGACTGGAACCACTACGACCCGTTCTTGGATGAACACGTCGGTATTGAGGGATGTCATTCTCAAATAGCAGCCGTATCTTCCACTCTCTTGGCGATGCACGGCGACGGCGTCCAGATGCTCACTAGAAGAGAACTCGTGGCCGACGACCCGTCGCGCAAAGAAGAACGTTTCTCGGTCTTCTTCGACCTGCCCGTGTCGACGTATGCTTTTCAGTTACGAGTGAACGGCGACATGGATGACCTGAAGTCGCACGGGTTGCCGGAGTTCTGCGACTGGGACTTTTGTAGAGATGAGGGCTTCGGGAACTACCGGGCGCCCGACCTGCTCTACATGGACCCGCAAGTTTGCGGCTTCTCGTCGCTCTCGGACTAATCATCGTTTTGTATCTACCTAGTCTCTAGACGCGGCGGTGGCGTCATGGATGGCCTGCCGTCGCGCCGCAAGGGGCGACAACGCGAGACGCGTGCCCGGCGACCGGGGGGCATGTCCAACGGCCTCGGTGCGGGCTCCGAAGAGATCTCTCGGCCACAACGCCTCGGCTCGCGAAGCGCTAGCGAGCCATTTCCCTGGTTTCTCGGCCGCCGCCCCATGCCAAACGCGACGAGGCGCGGCCTTCGGAGCTCGCTTCGCACGCGCGGCCCATTCGCACGGTCGCCGCCGCAGCAGCAGCAGTCGGGCAGCGCTTTGCGCCGCCGCGGGCAGCGTTTCCAGGCAGCCCATGGAAAGCACGCCGGCCGCCATGGAGGAGGCGACGCCGCTACTAATGGGAGGCAGCCCGTCTCAAAAACGACGGTCGCGCTGGCAGGCCGCCGCCGCGGCCGCCGCCGCGACGCTTGGGGTCGTAGCGCTGGCGCGCGGCGGCCGCACCGTGCCGACCGACGCCGCCGCCGGCGCGCAGCCAGTGCTCTACGACAAGTCCTGGCAAGTACCGACCACGGACAACACGGACTTGGTCCAACCTAAGAAAGGAGCGAAACCCTTGGAGATGGGCCACTTCGGCAAGTGGACCGTCATGGCCGCGACAAAAGCCCACATGGACGAGACGGCCGCGGCCCTGTGGTGGGGCTACAACATGATGGAGCGCTTCCGGGACTACTCCGTGGATCCCGCGTTTCCGTCATATAGCTACCTGGGGCCGACTGGTTGTTCTACCGTCCAACGTAGATGGCTCTCCGCGCGGCACCAGCCCTCGGACGACGAGGTGCACGTGGTGTGGAATAGCGGCAATCAGGTGCGAAACACGGCTACAATCGATGGCAGAACACTGTCATTATCCGCAGAAGAAGTGTTCGAGTCTATAAGAACACTGCATGTCCAGACGGCTCTACAAACTAACCAGTTCTCGGGTCAAAGATTAGGATGGTTCGACGTGACAGGTATTGAGAGGGCCGTCTGGGGCGCTAGGGACAACTGGGCGAAGTTCGGCTGGCCCTACCGGCTGCTGAAGGGTGTAGCTGTTGTGCAGGACCAGAACTACTCGCCCCACAAGGAGATCGAGTTGTACATCGTCCGATCACTTACCAGAGACGGTAAACTCCTAGAAACTACGGCCGTGGCGAACAACGCCAAGGACACGCAAGAAGCCTTCGCATCCGTACGAACCGACCCTACATTGAGATATCCGGTCAAGCTGCCGGCTTGGCAGTTCGGGAGCACGACGTGCGGCTCCGACAACCCCTATATTTTCTGCGGAAAACCAAGATTCAACGAGAAGTTATTTATTACCCAGACGAACGCGGGCGCGGCCGTGTATTGGGGGGCGGCGACGACGACCGGCGACGCCGGGCTCGTGAACATTACGCGAAGTGCGTATACGCACGTCGCGTCCACGGATCCGCTGAAAGATGCGCTCTTCTTGCGAAAATGGCTCAAGCACGAACCTTTGACGGATTTCCCGGATTCTGACGATGAGGCCTGGGTCGCTTTACCCTTAGAGCAGGCCGACGGCGTCGCGAAGTACACGAACCACTACGTCCACCTCTCCAAACCGTCGGGCTTGAGCGCTGAATTACCGCGCGGCCAGGGGGAGTTCAGTCTATCGGATTTCGAGAAGTTCGTTCGGTTCTTGCGGGAGCAGCGAGGTGGCTTGGACTGGAATAACTACGACCCGTTCCTCGACGAGCACGTCGGCATCGAGGGCTGCCACTATCAAATCCCGGCGGTAGCTTCCACATTACTAGCGATGCACGGCGACGGCGTGTCGATGCTGACGCGGCGCGAGCTCGTCCCGGATGCTCCTGGTGGGAATTTCGAGAAGTTCTCCGTGTTCTTCGACCTGCCCGTATCTACTTATGCCTTCCAGTTGCGCGTGAAAGGCGCCATGGAAACCCTGCAATCGCATGGCCTGCCCGAGTTCTGCGACTGGGATTTTTGTAGAGACGAGGGCTTCGGGAACTACCGCGCCCCCGGCCGGCTCTACCTGGACCCGGCGGTCTGCGGGTTCTCGTCGCTCTCGGACTAACATTGTTGTATCGATCTCGTCTCTTATCGCGGTTCCTAGTACGTGGACGCGACGCGGTCGCTAGGTCGCGGCGATGGCGCCGCCGGCGCGACGCCGCCCGAGGACGTCGCCCCGCGCCGGGTCACAGTAGCACTCGACGTCGGACGCTCCCCGAGCGCGACGGCGCTCCCGCGCGTCCGGGCCCCACTGCTCTGGCCAGGGACCGCTACCCAGCCAGTCGTCGCACAAGCATGGACGGCACGGTGGCGCGCCGCGACGCGTGTCCCGGGGCATCCCGGCGCCCATATTCCCCCAACGTTTATTTCCTAAGCTTCGAGAGACCAGCCTGGCCTCCTCCACGGCGCCGCGGCAGCTGCGCGAGCGCAAAAGGCATGGGCAGCAAGCGAAGCACTCGCTCCCCGCCGTCGCCGAGCCAGACCGCACCGATGGACGACCAATCCACGCCGGCGGACGTGGAGAGCAGCCCGCTGCTCGGGGGCAGCCCGGAGCGGCGCCGGCGGTCGCGCTGGCAGGCCGCCGCCGCGGCCGCCGCCGCGACGCTCGGGGTCGTGGCGCTGGCGCGCGGCGGCCGGAGCGACGTCGCACCATCAGCCAATGCCGCCGCCGCGCCGGCCGCGAATTACGACAAGTCCTGGCAGGTGCCCACGACGGACAACACGGACTTGGTCCAACCTACAAAAGGAGCGAAACCCTTGGAGATGGGCCACTTCGGCAAGTGGACCGTCATGGCATCTACGAAAGCCCATATGGACGAGACCGCCGAGGCCCTGTGGTGGGGTTATAACATGATGGAGCGCTTCCGTGACTACTCCGTGGATCCTGAATTTCCGTCATATAGCTACCTGGGGCCGACCGGGTGCTCTACGGTGCAACGTAGATGGTTATCCGCGAGGCACCAACCGCCCGACGACGAGGTGCACGTGGTGTGGAATTCCGGGAACCAGGTGCGGAACACGGCGACGGTGGATGGTCGTACTTTGTCGTTGTCGGCGGAAGAAGTTTTTGAGTCGATAAGAACGCTACATGTGCAAACAGCATTGCAGGACAACCAGTTCTCGGGCCAAAGGTTAGGTTGGTTTGATGTTACGGGTATCGAACGCGCCGTCTGGGGCGCGAGAGATAATTGGGAGAAGTTCGGCTGGCCCTACCGGCTGCTGAAGGGCATTGCCGTGGTCCAGGACCAGAACTACTCGCCCCATCAAGAAATCGAGTTGTACATCGTCCGAAGCTTGACGAGAGACGGCAAGCTCCTCGAGATCACGGCCGTCGCGAACAACGCCAAGGACACGCAAGAAGCTTTCATGAACGTCAAAACAGATCAAACGTTGAGGTACCCGGCCAAGCTCCCCGCTTGGACTTTTGGCGTGACAGCCTGCGGCTCCGACGTGCCGTACATCTTCTGCGGCGTGCCGCGGTTTAATCGGAGGCTCTTCGAGGTCCAGACCTCGGAGCCCGAGTCCGGTTTGGATTCTCCCTTGCTGGAGGGATTGGATGGCTTGGTGAACATCACGCGATCTGCCTACACGCACGTCGCGTCGACGGACCCGATCACAGATGCCTTGTTTCTGAGGAAGTGGCTCAAGCACGAACCTCTCACAGATTTCCCCGATTCAGATACAGAAGCCTGGGTCGCGCTGCCGCTCGAACAAGTAGATGGAGTCAGCGAAGCTAAGAAGACGGTGCACTATGTTCATTTATCGAAGCCTACTGGATTGAGCGCGGAACTGCCCCGCGGCCAAGGGGAACTCAGTCTGAGGGATTTCGAGAAATTTGTAAGATTCCTGAGGGAGCAGCAAGGAGGGTTGGACTATAATCATTATGATCCCTTCTTGGACGAACATGTGGGCGTGGAAGGCTGCCACATGCAGATCCCGGCCGTGGCTTCCGCGTTATTAGCGATGCACGAGGACGGCGTGCCCATGCTCACGCGACGTGAGCTTGTTACAGATAATCCAGGGTTTTACGCTACAACACAAGAGGAGCGCTTCTCGGTCTTCTTCGACCTGCCGGCGTCGACCTATGCTTTTCAGTTGAGAGTGAACTCGGACTCGACTGAATTGAAGTCGCACGGCCTGCCGGAGTTTTGCGACTGGGATTTTTGTCGGGACGAGGGCTTTTCGAACTACCGCGAGCCGGGGGCGCTGTTCATGGACCCGGCGGCCTGCGGCTTTTCGTCCTTGGAGTCGTAGGGGGCTTGTCTAAAATCGATGGAATCGTAGCTAGGCCACGCGGGAGGCGTCGATGCGAGTCACTATATGCCGTCGCGGTGCTAGGACTAGTCGGCCGAGTCCCGCGCGGAGAGGCGTCGTGCCGCGCGGAGAGGGCCGCCGGCGCCGTTGAACTTCAATCGGTTTTTTTTGAGAAGCAGCGGCGAGTTGCTCTCCGCCGCCGTGAGCTGCCCACTGAGCTGCCCAACTTCCAATAGAGCTCCGCACCGACTCCTTGGAGTACTCCCTCCCTACCACGCACACGACGAGGACGCAGCCCACCCAAAATGCGTGCTGCTGCCATGATGAGCTGGGCAGCCCCAAAGAGATGCTGCCTCGTCGGCGCGCTGCTTATCGCTTCGGCAGCCCCTGCGCGCGGCATCTCGGTGCGGTTCTTGTCCTGGCACACGCCCGTCGTTGGCAATCTGCTAGTCTCGGAGGGCTTGGTCCGCGCGGCGGCGGCGCGAGACGCTGCTCGCTTCAATAACGAAGGGCCTCGGGCCGATGTTTCGATGGCTGCGTCTGGTGCGGTAATAGCCGAGCGCTACGCTGTCCTAGAAGTGCCCAAATTTATGAAGAGCGCGCGCCCGGGGCTGACGCGGCGGCGCCTCGACGAGTGCGTGAACGATGATTACTCTAGCGATGAATATACAAACAGTTGCTCGGCGTATTATGACTCAAGCTCCGCGGACCTTGAAAACTGCGGAGCCTGGGACGACTCAAACTTCGCGGCGAGCGTCCAGTGCTGCGCGTGCGGCGGCGGCACGAGGTGCGACATCGTCGTGTCCGGATCTTCTCCGCCCGAACTGCACGGGACCTACGAGCAAAAAGGATCGTGCAATGGCTACCCCCGCTGGAAGTGCGATGAAGACGGGGGGTGTGGCCAGGACCAGTACATCTGGTACTACTCTGATTACTCCAATTGGCACATTGGTCCTGATTCCTGCTCGGGGTCGGCTGCAATTTACATCAGCGACTCCAATGCCGACCCGGATCAAGACCTCACGGCCACGGTCTCCGGCACGTGGAACGAGTATGTGGATGGCGAGTGGCAACCGAACTCGGCCATCTCGGTCGCATGCGCCTCTGGGAAGATCTCTGGGAGTTCTCCCGACAGCAACATCAGAACGGCCGTCGCCGCGTGGCTCTCGGACGCGACGGCCACCGAGGCAACGTACGGCCACATTTCGGGGTGGGACACGTCCCAGGTCACGGACATGAGTTATTTGTTTTGCGCAGACACATCCTCGAGCTCGGGTCTATGCAATGCGGGCGCGGCGTCTTTTAACGAAGACATAAGGGAGTGGGACACATCTGAAGTCACGGATATGGCTTATATGTTCAGAGAAGCCTCGTCCTTCAATCAGCCGATCGGCGGCTGGGTAGTAGACAAGGTACGCGAGCATCCCGCGCGTCGACCGCCCGCGGTACTGCAGCGAGGCGTGTCAGCGCGCGCACTGGCTCGCGGGGCACAAGGACGAGTGTCCGTGCGCACACGAGGAATAAGAAATTTTTGGTGTATCGCGCCCGGGGCACGCCATCAACGCGACTACTTAACAACAACCTTACCCGTAACACCGAATCGTGCTCCCATCGCCCTTCTTCGCCGACTGGCCGCCCTTCTCCAGGTACTGCTGGTGGTACGCCTCGGCGGCGTAGTACGCACCAATTGACTCGACCTCGGTCACGATAGGGCGGTCCGGATCGCGCTGTTGCTCGCGCGCGACGACGGCCTCCGCCGTCTTTTTTTGCGCATCGTCCGCGAAGTAGATGCCGTGTCTATATTGCGTCCCCTGGTCGTTGCCGACCCTGTTGAGCGCGTAGCGGTTCTCGCCCAGCCGATCGAGCAGCAGGTCGCAGAGCCGCTCGTACGACACTCGAGAAGGGTCGTAGCGGACGCGCACGGCCTCGGTGTGGCCGGTAACGCCCGAGCACACGGCCTCGTAGGACGGCGACGGATCCGCACCTTGCGCGTAGCCGACCTCCGTCCGGACCACGCCGGGCTCGCGCTGGTAGGCCAGTTCCACGCCCCAGAAGCAGCCTCCCGCGAAGGTCGCCTCTTGCAATGGACGGCCGTTCGGCGGCTCCAGTAAAGTTACGGTCAACGTGAGGTCCTCGCCGGCATAGAGATGATTGGCGTCGATGACCACCTTTTCATCTGACACGGACACGACGCGCGCGGTCGCGCCGTTCGAGAGGCCCGCGCGGTCGCCGGGCTGCATCCCTTTCGGGGCGTTCGCGGCCGGGACGGGGATCGGGCCCAGCCTCGGGTCGCGCTCCCCGAAAGGTGCGCTCAGCGTCATCGTCTCCGACTTGTCGACCGTGAGTGAGGCGCCATTCAACGCGTTGTGGAGCGCCGGTAGAAAGCCACCAGCGCCGACCACGAGGTCCACTTCCTCCGTGTCGAAGGTAAGTTCATAACCGTCTAACGGTGAGCCGCTTGTCGTCGCGAGGGTGTAGTGGATTCGCAGATGGTCGCCGGCTTTTATTGAGTGAGACTCGCCCGTCGCTGTGGCCGTGGTTGGCGCGGCGACGGGCGTGCTGCCGGCATCCGTCGCGGCGCCGGATGCGGTGCTGTCTTCCTCCCACCACTGGGCTCTCAGGCATTGTGCTCGTGGCCTCGGGCCTGCTGGGTTGAATGCATGCGTGCTGGCCAGCACCAGGGTGATGCTGCTGAGATGCATCCTTGCACGACTCTGCAGCTGGTGCTTTTCCTCTGCAGGATGAGCGTTGCAGCAATGGATCGAAGATGATGCGAACCCTAGCTCTTGCCGCTCGCACGCGAAGTAAGCCTGCAGGTGCAGCCACAAGCTTGGGCGTCCTAGTGTCCGTCTACGCTAGCTCATGTTCTGGCTTAGTCGTCTGTTGGGGTGGCCACGCGTCGGAGAGGCGACCAAAGAGCTGGCGGTGGTGGTGACAAAGCGGTGCATCGCGGTCGAGTGAAGGTCGCTGTCGAGGCGCATAATTGCATCGGTGCGCTCGCGCGCGCGAGGTAGAGGACAGCAGTGAGCGTCGCGCGCATCACTGCGAGGCGCAGCGCTCACAGCGCGAGCGAGACAGCGCAGCGAGGCGGGACGCGCAAGCGCTAGCATCAGCAGCAACCATGCGCTTTTTACACTTAGTCCGCCCGGTCATGGGCTTGCTGCCGGAGGTAGTCATGCCCGACCGCAAGATTCCGTAAGGCGACCGCGTGCGAAACATATAACTGCCGCCGCTGCTGCGCGGCGTCGATCGACCGACGCGGAGGGACTCGACAGCTCGTCAGCAGACGCCGACGCCGCCGCGACCCCACGCAACCACGCGCGCAGGTTCCGCGAGAAGATCCTCTGGACCGTCACGACCCTGTTTATCTACTTGGTATCCTGCCAGATCCCCATCTACGGCGTCAAGACCGCGAAGAGCAACGACCCCTTCTACTGGATGCGAGTTATACTGGCGTCGAACCGAGGGACGCTGATGGAGCTCGGCATCTCGCCGATTATCACGTCTGGGATGGTGATGCAGCTCTTAGCCGGTGCTCGACTCATAGAGGTCAATCAATCCCTGAAGGAGGACCGCGCCCTCTTCGCGGCGGCGCAGAAGTTGTTTGGCATCCTCATTACTATTGGAGAGGCCGTGGCCTACGTGGGCAGCGGCATGTACGGCCAGGTCTCCGAGTTAGGACTTGGTAATTGCGTCTTGATCGTCGCGCAATTGGTATTTGCGGGCTTCGTCGTGCTGATCCTCGACGAATTGCTGCAGAAGGGCTACGGCTTGGGCAGTGGCATCTCGCTCTTCATCGCGACGAACATCTGCGAAAACGTCATCTGGAAGGCGTTCTCGCCCACGACCATCAACACGGGTAAAGGGACGGAGTTCGAAGGGGCCGTCGTGGCCTTCTTCCACCTGATGATGACCCGGTCAGATAAGGCTCGGGCGTTGGCTGAAGCATTATATAGGACCAACTTACCGAACCTCACCAATTTACTGGCAACAGGCTTGATCTTCGTCGTCGTCATCTACTTCCAGGGCTGGCGCGTGGATCTGCCGGTGAAGTACCAGAAGCACCGCGGGCAACAAGGTACTTATCCTATCAAGCTGTTCTACACGAGCAACATGCCCATTATCTTACAAACAGCATTGGTCAGCAACTTGTATTTCCTCTCGCAGATGCTGTACAACCGCTATCCTGGGGTATTTTTAATCGGCCTGATCGGCAAGTGGGGCAAAAAAGAAGGTTATGGGGAAGCTACCGTACCTGTGGGCGGCATCGCGTACTACATCTCTCCCCCTAGATCGATGATGGAGGTCATCTACGACCCGGTCCACGCGGTCTTCTACATCATCTTCATCCTGTCGTCCTGTGCCGTGTTCAGTACGATGTGGATCGAGGTGTCCGGTTCCTCGGCGCGGGACGTGGCCAAGCAATTGAGAGACCAGCAGATGGTGATGAAGGGCCACCGCGACTCGGCGCTCGTCCACACGCTGAACCGATACATCCCGCCGGCGGCGGCGTTCGGCGGCATGTGCATCGGCGCGCTCACGGTCGTCGCGGACTTACTAGGAGCCATCGGCTCGGGCACCGGCATCCTCCTGGCGGTGACCATCATTTACCAGTATTATGAGATGTGAGCGCCCGCGCCGAAATTCGCTTCCCACGCCATCGACACGTTACCGCGCCTCCGACGCAGGTTCTCGAAGGAGCAGGGCGAGCTCGCGGGGCTGATGTAGGCGACTACAGGCGCTGAGCGCGCGGGTTCTTGGACTCGCGGGCCTCGGCGCGCCGTCATCGTGCGCGTGTGGGCGTTCCTTCCTTTGGGAGGAGCGTCCTCTGGAATTGCCAATCCCACGCGACGCGGGTTCTCAGGCCCGCGGGCGGTCAGACCCCCGGCACGCACCCTCCTCTCCCCCGCGCACACTGGGCGCCTCCCCGCATCCCTCTCCCCTATCGTCTAACTTGGCTTCACGCCATACCTCTAGCTTCGCTTGGCGCGCCGCGTCCCGCGTTAGAATCCCGCGTTGCGTCGATTCATGAGCGCGGTTTCCGGACTCTTCGAGCTTCTTCGGTCGCGGCGCTCGAGTCGGCGCTCGGCGTGCCGCTGGTGCCGTTGGTTTGGCGCTGCGAAAGGCGTTCTCGTCGTCGTCGAGGAAAGTATATTATGAGGCGGCGCGCCGACGGCGTACGGGAGCCGCAAAACCCGGAGAAGCGTGATTGCTAGTGTCTTACAGCCGCTAGCTAACGCAGCGGCCTCTCGAGCTTCTTGTTGCTCCTGCGCCCATCGTAGCCATCACAAAGGATAAGAACGTGTAAGCATCGATGCGACGCGCAGCCATGCTGCGCTCGGCGCTGGGGCGACGGCCGCTCACGCGGCGGCGGCCGCCCCTGAGCGCACCGCTGCTCAGAGCCTCTTCCGCGAACGCAAACGCGAACGCTGCGCGGGAAGCCCAGCACCAGCAAGCTGTAGATTTCGTAATACGTGTCGGCGCCGTACGCGAGGGCAAGACTTATTCCCAAGACGTCGCGGAGGGCGTAGTAGCCGCATTAGCCGACCCGTCTTCAGGAGTACCGTTATCAGCCCTCCTACCCACATTAAAACAGCTCGCCGGCGCCTACGAGATCGGCGAGGACAACGGGTTAGATGCGTTAGCGGCAGCTGTGGAAAAAGAGGTAAACGAAAGGGCGGGGAAAAAACTCGTCCATTGTTCGGTCAAAGCTGGAAGTGCATCCTTCGACGTGAGCGCCTACGAGGGCACGTCGCTCTACGACGTCGTGCGGCGCGGCGAGGACGACGGCGCGCGCGCTTTACAGAGTTATCTCGAGTGCGCCTGCAGCGGGGTCATGGCGTGCAGCACGTGCCACGTCTACGTCGTGGAGGGGTTATCGAGGGTCGGGGGGCCCTGCGAGGCTGAATTAGATATGCTGGACCTGGCGCACGAGCCGCGCGAGAATTCGAGGCTGGGGTGCCAGCTGGTGTTCACGTCCGAATTGGACGGGCTGGAGCTGGAGGTGCCGGACGGGGCGAACAACTTGATGGACCACATTCCCTTTGAAGATCGGGGATAATTGTGTAAAGTTTCTTGTTTGTGATCACGGCCGCGGCGTCGCGGCGTGTTGTGGCCGCGGCGCGTGCGGCGAGGCACCGGGACGCGTGCAGGCTCTCGAAACGCGTCCGTTTGTTTCGCGACGGGTCCGTTTCGTGCGGGTTATCTCGAGGCCAACGCATCACTTCATCAAATTGCAATTTTGTGGGCAATAGCTGCTTGATTGCAACACCGGTGATGGCGTTGTCAAAGACGATGCGTGTCCTCGCGTGCCT
>JACLAA010002977.1_pt1 | contig 21884 bp, 10 predicted proteins | sample 8027891 | NCBI WGS metagenome assembly JACLAA01 (sample SAMN15724900, study PRJNA655200) | protist metagenome | isolation source: fluorescence activated cell sorting (FACS) single amplified genomes of... | place: Spain: Blaines Bay Microbial Observatory, Mediterranean Sea | collected 2016-01-19 | reverse complement strand
ATTCAGACGAGGACGAAGAGTTTGCAATTTCAGAGGAGGACGGTTCTTCCGATTTTAAAGAAGAAGAAGAAGATTCCTCCTCGGACGAAAACGAGGACGAAAACGAAAACAGAAATAAGATCGAGCGAAGGTCGAAAGCTTCGAGTAGCGCGCCGGGTACGCTGCTCGTGAGCGATGATGATGATGATGAAGAGGATGACGGCGCCGAGGAAGTTAGGAGAGGTAGATATAAGAGTAACGCCGACGGCGAATTCGCGCGAATCGAGAAGAAGAGTAAATCGAACGAGGACGATGAAACGGCTTTGCGATGGGTGGTGGAGAGAAATAGTTGGAATAAAAACGAGGAGACGCACAAATCTGTTCTGAACGATTTAGAGGTGGTCGATTTGAGAAGGAAATTAGCAAACGCGGAGATTACTACGAATAACGCGATACTGAGCAAAATGTTAACCGCGTGGCGTTTAGCGTGCTTTACATCGAGAAGGAACGAGTCTGTGATGCAACGAATGCGCGTGGCGTCTGAACACAGGAAGATGCGCGCGGCGTTTCGTTCGTGGATGGACGCGTCGCTGGAGTTTAAAAGACGACGCGTGCTCGTCGGCGTCAGAGATGCCGATGGCGGCGATAGAAAGAAGAAAAAGAACGACGAAGAGGAGGAAGAAGAATTCGCGCCGGATTATAGCGAAGAGTGCGAACGATTGCAGCTCGAAGTAAAATCGTTGCGCGAAATGCTTGAACGAGAACGAACAAAACCGCTATCGGGACCAGGAGCAGAGTTCAAAGAACAAGCGAACGCGTTCAACGCGCACTTGAAGAAAGTGGTGAGAGATTTAGAGGGGACGAGGAGTTTGAACGCGCAATTGACGCGTCGTTTGGAAATGAAGGAGAAGCAGGTGCAAGGGTACCGAGGCGGAGGCAACGAGTACACCGCCGACGCGATGAAACCCACGAATCGTGCAAATCAACGCACCATGGGTACACAAACGATGTTCGAGACGTATCCTGGAAGTCAAAACAACAACTCGAAATACCCGAAAGTTGTTTCGTTCAAGAACGAACGCGAGCAAAGCTTTGTGAAAGATTCCGCGCCGGGCAACAGATACGAGCACGTCAAAGCTGAAAACGAAAAATTACGCCAAGAACTCGAAAAACAAACGAAGGTTTTGCACGAAAAGTTCGAAATGCAACTGAGAGCGGCGGAAGTTGCGGAGCGCAAGTTGAATGACGAAAGACAGAGACGCGCGCGAGAAATTGAGTTGAGAGAAAAAGCGTCGAACGATTTGAAGAGAGAACACGAACGCGAGATGGCGGAGATGATTGAATCCTACGACGCGTTATACGGTGGTCGCAATAACAACAGCATCAGCAAGAACAATAAAGCGAACGATTCGAGCCTTAATAAGTATGCGAGCAAACCGAGCCCTCCGAAGAAAATGTCCTCCACGTCCTCGGTGATGAAGAAACGAAGAGACGAAATTGTCTCGAGTCTCCGTTCGCCGCGGGACCCTCGTGTGCGCGAGGATACCTATCGTAACAACGAATACATGCAGCAGCAGCAGCAACAACAACAACAACAAAACAACAACAGCGACAAGCTTTCCTCTATTTTGAATCCCAGGGAGCGCTCGTCGCCGTTATCTCCTGACAAGGATGACGCGATGACGTTTGAGAAGATGGCTTCGATTCGCGAGGATTACATCAAGCAACCGCACCATCGAACGACTGGTCGACCACAAAGAGAAAAGACATCGCCTCCACCAAACAATTTTGCCATGCTCAGACCTTCTTCCATGAATACGTTAGACTCGTACGGGGAAGAGGAAAGAAGAAGTAAGAATACGAACGCGGACGAGTACGAGGACGCGGACGATATGTTTTTATCTCCGACGAAGACGTTTTCGGAATCCGAGAATCAATCGTTTCGCGACGCTTCGTCGGCCTTAGGGACGCCGGCATCCTCGTCGGCGGCGAGAAGTACCGCTAAAGGATACTTCAAACGCGGTGGACCTAATGGAAGTAATAATACTAATCCTCCTCCTGCTTCTTCTTCTTCTGTTGCTGCGAATTCTTCTCCTCCTCAAAGCAAAGTTACGCCGAAAGGTTTCACGCCGAGAGGCGAACAGCTCACTTTGAGCGCGTTCAACGAATACGCGAATGCCGGGAAAAAGCAAAGTCGAACAATGGGAACGAGCATGCAAGAAGACAAATTCGACGATATCGTTGGAAATGACTACGATGATAAAGACGTCAACATCAAGAAATCGTCGAAAGGACGGGATTTGGTATCTTCTCTCCCGTCGCGTTTGTTCTCCGCGAGCTCGAACGAGATGAACAAATCAGCTTCTGAAGACGACGAGGACGACGACAGAGAAGAAGAAGAAGGAGAAGAAGTTGAAGAAGAAGAAGAAGACGATTGGGGTCTCGCCATTCCAAAGAAACCGCACCATCTCACCACCACCGGCGGCAAAAAGAACAACGCCATTACCAAAGACGAACTCGAACTCTCTCGATCCGATTGGGACGACTTGTTGGGTAAAAAGAACTCTCATCCAAAGGGCGACGGTACCACCGCCGCTTTCAGAGGTGCCCGCCGAGACTTACGATTCTCCGAGTCTCAACAAAGCGCACCGCCTGCGAAAACGAAAACCATGGTCGTCGCAGAACTGGTCGTCCAAGGATGGTCCAAAAACGAAGCGTTATTCGCGTTAGAGAAAGTCGGCGAAAACGACGTCAACAAGTGCGCCGAGTGGCTCATTCGACGCAATCATTAATTAGCGGTAAGTGTGTACATACTCACATCACGTGTGTGTATATAGATAGATTTGTGTAATATTCTAGTATTTATAGACTTTAGCGCGGCAATAGTGCGAACGCAGTTGTTCTTTTGTCCTCGCCGGCGGTTTCGTTTTGGCGCTGGCGTTTGTCTTTTCATTTTTCTCTCGTATTTCTGTTGTTGTTTTGGAGAAACAAATCATCACAAATTCAGAAGACGCACGCGCACGTCGTTAGAAGAAGTTTAGCAAAGATGATGATCAAAGTGAAAACCTTAACCGGCAAAGAGGTGGAACTCGACGTCGAAGTCTCCGATACCATCGTTCGAATCAAAGAGCGCATGGAAGAGAAGGAAGGCATTCCTCCGATACAACAAAGGTTGATTTTCGGCGGGAAGCAAATGCACGACGAGAAAACGGCGAAGGATTACAACATCGAAGGTGGAAGCGTGATTCACATGGTTTTGGCGCTCAGAGGTGGAGGATGTGTTTAGAAGATGATCATCTATGATCGCAGGTAGTAGAAAATAGTATATAAGAATAATAATAATATTAAAGCGAGAGACAAGAAGAGAAACGAGAAGAGAAACAAGAGGAGAGAGAGAGTGAGATTCAAATCTCAGTAAAGCAAAAGAGAGCAGAAAAGAGAAATTTTCAAGTGCCCTTTTAAAAGTTTTCGTGTGAAAAGGTGACTTGAAATGGTGTGTTCGTTGACTCTTGGGCGGCGGAGTTGAACGCCCCGACGAAAAGCGCGCTTCGGTTCTTTCTTTTTTTAAATTGCTACAAACTTACTTACAATCGTGTACGAATACCTAATATAATATGTATACTTAACTCTCTCTTATTTTCTCGTTGGCTACTTTTCTCTCTTTCTCTCTTCGTCGTCTTCGTCGCTCTTTCGCATGCCGTCGTCGATGGTAATTATCTGTGCAATCGAAAGAAAGTGCTTCTAAGAAACACCTCCTCCTCGCCGATATCCGGGTTTGCCATCACTCTCTCCATCTCTTTAATCGTCGCCGGCATGCACGAGATGTCCAACTGTACCTGGTACGCGTCCGGGTACCCTTTAATGTTGTACATGTTGTTTTGTAACCCGCGTTCCGTGACTTCGAACGAAGAGCCTTCGTCTTGGGCGACTAACGTGCGTAATTTATCCATTTGTACTTGTTTGATGGAATCTTCCACGTCCGGTCTCAACAAAACCATGCCTTCGTAGTTCTTCAGGGACGTCTTCTTCACGGACATGGCGGAGACGTTTAATTTCCCTCCCGTTTGTCTTCTGTTCGAGACAGACGAGGAGACACCTGTGTTTTAATAGTATTCATATAAAGTAATACCGAAGAAGAAGAAGAAGAATTAGTTCACGTCAGCGGGTTTTCTCTCTCGTTTTTATCCAAAAAATCACTCGAATTTCTCCTCGAAAACGGCGCGTTTGAACGCGTTCGAGATCGGATTTCGCTCGCGGAAACCGGCCAAAAGCGTCGAAAACACTGTTTAGCTTGCAATTCAAACGCGTTCTCTTCTCTCTTCCCTTCGCATCTTACTCTCTCTTCCCTCATTTTCAGGAAATCATCATCGCGCGCCGGCGAAAAACTCTCTCTCAAATTAGTACGCGCATAAACAATAAAAAAACAAAACTTAAACTAATGCGAAATTCGTACCTCTCGCGCTGCTCGCGATTCGAACGCCGTGAATAAAACTCGACGAGTTAGAAGTCGTCGTCGTTGCGTGCATCATTTTCAGATTTATTTATATGCGTGTGTATTGTGTGTGTGTAGACTACGAAATGCCTTTTTTTTCTGTTGTTTGTTCTTCAGGTTTTTTCCTTGTTTTTTGCTCTCTGGACGAACACTTTTTTCGAGGTCGAGGGAAAAATTCGATCGTTCCTTTCGTTCCTTTGCAGAGAGGAAGAATGCATCACACCGAAAGAAGAAGACAAAGAAGACAAAGAAGACAAAGAATCGAAGAAGAGGAGCGCTGAGTCGTTTTGTTCTCGTTCCGTCTCCAGGCCTCTCTCTTCATCTCTCTCCGCAGGCGCTAAAAGAGAGAGAGAGTGGTGTTTTTTTTTCAAAGAGTAAAAGCTTCTTCCTCTCGCGAGATAAAAATTCATCGGGTTTCCTCTCGTCGTTGTCATCGTCATCATCATGGCGGCTTCTTCAACGTCGTCGTCGTTTACGTCGTCATTTTTCGCGCAAAACAGGAGCAGAGGAGGGAAAGGAAGCGCTTATTTCAGGGAAAGCATCGAAACTCGCACTTCTCAGACGACGACGACGACGAAGAAACAACAAAAGCGGAAAAAGAGGGTTGGGGTGGTTGTTCGGGCGGCGGCTGAAAAAGGTGCTTTTTTATGCAAAAGAAGAAAAAACGCACCGCCAGCGATGATACTAAGAACTGAAACAAATCACTTTAACAACCAATACCGCGGGAGAGGCGCGTTGCAAATCTTATGTGCGAAGAAAGGAAAAGGACCGCGAAATCTCCCGATGGATAGAGAATACATGTTCGACCCTCGAATTCCTCGGTTGAAGAAAGGGCACAAAGTCCGAACGACGGAAGATTTCGAGGAAAACCACAAGGCGTACTTCGACCAAGAACCCGGCGAAGTGCACGAGTTGATGTCGTACGAAAGGCCGCAGATGATTTTTCCGGAGTTGCCGCCGAAATTGACCGGCGGAGCCAGAGTGATTCCGCCCAGGGTGTTTAGCAAGTGGTTAGACCCGTTCATAATGGATTATTGGACCGTGCCGAGGATATTGAAGGCGCAAAGGATTTGGGATTTCGAGAAGGATTGTAAAGAGGTGGACGCGTTGTTGGAGAGGATCGATATCACCAAGAGGCGAACGAAGAAGAAGAATTACGAATTGTACGCGCCGGATTGGATGAAGGAACAAGACACGAAACTGTTAGATATGTTGAAGAAAAATAAAGGGTTCGAGAAGATGTTGAAATCGGAGAAGAGACGGTTGTTGGCGAAATTTAGAGCGCAAGAGAGGACGTATCCGGAACGGTTTCAATCCGAAATGAAATGGGGGAAACGATTGTGGATGCGAAAGTTTCCGGATTGGTTGGATCAGGCGGAAAAACCGGAGTACATCGAAGAGCTCATCGATTACTCGCAATTGATGAGAGATTTGCAAAATCAACGCATCTCTAGGATTAAAATTTACGAGGAAGGCAAAGTGGCAATTTGCGAGTACGAAGACGAGAAACACCGCTTAAATTACGATCGGGAATCGTACGGGGTGAAGAAGTGTAATTTGCCCGGCGACGCGTGGGACGATTTAGTCATTCGCTGCCAAAAAGCGTCCGTCACGCCCGATTTCGTCGATTTCGACGTTTGGGAGACGAATCCGTCCAGTTGTCAGCTGTTCATGCACCGCTCGCCGTTGTATTTCGGAAGCTTGTTACAAACGACGTTACCGTGGTACGGATCGATGGCCTTTTTGACGGCGATTGCGATGTCGAGAAAGAAACCAGAACATTGGGCGGTTTTTCAAGGGAACCCGGCTGGTAAATCGGAAACGAAAAAGTACAAACCGCCGGATTCTTTGAAGAAGGATAAAAAGTCAAAGTTGGCGAGACAACTCGGCATTTCCACATACGTCTTAGACCAAATCATCTCCGGGAAAAAGACGTTGCAACAAGTTCAAAAAATGAGTAAAGAGGAACAAAACGAAGAGTCAAAGAACCCGTTCGTGGCCATGACTAAATCAAAAGCGAAGAAAATCTCCAGGCGCATGTCCAAAGTGCGCTTTAACGACGTCGCCGGATTGGACGAAGCCGTGCACGAGTTTCAAGAGGTTATCGACATCATGAACGGCGATCCGAGATTTGAGGGCCAAATCGTGGACCCACCGAAAGGTATTTTGTTAGAAGGCCCACCAGGTACTGGGAAGACGCTGTTAGCTAAAGCTGTCGCGGGAGAGGCGATGATGCCGTTCTTTTACGCCAATGGCTCGGAGTTTGTCGAGATGTTTGTCGGCGTCGCGGCGAGCCGCGTGAGAGATTTGTTCAAAAGAGCTCGAGACGTCGCGCCGGCGATTATTTTCATCGACGAATTAGACACTTTGGGAAAATCGAGAGCGTTTTACGACATGTCCGACCCAGCCTCGCAAGAACGCGCGCAAGGTTTGATGCAATTGTTGGTTGAAATGGACGGTTTCGATCCGAACCAAACGCCGATTTTGATCATCGGCGCGACAAACTTGGCGTCGAATTTAGACCCGGCGTTGTTGCGTTCTGGACGCTTCGATCGCTCTTTTCGAGTCGGGAATCCCAAACGGTCCGAAGATCGCTTAAAGATTCTCAAAGTGCACGCAAAAAAATTGAACGTGAACCACGACAACGACGACGCATTTTTGAAGAGAGTTTCGGAAATCACTGAGGATTATTCCGGCGCCGATTTAGCCAACTTGTTGAACGAAGGTGCTATTTTATCCGTTCGAAGAGATAAAGAGTTCATGGACATAGAAGATATCGAAGCCGTGATTGAAAAGCAAGTGGTTGGCTTAGTCGGCGCGCCGTTGCCGCACAGTTGGGGTAAAGAACACTTGGCGATTTTAGAGGCATCGAGAGCGGTGATTTGCTCGAGTAGACCACAGTTAACTCCTGAGTTGATTCAAGTCACGTTAAAACCGAGAGGTGAAGCGGTGTCATCCTTGTTATACGTCAACGAACCCGACCACGTGACGCAAGCGAAATTGTACGCGCAAGGTCCGGATACCATCGAGTATTACGTCGAGTGTGCGGCGTTGATAATTTGCGGTCGCGTCGCGGAGAGAGTGTTCTTCGGCGAAGACGACGTCTCGTTGGCGACCACACCAGATGTCATTTACGCGCAAGACTACATCTCTCGAATTGTCAACGATACTGGCATTACGTATGTACGAGATGGTAAAGTTCGCCCGCACTTTGACCCGGCCATAACGGAAGGTTTTAGATTGGACAAACTCTACGGCAAAGACGACCAACAATTAATGTTGAAAGCGGCGATGAAACGAGCGGAACAGTTGGTCAGAGAGTACGCTCCGGTGATTAAGCAAGTTGCCTCGGAGTTGTTGGTGGACGACAGAGTCTATGGCACGCGCGTCAGAGAGTTGATTGAGAAATTCGACGGCAAACGAGACGATGTTTCCGTTATCCCGACGTTGGTCGACACGTACCCGGAGAGCAAAGTCCAAGAGGTGACATTGGAAAAACCGGAGCCGTGGGTTAAAGAAGGCACGAAAACTCGAACGAAAAAAGAAGGCGAAGGCGAACCGAACTTGTTCGATTTGGAAATTGGCGCTCGACACTGGCTCAACGCCGCCACGGGTGGTTTCTACGAAAAAGAGGAGAACGTCGACAGCGCGTTTGATGAGAGCAGAGATTTCGTGACGACGTTTGAAACCCCCGAAAACAACTACCGCAAAAACTGGACGGCGTTTGAAATCAAGCATCAATTGTATACGGTTCCTACGATTAAAGAGGTGATGGCGTTTTGGGTGGACGAACTCAACGGCGTCCACGACGATTGGCCGGACGAGTGGTTACCGAAATGGTTGCAGCTGGACCTGGTGAAATACGGCGGCGTCGGAAAACCGTTGGAGTGTTATCGACAAATGCAAAGAGACCGAATCGCGCACGGTGGCGGCGAAGAAGGCTTTAAAGCTGTCATGAAAAAGTACCATGCCGGAGAGTACGATAAGGATTGGCGCGGTTTGTCCGAGAAGGAACAAACGAGAAAGAAGGAAATCGAAGCCGTTGGGATCAAAACGGACGAGAAGCCGTTCGGAAGTTGGCAACCGTTTGACGACGACAACAATGCTTCGGGGAAACGACCGTTATATGCCCCGCCCGGGACGGGGAGGTTGAATGATCCGAAAGACGTGGGACCGGTTTCTGATGATGGATATATGTCTCCTAGCGAAGAAAAAAAAGAAGAAGCTTCTTCTTCTGATACTACTACTACAACTCCAACTATTATTCCAACTACGGCTAACGAAGGAGAAGAAGAAGATTTCATCAAGAAAGCGTGGCAGTCGCAGCTCGGGTCTAGTGAAGTTTCTCCTCGAGAAGAGAGAGGAACAAATAGTATGTCGTCGTCGCCTTTGGGTTCCGGCGTCACCGAACCGAGCGTTTCGAGAGAAGTTTCAACCGCTTGGCAAAAGCAAGGTTTCGATTGCACGAAAATCGATCGCGTTTAGTAATAACAATAGTGTTGTATGAAAACTTCGGCTACTTCAGTGTACAGCGTATACTCTAAAACTCGTAAACGCTGCCGAGAGAGGGTAAACTCGGGGCGATTGCGCACTTCAACGCAAAGTTTGCGGAGTACTTCAATCGCACCTCTTCATCTTCTCCTCTTCCTCCTCCTCCCGAGAAGCTCATCTTCAAAAGCTCAAACGTGGTCAACTCACCTTCTTCAGGTGGCATCGTTCTCAACGCCATGCGCTCAAATTCGTCCCAGGTTAGGAAATCTTTCATGTGTTTGCTCTTCCACCTTTTTGCGATTTCTTTCGTGCACAAAGCACGTTTCTTTGCGTCCTTACACTTTGGCGCCAGATGTTCAAACGCGAATTTTAACTCTCGTTCGATGGCATGTTTTGATAACACAACTTCCCTCGCGAGCAGGCGCAACGTCTCGTCGTTTTCACCGGTTTCGTTATCTTCGCGAATGATGCGTTCATCGTTTTTCGCTTCGTCTATTCGTGAGAGCAAACGATCGGCGATGTCGACGCGAAACGCGTTCGCGGATTCAAAGTGTCCGAGTTGCGCGGCGACGGTTGACAACGCGGCGTCGTTAGACCACGCAATGGCGGAACCGACTATTTGTAACAAAACGCGGCCTTCCGAAGTGATATCATCGTCCGCTTTGAGATTGCGCGAGTGAATAACGGCGCGTTTGATTTCCGCTTCCAGTTCGCGCTGGTAGTGAACTTTCCGTTCCGAGTTGGCTGGTTCCATCGCGACGTGCGCGAGGAGACAGTTGACGCGAAGTTCAGGGTTGACGATGCGTTTTTGAAACGTCGCGGATGCTTTTTGGTTGTGGTACGCGATGTCAAAGAGCTTGTTCGTGTTGAATGCTGTTTTGCTGTTTTCGCTGTTTTGATCGCTCGACCGAGGCGAGACGGAGGGCGAGATGTTCGTATTGAAGCTAGTGTTTCCACCGGGTCCAACGTTGCGAGTGTGGTTATAACTCAATGCGTTTGTGCGACCTTCCTCGCCGAGCGCCCAAAACAACGTCGGCAATGCAATCGAAAGACTTCGCGGGATGTTGTTTTGTTTGAGTTGATTCTCAAAATCTTCTCCAACGTCTTTGTTGTTCTCATCGTCTTGCTTCGTGGCGCTACGCCTACCTTCGATGTTGCTCTCGCTCTTAGTCGTCTTTTCCACATCTTTACTATCCCTCTTCCCAAACAAGATATCCTCCTCGCTCGATCCTACGTTCAAAGCGCGCACGAGCGAACCAACTGTGCGCATGTGCACGGAGACAGATTGCGTTTTTGGCGCGTTCGTGCGATCTCTCGTGCGTCCATTGGCGCGTTTCGCTTCGAATAGGTGGTGGTTTTGACCACTACTACCACCTTTACTTTCGTTGTTAGAGAACGTATCATTTTTCTTCATTGGCGAATCCGTCGGCGTCCTAAATGCATCGCCAACGCTCAAGTCTCCTTCCTGTTTGAATGCGTTATGATTACCCTCCTCGAACGCTTTGATTGCATTTTCCATGCGTTGCCACTTTGGAATATTTTCGTTTTCGCTCGTATCGCGCTCATTGTCAAACTGTTCGCTACTCGGAGAATCTGAACAACACGTTCGCGCCAAATTATCGACAAACTCTTTGATGAACTCAGAATCGGCGAGCTTCGGTTCAAACTGCGCATCGTTTTCGATGCCCTCGAATTGTTCTCGAGTAATCTCTTCCTCGGTCCCATCATCTCTTATGATCACCACGGTTGTCGATGCTGAAGCAGAAACTTCGGCGTCGAGGAGTTCATCGCACGACTTCAAACACGCGACACCTTCCTTGGACGACCAAGCGATAATATTCGCGCGCGCAATTCGCGCTGTCTGAACGGCCACTTCGATATCTCTATCGCGCGAGCGTTTCAAACATTCTCTGGCGTCCGCACGAAACGACTTTTCTGCGGCAAAATTGTTGTTACTGCTGCGCAGTGTTTGTTGCTTACTCCCGCTGTGTGAGGGCGACCCCCCGAGTGATCCGGCGCGAGATCCAGCGCGAGAGCCCCATCTGGAAAACGTCGCCGCCGGCGAAGACGGCTCGGAATCGAATCCGTTCGCTCCAAAATCCCAAGCATCCATTGTTTCGAGTAAATGCTCCGTAGCACGTACGTGCCAGGAACGTAAGCACGCGTCGCAAAACCTTGCGAGCATTTTGTACCGTTTCTGCGGTGAGTCCGAATCCGACCGAACGGCAAAGTAATACATGGCTGCTGCAGTATCGCCCCGTCTCGCATTTAAAGCACGTTCGCACGCGTGTAACGCCATCTCGGACGCATCTAAAGCTAAAGCATCCGCTAACTCCCTCGCTCTCGAGATTCGACCGCTCAATGCGAGTTTCTCGTACAAGTCGAAAACCGATGCGGTTGGAGTGATTTCAAACACGCGACTCGTCGTCCAGCACACGACGCCTTCAAGAATGATTGAATTACGTCCGATATCTTCTCCGTCCTCGTCAACGTCATCATCATCATTGTCATCATCATCACCATCTGCGCGTATATCTGCTGCTAGATCAATCGCCAATTCGTACTTGGACGAACGCACCGGGATGCCTCTGACTAATCCTTTGATGGCGCCGTACTCCACCGGCAAGACGATTTTCTGCACCAAGGTATTCGTCGCCCGACTGATGACTGCGATCGACCGAGAGGACATGACGAAGAATGCAAAAGCGTCGACAATGTACGCGAATCGAGGCGAACTATAATTTGGCGTTCGAATAGACGCAATAACTTTTGAATCAGAAACTTTCGCATCATAAATGTCTACTCGACCGTCGGCGAAGGAGGAAACGACGAACGATTTGCCGCCGTGTTCGAGCGTCGAGTGACCGGTAAAGTTCGCCGGACGCGACACCAACACGCCACCTTGAAAATCCGGAGAATTCGCCCCACTCTCGTGCGTTTCGTAACCGTCGTGTCCGAATCGACTGCCGACTTTCTCCGGTCCAGAAAACAAAATGTTTTGTTCCGGTACGCAGGAAATTTCATCGATTCGCGCCGAGTAGGTTTCTAAATCCAACGTTTGAAAGTACGTGTCTACGTCTTTGTAAGTGTTGAACTCGTCGTCCATATCGTCGTCTTCATCGACATTTTCTCTATACTCGTTGTCATAATTTTCCTCGTAGTTCTCGTTAATGGACATTCGCGATTCGCGGAATTTTTGTCGCATGGAGTTCACCCGATCCATAGTGCGGATGATATTACCGTGTTCATCTCGTTCTCTCGCGACGCGTTTGGAGAGTAACAAGAAAGTGCTGCTCGAGCTCGCCATTTTGCTATTTGCTTTGTCACCAGTCGTCGTCGCCGATGAGAAATCACTCGTCAAGGATTCTTCGCTATTGTAATACTTTTGCGATTGCTGTTTGAGAATCTCGTGCACGCGTCTATCGTCGATAGCCTCTACGAGCTGGAGTTTTTTCAACGGGTTACACTTCGTAGGGATCGTCATGAGTAATTCGCCACTTTCAACGTCCCACAAGCGTACCACTCCGGTAGAGTCGCCGCAAATTGCTATTTCTTTGTTGTCCTTAGCTCTCCGCCACCAAACAACCGAACGCGCTTTTGCCGGTTGTCGTTGATTCTCGTTTCTACTATCCACACCAGCACTCTTTTTCGAATCTTCCGCGAGCACGCGAATGGCTTCTTTCATTTTAAACGTTTCGGGCGTTTTCGCTAAATTATCACTATTTATTCTATTCGTTTCGGAATCTTCGTCGGAATCATTTTCTTTGCGTCTCTCTTCATCCACGGCGGGCATGAATTTTGGATTCAAAGTCGTACCCAAATCGACGATGTAGCATTTACCCGATACCGTGCCAACGAGCGCGCGACCGCCAAACGGTGCTAATGCGATGCACGTTACTTCATTCTCTTCGCCGGGATACCACGGTAAAGCTGCCGTCGTCGGTTTGAGCACCATCTCCCGGTATCCGCCAATTGATCGAACCAGTAAAAAAGTCTCCACAATTTCCTTGTGCGAAATTTCAATCTTTGGAGCGAGCACGCGAACGTTCTGTTGCTGTTGATAATCTCGATGATCTTGACTTTGTCTCGCCGGGAAAGATGTCGAATCGCTCGTCACGACGACCACTTTCTTCTTGTTCTTGAATTTTTGCGCTATGCCTTTTGTGGAAGATGACGTTGAAGACACCATTTCGTGTTGAAACTGTGGAGTCGTTCGTGTCGTCGTCTCTGTTGATTTAGACACGCACGCGCTCACTAATATAAATCTCGAGGTTGCAAATTTTGGGTTCGTGTGTACGTCTTCATACGCCGCAGCAACTGCGCATAACTCTCGCGGTTTTCTGTGCACCTCCTTCACCGTGGAAGGTTCCGTAGGATACTTCTCGTTCGCAGTCGACCCTTCTGCTCCTCCTCTCGACGACGCAGATCCATCCGTGATGCGATTATCGGTGCGATAATTTGTCCATCCCAAAAAGTTTGTAAAGTTCATCGCGATATCTACCACCGATTTATTCGCGCCAGAGTGATACCCGCTCCCTTCAAACGGCGACGGATGATGTTTCCGATGATGTTGCCCGCTTCTCTCCGAAAGCATCGTTGAGCTCGTATTGGATTCCCACCCGCTGCTCCCACTCGCTGGTGAAATCGCTCCCGACCTGTATCCATCTTGTTGTTGCTGTTGCTGTTGTAACTGTCTTTGTCTCTGCTGCGCTTGTTGCAACTTTGACTGCTGATTTTGCGTCGAAGTCGCCCCCGTCGTCCCGGCACTCACAACACCAATCCGTCTCTCCAAAGTAAACAACTGCACATTCAATGCAAACCTACTCGCCTCTCCCCCTTCCTCTCCTCGCGAGCGATTCAAACTCTCCTGATAATCCTCTCTCGCAATGTCCACAAAATTCGCGCGCAACTGATATCTGTAAAAGTCATTGCCTCTTTGGTCCAATTCTCCTCTGCTAAATCCTCCTGTTAGGTGATCGTCCTCGTCGTCTCCTTTGTGTCCTCCAACCGTGTTTTTCTTTTGCGCGTGGAAGAAATCTTCCAACAGGACCGGTTGCGCGTGTAACTCCGTGCCAATTCGAGGCGTGCTGCGTTTGAAAGGGAGAAAAAGAGAGAGAGAGAGAGAGAGAGAGAATTTGTGTGAGTCATTCGGGGAAGAAATTTGCAATTGATTTGCTCTTACATCGGCGGTCGCGGCGGTTTGTGCGACAACAATCGCGGCGGCGACTTGTATATGTTGTCTCTGTTACTGGAAGACATGTTTAGTATTTACAATTTGTCATCGCGTTCTTGTCGTGAGCGTTCGGTATATCTTAAAGCGTAAAACGCCTCTAATTTTATGGTGTTTTCTAAAGCGCTATTTGAGCTAAAACTATCCACCAATATGCGTGCGTAGTACGCTACTGTTTGACGTTGAAAGTCACGACGGCTAACGCGCCTACGATTCGTTCTATGAGCGCTGGTTCGTGACACGATAACGCGAAGACGAGATCTTTAAACTCCTTTTCCGTTAATACTAACGAGGCGTCGATATCTTTTCTTCTTCGTAACCGATTTTCGTTCATAGCGTGTTGACGCTTGGAGGAGGAGGCGGAAAGAAGCGCGAGCGTAGTATCCGTCGAATCACGACCGAGTCTAGCGCAGCACAACAAGAAGGTTTTCGAGGCGTCGCGAAACGGCTTTGGGAACAAATGATGCGTTTGTGGAGTCCATACTAATGGCGAAGCAATCGACCAACAGGACGTCAACCGCCCCGCACTGGAAAACAGGCAGATTGTAGCGTCTTCGGCGCACTTGGAGGCGCTCAGATACGCGCGATCGGCGACGACAAAATTGACCGAACCAGTCGACGCGAGAGACTTGGGGTCGTGAGCTGCACTCAATGTTTTCAATACGACGCCCGTTCTTGGAAGGACGATGCTCACGTCGCCGTTGACGTGTGCGAAGAAGATGTAAGATGAGCTCACCGGCGACGAGGTCATCGAATCCAGATCGATTGGACTCGTGACGATTGAGTCTTCCAAATATACGCGATGCGTCTCCTCCGCTTGAACGAATTTTTTCAATCCTGTTTTTCTGCTCGTTGCAATTTTGACGTCGTACATCACTATGCGAACAACGCTGTCTCGTTTCATCACGTGTCGCGCCATCCCTCGTTTCAAATGTAACGCGTTTAAGTGCGCGCTGTCCTCGGAAAACGCCACGCAGAGTTTCGGATGCGCGTGTTCGGAATCTTTCCTCGTCGCTGGTAACGCGCATAATCCGCCTATATACTGATCTAATCCTCTCGTCACCTGAGGGAGAGATTTAGCGTGCAAACTCGCCGTGTATTCGTCCTCGACAACTTGGAACAACTCGATGCGTTTCCTATCTCTCGTTCTCGCAAAGACGGCGCACCACCCTTCCTCCATCTCTATCGAAACCTGCGCAACGACTGGCCAAACTTTCGGTTCACACGGCTGATTTTCCAAACGCTTTCCCTCGTAAACAATATCCCCAGATTCTGCGTCTACTAGCCAACTCTCCGCGAAATTCCGCGCTCCGCACGTCGTGACCACGAGCGTTCTCGATCGGCGGCCGCGTAAATGTAAACACGCGATCGACGCGCTCATCTGACGACGACCCCGAGCGAGCGTCTCGATCCGCCAAATTTCTGCAAAGTGTGAAACCATCTTCCCGTCTTCCTCTCCGTACACCGCCTCAAACGCTATGACTTGCACTCCGTCTCTCTCCGCGCTGCTTCCGCACGCGACGGCAAAAATCACATCTCCAGAGATGTCCACGCAGGAGAAAAAATCCCCCCCCAAACTCCCTTTGCTTGTCTCGAAATACGCGCGAACGTGCGTCCCACCGCTCGATTTATCGTAAATATCTACGCCAGGGCACGGAATCTTCTTCGTCTTCATCTCCAGGGTGCTGTTGCTCTCGTCCTCGTCATTATCGCGCACCACCCCTAAGCGTCTCAGGGAAGTCGAATTGGATAAAACCACCCACTTATGATTGACGCAGACGCTCGTCACGACTCCATCAAAATCATCATCGGGGCCTCTGTTGCCGTCAAAATGTTCTGACGACGACGCAAAGGGTTGGAGTAAACATCCGCTTCTCTCTAAAGAGAAGTCCGACGGTTCCTCGTATCCCCTAAACGATGACATTTTGTTTTCTGGGGAAATGTCAGACAAATCCAAATCCACATTACGCGTTCTCCGGTCGTCGTTTCCGTCGTCTGTATCATGCCTCTGCCCAAAAACAGATCAGGAGGAGGAATAGGAGGACGAGGAGGACGACCACAAAGGAAAAAAACGTTCAAGAACAACGCGAAAGGCGAGAGGAATACCAAAAGACGCGAGAAAGGAGGAGGCAAAGGAAGCACCACCTTTACGAAATTCATCCGCGCGTTCGTCGCGACCGCGTTCGTCTCTTGCGCTTTTATCTTCCAGAAAGAGGAGAAAAAGAGGAAACAGGAGGAAGAGCATGTGCGCAATCGATTGCGCTCGAAACCGATGTCAATCACGGAACACGGCGCCTGCCGAATGGACTGTCGCTTCGTCTCCAAGAAAGATATCAAAGACGCCTTGAAAGAAGGTCGGTTATCCAAACGACACTCCTCCTTCGACCAAAACAAGTTCGCATTCGAAAAAGGTCGCGTTCGAGCGATATTCGCAGAAAACGAGGGAAACGAGATCGTCAGTGTAGTGACAGTGATTGACGTGGAGACCGATCATCCGTGCGGGCCGTGTTAGAGAGTAGCGGAAGATCCCGCTCGTCTTTCGACGCCGGACGAAGAGTTCGTTCGCCTTGGAGCGGCGCGGTCGCGGCGTTCGAGCGATATTCGCAGAAAACGAGGAAAACGAGACAAAAGTCAGTTTGGTGACGGTGATTGACGTGGAATGCGATCATCGGGCCGTGTGTGATGATACAAGAGAGAGTTTTAGACTATAGCAAAGAGCGCTTTAGAGCAGATAGTATGTGTAAAGTCCCCCAATTAAATTAGGTGTGAAAAGCTGATACACTTTTTCTTCATTTCCTCCGCGGTGTACGCGACGCGCGTGTATACATCAAAACAAATAGAACAGAGATGCAGGACATCGCGTCGCTCTCGAAAACGCTCACTGACCAATCGTTACCGATCCAAGACCGGTTTCGAGCGCTGTTCACGTTGCGTTCGCTGGAAACGAACCAAGCGGCGGTCCAAGCGTTGATCGACGCCTTGGCGGCGGATTCTTCTTCTTTGGATGATGATAATGATGGTGATATAAATGATGCGCATCAAAAGAGATCCCCCACACTTTCATCGTTACACGCGGACGCGTTGTTCAGACACGAAGTCGCGTTCGCTCTCGGACAAATGCGTGCGAAAGCGGCCACTGCGACCCTGATTTCAGTGCTGAAGAACCAAAGGGAACACGGGATGACGAGGCACGAGTGCGCGGAGGCGCTCGGGGCGATCGCGGACGAGACGTCGCTCGAAGTTCTGAGAGATATGCGAGAGGATTCGAAACACCGGGAAGTGAGGGAAACGGCGAGTTTAGCGCTGAGGAGAGTGGAATATATGGTTGGATCCCGGGATGAAAGTACGACTACGAGTACTACTACCGCTACGAATACTACTACTTTTAATAATAGCACGGGCGCGATCGTTGGGAGTAAGAAAGAGAGCATTGGAAAAGTCGCAGCAGTAAATGAAGAACAAGAAGAAGAATTCGCGTATTCGGTGGATCCGGTGCCGGCGATGGACGAATCCATCGAAACGGAAACTTTAGCCGCGATAATTTTAGACGACGCTGCGGACATTTGGGACCGATACGCCGCCATGTTTGCCTTGCGGAACCGAGCGCAAAAGACGTTCGGTTTGGTTAAAAAAACGCAAGAAAACGAACAGTTAGTCCAGCTCTGTTCCTCCACGCTCGGCAAAACCTTGCGCTCGGAAACGGTCCAATCCGCGTTGCTCAAACACGAAATCTGTTACGTCCTCGGTCAACTCCGAGAAGACGACGACAACGAAATCGCGCGCAAAGCTCTGTTTGAATGTTTGGAAGACCCGAACGAACACGCCATGGTGCGCCACGAAGCCGCCGAGGCCATCGGCTCGCGAGGTGGCCGAGGCGCCGAGGCGCTTCTGCGTAAATATTTATCCTGCGAGGATCGAATCGTTAGCGAAAGTTGCGAAGTCGCGTTGGACATGTTGAAAGAAAACGAGGAAGGGTTCGTCGCCTTGGAGTAGTATACAGTTTTAGTTTTAGTTTTACACGTTTTAGTTTTAGTTTTAGTAGTAGTAGTAGTAACAATGATAACCTTTCGTCCGTCGTCGATTTTGCGCTATTTTGCGTCTACTTTTCCTCAGTACATTTCCTCACTCCAATTCGCTCTCGAAAGAAACGAACAAACACAACAAATACAATGGATCCAACACCGCAGCGACAACACCAACAGAACCAACACCCAAAACTGCTGGCGCACAAAAAGCTCCCCCCCGAGGTCAACAGAATCCTTTACGTCCGCAACTTACCCTTCAACATCACCGACGAGGACATGTACGACATTTTCGGGAAGTACGGCGCGATTCGTCAAATACGGATCGGTCAAACTCGCGATACCAAAGGTACCGCGTACGTCGTGTACGAGGACATTTACGACGCCAAAGCCGCGTTGGAGAAGTTGAGCGGTTTTAACGTCGCGAATCGATATTTGATCGTTTTGTACTTCAACTTGAGTAAATTCGCGCAGAAGCAATTGGAGAAAGAGGAGGAGAATTTACGAAGATTGCAGAAGAAAGAAGGCGTGAGTGGTGAACAAACGCGGGAATAACGACAAAAGTCGGACGAAAGAGAAGAGTAGCGGAGTCACGATAGCGTAGAATTTAAGAGCATTTTGTAACGATAGAAAGAGAGTAGCGCAGAGAAAAGCTGAAAACACCTAATTAATCCTCACTACGAATCTCCCCTAAAGATGGCTTTAAAGAAGAAGAAGAAGAAGAAGAAGACGAAGAGTTCTCACGGGAATATTACTACTCATAATAACAACAACAACGAGGACAAAGACGACAACGACAGCAACGCGTTCTTTTCGCGCATTCGACGCATCAAAAGCAGATGGAATCAACGACGAAATTCATCGACTTTTAAGGAAGATTTCGTCGCGTTTTGTTCCAACAAAACCACCACAAAGCGGGATGATACCGATGATAACGATGATCAAAACGAGAAGTTGTTCTTAGTAGACGACGTCGTTTCTCAGGAATCCATCTCGGACCAGACGTACGCGATGAGTCGCGCGTACAAAATCGATCGATTGGGCGCGAAATTGGCGTTGGATTTAGCCTTGGGAAAGCAAACGGAAGTGAGACGAGTGTTCGAAGCGCTCAGAGGAGGAGAATCGAAAGGAAAAGAGGACGACGACGAGGAGGATGAAGAAGAAGAGGAACGGACGATGTTTGAGCGCGTGTTTGGAGACGGGTGTAAAAAAGTACCGAAATCGAACGACGTGCGCTTTCGAGCGCCGCTGGAGGCGTTGCGAGAGGCGTTGGATGTCGTGGATACTTTAGAGGAGAAGAAGAGGAGGAAAAGGAAGAAGAATGGAGAGGAGGTCGGTAGGAGTGGCGATGATGGCGAGAGTCACGCGAGGAGTGAATACGATTCAGACGATTCGGGCGATTCAGACGATGAAACGGAGTATTCGACGGAGGATTTTCAATCGTCCGAGGCGTCGAGTTTGCTTTCGATTGGCGAACACGCTCGAACAATAAGAAAAGAGAAGAACAGCGAGAAAACGACAAGCACGCAAGAACAAACGACGACAACGAGTAGTAAATCCTTGTTTAGAGACGTCGTGTTTGCCGCTTACCACATCTTTGCGTTGAACGATGCCAAGAAGCAAGCGTTCGATAAGTGGATTTCAGACGACGTTAATCGATTATACGCTAAAGATTTACTCTTATCCGAGAAGGAAATCAAAGACGATGATAAGAAAGCGTGCGCGGCGACCAGAGCGGAGTTTTTACGAGTCGCGTGCGCGTCGAGAGCGTCAAACGCGGAGAAAGTAGCTTTAGAAACGCTGGAAACACAATTCCCTCGTTGGCAAATACAAATCCAACGAGCGAAACGAAGGCGAGACGTGTCGTCGAGAATAGCCAACGAACGATGGGTGCGTTTGTTACAGACGCACGCGTCCGAAATTCGACAAAAAGTAGAAGAGTCACCGGGAGATGCAGATTTTGCGTTGGCGTGGAAGAAAATGCGCGAGTTTACTCGGAAATTCGACGTCACCGAGGCGCAACAAAACGCGTACGCCGCGACCGATCCAATCGCACAAAAAGAAAGCGCCAGAGTCGCTGATGCGTGTCGAGCGATGCTTTTAGATGGGTTAAACGCCGCGTGTGGCGTCTCCATATCAAACTTAAGCATCGTCGAAGACGATTCGCAATATTACAACAGCGATGTGTTTGAAAAACAACGCCTTCTGATTGCTAAAGAGTGCGGCAGACCTTTGCGTTCGCTCGAAGCGCGATGCGCGCAAGCGAGGAAAGAAATCGGCACTTTGACGTCGCGCGCGTTCGCCGCCGCGCCAATCGTTTCCACCGCCGCCACCGCGTCTATGTTTCAAAATCTCTCTCTCCAATACGAGCTCCACGAAAAAGAGCAAATCCAAAACGAGCTCTTGGAGGAAGAATCCGTCGAACAGGAAGCGCGAACCGAACGCGAAAGACTGAAAAAGCAAGCCAAACTCGACCGCATGCGAGAACTCGCCAGACGCAAACTCGAAAAAGAAAACGAACGAAAAAGAGCGGAAGAGGAAGTCCTCCTGCGTAAAAAAGAAGACGAGCGTTTGCAAGAACTCGCCATCGAAGAGCGAAGAGCAGAAATCGCGCGCGTCGAAGCGCGAAGAAAAGCGCGAGACGTCGAAGAGCAACGTTTAATTTTGGAGGAAATCGAACGCCAAAACAAAGCGAACAAAACCTGGGCGGATTACGCCAGCGATAGCGAAGAGGACGATCTGAGCGATTTGAGAGCGTTCGTGGATAAGGTAAACATGAATGAATAGAAAATGGTAACATTTTAACGCAACGCGGAAAAGTAGTCATTTTAGAGTAGAATAGAGTAGACAGTTACCTCATTTCCTCACACGAACGCCCCGCACAACTGAACAAAAACACCAATGCCACCACCAAAGCCACCACCAAAACTGGCGAACGACCAAATAAGGCAAACGTTGAGAGGTGATTTCACGTTTAAACTTCGTAAAAAGAGGTTACATCCTCTTCGCGAGCTCCTCGCCATGCACGTTTGGCTCGGTTTGTTCCACGCAAACGCGATGATTGTTTCTGCGCTGATATTCATAGTTATGAAGGACGTATCAACTCCTTCGTTTAGGAACGGGTTGATTATCACGTACGTAACGATTTGCTTCCTCCCGAACAAGAAACCGTACCCGAAATGGGGATTACGCTTGGCCAATCACATCGTCCACGCAGCCATGCAGTATTTCCCGTTGAAGAACAAACACGTGAGCGAAGAGAAACATTTGAAGTTGATCGCAAACGGGACGCCTATTTTGATAGGTTTAGAACCACACGGCGTTTTACCGTTACAAATGGCCGCGATTGCGGATTATTACTTGTTCGACGGCGCGATACGGACGGCGAGAGATCACGAGTGTTTTAAAAATGAAGAGGAGAGACAGCGGTTGCGGGACGCCTTCGCGGTGTCGAGTGCGTTTGCGAGCTCGAGCATTTTTTTACGTGCCGTTGGTGAGGCATTTGTGGCCGTGGTTAGGTTTAGATCCAATCAGTCGGTACCACGTGAAGAAAGTGTTATCGAACGGTGGGGTGGCGATTATCGTTCCTGGAGGCGTTTCGGAGGTTTTGAAGATGGAGAAAGAGAGAGAAGTCGTGTACTTGAGAAAACGGTACGGGTTCGTGAAAATC
>JACLAA010000169.1_pt1 | contig 21884 bp, 11 predicted proteins | sample 8027891 | NCBI WGS metagenome assembly JACLAA01 (sample SAMN15724900, study PRJNA655200) | protist metagenome | isolation source: fluorescence activated cell sorting (FACS) single amplified genomes of... | place: Spain: Blaines Bay Microbial Observatory, Mediterranean Sea | collected 2016-01-19 | reverse complement strand
TTTTATGCACTTCAAAATAACTTAAATAAGCTCAGCAGTGGCGTCCGTTGGAGACGCTGTCTGCAAAGAAAGAAAGAAAGAAAGAAAGGAAGACCAAAAAAAGGAACAAGCTCCTAAGGGCCTTCTCCCTGCTCAGTCAGGATACCCAACCGGAGCTTCGAAATAGCAGTAAGATAACGGCCCGGGTACAACGGATTTTCAGTGGCAATCTCCCGGGGGCCCCCGGGTAATTTGTCCCCCATAACCAAACGACAGCGATATTCACCAGTCAATTGCCGTGCGAGGGGGCGAGCTGAGTATAATCTCGAGTGAAATACTTCACGTGCTTTCTCGGAGGCCTTGCATTCAAACAACGTGTGTTGAATCGTCTCCGACTCGCGGGATTCGCAACAAGGGCATTGCGCGTTGCGGACACGCTGCATGCGGCAGCGAGACGCCTGGCGCATGGGCCGTCATTCCGGTTCGCGTGAGCTTCGCAGTTCGGTAGAATGTGAAGCACCCCGGGCACCCGAAGGATGATTCGCAGTAAGCCTGAGTTCCCCGGGCCCCTTAGACTATTGATTGGGAGGCGCTACAGCCCCCGATTACTAGCCGGGCCCTTCAGTTTGTTCAGTTTGTTGAAGCAACATTGCTATTTTTAGAGTACTCAGAGCATTTCGCTCCGTTTCTCGCTCTTGCAAGGCGGCTGCCCCAGTTGCAAGTGCACATCCCCGTTAGCTCGCGGGCGTCTTCGTGCGAGTATTTGTGACCGCCATGTGACCATGACCCCCGGGCCATTGTCAACCTGAGAGCTTTGGGCCTGGGAGGGACAAACTAGGGTACTTCTAGTACCTGGGTCCTCCCTGAGCCTTAGGGACTCAAGCACGATGTGGTCATCCTCAGCACATACTTAGTGCAAAAGAACCAAAACTTTGATCAGTAAGTAGTTCCATGCCAGTGCTAGAAGGATGCAAACAAATCGGCGCCGCTGGTGCAAACAGAGATTGGTGCCTCTTCAATAGAGTCAGGGTAAGCTTCATAATTAGAAGTATCATATTGATCCTTGACGAGGGGAATAACAGGTCCAGTGGCCTTCTTTGCGAGTATGTCATTGAAAGTTACGCCTTGGAAAAAACTATGCTTATTGACATCCAACGCACCCCCTTTGAGACAGCCGTAGCGCTTCGTTAAATCTGCAACCAGCAACTTTTTGATCAAAGACCTAGCGTTGCGTTCAATGAAGCGCGGAAAGCTCACTTTTCCAATTAGAATTTGCTGATATATGCCCATTGGATCTTCGTCAATAAAAGGGGGCTGCCCTACCATCATTTCGTACACTAAAATCCCCAGCGTCCACCAATCGACACCCCTACCATGCCCTTTATTCAGTAGAACTTCTGGCGCAATGTATTCGGGGGTTCCACAAAGAGTATACCTGCATCAAAGTTTTACAAGAGAAAATTGGAGACATAATGCGCTTCAAACTACACGGGCTCTAGCGTCTTATATATGACTCTCTTGGCGAAACCAAAGTCTGTAATCTTCACATAACCGTCCTTGTCAAGCAGGAGATTTTCCGGCTTAAGATCCCGGTAAATGAAATCGCGAGCATGCAGATACTCAAAGATAAGCGTGACTTGAGCAGAGTAGAACTTTGTAGAAATTATGTCAAGACGTCCAGCGTTACGGAGGTGAGTAAAGAATTCCCCTCCGACGACATACTCAAGCACCATATACAAGTACCACTTATCTGTGAATAATTATTAGATCAATCAACTTCCCAAAATAGTTAAATTCACCTTGAAATGTGCAAGCGAGATGCACAATAAATGGGTGCTTGCATTGATCGAGAATTGTTTTCTCCGAAATGACATGCTCCACCTGCATGCATGTATAACTGATATGAATAGCAGATAGTAAGCGACTTGACCTGCTGTAAGCGAACCAGTTCGCTCTTCTTCAGAACTTTTACAGCCCATGGAGTTGTTGTATCCTATTTCAATCTCACGTCGTAGTTAACGTGCTCAAACTACCTTGTGAGTGGCAAATCGTACACGCCCGAAGGAGCCGGTGCCAAGAGTTACACCGACCTCAAAGTCGCTTAGCGATGCTGCTGAAATGTCTTGGCCACGGTGCGCCATGTGCCTTGGAGCCCGGGCCCTGATCTACAACGACTAGTATCTTCCGTAAAGATATCACGATTGCGCCCCGAGCCTCCAAAGCTCGCGGGTTTCTACGTCGACAGCGTACGAGCGGAGGAGTCGTGGTCTATACTCGACAGCACCACACACGCAACGCGCAATCATGATAAAACCGTGAAACCGAAAACCAAAAACCGTGGCCCGGGCTAGTTCCGAGTCAAGTTCAAGTTAGTGTATTTTAAGGTAGCCTGCCCTCCCGGGCCGGCGGACTATCTCAGCCGCTGCACAGTGTACTCCCCGGGCCAAAGGCGCGTACCATACGTACTAGGTGACCGTGACCCCTCCGAGTCAGGCTTTGGTCTTGCGTTATTCGCACTGGCAGGCAGTACCACTAAGATGGAAACCAAATATGTCACTGGCATAAATCTGACTCGGAAACTGCTACCCTCCTTGTGACAGCAACTGCCAGTGGTGCAAGCCTGAGCCTGAGGGGTCCGAGTCGCGGCTTGTGAAAGTCTGAGCGACTCGGTATCTCCTTGCCATTATTGCCCAGGATGGCCAGATAAATGAAGCCGGGCCCGACATAATCACACTAGTACTAGTTAATCGTAATCGCATACCGTAGGTACTGGTGATCAGCTCCCGGCAACTGTTGATTCCTTTAACAACAAAGTTATCGCTGCGAGCAGGCGAGGTCTTGCAGCACTTATATGATGACGGAGCCAGATAAAGACCCCCTTGCGGACATCGCGGGTGAAGATGATGCTTCGCTGCTAGCTGATCATGTTGCGGCCACTGATTTAACTTCCCTAGTCGAAGCTGACGATGACGAGCGAGAAGAAGACATGTCCGCCTCCGAGGAAGATTCTTCTTGGATATCCTGGTTTTTGAGCTTGCGTGGAAATGAATTTTTTTGTGAAGTTGATGAAGAATATATCCAGGATGACTTCAATTTGACTGGGCTTTCCTCACTCGTGCCGTATTATGATTACGCTCTTGACATGATCCTCGATGCACAAGCCAGCGCCCGTTGCAAGTTGTGTCATGTATTTCCTAGTAGGTAGAGATGGCAATTGAAGAGTCACTCACAGAAGAACAGCAAGAGCTTGTTGAGTGCGTCATATTGACATTTTCTTTTTAGTTTGTACACAGATCAGCGGCTGAAATGTTATATGGCTTAATTCATGCTCGCTACATCATTACGAATCGAGGTTTGCAGGCAATGTACGAAAAGCTCACCTCAGCATCTTTTGGAAAGTGCCCCAGGGCTTTTTGTTCAGGACAGCCTGCGTTGCCCATTGGCCGGCACAGATACAGAACATGTTTCCAAAAAAAGTTCCTTATTTCTTTCCTCCTAGGTCGGATGTGCCAAGGAACTACACGGTGCAGATTTTTTGCCCCATGTGCCATGATATCTTCACTCCGCGATCATCACGATCAGCTTCAATAGATGGAGCCTACTTTGGAACAACATTTCCTCATCTCTTCATGCTAACATTCCCTGAATGTATTCCTAAAAAGAACTCGCAGTACTTTGTTGCTTTCAGAGTAAATGATAGAACTCCCAAGGGCCTCTTTCACTAAAAGTCCCAGGTCCCTCGTGTATTTGGATTTCGGATACACAAGAGTAGTCCATACTACGCTGATTCTGCTCTTTCTTCATCCCAGGTTAAACGTCGCCAAAAGCCACTACGGAGGGCCAAGTCAAAACCGATCGTATTGTGAGTGCTGGTTAGTTTGTAATTCTTCTTCGCTGGTTCGACTTTCATGTAATCACATCCGTGAGCGCGGTGACTGGAAATTTAAATACAATCCAGGACTCCGGGGTTCAGTGCAATAATAGGACGGACCCATCTGCAGCTTCATATTTGTATGTGCAACTTAATGAAGTCTTAATGCACTTAGGTGGCCCCTCTTCCCGCCGCCTAGTGTAATTTTATGCTGGCAGGCTCGCGAGTAAGTTGCATTGGGGTAATAATGGCGACCGTGCCTGTTCTCAGTAGCCGCGGCCTAGATCACGACAGCGTTGTTTCCGGCCCAGGACGTTTGTTGGGTCCCAGGGTGTTAGAGGCCCGCCGTCACTGTGACGGTTCAAGTTGGAATTTTTAATTCCAGCCATCTAGGCCCTAGGTTTGAGTTTCTTTACGAAACTGAAAGTCATTATCGGCTTCAAACTTTTAGAGCATTAACCTATCAATTAAATAAAGCAGTTCGTCCAATCAGCTGCGACTTTTGAGGCCCGGGTGATGACCGGCGGTGAATTTTGGTACCGTTCGGCACCTTCCGGTCCCCGAGGGGCGAAAGCAACCACACTTTGCCATACAATAATGGGGTCTCGCTTCACGCAGGTCCAGTCCGCGTCCTTGGGGCCTCGCAGAAGCTGAGATCTCGTCAAATCGCGTGCTAAGCGGGGGCGCGATCGACCGCCCCGGCCGCCGATGCTGCCAAATTCACGCTCACTCACTGGTCAGCGTCGATAGACTCCCTTCCCTGGTGAGATACGCCTGGACTTGATATAGATCGCTAAGGTACCAGATCTCTTAAGGCTGCCTACTGTGACTACAACTTAGGCCTATGTATCCGCTCGCGCGGCAGTAACGCGCGGCATGGATTCGCCGATCCTACCAAGTGGTTCCTCCAACCGGCTCGATCCTGTGAAAATTGCTCATTTCGGTCCTCCTGGATTGCTCGCAGATGTTCTCCCCGCTTGCCTCGAGCCGGCAAGATATCACTTTATTGGCACAGCACTTGGCAGTGGCCTAAGGCCCAAAGCGTCAGACTTATTGGACGCAGACGTTGTTCTGCTCTGGGTTGCGCCCCAGCCTCCCTCGTTGTCTTTGCTAGACGATATGCACGCGATCCTGGTTCTTTTGCGGGAAACAAAACGATCACGACCGCAGAGAGTAATATTGATATCTAATCTTCTGAGTTGGGGAGCATGTCCGCTTCTCGGTGAAAACTTTCACGCCGGCGACAGCATGAGGGCATCGGAGGATACTTACCTTGATCGAAGATGTTGGCCAAGTTGCGAAGGATTGATGGCATTAGAGGCGCATGTGATGCGATTGGAGGGGCCGACACTGCATGCATGTGTAATTGCAGCTGGTGTGACCTATGGTGCCGGTGAAGAAAGCTTCTTTAAACTTGTTCGTGATGCCTACAACTTTAATCTGATGGTGCTACCAGCGTCAGGTGCGAACGTGATACCCTCTGTCCATGTTTGTGTCTTGTGCACCTTCATTTGCTTTCTCCTTGATTCAGATTCACAATTCTTTCCCAAGCCGTATCTTATTGCGTGTGAGCCGCGATCGGCCACATTAAAGGAGATTGCCTTTGCCTTTGTCAGAGAGTGGCATAGACGCGCTGGACGTGCTGCAGGGGATGGGGGTTCCACTTTGCTGTCAGGGCAAGTCAGTGAAGGCAATAGTCGCGCGACTAATAATGTATCGCAACTCGAGTTCTGTCGCCGCTTCAAGGACCCTTCAGAAGGCTGTGAGGTGTGCTTTGCATATCCCGCAAGCATTGTGCTTGCACTGGACTGTGCTGGTCTTCAGATTGCCGGGGGCATATTTGAGCAGGCGATTGATACACCAGGGGCCCGCCCCTTCACATGTGGGCTTGTAAGCAGCATCGTCGGGGTTGTAGATGAATTTATTGAGGCTCGAGGTCTGACTCCACGTCGCATCTGGGTTCTACGACAGCCGGGGCGGACACAAGCACAGAGAGCGGTGGCCAAGTTTATTTCAGAGCAGTTTAAGTTTACTTTAATTGATGCAGACAATAGTTTGAAATGGGTGCTTGCTCAGTCGCAACATAGTGCCTCTTCTGGATCAGACAGTGTCAATGAGGACAAGGCAGCAGATACTCTTTTGCCGCAAAGTTCCATTGACAGTGAAGTCTGGAAGCTTCAGGAGGAGATCCGTGCCCTTCTACCTGGTCACAATGCTGACGTTTGTTCAGCTGCATTACCGCTGAGGCTAGTGTCAAGATGCATACGCGTGCGGCTCTTGGATCCAGTCCTAGTAACGCATAGCTATGTCCTCGACGCATGTCCAGCTTCTCCTCTCATGTTAAAGTATATATTTATACCGGAGTGTGAAGTCGACGGCAGCAAAAACATATGCTTAAGTCCACTTCTTGCTCCTTCGCATATGGTAATACTCACTGAACCCTCTGTAGTTCCAAAAAATGCAACACCCGAGCAAAGAGAATGGATTTCTTTGCAAGCTTCGGACTGGCGATTCCAAGGCGACTCAAAAATGCATACTCATCTTTCCATGATACCTTCCCTGGTCGACCTGTTTGATGACACTGTGCATCCACTAGCTATCCCACTCGCCGACCTAGCTCTCGATGTTTCCAACAATTGGACTTCATTGGACGATCTTAGTCCTTGGTGGGTTTCAAAGAACACAAGTGGTTGCTCGAATAATTTAACATTGCCAAATCCGTCTACACCCTCCTGGCAAAGGGAGATTATTAAGCTCCTTGATTGGGTGCACCCAGTCCCCAAGGCGATCGCTGCGACTGATAGGCACAACCGCGCCCTGAATTTTTTTCGTGTAACCAAGCCTGGATCAAAGAAATCATGCGGTATCCAAGAAGAGGCTGTATCTCGACAATCATGCACGTTTTTAGCCAAACACAGTCCGTTTAATCAGATTGTCACTGATGATAATGAGAAACTTCTGATTCATTCATCAGGCTTGAGGCACTTCCTACTGTCAGTTATGGACCACGTCGCCAAGGCAATGCTGGAGACTATGCGACCATCTGGGCCCAAGGGGAAGATTGAAAGCCTGGGTGATGTGCTAGCCAGGAGGGCCCAGCATCTAGAGGCGTGCGCCTGTGCGTACGCATATCTTCGTTACCGCTCATCTCTGGGTAAGTTACATGAATTCCGACAATGTGAAGATGATGGTGACAGTAGCTAGTTTCCTGACGCGGGAGGTAGCCAAAGAAAATGGTGTGTGTATCCGTTTGCTTCTTGCTGCGCACGGAGCAAAAGAAGCGACGCTTTTATATATTGTATAGATGTGCACTGGATAAACGGTAGCGCAGGAGACCACCAGATGATTGCGTTCTAGAAGTAAGGGCAGCTAGTGGCTCGTTACTCAGCTGATATAGGGGCAAGATCGTAGCTCCAGGGCCCGACGGGCGTTTTGAAATCATCGACAACATAACAATTTCAAGGACTCCTGCGGACACGCACAAGATTAGGCTTTGCCGCGGGCCTGAACAGGGGAAACAACCTTCGAAAAACAACTCGGCGGTGTGAAGGCAGAAAACACTCTGATTGAGTCGGATTCGGCGCCACCGTGACATGTGCCACTGCGGGATATTACCATGGGTACTGTTCGTGTTAATTGGCTGCATCGAGTTTCCGAGGCACCTAATCAGCTTGAATTCGGAGCCTAGGATCCATCGGCTTCAGAGCTAGCTCAGGACGCCTCGACCACATGTCTTGGAGGCACAGCCGGGGTCGATGAAATGAGCCTCAGTCCGAATCCGGCCCGCAATTTTCCTTCACCTGGACTTTGACCATGAGAGCCCAGGACAATCCATTGGTTTTTCCGTAGGCAGCAACCATTTCCCAGATAGACGCCCAAAAGAGTCCGGAAGAACCTAGCAGAGGCATTCTGAGTTTGTGGAAGTCTGAGGGGTCCGTGGCTACCTTGTCTTGCCTTTGCAGGCTTCACTTCAATTTGGCTATGTACTATTTTTTTGGCCATGTTGGAGTTTTGCGATGACCTCTATAAATAAACTACCTCTAGTATGATTAATAAAATACAACTTGACCGTGACTCCTGGGCCCAGCCTGGCAGCCCATGGCATGCCATGACTCGGATGGGCCCCGGGGCCCACCGTGACCTCAGGTTCGACGCCTGCTAGGGGCGGCGGCCGCGCTCGAGCCACCTGGACGACCATTTTTGAAAGCGACCATGACCGTGACTAGCCTTAGCACTCGGAGTCCGGGGCGATTTCGGCGATCAAATACCGTAGTATACTCGGTATATAGCCTATAATATAGGCCCTTATATATCCTGGCAATATTGTATAACGCCACAATGGGGCCTTACGATCGCGGAGCTACATGCACTGGCCGTCGCGGCTTCGAACTAAGCTCGGGGCTACTTCGATTGTATCACTCTTTCGGTATGGATACATCGCGCAAGGCAAATCTTGAATATTTAGAAGATAGTCCCGAAGCTGTCATTGCCTATGCCGCGGGAAATGCTTTGGTCATTTTATTCGTGCCCTCTATGAAGAGAAAGTATGTATTCGGGATCGACAGGACAGGCGTCGGCTCGTTTGCCGTACATCCTACACGCAAATCCTTCACGGTGGGCGAAAAGGGAAGAGATCCAAAATTGTGTGTTTATGAGTATCCAAGTCTTGACCTCATTAAGATTTTACGGAATGGAGCCGTGCGAAGCTTCGCTTGCATGTCGTATTCTAGCGGTGGCGGAAAACTCGCGACAGTATCCGGGTCACCTGATTTTATGCTCAGCATTTGGGATTGGAACAAGGAACAAATGCTTCTTCAAAGCAAGGTGCGTAGATTTGATGCATTGAGGATCCGAATTAGTGCCTGTGAGCTTAGGCGTTTGGTCAAGAAGTATATAGTGTCAAGTTTTCTCCGGTAAACGATGGCCGGTTGACAACAGCAGGGACAGGCCACATTCGCTTCTGGAAAATGGCATCAACATTCACTGGGCTGAAGCTGCAAGGGGACATAGGGAAATTTGGAAAGGTAGCCCGCTGCAGCCCGAACATGATTGAAATATGCCTACTCAACCCATGATTGCAGGTAGAACTGACTGACATTCATTCTTTTGTTGAATTGCCCAACAATCAAATACTTTCCTCCACGGAGTCCGGATCTCTTTTGTTATGGGAAGGACACTTCATTAAATGCCGTATCATGCGCAACTCTGTGAGACCTTGTCACGATGGTGAAGTAAGAAGAATGTATCATCAAACATAAAATATCCACCTGCTGAATGTTAGGTGACGTTTTTGGCGCTGTCAGACGACACAAACTCTGTTGTCTCAGCTGGTGTTGATGGCTGGGTCAGGTATTGGGATACTAAATCTATAGTTAACGCAGAAATAGACACTGATGTATCCATTGATTATGTACTGGAGCCCAAATTTGAATTCGGCATCACCAATCCTGAAGTTGGATGTTCTATTCGTTGGATGTTGTATGGAGCCGCGAATGAGTCCCATTACTTTATACGCGATTCTTTTGGTAAGCTTTGGAAGTTATTAGTTCCGGGTGCGGACGTGAACCAACTGCCAGCAGCCTGCCTGTCAGCGTGAGTCACATTGCCACCGCTCGTCTTACAACAGAGTAATTATGCATGCAGGTTCCATGCTGGGTCAATTGAGTCCCTTGCGGTGTCTTCCATAGATCATTTTGCTGCTACCGCTGGATGTGACGGAACAGTACGTTGCTGGGACTATATAGCCCGCCGGCAGTTGTACTTGCTAGCTCATAATCACGCGGTCACAGCATTGTGTTGGGCACCTGTTTTCTTGGACTCCCAATGTCGCACGCTAATGGTTGGCTTTGATAACGGTGTCGTCCGCGTGCTATACCGCGCAGGAACACAGTGGCTCTGTATCCAGTGCTTTAAGCCTCATGATACTTCCGTCACAAAAGTTGCTACGTCCCCAGATGGGAAATACCTAGCAACTGGCTGCGCTCACGGTGTTATTTTTCTGCTGCAAACTCAGAAACTCGACCTTGGTACATCACAATTGCCATATGAACCTATCGGGTTTGTGAATGTTGGTGGTCCTGTGTCCTCGTTGTGCTGGCAGAAGGATAGTCTGAAGTTGCTGATAACTGCGAATGGTCGTCTTATGAATATTGATTGCAGCGGCCAGTTAGACGTAAAGGGATCCGGAACTTATGAGCTGTGCTGTCCTGTCAATGAGCGTCACATATCGTGGCGTCGTGAAGATACAGCTACTTCTGACATAGATGACTCGCAAAACTCACATTCCGCCACTCCTGTACTTGAAGCTGCAGTCTCATGTGCGGCATATTTCGATAATAATACGATCCTAACTGCCGTTACGAACAGAAGTGGCTTAATTCATGTGATTGACAGAGGCACGCATAATTTGGTTGAGTCTCTTCCTGTTGGAATAAACGCCGCTAAGCCCAACGCGGCCGTACTTCTTGTTTACTACGAAATTCATTTATCTGTGGTTGTGACGGCCAGTGATGATGGAACAGTTTCTGTGCGTCAAGCTGACCCAAAACTACACTCCGAACGTTTCTGTGTTGTGTCACAGCCGCACGATGCTGATGCACGCGTAAACGGTGCTCTCGTTTCCTACGACGGCCATTTTTTGCTTTCAGTTGGATCTGATGGTTTATTTGTTATCCAGCAATTGAATTTGAAGGAGCTGAAATTACAAGCCTGTAACAAAGAAACTAGAAAGGCAAGCGACTGTTTTGAGCCTCACGAGTTCGTGTTATCCGAAGGCGAGCCTCCATCTGCTCAAGATGGATTTCATGTAGCAAGAGCTGACATTTCAAGTGACATACATGATAGGGCGAAGGAATCCGCTCATCTGCAGGCAGATGACTTGCCAGACAGTGCCTATTCTTTTGAAGCCAGCCGAGCGAAGCAAGAAAGAGATCAAGTCTTGGCAGCCGCGGAGAAAAAACGGGAAGCGGTCCGCAAAGAAATAGCACACATACGGGAGAATTTCGAAAATGTCGTTCCTAAAATCCAAAAGGACACAGAACCTCACTTATATAACATGCAAGACAGTGATTTGGTCATAGATCTCGAATTCAATCACACATGGAAGCAGCAAGAGGACGAACTTTTGGAAGCAGTCCGTCAGTCATGCCAATACAATAGTCAATACTCAAAACTTCTCTTGGGCAAGCTTAGAGGTCGTTATGTAACAGAATTACAAAGAATGGGCCCCAGCCTAATGGAAGGTCAGACAATTGCTGCATTGAGATCAAGGCAAAAGGTCGGTTCATTTCGTCTAGCGCAAGTAAATAGGGATATGCGACTGCTTTTGTTGCAATTACATTCTAACCTACGCTATGAGGAGCAGCCCGAGGCTGAGCCTATAACAACAAATGGTTTGGTGCCCAGGGACGAAGCAAGGACGGCAGAGCCGGAAAACACTTCGGTTGTCTGTGGCAGGAATGCTAAGCGGCCCTCCGCTCTGGAGTCTCGCAAGTTGTTGCGTTTGAATCGCCAAGCAAAACTCGTAGCTATGGCCGCCAGACGCCCTTCAGCCGACACGGATGACCCCAGAGACGTGGAAGCCATCAAGCGGGCAAAAGCTCAACTCGGTGACTACAAAATGAAATCTGAGCCTTCATATGAAATCGCGCAAACAAAGCAAATAAACACAGCAAATAAACGGCGGCAGATGCTATTGCTACAGGAAAATATCGACTCGATCAAACTAAGATATAATAAACGATTTTTGGGTTTACGAGCAGTAAAGAGGCTAATGACTCACTCACTACGTAACGGGGTTGATCACGTGAGAAAGGTTAGCCGTGCACTTGGCGTAGAAGCAAATTCTTTGGTAGCAAATGGGTTTGAGCCCGCCCTATCTTTGGATGAGTGGCCGGACGTGGCGAGAGATTTATCAAAGACCGAACTTGACTCATTTCTATCTGGTCATATCACCGAGATGTCCAGCAGGCCATGTTCAAAGTCCAACGGGAACCCACTAGGCAACGTCATCGCGGCTAGAAGCGTCAGATCTGCCGTCAATCTGCCTGTTTTTCGTCTCCTGGACAATGAGGCAATTAGATCAACAGATTCTTGCCTCCAAAAAGAGGAAGATCTGATTTTATGTAATCAACTTAGGCACCAGCGGTCCTTCATTATACATAAAATTGACAAACATGTCCTTGCTTTTGAAAACGCATTGAATGAATTACGCAAAGAATACATCCCTCTTCAAGCAGATTTGAAAGCAGCTGATGTGAAATTGACGATCACGCTTCAGGTTTGTTGATGCGTTTGTTTCTCATTGGAATGTGGTTTTGTAGGAACTATTATTATTAAAAACGCACGAGGCCCGGGATGTTGCCATGAAAGAAAACCTTAATCTTGCATGTCAAAAACAGCATGATGCATCAACAGCATCATCAGATAGCTTTTTACTCCTTGCAGCCAAAAAAAACGACCGGGATGTATGCCAAACTCATGAGAAAGCAATTCTATCTGAATTTCTAAACGCTGTACCTAAGCAACATCAGTTTCACAAACCGTTACTTAAAGTTTTTAGTAAGAAACTCAAAAGATCGAAAAAAAATATCAGCGGCAATATTAGCGAAGATGAAACAAACGAAGATGAGGAGGACAGCGAACTCGAAGGAGAAGACGACAATTCAGACAGTGAAGAAGACGAGACTTGTCCGGCTGGCTGCAACATTAGTCTTTATGAGCAAGTAATTGAGCTCCGAGAAAGACGCCTGGATCAGGAGGACATCTTTGCTGACATTAAGTGCGCCATTAATGAAGCTCAGAAAGCCTATGATCGGCACGTACAACAGGAAAAACAGATACAACGCGATGTTTGTTCTTATGTCGAAGATATTCATTCCTTTCAGACAAAAAAACAGCAAACACTGAACAAGTGAGCTAATTTGTGTGTCATGAATTGGCTTTATTCACCAACGCACAGGCTTTATTCACCAATAGCATTGCATATGAATCAGCTCTACGTCTTCTCCCCCCGAAGTGTAGACAACGATAAAATCATTGTCACCCATTACCCACGAGCAGAGATGAATGTCCCAACTGAACTGGCGATAGCGCCCCTTGCCGAAATGGGGGACGCAGTACTCTTCTCCAGGGCTTGCCTGGAGAAGCTACACACTCGCATTTTTGTTCTAAAATCCATCAACAAGAAAGAAAAGACTCATTTTTCTGAACTACACCGAATAAAACGACGACTTGAACGTGTCAAGGTTACCTTGGAAGTTCAAACCACTAAATTGCGCAGTAAATGCACTGATCTTCAAATGCTAAAGTAATACAAAACGAGAGTCGAAAATATCTTATTCATGTTCTTGCAGGTTCGGGCAATTAATCAATCTTGATATTTTGGAGCGTGACTCAAGAAACAAAGGTTGTCTTTACAACTCAACTATCCTATGAGATTGTCTTTTTTAGACCAACAAGCCACAAATGAGAAGATACATAAGATGGATATGGTCAATACTGGCGAGCTGAATAAGCTAAAAAGGCTCCAGTCGGTCCTCCGCGACAAGCTCCGGAGCATAACTCGTCAGAATACAATTTACTTAACTCGAGTAGCAACATCATCAGCCCGCCAGTTCCAACTCGAAAAAGACCTCGATTTCTCCAAATCCTCGTCAAATGATGGAATGAAAAATAATATCTCTGGACCTTTATCGTGCTCTGAGGCAGAAGAGCGCAACCGGCTCGTAGCACTAGTCAAAATCCAAGCAAAAGAAATTGATGCCCTCAAAGTGGAAATAAATTTGTTGCGCAGAAAGGGGGGACACGTGTATGCTTATTCTGCATCACATAATGTGACGGGTGTACCATGATCCTCAGTCAGATGCCAGTTGATTGTGACTCATTAAGAATGACAGATCGACAAATTGATTGTAATCGAACACCGTCTGCACTCCCAACAATGAGTTGCTCTCAACCGCTTTGGCTTTGGTGTATACACAGGAACCCGTGGCTTTGCTTTTTTGCATTCCTCTGGTAATCAGGACTTTGGTCAACATAGTTACAATAACCCCTCCCCCTGGCCGGACCGGGTAATTTTTTGGAGTAACATTCTGCCCTACCTTCCCTTCTGTCAAGTTTTTCTAGAAAAACTTGACAAATAACCCCCCTACTAGGACATAAAACCTACTTAACTTGACTAAAAATCCACTTAACTTGGGCTGTAAGGAAAAACGGGGTTGTGGGGGTAGAAATAATATCGCGTCGATGTGGCGTCGTGGGGAGGTGCTGCGGCGGCGCAAATAAAATGTTTAGACGCGGGGGCTGCTACCGGATGGTTTTATAGAGCTGCTGGCAGCGCCAGATTAAAAAATGGGGTGGTTGCCGGTGCCGCAGTCAGATTTAGACGAGAAGATGTGTCGACAGCTGCGCTAAAAATAGACGGGAGCTAGTGGGCCCTTGGAGATGTGCCCCATTCCTCGTAAGATGGACCGCATCCGTGGTAGGGGATGGTGCTTGTTGGTCCTAGTGACCGAGACCATGTCTATGCGCCGCGGGCGCATTGCTGGGTATATTGTTAAAATGGATAAATTTGCCAGTATTTTTTTCTTTTAAAAAGGAACCGTTAAAAGCACCACTCACCTTCTCTTTTACGTACCCTAGTTTCTCCATCGCTTCCATGGATTCCCCATTTTGCTTTACATTCAACTTCTTCCAGACCTCGCCTATTGTGGCCATCTTTTTGTCGTGCTCCTCGCTGCGGCCTTCATCTTTGGTCAATAGACATAAATCCCCACCATCGAATAGCTCTTGCAACAGATCTGGTATCTTGCTGGCTGGGTTTCTTTCGTCTTTGGGTTGCTTCTTTTTCTTGCAGGCGCGCGTCTTGTCGGTCGTGGACGCGGTCGTGGTCACGGGCGTGGTCGTGGGCGCGGGCGCGGGCGTCGCAGCTTTGCGCTTTTTCTTAGAAGTTTCAACGCCGCGAGCCACGCCTTCCCCCTGCTCTAAGCGCTTCTGCTCTAAGCGCCTCTGCTCTAAGAGTTATTTACTTTCTTCGGATAACGACAAGTAGTCCCAGCCAGGGTACTCCATGAAGGCGTCGTATGCACATTGGACAAGGTATTGTTCCTGGTTTATGCCAGCTCTGTCGGGTGTGAGCCGCCAGCCTATGATCTTGGATGGTCCCCACCACCCGGGCTTGGGTTTAAAATCTTTGCGCATGGCTAGATCTAATCCAATGTACTCAGAGCCTTCTGTGCGCCAGGTCTCGTTATTGTACTCGAAAGACATGCTGGTCTGTAGACGAAAGCGGTGCAGCGGCGCAGCGGCGCAGCGGCGACTGCTTCTTCTAGCGATAAGGGGTTAGCGACGGTATTGCCGTCGCCAACGCAAGCAGCGCAGCGGCGCAGCGGTGGCGAGGAGCAGCGACGCGGTTGTGTAGTGGCCACTGCGTCGGCGGAGGCGCAGTGGGCCCCAGCGACGCGAAGAACACTCGACGACGTCGAGAGATTCTGGATGACAAGTAATCTTGCGGGTATTCTCTAGGCAAAACCTTAAGCTGCGCAGCAACGTTGTCTTAATCAGCTGGGAGCGCTGCCCCCAGCACCTTGTGAACGTGCGCAGCAGGTCTTCCAGGTCTTTCTACCCCCAATTTCACACGCACCACCTTCGGGCTGCGTAAACAAGCGGTGCGTTCCCCATCGTTCCAGCGCTACTTCACGAAGCAGCCCCATCCTTTCACGCACACATCCCAAGCACCCCACACCGTTTCTTACGCTTCGAGACCCGCAGCGAACCCTTCGGGCACCCTCAAAATTTTTGTGAGACGTTGTTTAGACGTCGCCGTGTAGGCGCGCCGCCTCGACGTCGTACAACAATGTCTCGGGAGGGTACGCAGCAGCACAAGAGCATGAATGATCTTCTGGAAAAGCTTAGAGATGCAGTACTGACGGCAAAAGCACCATCACCCAACATCGAATCCGTCGTGAAAGTCGAAGCCGTCTTAAAATTGTGTTCAGACATTTGTATTATTTTATCTATTTCTCTTTTTATGTTATTATTTTTGTTTTTGCTCTCGCACTTGCGGTTGGAATCATTATTTACAGATTTTGTTCGACAACTAAACTCAATACCTCTCTAGACTTTCACAGAAGCATTGACAGTCACGCAAATCCGTTCAGAACGAGAATTTTTGTCCTGGTTCACTGCATGGACGCTCAAAAGGCTGCGCAACAAATTGAAAACATTTTTCTTACCGCCCAATATCCGAGACTTACGACTGTCGGAGTTATACAAAACATATCAGAACATTCTAATATATCCGAAGGCACTACTCATAACATAATCTCATTACTGAGACAAAAAAACCTACATCAATTTGATTCCAACATTAGAATATCATTAACAAAGAACGCGAACAAGTATTCTTGTCTACAAAAGGGGATTGAAGAATTACTTACAGACGAACTTTTCGTGTTAATTCTTGATGCAAACGTGAGGTTAGGTTAGGTTAGACTGGTTAGTTCTAACACATCGCAACCCCCACCACCGCCGAGAGCCTATAGCGCCCTACAACTAACCTACTGCCAGTCCCCGAGACCAAAACAGAACAAGAACAAGCATGGACATGTTGGATTACTTAGTAAGAAAGGACGCGGACCAGACAGGGCCGGGTGCCGTGTGTGTTTCGCAAGACTTATACGACGAATTCATGGCGGAGATCCAAGCCATGAAACCATAGTAGGGGGGTCACGGTCCGAGTAGATGGTCCAAGTGACGGTCAAGCCTGAGCGTTTTGGCTTTTTGATGTTTCGATTGGGATTTTATGATCTTCGCCGGCGGAGCTCGAAATGTCGAATGTGCGATCATGTCCTTCAAGTTCAAGTTGTGCCAGTGATCCGGAGACCATCCAACACACGTTGTTTGAATGCAAGGCTTTCGTGAAAGAACGCGGCAAATTTCCCTCGAGATCGTACTCGGTTCGTCCTCTCGGAAGGCAATTGACCGATGAATATCGCCGCCGTCATGCCAGTGGTTGTCGTTTGGTCCGAATCTTGGGGCAAATTAGTACCCCGGGAGATTAAGAATTCTTCAAGTTTATATCGTTACCTTATTGCTATTTCGAAGCTCCGGTTAGGCCGCATTCCGACCGAGCCCGGGCCTGAGCAGAGAAAAGGCTCCGAGTCCTGAGGCTAGTAGGAGTTTGCTCCTTCAAGTTATATTTGGTCTTCCTCCATCATTTAGGTTCAACTTGAAGTTGATTCTATTTGGCGCAATTGAGCGTACAGCCACGCGCCAGCCAAATGGCGGGAAGTTTCTAAGTTTGCGAGGGCCGCGCACTGGCACTGCGGCAGGTTCCACTTTATAAAATAATGGGCTGAGCGAAGTTCAAGTTTTGCAGTGCGGGCAGCCGTCTCAGGCTCGCGCTGAGAAATCAGCTGCCTCTAATTCCGACTCGGACTCGGAGTCTCCCGGGCCGCCCGGGCCGGCGCAATTAATTCTATCGTTCCATATCCATCTCCTGGGGAATCATATCCGTGGTCTGGCCCTGCTTAAGTAACCGTGACCGCGACTCGCCCCCCCCTCTTTGCGCGTTTCTGATCATGAGTGCGTCGCTGTGGCACACCGTGACCCTCGCGGCTAGCAGTCCAGTATGCCCTGTAACGCGAGTAGTATCTTTCTTTGCTGGACCTCCTTGTTAAGAGCCAACAACACCCACCAAGAGTCATTATTAATGAGCTTGGACGATGTGAAGGAATGTCTGTTGGTGATGACAGCTAATGACAGCTAAGTCAAGAGCTCAGGTTGAAGCACTGAAACTTGCCATAGAGAGCGAGCGGCAGCGTGTGAAGAGTGCGAGTGGCACTACACTACGGCATGCTTTCAAAGAGCCAGGATCAACGATCCCGCGAGAGCAACGGCTGCTAGAGGGCCATTTGGGGAAAATTTACGCCTTGCACTGGTCGGGCAACGGGTTAGCATCGGCGACGTAGATATGAGGGGGCCAGAAATATTTATTAGTGCGTGGTAGGCACAACATCGTTAGTGCTTCTCAGGATGGAAAAATTATCATTTGGAACAGTCAAACCACGAAATTATATTTGGGGCCTGCCCACTCTTCTTGGGTGATGACGTGTGCTTTTGAGCAACAGAGAAACGAGATGGTAGCGTGTGGCGGACTGAATAACTTATGTTACATATACAGAACAGATCATGGACAAGTAATGCGTGCCATGTCCGAACTCGCAGGTCACGATGCCTACCTTTCCTGTTGTCGATTCGTAGATGAATGCTCAATCTTGACAACTTCAGGAGATTCCGTTTCGATCTTATGGGACATAGAGCAAGATCAGAGCATAATGCGATTTGTGGATCACACGGGTGATGTCATGAGTGTCGCACTAGATCCAAATTCGCCGAGACTGTTTGTGACTGGTTCCTGTGATTCTACAGCCAAGCTATGGGACTCCAGGGTCCCTGATCTTCCACTTATGACTTTCACGGGCCACGATTCCGACATAAATTCTGTTGCCTTTTTTCCTGATGGTAAGACTGTTGGGACAGGATCTGATGATTCTACTTGTCGAATATTTGACCTGCGCTGCTCGATGAGCATAAACATATTTAGATCGGCAAAAATAGTCTGCGGAATCACTTCAGTTGACTTCTCGCGATCTGGCCGTATCCTTTTTGCTGGGTGCGGTGACTTCAAGACACACTGCTGGGATGTAACGAGTATCGGGTAAGTGTGATATCTACACTACAACGCTATTATCCCTGTGTTACAGGCAACTCCAGCAGCACTGGACTTTGACTGGCCATAGCAATCGTATTTCCTGTTTAGGTGTGAGCCCAACAGGCGAGGCTCTTTGTACCGGATCCTGGGATACATTGCTCAAAGTTTGGTGTTAATTCACACACGGGCCATATTGATACGACCCCGGGGTGGTGCTCAGGCTGTTTGAATTTCCAGAGACTGGGGCTCGGACGTCACAGTTCCCACCTGAAGCCGGGGCTGACGCCTAAGTTGAGCAATTGGGGCGAGTGCATGGGGTGTTACGGAGGTTGTTGCGGTCGTGCCCGGCCCGGGGCCTGGGCTCGGGCGGCAGCCGAGCACTTCAAGTGGGTAGCAATATGAAGGGGTAGCAATATAAAGATAGTAATTGTTGGCGTCGCTTTCTTTCTGGTAGCGACCAAGAAACTGGCTGAATAAATACCATCAAACAGCATGAGTACGGTTCTGTAAGTGCCGTGGGTACCTACGGTACCGTAGGTATCCTCCAGTTCACATACGGCATGAGTTACAAGCTAAAGGCTATGTAACTCGAGGATGATCGAACCGAATCGGTAAGTCGAAATTATGTGTAGTCTTAGAATGTAAGCAACAGGTATGGGCACCCCTTATTGCGTCCCAAATATCATGAATTCCGTACACCGCCCGATTGCTATCAATGTCGCATCAACTCTGACAGAGTGCCAGGTGGCAAGCGTAAGGTAACGCAAGCAGTTGTGGTGGCCTGGGGACACAAGCCGTGGAATGCCAGTGTGTTAGTAACTAGACTATGCAAAAAACAGCTTCCTTAGACTTTGTGAGGAGTGCTACGGAAAATATAAGGATAAGAACAAGCTCAACGATAAGAGGGAACGCATACTAGCGGCAGGATTTGGAGTGCGGAAGGAAGTACTGGAGTCTGGCGATGAGATTCATTATCCAGAAAGATTTGACAAAATTGGCGTTTTGTACGAGATGCGTATCTTGGGGAAGGTTGCGGTAGTAGATTCTACCGCAATGCGAGGTGGCCGGCCTATATGGTTTGAATCGGGTTGCTCTGGGCCGTGCATCCATGTTCAGGTCCTAGGTGCAAATCGCGTGTATCAAGCCTCTGCTTTGGATGTAACCCACAGCACCCGTTTGTCTCCAATGATCTTTGACACACCATAGGTCCCGGATCCATATTGCGCCGTTTATTGGGAGGACAATTTCGCCGGTGCAACGCAGGTTGTTGATGGCACCGTAGAGCCTGTATGGACGGGGGAAACATTTGTCGTGCCTGTTGTGAACCCAGTCACTCATTGGGTCGAACGCGCAGCTCTCAGGGGAAGCAAGCGATCTCACTCGAGTTCAAAGTACATGGAACCTCTTCTTCGTTTTGAAGTCTTGGACCATAATACATTTTTCAAGGATGTTTTCGTGGGGCAGGTGTCACTCTCAGCACAGCAGATTGTCAAGGTGCTAGCAGACTGCGACTCTGAGTCAAGGATTTACCCATTGCGGCCAAGGATGCCAAATGGGACCATGCGTGTCACTGCGGCACAGACTATTCACATTAAGACAGGCATGTCTCATGTCATTATCAAAGTGGAAGCCTGCAAAGAGCTGAGCAGAAGCACAGACGTGTCGCAAAATGATTCATACCTTAGCGCATTCTGGGACAATCGGCCTCTTGGCGAGTCTCCTGTTGCGCGTAATAGCTCGAATCCGCAGTGGGAGAATTGCATTTTCCACTTCCCACTTCCTGATGTTACCAAGGACCGCGGATCCACTAACAATATAGCAAGAAAGCTTAGGAATAAGACTCTCTTGATTCAAGTCCGGGAGTATGATCGAGTTGGCGAACACAGCGTACTAGGCGAAGTTGAGTTCGATGGCACCGCCATTAATCAACTAGTGAAACGGAGCAGTCAAGCGACAAATAGGGGCCCGCCCCGGAAGAATTTGCACAGGACTCTCACGTCAAACGTTGTTCCGCGTACCAAGAAATCACTTAGTATCTTCACTGCAGGCTGCTCGTTTGAGACGCTTCTTTGTGGCTATCACCGAATAGCTATCGGGAGGCCAAAATCGATTTCATCTCAACAGGAGCCCATATACATGCAGCCCAAATTGGCCACATCTAAGTCTGTCTCTGTGAGACACTTGCGGGAGGTTGGTTTTGCCCCGGCACTCGAAGTACCTCTTGGCCTGGGCAATGCGCATAACGGAAGTAAACGGGTTCGAGGTAGTCTGGGCGTCCGGCTTATCTACCATACACGTGGTAAAGTAATCCGAGGAGTTGATGTCGGAGTTCAACAGATGTCTCTCGGAGAGCGAGCTAGGCTCACCGTGCGACCTGATTATGGCTTTGACACAGTAAGACCTGGACCAAAGATTCCGCCAGGTTCAGAACTTGATATTATCGTCGATCTAGTTAGTATTGCTGGCCACACATCATGGATCACCTACGCCCAAAGAGCCCTTAACGGCAAATTTCGCATTTACAAAAATAAATTTAGCCTCCTCTGGGAACATTTCGAAGCCATGTTCCCCAGAATGGGAAAATGTCTTGCTAGACTGGGCCGGATAATTTATAAATGCGAACTTATTATCTTTAAATGCATTTGCTCTCTCTTGCTCTGCGTGTGCCGAGCCGGTATGAAAATCGGTGAGAAGACGCGGAAAGAAAAGAGGGAAAAGATGAAAAGAGAGCGGGAAGCTGCCATTCTTGCTCGTGCCGAATCTAGTGTATCATTCTTACATAGCCATCAAGATGACTTAGAACCTGAGGACACCGCAAGTGAGGATACCGGCGTAAACGACACCCCTCCTGACCTAATGGACATCAATGATAGCCTCACTGAAGCGGAGGAGAAAACCAGACGCCTACACGATTTGGCTAGTGCGCGTAGCTTATTCTCTGGAAAGGCGAAGCGACGTTAGATATTTATATATACGAGTCGCGTGCAAGAGAGCGGACAAGCACAAACAACGACGGCTGAACTAATACTTAGAACTTGGCTCAGGACTATTTAAATTTAAATAAGCAAACAAACGAGGACAGCGATGCAGAGGATGCGGCGATGTTTGTTTGCTTACCGTGGCTCATTTTTTTTTTAAGGCTTCCGTGGTCTTCCTTCAAATCCTCTTCATGATCCCCCCCTATTTGATCTTGAAAGGGGCCGGGCCGATGGTTAGCCCACTGGCAGTCGGAGTTCCCCCCTGTCGGACACCGGTTGATTCTTTGGAGTAACATCCTGCCTTATCTTTCCTTAGCTCTAACTAGAATGAACCAGCCCGGCC
>JACLAA010002030.1_pt1 | contig 21922 bp, 13 predicted proteins | sample 8027891 | NCBI WGS metagenome assembly JACLAA01 (sample SAMN15724900, study PRJNA655200) | protist metagenome | isolation source: fluorescence activated cell sorting (FACS) single amplified genomes of... | place: Spain: Blaines Bay Microbial Observatory, Mediterranean Sea | collected 2016-01-19 | reverse complement strand
AAGAATACTCGTTTGAATTCGTTGGAATCCGTCTCTGAGCTTAGATTTGAGTTTCAGTCGACTTTAATGCTGCTGAAGAAAACGAAAGAGGAATACTTGAGGATGGAAAAGATGCTTTCAGAAATGGAACAGGACAATCGAAAGTTACGCTTAAAATTAAAAGAGAGCAACGACGTATTGAAATCGATACGAGATGGGGAGTTATCGGACGTGGAAAAGCAATGTGAATCTTTGCGACGAGAAAATTTGACGGTATCGCAAGAGTGCGCTGAAGCGAATGCACATTCGAGCGCAACGAAAGCGGAGATGATGAAATGGAAACGGGCGGCGGAGACACTGATGAAAGAGGAAGAGATATTGAAGTCGAATATATTCGATGACGTCGAAAATGATGAAAATGTGATGAATAATAGATTGGTTGGGAAGAAAATGAAGATGCGCGCAATGGAGTTGAGTCTAGAGAAGGCCTTGGTCGCGAAAGAAGAGTTAGAGAAGGACGTGAAACGATTAGGAGAGGAAGTTCAAAAGGAAAAGGAAGAGAAGGTGAGGGCGTTGAAAAGGGAAGAAATCGCCAGCGCAGCTTTGGCTGCTTGTTCGGTGCCTTTTTCTTCTTCTAAAACGAATGCGACGACGACGACGACGACGCAGACATCGACGCAAACGCAAAATAACGTAAGGCTTTCCGCGGCGTCACACATCGCCGAGCTCGAGAAGAAGATCGAAAAGTTGGAACATCGAAACGAAATGCTCATGGAAACACTCGAAAAGAGTGATTACGAATACGCCAGAGAAGTCGCTTTGATTCAAGCGGAGCATGAAAGAATGCTTGCGGTCGTTTCGGGTGGGCGATTGGTTTGATTTTTTGAAAAAATTAGGTATTTTTAGAATATTAGCGCAGCACATAGAAGCAGTAGCGATGGATAACCCATGCGGATAACCAACGCGATCGATGTATTAATATTTGTATCTATAAATGTGGTACCTACCTACCTAGGTAGTATCAATGTCAACAATTGTAATATTAATAGTAATAAGTGTGATTATGGTTGTTATGATGGCGTAATTGTGATTATAAATAAGCCAAGCGAAGCCGCGTGTTACGCCGAAAAGTGCGCCAAGTTAATCACCGACTCGAGAGTTTGTTCCCCGCACCACGATTGCCCAGGTTTCAACTTTACTGGATCCTCAATCGCTGCCGCTTCCACACACACCATCTCCTTATACTCCTCGTCCCCGAAATCAGCCATACTCTTCGATTTATCAATCCACGGATTCCACACTACCGCATCGTTCAAATTCTTCGTGGTCATCGCAACCCCTCTCGTGTGTTGTGACAACACGCCTTCTTGTTCCCACACTCTATCGATAATCTCTAACCTTTCTTTTTCTACCAAAGCTACGTTCCTTCGGTAAATCCTATCGACTTCCTTATCGAACCGTATCTCTTCTTCGCCTTCCACGCACTCCTTTCCGTCTTGTAATGAATCCGTATACCGCGCGCCATTCAATCCTTTTACGGCGATATCATTAATACTCTTCGCGGTAAAGTACGTGTGCAACGCCGTCGTAAACTCAAACTCCTTCGAATCGTCGTTCGTGACTTCTAACTTCGTGTGTAAAAACTCCTTTTCAATGCACACCGTGTATTTCAGCGTGAACTTAAATGGAAACTCTTTCAAAGTGTCTTCGTTGCTCGACATTGAAAACGTCGCTTTCGCCCAGCACTCGTCCGCGTTCGTCTCCGAAGAGATGAAATCCCACGTCGAATGCCTCGCGAATCCGTGTTGTTTGGCACACGTCCCGAGCTTCCCGAACTGCGGGAAGCATATGGGAATGCCCCCTCGAATCGGTTTCGTCCTGTCTAAAACCGCGTCTCGGCTCAAAAACAAAAACTCCGGTTGCGCTTTGAACACTTCCAAATCCGATTTCGATCGCCACGAGACGACGTGCGCCCCAAAGTCGTACACTTTGCACGTAAACTGCCCGTTATCCAACACCACACCTCCGTGGGAATTCGATTTTGCGTCGTCGTCGTCATCCTTTTCGAACCGGCGCGTCGTCGGTACCGACATCATTAGTAGAGAGGAGTATAGGAGGAGGAGGAGTAAAAAATAATAATCGCGAATAAAAAAATCGGAATTTTTTTTGGTCTTCTTCTTCTTCTTCTTCTTCGTTTTTGTGAAGAAAAATCCCGCCCTTTTTTTTTTGTTTTTTTTTTTTGAAAGGTCGAGAGAGAGACAAAAAAACGACTCTCTCCAGAGGAGTAAAAGATGACGACGGTACCGACGCACCACCACCACCATCGCCTCCCGTCTTTGCGCGGCAAAACAAAAGAAGACAACGTTGTTGTTCGACGCAAACGACGACCGGTGGTGGTGGTGGTACGTGTGGGTGGTGGTGATTCGTTTTCGTCGTCGTCGTCTTTTTTTCTCGCGCGACGTTTCGACGCCGTACGCACGATGATGGGTTTTCCCGAAAACAGTTATTATTATCGTTGTTGTTCTTCGTCGTCGTCGTCTCGCCTTTGGGGCGACCTCTCGATGACGATGACGACGACGATGCCTTTTGGAAGACGAGGACTATCACCACCACCACCACCACCACCACCGCGGAGACGAGGACGCGTCGCGATGATGGCCGAAGGAAGAGGAAGAAGAAGAAGAAGCGGGAAAGGGAAGAGATGGAAGATCAAAGCGACGGCGACGTCGAAAGAAGACAGCACACGCGGAGTGGATGTGTACGAAGCGAGAGGAACGAAGACGAGGACGAGGACAAATGAAGAAGAAGAAGACGAAGAACAAGACAAAGACGAAGACAAAGAAGAAAACAACATAGGTCCTGGACTTATCCCATCCATAGCGACTGCAACGATTGGCGCGTTCTTGTTCGGGTACCACTCGGCGGTTATCAACGCGCCTTTAGCGGCAATCGCCTCGGATTTAGGATTCGCGGAAAGCGATGGGTTGAAAGGGTTAGTTGTCAGTGTGATGGTGTTAGGAGGCGTCATCGGTGGGTTTTCCATCGCGCCGTTCGCAGACAAGTACGGACGGAAAAATGCGCTGGCGTTCGTAACCATTCCTTTAGCTGTCGGCGCGTTGATTTCGAGCATCAGTTGGGACGCGGCCTCGATGACGTTTGGTCGATTAATTACAGGAATAGGTGTTGGCGCGAGTTCACAAATCGTGCCATTGTATTTAGCGGAGATTTCGCCGCCAACTTTTCGAGGAACGTCGAACGGATTGAGGAGAATGGCGTACGTGTTCGGGTGTTTAGCGGCGTTTCAGTTGGCGGTGCCGTTAGAAGAAGCCGCCGACGGAGGTCAAGACTGGTGGCGACCGTTGTTTTCAGATTCCGTGATACCGGCGATGATGTTGGCGGTAACCGCATTAGTCGTGGCGGTGGAATCGCCGGTGTGGTTGTTAGCTACGAGCGGGCAAATAGAGTGCGAAGAAGAGAAGAAAGAGAGTGAGAGAGAATGGAGGAGATCGTTGGAGGCGTTGATGAACATTCGAGGGAAAGCGGCCAAGTTGTGGCAAGAGAACATTCAGAAAAAGGAAGAGAGAATTGGTAGTGATGGCGGTAGTAACGAAGGCGAAGTGTCGACGGAGCACGCCGTTGAGTACGACCAAAAAGTGTTGACCACGAGTTCTAGCGGTAGCAAAGAAGTGAGCAATAGTAGTAGTAGCACAAGTGGTAGCGGTAGCGATAGCAGCAAAAAGTTGGAAACGTGGTCGGAGATTTTCGAAGACAAGACAAACGTCCCGTCTTTAGTCACTGGCGTTGGCTTGTGTGCGTTGGCGGCATTTTCTGGATCGAACACGGTCATATTCTACGCGAAATCGGTGTTTAGTTCCGTCGGGTTGAATTCTCCCGAGCTGTTAACGTGGGCCGTCGGCATCCCGAACATCGTGGGCGGCATTTTAGCGTTGGTTCTGACGGACAAGCTCGGTCGCCGACCTTTACTTTTATGGTCGTTTGGCGGCATGTCCGCGTGCTTAGTCGCGCTCTCCACCGTGGACATTTACACGCACGGGTTACCTTTCCTCGGAGGAGGCGCGTCGATGACCACGTCCAGTAAATTCTTCAAGGCGAGCTTTTGCAACACGCTCGACCCATCCGCGGTGGACGTGTTGAGCCCAGAGCAAAAAGCGAAACAAAGAGGCAGTTTGAGTATCAACGAGGGTTACTTTTCGGACATATTCGACGTCCAACAGTCCTCGTATTCCTCGTTTACGACGAAGTCAATCATATGCAAGGACTTACCGGACCGCGAAATCGGTGGGTTAATTGAAGACTTCACCATCAAAGGCGGTGATACCACGAGCGGCGAACGACAAGAACCGGAAGCAACGGTTGCGCTCGTCTCCCTCCCGCTCTATGTCCTCTTCTTCTCCGCCGGCGCTGGCCCAGTCCCTTGGCTCCTCTACAACGAAGTCTTTCCCACGCGAATCCGCGCCAAAGCGGTATCTTTGTGCACCGCGACCAACTACTTCTCCAACGCCATCGTCGGTGCCGCGTTCTTACCAGGCGTCACTTCTCTTGGTCTAGGCGTCACGTATGCCGGGTACGCGCTGTTAAATCTTCTTGGATATGTCTTTGTCAAAGAGCTCGTATTTGAAACCAAAGGGATGAAGTTAGAGGACATCGAAGAGACGATGTTAGAGAAGTGGAGCGATACTCATAAAAAGGCGGGCAAATAGATGGATAAAAAACGGGGGCGAGTCGTTCATGTCAAATGTGTAATATCTATTGGTAGTATTAGTATAAGTAGTAGTATTAGTCGTAATATTACAATGCGTGCGTTTTTGAAAGCGTGCGTCTCGCCTTTGATACCACAAAGGCACTTTTGGCTTTGAGACGCACGAGAGAGAGAGAGCGTTCCGATTTATCAGTCCCGCGTGAGGCGCACGTACCCGTACGAGACGTGCTTTTTACCCACGCAGACGTCACGAGACATCGGACTCTTTTTCTCTCTCGCACTTTCCTTCTCATAAAAGAGTGAGTAGGAGAGAGCGCACAAAAGACACACGCACTCCTTGAGCTAAAGCGTTTCAAAAGAGAAGTCACGCGTCGCGTCGAGAGAATTCTTCATCTCGCATCGCGACGCTTACCGTCCTCACGCGCTCGGCGGCGTCGCGTTGTGATCGATGCCGTGAATGTTGCTCCCTCCGTATCTCCTCGTGCCGTTATTCCCTCCTCCTCTTCTTCCTCCTCCTCCTCCTCCTCTGGGGGCGTTGACGTCTCCAGCTTTCGTGCCGTACTTTTGCGCGTGATCTAGACTGAGCAACGTGCGAAAAAACGCGACCAAAACGTCGAGGAGCGTCCAGAAGACGTCCGCGATCGCGGTGGGACGAAACAGAGGTTTGCGCGACCGCGTCGTCCCGGACGAGGAGACGTAGTGTTTTGCCGTCGATGGTTTCCTCGTCGTCGTCATCTTCGTCTTCTTTTGGTGATGAGCGACAAAAAAGAAAGCGCGCTTTGACAAATCTCTTCTTCTCAATGCGAGACACTTCTTATAATAATAATAATGAATGGGACTGTCGTTCAAAGACGAAGAAGAAATTTTTGGCGTTACGCGCGACAAATCTCTTCTTCTCAAATCAAAGCGAGACACTTCTTATAATAATAATGAATGGGACTGTTTAAGTTCAAAGACGAAGAGAAGAAATTTTTGGCGACACCCAGAGTTTAGGGTTTATATAAAAACCCTAAACTCACACACAAAGAAAAAATTGACTTTTTGTGGCCCACCCCTTCCGCCGTCAAAAAAGAAAAAACGTTTGGACTCCGATGATGATGAAGCGGAAACGGCGAGACGACGACGACGACGACGACGACGACGAGGGCGGGAAGACGAGAAGAAGAAGAAGAAGAAGGGAGGAGAAAGAGTGCAACAAAAACACCACCGGGTGCGTGACCTCCGTGGTTCGGGTGTCCGTGCCGGTGCACCCGTCGAAATTGGCCAACAGGAAAAAAGGCGTGCGGGAACAATTGGACGCGAAGACGCTGAGACACCACGACGGATTCGGAGGGGTGCTCGTGAAATACGAGGAGCTGAGCATCGTGAACGAAGATGGGATGAACGGGGGTGAGACTATTTTACCGGCCTCGTCGTACGTGAACGTGAAAGCGATGGTGAAAGCGACCGTGTTTGCGCCGAAAATGCGCTCGTATTTAATCGGGAAAGTGAACAAAATAGGCCAGGACCATATCGGTTTAGTCGTCGGGAATATCTTCAACGCGTCGATTCCAATCGAAAAGTTTAAGGAGAACATGATGTTTGACGAAAGCAAAAACGCGTGGGAAATCATAGAAGATGGGACAGAAAATAACGATGGAGACGAGGAGGAATCGGACGAGTCCTCGTCGATGAGCATGAAGGAGATTAAAGTAGGCTCGAGAGTGAAGTTTCGCGTGGAGAAGGTCAACAGAGAAGACGATCGAGTGGTATTGTTGGTCGGGAGTTTGTTAGGGAAAGGGTGTGGACCAGTAGATAGTAGTAGACAGGGTGATGATGACGAAGAAACCATCAACGGCACCGATGCCGCTGCCGAAGATGACGCCGACGAGGAGGAAGCCAAGCGCGATAAGAAACGAAAGAAGAAAGCAAAGAAAGAAAAGAAAGAAAAGAAAGAAAAGAAAGAGAAGAAAGAAAAGAAAGAGAAGAAAGAAAAGAAGGAGAAGAAAGCAAAGAAAGCAAAGAAAGAGTTTAGTCCGTCCTCCTCTGAATGAGAACAAGTGCAGAATTATTCAGACGCGATGCTAGTATTTTTAGAATTTTATCCCCGCCACCAAAGAAAGGTATACACACCCCGCTAATTTTACTCGTATATACCTACAAAAAGCTACTGGTACTTTTTAACTATACTCTCAATCTAAGCGTGAAGCCTCGCAAACGGGTGTTCGACCGTTCCGTTCATGTAGCAGCACCATTGGTGCGTGGATGTCTTGAGCATATCGTCGAAAGCTAAGTTTTCATCTTCGCTCGCAAATCCAGTAAAATCGCTCGTTCGCGATCCGTGCTCGAGAAATTGGGATGAACTGAAATCACCCAATCCATCCAAAACTAAAACTGGTTCGTCCAGTAAACCGAGCGTTTCAATCTCGGATCGAATTTTTGTGGTGAATTCGAGGCTCGAAAACCCAGTTTTGATGGCAACTTTCGCTCTTCCTTCGTCGATGGGCGTTCGCGTCTGGGTGAAACCGGGCAAATGCGGCAAAGCGCCTCGCATGCCGCCTTTTCGATTTTTACACTCATCTTCGGTTTCCTCCGAGGAACAAACGGCAATCCTAGGTGCCGGAGAAGTGAACGCTTCAAAACCAGCGTTGACTCTGTTTTCGAAATAAGACGCTTCACGAATAGGAATGGGGAACTTACCGAACGTTCTCGGTAACGCCCAGTGGTCGATCGGGCAGACAAACGGAATCGTCATCGCGCCCATGGTGCAATTGACCAAAAGATTGAAGTGTCTGTGACACCCGCATATGAATTGGGGCATAATCAACGCGCGATCCAACATCTTTGCGATAGCTATGGCATCTCGAACGCGCGCGATTTGCCAACGCAAACCGTTCATGTGACCGATTGGAACCTCGCCTTTTGGTGTCGTTATGGATTCGTTGACGGATTTTTCCAACCAATCCGGGATGGACATGCGAACGATGAGCGTCTTCAAATCCTTCTCTTCGCTCAGATCTGTTTCTGCTTCAACTGGAATACCTTTAGCCTCCTCCTCCTTCTGCTTACTAACAAGGTTTTTATTATACATAGATGAGCTTAAAAAGTACGGTTTCTTATCTGCCCACATCCCTGCTTCGCGGAAGCGCCAAATTTTGCCCTGCGCGCCGTCGTACACGTACGTGTTGTGAACCCCGTATGGAACAATCGAACGTTTCGAGTAATCCTTACCCATAAAAAATACCATTCCGTTGGAAAACAAACTCGTTGGTAACTTTGCCACACGCAAAGAACCGGACGTGCCTGCGTATGAATACAGCGGACGCAAACCTCTCTCGTAATCCTTTTCGAACGCGACGAAATCGGGAGGATACTTTTCGCAAAAGAAACCATCGGTCGCGTTTCTCTTCACGATTTCCATAGCGGTTACCGTCAATGGTTCGCACAAACCTTCTTTATCTCTCGGCACGAAGCCTGGGTCCATGACAGTCATCTCTGGTTTCGACGGATCGTACGTTTTATCCGGCCTTCTGAAATAATTGTCCGGGTGTCGATTGTCCGCGTTTGGTTTAGTGAACGCGCGACACATGGAGCTCTTCTCGCCAACATCGGTCAATTTCTTACAATACGCGGGAAGCGAATTCCGTTGTAACGATCTTGACCGCGTAATCGCGTTGAAATGGTGCTGATCGTTCGCAAACGACAACATTTTTCCTGCTTCCATCCCGTGCTTCCAATCTTTCACGAATCGTAGGGATTCCAATGTTGCTCTCAACAACAACATGCCCGTGTTATACTCGGCATTATACGGCCAGGGGAGTTGCGTGAATGGGTCTCTAAATAGTTCCCACTTTCTAAACACCGTCGACGTCAACTGCGGCAAATTTAACTTTCTGTGCAAATCGATTTCACTTTTGTCTATTAAATCGCCTCGAAAATGAAAGACGCAATCGGCGGACACCGCGATGTCGACTTTACCTAAATTCCCCGTGTTAAAATACGGCATCGGATCGCGGACCCACGTGACGTCAGCATCGGAAATTAATAAATCGTATGCGTTCAAGAGGAAAGTTTCTATGATTTGTATCTTCACGTTCATCAGCGCGTAAAAGGATTCCTTCACCTCTCGAAAGCCACCCGATAGGGAATGCCCTAATTTACTCTTGTCTAACAAGTGACTGCCAGACACGCACGCGAATTCGTCGTCGTCATCTTCGCGTCGATGCCTTTTTCTTCCCTCCAACTCTTTTTCGCACCAACTGTGCAACGCCTCGTCTAAACTCACCACAACGATCTTCTTGATATTCGCTCGTAGGCTATACGTCAACCAATTCTCCACCAACGTTACCAACTCTACGGTTGCAAACGTCACGTGTAACGGCATCTCTGTCCCTAACTCTACTTGTTCCATCGTATACGGGGGAAACTTCTTCCTCAACTCTTTTAAATCTAAAATTTTATCTAAACTTGCGTATCGTTTCGTTTGTTCTGAATGCGTGGTGTCTTCGTCGTCTTCATCCACGTATGGGTGCGGCAAGGAACCGTCGAACAACTCTCGTCTGCGTTTGGCCCACAAATCACTCGCATCGTTCTCGTTCGATTTATACGATCGATGGTCTTTTATACTTGGTTCGTCTAACGTGCCAGAGAAGAAGGCTAAGTTTCGATTGATTGTCGCGTCCGTCGACGCAGTCTTCGACGTCGTCGTCGCCGCGTCCACCCTTTCTCTTCTCATCGCATCATCTGGTGGTGGCATGCTCGGTGCCACCGGCGGCGGCGGCGGCGCGCTCGGGTCCATTGGCGGCATCGGCGAACTCGGTCGTTCGTACGTTTCCGGTTCTTCTTCTTCTTCTTCTTCTTCGTTGTTGTTGGCATTCTTCGCCGAACCATCGACAAAAACGACGTCTTCGTCCAAATCTTTCGCCAAATGCATCAGCGATTCCGCCGCGAAGTGTCTCGCTCGTCGGAAAAGAAACGAGGGGAGGAGGAAACCGCACGCGCAAAAAAGAGAGAGGCACAGCAAAAGCCACCACCGGAAGAGTTTTTTGCGACCTTTACGACGCGTCGTCGCGGTCGCAGTCGTCGTCATCATCATCATCGGATTACATATACATATGTATATATAAATAAATGTCAAGCCCAAGCACAAAAGCAACTCCTGATGATTCTTTTTGTTTCTCGAGAGCGAGAAGACGACGACGTAAAAAAATGCTCTCGAACATTATTATTTGACACAAAGGAGGAGGAGGCAAAACACTCTCAAATTTTCTCTAATAAACCCTACATTTAATTTAGGGTATCACATTGGAAAAAAAAATTCAAAAAAGAAAAGAAAAGGAGGAGTCCGGTGTGTTGTTTCTTTTCGTCTCTTTTCTCCATTATTACACATCTTCTCTTCTTCGCGCTTTGTTTCAGAGAGAGGAACAAGCGCACAGAGACGCATCGGAAGACGACGACGAGAAGAAGGAGAGCGAAAACGCTTCGAGAAGAAGACCAACAAGAAGAAGAAATATAAAAAATGGCGAAAAATAATACCAACAAACGCCGCCCGTCCGCGTACATATCTTTTTCGGTGCAAAATCGCGAGTCGGTGAAGACAGAGTTGGCGGAGAAAGGGAACGCGAAACCGGGGATGGGGGACATCGCGCGATTGATTTCCCAGCGGTGGAACGCGCTCGGCGAAGAAGAGAAACGGGCGTTCAAAGAGAAGTGCGAGAAAGAATTCGAGGAGAAGGAAGCGGCGGAGGAAGAAGAAGAAAGGGACGATGATGATGATGATGATGATGACGACGAGAAAGCACCGGACAAGGATGGGAAAGTCTTGACGGAAGCGGAGCGGTTGGTCCGACAGACGACACAAAACGACGCGCACGGGGAGAATCGAGACAAGGATGGAAATTCTTTGAGTTTACCGCTCTCGCGAGTGAAACGGATCATGAAACTGGACAAGAGCGTGAAAGTAGCCTCGGGTGACGCGACCAAACTCATCACCAAAGCCACCGAACTGTTTTGCGAAGTGCTCACGCAAAGCGCCTTGGGAAGCATGAAACTCGGGAAGAGGAAAACGATAAAATATCTAGACGTGGAACGCGCGGTGTTGAAGAAACAAAAGTTTGACTTCTTACACGACCACGTGAGCGCGATGAAACCGAAAGAAGGAGAGCCGAAGAAGATGACGGAGAAAGACGCGGCGGAGGCGAAGGAAAAGGAAGAAGACGACGGGGAAAATACGCGCGGGAGTAAGAAGATTTCAGACTTTTTCGCCAAGACCGCGGAGGCGCCGGCGAAGGAGAAGGAAAACGAAGAAGTCGCCGCGGCGTAGAACTGTATTGAAACTATATGTACACACATACGACACGCGGCGATATCCTTTTTGCTCTCATGTTGTTCGTGTTATTATTAAAAATTATTCTCTTTTTTCTTTCTTCGTCGCGCGACTTCAAACTATATAGCCGCCAACTCGCTTTGTCATCGCGCTCTCCCTCTACTAAAAACATACTTTATATATATATATATATATATGTAACAAGCTACGTATCTAAACTGATGATTCGTAAGACAGATTTCAAGGCAACTCGTCGTATACGCCTTCTATTCTTCTCGCGCCAGCGTTTCGCGCCACGTGCGCCCAATATCTCGCCTCCTTCGGGTCCGCGTTACACCCGTATCCTTCCAACATCATCTGCGACACCAACGCCGCTTGATTCGGATCGCCTCTCTTCGCTTGCTTCAACGCATCCATAAACCAGCGACAACACGCGTCTTCCGCCACCGCCGACAACTTCCCCGAGTGCAACGGTTCCATCGTTTCGGTCACCGCGTACGCTCGCATCGAGTGCGAGTCCCTGTGCACGTCATTCTCTTCGTCCTCCTCGTCTTCCGAGTCCGTGTCCTCTTCCGAGTCGCTCGTCAGCATCGCTTTTTCGCCGTCTCTCTCTTTCATCTTCTTATTCGTCGTTTTTTTCAGCAGTCGTTCTTTTTGCGTTTGGTGGCAGTTGTCGCACACGTCGTAATCTTCGCACACGTCGCAGCACCATCTCTTGCGCAAGATTGGAATTTCTCCGCACACGTCGCACGAGTATTGGAGCGATTTCCGCCGAATCGACGGTTCATACATCTCTTCTCTTCTTTCCTTCTTTTCCTTCTTCTTTCTTTCCCTCGAAACACGCGAAGGTGTACTCACGAAGGCGACAAACGCTCGGACGTCAAAGTCGTTTCACACGAGCGCGTTCTTTTTCTCCCTCTCGAGATTAGCGTTTTCTCTCTCTCTCTCTCTTTCGAGAAAAAAAGGGAGCGAGACACAAAAAAGAGACCCCTTCGCGCGAGACGTCGTCTTCCTCGTCTTCCTCGTCCTCCTCCTCCCGAACGACTTTGGCGGGCTTTTTTTGGTACAGTCCGTTGCAAAGGACGACGACGATGACGGTCCTTTTTTCTACCGAACTTTTTTTCCTTTTTTTTCCAAAAGTCCTGTCCAAAAAGCACATTCACATTTAGGGTTTTTTAATTTAGGGTTTCCATAACGCTTTTTTTTTTCTTGACGACATCTCTCTCTCTCGTGTTGACCTTTCTTTTGCAGCACAATACTACTACGTGGTGCTTCTCTCTCTCTCTTTCTCTCTTTCTCTTTCTTTCTTTTGCACTTTGAGTAGAGAGAAAGGAGGAAGAAGAAAGGGATGATGATGACGACGACGACGATGATGTGCGACACCAGGGACGCGCTCGTCGCGCTCGCGCGGTCGGTGGAGAAAACGGTGCGCGTGGTGCGAGAGATTTGGAAACACGGGTACGTTCACTTTTCGTTCTGATCCCATTTTTGGAAAGAAGAAAGACGACTGATGATGATGATGATGATGATGATGATAATGGTTCCTCGCTGGAGAGGGAACGAGACGGTCGCGAGGATGGCGATGCGCGTCGCGGCGCTACTCTTCTTCTGCTGGAAGAAACGAGGCGTCGAGGCGAACGACGGATCTTCTTTCGTCGTGTGCGAGTACGGGTTTTCGAGAGACGAGTGCGAACGAAACGCTTTTGCGAACGACGCAGCGGGCGTCGAGACTCGAACGCCGGCGTCGTTGTCGTCGTTTGGAACGCTCGGTCGGGTTTGGCCTGAACTCAACAACGAGAATAAAAGTTCGACGTATCACGAACGGTGGTGCTCGAAAGGCACGTCGGGTGTGACATTCTCATCGAAAACGAAAGATTACGTTACGTCGATACCATCGAACGTTACGACGGCGGATGTAGCGTTCGACGCGCAATCGCGCGCGAGCGAGGCAAAAGCGTTTAGCGTCGAGTTTTGGATCACCCCTCGCTTATCAAAACGAGACGGGTTTACTGGTCGACACTTTACTCCGTTCTTTTCACTCGAAACCGCGAAAAGAAACGAGACGTTTAGCGCGTATACTCGGACGAGCATATTCGATTGCGCGGACGAGTTTGATTTTGCGCTGTATATATGGACCGATTTTAGCGTCGGGTTTCGATCGCGCGAACCAATTGCAATGCATCCAACGTTGATGGCGGAGACATGCGCTTCAATGGTGACAGAATCAAACGCGCTCATAGACGACTCTTTAAATCACTTTGTTTTGATGGCATCGTTTTCAGACGAGGCAAACGTGCTCGGCGAGAATCGAATCTCTTGTTACGTGAACGGGACGAAAATCGTAGACGATGTTATCGGAGACGTGCTAGTTAACGATACCGGTAAGAGAAAGTTGCCATTCGCAAATGCGTGGCGAGATACATCCGCGCCGTATTTCGGAAGTACGAGCGCGAATAACAAGTACGACGCGAGTGATGATGCGTGGGAATGGACGAACACCGTACACGCGTTTGCCATGTACGACAAAAAATTGAGCGACGAAGAGATTTTACTCAATTTTCGCGCTGGACTACCGAACGCCGCACCACTGGTAGTGGATATAAACGTGACGATAGATGAAGACGTGAAAGAGACGAAAATTTTGCTTCAATATACGGACAATGATTATTACAATGCAACATCGACGAGTAACGCGTTGAATACTACTACAATCTCGACGATAAAGTATTCCTTTTCGATACTCTCTTTACCCGAGAAGGGCGTTCTGAAAGCCGTGCCGATTGAAGATAAAACTATTTCGAACGAAAGCGGCGATGGTGATAATGTCATGCAAACCGAGACGGCAGCGATAATTGTCACACACGTCCCATTCCAATGTTTCGGCAACGCCGTATTTTACACTCCAGAACCGAACGACCATTCGACCATAAACAACAACAACAACAACAACAACAATAATAATAACGGTGATAATAATGATAACACGCTAGAAGTGTACGCGAACTTTACGTTCAAAGCGACAGAAACATCCTTAACGAATGCCTTCGAGACCATCGACTCTTTAAACCAAGGGTTGGTTTCGATTTTCGTTTCGCCGGTGAATGACGCGCCGTTGGGCACATCTCAAGTCGTCGAGTATTTCGGACGCGAAGAAGATAAAACGTTTCAAATCGAGTTTCGTGACGATGTCGACGAAGCAGAGTACGTCTCAAAAATCGAGGTGTCAAAACTTCCAACGATTGGAAAGGTTAGCTTGTCGAGCGTCTCTTCGGAGAGTAGTAAAGCGTTAAATGTTGGAGATGTCATCAATGTTGCATCAGAAGTCGAAACGTTCACCTATCGATTACATGACGATGGCGACGGCTTCGGTGAAAAAGCAAACTTCGATCCCGCGGTCGTTGGAAGCAAAGGATACTTGACCGATTTTTTCTATTATTACGCGTACGACAAATACGACGAAAAATCTGTAAATGAAACCAAAGTGGAGTTTCGCATACAGTCGCCCGTTCGATTGGTGCCTCCTTCTTACTACTCTTCGGTAAAGGAAACGAGAGAAAATATGCCACTTGAATTTACCATCGACGTTTTACGATTGGACTGTCGAGAAAATACAACAGAGGCTATTGTTGAGCGTTTACCTGCACACGGGACGGTGTATTTGACACAATCACTCTCAGTCTCGACTTCATCATCGTCTTCCGTCGTTGCGGAGGAAGATCGAAAAACGCATCTGAAAGAAAACGACGTCGTTCGTCTCGAACACATGCGAAGAGCTACGATAACAGAAGAAGAGTGGCAAGAAGGCGTAGAACGATGCATTGCGTTTGCAAAGGTAATGTTCATTCCGGACGACTACTATTTTAACGCGCCAAATGTTGATATTTTCGGCGACGCGGCAACTTTGAGCACGACAAAATACGTAGCTTCGCCTCGTTCTCCGCTACTCTCGTTGATTGCGAGAGATATTTTGGACGGATGGATGGTTTCATCGCTGTCATCGCCGTCTTCTTTATCATCGTTGTTATTGAACGTTTCGTTCACAGTCACAGCTGACATCCCGCACGCACCTGCAAAATTTGGGAACGTTTCTGTCGATGCGAGAGCGCCTCCTCCTTCGTACTTACTACGCGTTGATTCGAACGAAACAAATGTCAATGATTCGTCGTCAACGTTTCTTTTGCCCAATGGAGGGTACTTGAAATTTTACGAAGCGTTAGAATACGACGCACGTCCAGATTACGACACCACTTTTGGTGTTGCCGTGACGATAAAGTCAATAAATCCCAGCGGTGCTGCCTTTTTTGCCAACGTTAGCATAGCGTTACCGAGCGAAAAAGAAGTCGTGCCATATAACACCTCTTCGATTGTTGTCACGAAATGGTTTCGAAATCAGGTCAAAATTGCCGGCCCACCAAGCATAGTCCGCGAAGTTCTCTTCCATTATGTCATGTACGACGCGAAAACGATAAAAAACACACCCAGAATCGTGAACGACACACTCGAACTCACTCTCGAGTACGGTTTCATCAAACTTTACAACGCGAAGAAAGTGAACGAAACGATGAATGCAAAGTACGATTGGAAACACGATTCATGCAGAAACCAACGAACTGCTTCTGGCGATACCAAATCGTGCACGCGTATCGCGCACGTGGACATTGAAGCTATCGCGTACCCGTCCACAATTGAGTATCTTACAAAAGACAAAACCACCGACGCTTCAAACGTCGTCTCGCAAAAATCCTGGTTCATCTCTGGCCTCTTCCAAGGCGCACTCGCCGGCGCCATTTTAATCGGCCTCTGGAAATGCGTTTTCAAAAAGCTTTTTGTTGCGCTCAATCGTTTGTTTTGTTGTTTGTTTTGTTGTCGTTTACGCGCACCACCATCTGCTTTCGAACGACGACGACGCCGCGCGCGAAAACAAGAAGATGAAGACGAAGATGATGAAGATGAAGAAGAAGACTACGACGAAGAGAGTCCCCAAAACTGAGCACCAATCTTTGCAACTGGCGGGCGAGACGACGGGATTTCGTTTTTACCGTCGGATGAGAAGAAGGAAGAAGAAGATTGAAATGATAGTATTTATTTACACATGCGTTCGTACATATGTAGAGTACTACATGTTCGTTCTTATCGTCACTCTTTTTGTGGTCGCATATTTTTTTTTGCGAAAGAGACGGAAAAAAATCTAAAAATTTATCCACCTCCAAAAGGGAAGAGACAAAAATCATCTCCATCGAAAAAGGACAACAAATCTCTCCAGTTCGAAGAAGGCGCGCACACGAGCACGCGCGTTCAGTAATTCAAACGGAATCAAAAAAAGTCTTCCACCATGGTTAAGGTAGGATTCGATTCGAGCTCGCGGGGACGCTCGGGACGTTCGCATCTGGGAGCGTCGACGTGTTGTTCGTGTACATTTTTTTTTTCTCCCCCGCGATGACGCACAAATTGGGATTCCCCGAAAAAATGTATGCGAGGCGTCGAAATCCACGCCGAAACTGACCAACGCGACCTCTCCGTCTCAACAGTTTACCATCGACGACATGCGTCGTCAAATGGACAAAGTCAAAAACATTCGTAACATGTCTGTTATTGCCCACGTCGATCACGTAAGTCGATAGAATTTTGCGATGTCTTTTTTTTTTCTTCGTTTACCCAATCGCCGCCGCACCCTTTTTCTCCTCCATTAGGGAGAGAAATGGTTCTCGCGTTTTTTCTTTCTCTTTCTCTCTCTCTCTCTTAGAAGCTCACGGTCTGTGTCTCTGTCCCGTAATGCGAACACCAACAGGGCAAATCCACTCTCACGGATTCGTTGGTCGCGGCTGCGGGTATCATCGCGCAAGAAAACGCCGGTGATGCGCGTCTGACGGATACTCGTCAAGACGAGCAAGATCGGTGCATCACGATCAAATCTACGGGCATCTCCTTGTTTTATAAAGTTTCCGACGAAGATTTGGCGCGCATCCCGAAGGATGTCCCGAGAGATGGCAACGACTACTTGATCAACTTGATTGATTCCCCGGGCCACGTTGATTTTTCTTCCGAAGTTACCGCCGCTTTGCGTATTACCGATGGCGCCTTGGTCGTCGTCGATTGCGTCGAAGGCGTTTGCGTGCAAACGGAAACCGTGTTGAGACAAGCGTTGGGTGAGCGTATCAAACCGGTAATGACGGTGAATAAGCTCGACAGGTGCTTTTTGGAACTCATGTTGGATGGCGAAGAAGCGTACCAAAACTATTGCAGAGTTATCGAAAACGCGAACATCGTCATGGCGACGTACACCGACGAAGCCTTGGGTGATGTCACCGTCTCCCCGGAGAAGGGTACCGTTTGCTTTTCCGCTGGCTTGCACAACTGGGCGTTTACGTTGACCGTCTTCGCCAAGATGTACGCCGCGAAGTTTGGCATCGAGCAAGATCGCATGATGGGTAAGCTTTGGGGCGACAACTTCTTTGACCCGAAGGAAAAGAAGTGGACGAACAAGCACACGGGTGCTAAGACTTGCATGAGAGCCTTCGTTCAGTTTTGCTACGAGCCGATTAGACGTGTCATTGATGCAGCCATGAACGACAACAAGGACGTGTTGTTCCCGATGCTTGAAAAGTTGCAAGTCAAGGACAAGTTGAAGCCGGCAGATTTGGAATTGATGGGCAAACCTCTCATGAAGAGAGTCATGCAAACGTGGTTGCCGGCCGACGTTGCGTTGCTTGAGATGATTATCTACTACTTGCCGTCGCCGCAAACCGCGCAAAAGTACCGTGCGGACACTTTGTACGAAGGTCCGCTTGATGACAAGTATTGTGAAGGTATCCGCGCGTGCGACTCCAAGGGTCCGCTCATGTTGTACATCTCCAAGATGATCCCGACCGCAGATAAGGGTCGATTCTTGGCGTTTGGTCGTGTCTTCTCCGGTACCGTCAGAACTGGTCAAAAGGTCCGAATCTTGGGCCCGAACTACGTTCCGGGTGAAAAGAAAGATTTGTACATCAAGTCTATCCAAAGAACCGTTTTGTGCATGGGCCGTCGCCAAGATTCTATTGATGATGTTCCGGCTGGTAACACCGTCGCGTGCGTCGGTTTGGATCAATTCATCCAAAAGAACGCCACGATTACGGATGAATCCGATGTGGATGCGCACACCATCAAGGCTATGAAGTTCTCCGTCTCGCCGGTTGTCCGCGTTGCGGTCGAGTGCAAGAACTCTCAAGATTTACCAAAGTTGGTTGAAGGCTTGAAGAGATTGTCCAAGTCTGATCCGATGGTTCAGTGCTCGATCGAAGAGTCGGGCGAACACATTGTTGCTGGGGCCGGTGAATTGCACTTGGAAATTTGCTTGAAGGATTTGCAAGAAGATTTTATGGGCGGCGCGGAGATTCGCATCTCCGATCCAGTTGTTTCCTTCAGAGAAACTGTTTTGGGCACCTCCGACCACATGGTCATGTCCAAGTCCCCGAACAAGCACAACCGCTTGTACTTCCAAGCCACGCCTTTGGAAGACGGCTTATCCGAGGCTATTGACAACGGCGACGTGACGCCGAGAGATGAAGTCAAGGCGAGAGGTCGCCTCTTAGCAGAGAAGTGGAACTGGGATAAAGATTTATCCAAGAAGATCTGGTGCTTTGGTCCGGACACCACTGGTCCGAACTTGATCGTCGATATGTGTAAAGGGGTTCAATACGTCAACGAAATCAAGGATTCGTGCGTCGCCGCCTTCCAATGGGCGACGAAAGAAGGTGTCATGGCTGAAGAAAACATGCGCGGTATCAAGTTTGAAATTCACGACGTTGTCTTGCACGCGGATGCCATCCACAGAGGTGGTGGCCAAATCATCCCGACTTGCCGTAGAGTCTTATACGCCGCGTGCCTTACCGCGCAACCGCGCTTGTACGAGCCGGTCTATTTGGTTGAAATCCAAGCACCAGAACAAGCGTTGGGTGGCATTTACTCCACCGTTACGCAAAAGAGAGGTATGGTTGTTGAAGAAACGCAGCGCCCGGGTACGCCGATTTACAACATCAAGGCGTACTTGCCAGTCATGGAATCCTTCGGTTTCACCGGTACCTTGCGTGCCGCGACTGGTGGCCAAGCCTTCCCGCAGTGCGTGTTTGATCACTGGGACATGTTGGGTTCCGATCCGCTCGACCCGACCACACAAGCTGGTAAGATTATCTGCGACATCCGTAAGAGAAAGGGTCTCAAGGATGCCATCCCACCGTTGGGTGACTACGAAGACAGACTCTAAACGACGACGTCTTCTGGTAAAATAGTATCACAATAGAGAGGAAAAGTATACTAAAACAGAGGGGGGGAGAGAGAGAGAGAGAAAGAAAGAAAGAGAGAGAGAGAGAGAGAGAGAGAGAGAATCCAAACTACTACGAAGATAATTATAATTATAAATAATACACTTTATTCAACGACGACTTCGAGCGACATGAGCGCAGCTTTCCCCGTTAGCTATACAACCGATATTTTTCATCTTTTCTTCGTATAGTTGTCGCCGCACGATGGCTAATTTCACGCTTAACTCCTCCTCATGCCGCTCAATTTCTCGCAAGTGCTTTATGAGCGTGTGTATTTTATCCACTTTGTTATTATCCGTACTCCTCTTTGCTGTTCTTTGTGTGTTTAAAGAAAAGGAAAACAAGACTTTCGCGGCGACGCGGAAGGTTACGCGAACCACGAATATAACCAACGATTCCAGGCGCTCGAAGAAGGTTGTGCTGCTCATACTACCACCACCACCACCACCACTACTACTACTACTACTATTACTACTACTATTCGCGGTACGGATAGTCTCCGCGTATGTTTGGTTATAATTTTACACGCGGTACGCTTTGATAATGTCTATTACATTCAAATAAATACGCATTTCTTAAATCTTTGACCTAGGCTTTCTTATCACAGGTCAAGTTACTCTAGAAACAAAGCTTAGATTCTGAAAGCTGCTAAAATTCTTTGCAGTTTAGTCAGTTTATTTTTAAGTTTCTATTGACAGTTTACGCGTAATCAGCGCGTCGATATTGCTTTATTTATTATTGCTTAGACTGGCTCTAGCTATTTTATTTATTTTTAGTCTTTTTCTGAGTTTTGGAACTTTGACCAGTTTGACCTGGAAACTAGTAGAAGTCGCAAATCGCATTTTTGGCTTCTAAAACAACAGTTATAACTGTTGTTTTAGAAGGACTTTGACTTCACTGCAAATATTTCTGCAAACTCGCAAACAAGTTAAACTTTTGAAAACCGAAATAGCCTCCGAAAACCAAAGCGTCGCGCATTAACACTTCGTCCGCTTCGCACGCGTGATGATCTCTCCAAAGCTCTAAAACTAAGCACGCTTCGTAGTGCACTAAAGCGCCAGCGATGACCATGATGTGAAAAATATTATGGCCGCACCCGAACACATCGAATAACCCAGGCCAATATTTCTCCGGAATTTTCATCGCGTAACAGTACGCTCCAGAGACGTAACAGAATCCCATGAGTAACTCTAACAAAAACCCGTGCCAAATTGGCGTTGGTACGACTTTCCAAACGAAGAAAACGTTGTGTATCCAAGGAAAGAAACCAAACGACGCCAACGCAGTGAACAACGCCGCTCGAATCGGTGTCCACGAAGGCTTTTGAAATCTCGGCGTAACCGTCGGTATTAAAGCCGCGACGCCTAAACACGTCACGCACAATAAATAAAAGTCTCTCAACCCCGGTAAGCAATAGAAAGAATAATAAACGACCGGGTAAAACGAAGCAACAATTAAAGACGCGATACCTAAATAATCCACTTTCCACATAGTTCGAGACGCTTCTTGCGAAATGTTGCAACACGTGTGACAACACGTGGAACATCCCAAGCATAATATAGCGCCCAATAAATAGATGCGCATGGGCCAGCGAGGGACTCTATTCAACCTCTCGACGTCTTTTGGGATTTCATCCAGAACGTTTTGTACCTCTCTTAAAGCTTCCGTGACTTTTTCGAATGCCGGATCGTCGTCTTTTTCGCCGTTTTCCTCTTGTTGTTCGGTGGCGGCTTGATTTTGCTTCTTCATCATCTTTTTCTTTTGGTTGCTATACGATTTGTGTTTGTGCAACGACCTCTTTGCTTCTTGTATAAACATCGCCGTTTCTGTCTTTAATTCTTTAAACGGTCTATCTTCTTCGTGTCGCAAATGAACGCGTAAATTTTTCGACGCGCGTAATATCGAGTCAATCGAGCGTTCCATCTCTTTCGTTTCGATATCGTCCTTTGGTAACTGCGCGCTCATTTTCTCTCTCACGAAACTCTTCCTCGCCTCTAACAACCCTTCGTCTACCATTTTGACTTTCTCTCGCCATCTTTGCGTCATTTGCAGACCCAGCACTCTTTCCGCGCTCCCTCCTGTCACCCACGTCTCCGGTATCGTTTGCACTTTCTCCGGTTCTTTCACGTTGACTAAAAACGCAAAGAAAAAAATCATCCCGATTAAGTGCGTCCAAATGTTTGTCGTTTCGTTGTGTTTCTTGAACACCGATCGAATCGCGTCTCCAAACGTGTTCTTCGTTCGATACCCGCTCAGAATGTACTTGTTGTGCACGGCATACAGCGGTGCCTCCGTCTTTTTGCACGTCGGGCAGTCCACGCACAGCCATTTTTTATACCGGTCGTCCGGGCACGGCACGCAATAGGGACCTAAAAACGGGTCGTACTCTTCGGGAAACCGTTCGTCGTGGTCGCGTTGCAACGACTCTCGCCTTTGGAGGCGTTGTTGGTCGCTCATGTTTTTTCTTCTTCTTCTTCCTTTGTCGTCGTCGTTTTCTTCTTCTTCTTCTTCTTCTTCTTCCGAGTCGTCGCTCGTCGTCGTCGTCGTCGTCTTCCGACGTCGACGAGGGTGTCGTCGCGTCAAGAGAGAAGACGTCGTTGGACGAAGACCATTCAACGC
>JACLAA010004901.1_pt1 | contig 21978 bp, 14 predicted proteins | sample 8027891 | NCBI WGS metagenome assembly JACLAA01 (sample SAMN15724900, study PRJNA655200) | protist metagenome | isolation source: fluorescence activated cell sorting (FACS) single amplified genomes of... | place: Spain: Blaines Bay Microbial Observatory, Mediterranean Sea | collected 2016-01-19 | reverse complement strand
TTCGAAAGTAGACTACTTTGTAGTTTCGAAGGTAGTCTCATGGTACTACTTTCGAAGGTAACTTCGAAGTTACGTGTACGCAGTCTATTTATGTTAGTACGGAAGGTAGTCAATTACGAATCATATGAAAGTATTACCTTCGGAAAAAAATGATAGTCTATGATGTCGTATATCCTATCTAGCTAGTCTAGTCTACCTTCGAAGGTACTTTCGAAAGTAGACTACGAAAGTAGTCTATTACTTTCGAAAGTATATTTAGCCGTAATACGCGTGATAAAAATGAAGCTTGACTGACTGCGTCAGTCGTTGATAGTCTTAGCTAGGTAAAACCAAATCGGCAATTACGGCTAAATAAGGGCAGTCGGTTATTTGATGCGTTTCAATGATAAAAAAAGACGTCTTCAATACGCATCGGCTTCCACGATGATGCGGGACACGTGCTCCCCATCTTGCTCGCCCCCGCTGCTGAGGCAGCAGAGCGTGAAGCTGAGTGCGCTCAGAACATCAACCAGAGTTGCTCAAGGACTTTCTTTTTTCTCTCCGGTAGTTTACTGCGATGGAGCATGTGTTTTGTTCGGCGAGGATGGCGCATTCCTACCGAAGCAATATCGAGTTCACGGTATTTCGAAGCACCTTAAAAAATCTGGGAACGTCCCGGGTGACCTTGTGGATAGGCGTGTGCCAAGTATGCATACGAAGATAATTCATCATTTTCTATTATTGCACTCCTCGTACCCACCTTGGCATGCCACTGTTGCACGCAATCGCGACGCACAAGTGTATCCGATCAGCTCAAGCCCTTCACGTCGTTCGTCTAAATCGCAGCAAGGCTCAGGCCATGCGTACGTTGAAGCCTTGCGGTTCGTAGTGTTCTCCTGTCGAAGCGCTTCCTGCGCTTCAAGCACCGTTCTCTCAAAACCACGATATAGCAGACTAGATGCTCGCTTCACGAGAAATTCTGCATCACTGTCAGATTCAAAACCGTAACGTTCACGAACTGCTGCTATCTTCGCGTCAGATAGCCATTTAATGCACTTCGTGAACTTGTGTGGATATGACGTGCCAATCTTACCATCTGGGGCGTGACAACGATAATCTAACAGCACCTGCGGGTTGACGCTCTTTTGAGGTGGGGAGTTGCCGTGCACGTGCGCGTTACCAAAAAACGCGATAGTGTACTTCTCTGAACCGGGAATTAATACCGAGTCCACTGCACACCTGCGCCATCCCTGCCCGAATGCCTGATCACTGTCGATGAGTGTAATGCCAGCAGTGGTGTCGATGAATATATTTTGACCGTGTCTGTCGCACTGACCCGTCAAGACGTCAAAGAGTGCTGCGCGAACCAGCTTTGCAGAGTCGACTGCGTTGAGGACATCGTGAGTTAACTTACGCCATATCAGCGGTGGACTTCGCGGTATTCCGCTTTTGTGTACCACCTCCGGCACCTGGCTGGTCAGCTTTTCAACGGACACGCCGGCAGCAGTGTCCATGAAGAGAACATCGCTGTCAATTTTGTCTCCATTTTCCGGGTTTGAAGATCGAATATGCTCTCTCCAGTGTCGCACAGAAACATCCTCAATACCACACTCTTCAGCGAGTGTCTGCGTAGCTACCATTCGTGAAATTGCCAACGCATGTTTCCGCTTCGTCAAGGGGCTCTTGTCACAGTTTGGAGCATCGTACAACGAACCATCTTTGTGTCTCTTGATGAAGCAAAAAGTTTTCGCAATTCCCTGACCATCAACCGCCTTTGCAGACGTCGCATGAAACACAGATGCAGAGGATGCGCCTGCCTCATTCGTATATCGAAACGGGCCAAACTTGACATAAAGATTCTGCCGCTCCAATACTGCGGAGCATCCTGTGCAAATCTTGCACCGGGGTTTGAAATCGTCTGAATGGAAATCTGGAGATCCCTCATCAAGACTCACTGTCATCAGTAAACTACGTCCACGTCTAATCCCACCTTTGGTTACACCCTCATATTTAGAAGTTTCCTCGTCAGAAGCTGCCATGCGCAGCAACCGCCGCGACGCTTTTCGATGTTTTCCCCGATCTGTATAGTTCGTGGCAACCTCCCCTTTCGCAGTCATTCTCTTTCTGATCGTGATCGGTGCCAAACTCGTCGCATTCCACGATATGTTCGCACTGTCCACGACACAGGAATTGCACCAACCGCACTCGCTCCAATCGCGAGACTCACTATCTGTTGGCTCAGGCATCGAAGGGAAGAACGAACCCGACGTCGAAAGCGGATACGCTGCCTCGGCTGCATCTGGACTGTCATCGAACATTTGCTCGATGCTGAAAAATGATTTTTCAAGCGAAGTCTGTAACGCGAGAACTTTGCGCTCCTTAAGTTCTGCGGGCGTTGCCGCTGTCGTGTTGCTCTCCTCCAATGCTTCAGACTTCAAGTCCTCGTGCCGAAGAAAGTCCTTGGCGGCTGTTTCAATTCCAGCGGTCGATTCGCTGTCAAACATGACGGTTGCGGGTTTTACATCGTGTTGTGCTGCAGGTGCAGCAGTGGCTGCAAAACTTGCGGCATCGATGGTACGTACCATCTCGGTGCCCCTGGAAGGGAGGCATCCTTCCTCCATGAGAGCAAGTTCTACACCTTTCCGACCGAACAGCACCTTGCCCTGATAAGCATGTATCCGCAATCGCCACACTTCTCTCTGGCAACGTCCGTTGAGAGCCACGCCAAAGTCGATCATCAAGGGCAGCACAATCGTCAACGTCACGACGAGCGCGGTGACCAGGGCCAAGAAGCGTCCGACACAACCTGGCGGAGTTTGCCGCGTGTTTGCGACGCGCTCCTCAAGAGTCGTCATACTGCTTCAAGCTCAAAAGTGGCACGAGCTTCGGACTCAAGGGGCCGAGAACGACGTGTTCGTCCTGTCGTACCGTTGCACCGCGCATCGAGCGGTCCGCGCAGACCGAATGACGCGCAGGGGTAGCTTCGTACGTCAACTGCGTGGAATACTCGCCCGCCTTCTCATCACCGGGGGGCGGCGCTTTGTAGAAATAGGACACGTTTCGAAGCAGTTCAAAGCAAGGTAGACATTAGACCCCGAAGGTATTACCAAGACAACGCACGATTATTTCACCGCCACTACTACACTCCCGTTAATTAGTACTTTCTAAACTAAATCATCTCTGGGTAATCTGGTGCACTTTAAAACTTGTACGAAAGTAATCTCGATCTCAGGAATTCTCGAAAAAATACCTTCGGAAAAAGACCTTCATAGTAACCTTCGAAGGGAACATTTTTTCGCCCCCGCCCGCGCTCGCGCACGCGCGCTTCCATCAGTCTCGTAAATTTCTCTCGTCGCTAAACTGTTTCCGCGCACAGATATGGCTGAGGATCATTTTCTTGTCTTGGCCCCAAAGCCGTTAGTCGCTCTTCTTTGCAACGTTGGTCACTCGGAAGGTCACGTTGGATCTCTCAACAACGACGTTTCTTTCGATGTAGACGAAGGTTCGCACGTTCAGAAGACCAATTTTTGACTCGGGCGCTCTTTGTTTCGAGTCGTACGGGTTGACTGACTTGCTTTTTGCGACAACACAGGTGGCGTGGGACGAAGTGACTATGGACCCAGAAAGGGACGTGTCAGACGTCTAGTAAATCACATGGAAACTTGGAAAACACACGACGATGTCAATTTTGTCAAGAGCGCGGACGTGACTCACTTCATAGATTTCGGGGACAAGCCCAGGGAGAGCTCTGAAGCTCTCAGACAAAATGATCTCTTGCGGTAAGCTACCTGATCAACGTGACAGCCAACTTTCTCCTCTGACATTTCAAATTGTTGTTTCAAAATTCGGTGTTATGCTTCGACTTTACCTTAAACGAAGCGTCCCTCTTAATTTTCGCCACCTTCAAACGCGACAATCCACGCAGCGCAAATGTAAGAGTTGGCCACCACAGCAAAGATACCGGGAGTAATTTATCTGCTCTATCTATATATTCCGGAGCAGAGGCGAGTTTGTCCCATAGATTTGCGCTCGAATATCACCCAATTATTATTATGTATCCTTGCTGATATCTTCTCACATTTGAAGTACATTTTTTGCTGATCAGGACGCGATAATGCACACTTTGACCCACGGAACGGCAAAGTGCACTACAACTGTGGCATTTCAGGAAAGTTTCGTGGATGTAGAGGATCACCGGCGCAAACATTGAACTTTTGGAATAGCTTGCGTGTGCGAACAAAACGTCTGATGCCTCGCTTTCTGCAGACTCGTGAAGTTGCGACAACTAAACTTACCTTCGACAAGCAGGCCCATCTTAGGTGATCGCACATACCCTCAGGATAGAAGTCGAATGATCCAGAGCTGTCAAAAAGTCACAATTTTTGTCCCTCAGCATGTGAAAAAATGTCTCACACGATTCAGTCTTGTCACAGTTGCACATCTGTTTGTTGAGCTGTCACTCTATCACCTGACATTACTGAATATGGGCAGTATTTATCAAGCTGTTGGACTGTATGGGGCCTTTGTAAAACGTGTTTGTCCAGATCTACTCCGCTCACCACTGGATTTCTCTTAAAACGAAATTAGACTATTCAGCCGTCTTTCATGGTTAATTTCCTCGACTGACGAATGTCTTCTAGCGGCGAGAACGAAATTGGTTCGAGCCCGTGCCACTTGAGGTCTCGTTTGGTGTTAGTCTTGTTAGTCTTGTTCTTTTGAAAGTAGGACACAAGTAGACTACTAACCTTCGTAAACGTGAAATAACAACGAGTTGCGGATATACACGGCAGTTTGATCGTGGGGATGAGTCACTGACTGTGGTTTTTGACCCGGGCCTTGACCCTGGTTACATTACATCCTAAACGCCTAAATTTGTCCACATTCTACAAGTATGGACATCATGACTCAGGAGTACAAGTAAACCTTCGGACATGTTATCCCTTTCAAACTTTTAAGTTTCTGCGCTTTCTGCGACGACCCCACGACCTCCCAAAAGTTGCATAAAGGAATTGTAAGAGTTTTCGATATCGAAGAGTAACTGTCGCACTTCATCGTCAGTTAGCTCATCACTGGCTCGCATTCCATCCAGGCGTTGCATCCATCGTCGGATGCATGCCTTACCTGCAAATTCTGCCGGAAGTTGGGGCACTTTGTGGAAGGTGACCAGGAGGTCTGAAAGACAAGGTGAAATCTGATCTTTGGCTGACATGTTCAGTTTCAACGTATCCATCGCGCCAATGTAATGGTGAACGCATTCCGCAACACTCACGGCAGCTGACGCATCACCCGGACGGTTCACACGGTGCTCAATAGTGGCGGGAAATCCCACTTGAAGGCGATGGCGGGCTGACACGCAGTGCATCGAGTACGTTGCCATGAAGTGTTGGATGTCTGGCACGGCATCGGAAAGCGTGTTGCGCAGTGTCTTGTACTTGGCTATGAGCTCTGCGCACGTTGTCTCATATTTATTGCTCGGCGCTGCACTGTTGACGTACGATTTCTCGAGTTTCTCGACTGTTTTGATTAGCGCGAAGAGGTTGGCGAAGTTGTCTGCAGAAGGGAAAAAGAGAACTGAACGCCGGTGAGTCGATTGACTGCTCGGGATTGTTGAGCCGGTTGAGCACGTACGACCATGAAAGCGGCCGTAACATCGGCGTACCGTATTGCTTTTTTTCTTTTCTATTGCACCAGATTTTGACCTCGCTGAGAACCTCGTTCATGTCGCTTTTCGGAGTGTTGTCTCTCACTGAGGTCACCGTGTGTCTTTTACCACCACCGGCTTCACAGCTAGCACCTTAAAACAATACCTTCGTAAATTGTTTGACATGCAAGCAAGGGTCAACCACACACCCAACTCAAATAAATGGGCAGTAATCTATTCTACTAGCTAGCTAGACTAGTCTAGTACTTTCAGTAAGGATTTAGTGCATGAAAAAACTAAATTCGCACTAAATTCGCAAAAAAAACAAAGAAAGATTCAGTAGACTATGATATTTCGCAATATTTTAGAGAATTCCTGAGATCGAGATTACAAGTTTTAAACCACACCAGATTACCTAGAGATGATTTAGTTTGACACTGCCTCATTTCTGGTGCATCTGGGGTTTAGTGAAACCCGACCTTGCTTGGGACTTGTCGGGAGTGAAAGGTCTACGTATTTCCATATCGCTTGCACATCATCATATCATAAACACGTGCCGTGCCGTCTACGAGAATATCTTTCTCGAAGAAAAAGTAACACAGTAGCCGTTTCTCCTTCGCCACCCCAGTCAAGACTTGAACTCGATACGTGACGCGCTGATACTCTTGGCATCTGCGATCTCAGTCTCCTTCCTCTTATTGAACCCAAAGATCAGTGTGGGCATGGGGGTAATCTCGCTATGCAGCTCTGCTCAGCGAATCCGACTGTGCGGTCGTCACTCTTCCAAAGCGGCAGAGGCACTCAGAAATGTAGCAAGGGTCAAGCCAAGGGCGTATACGCGTGCTTGTATCATCAAGGCATCGACATCGGCTCCCTCAGGTACGCAAGTTTCGGTGAAGCAATTCGAGCGATCAGATGATGCGAAATTCTTCTGTCTGAGACTTTGACAAGTGCGACATATCGCCGTTCGCGTTGATAGCTCTCGTATGTCTCACCACTAAAAGAACCTTTGTTCAATATACTCGTGGGGTGTGAATCAGTTGTCCATGAGAGCTTGCGCACGACTGTAAAATCCGCGTTTATCGAGGCGGTGAGCTTGGTCTTACCGACGGAGATGCACATCGATGTGAACGTCACAGAATGCTCCAATGCGAAGCTAGGTGACTATCAGGTGGGCATCAACGAGGGCTTCAGGTGCACTGGTTGAACTGTCGTGCTTGTCACTTATGCTCTCTCATTTTTTCATACACCACAGTGCAATAGCGCGATGCAAATGTTCGCGGAGCTGAAAAAACAGGGAGACACGAAATACTCTAATCCTCGTTCACTCGCGGAAGCAATTGTTGAGGTAAATATAGACTGTGGACGCGCTTGCGCCACGACATTTTTTCCCTCCCACATTGGCGCTGATAATCTGAACTTATTGTCGTCATAGGCCTTGCCCGGAAAGGGGAACCTCTTCGCTTCCACTTCGGTCGCTGGTCCAGGTTTTATCAACGTGACTTTTAAGCCCTCACTTCTGGCTCAACGAGTTGGCGATGTGGTGCATAATGCAGTTGGTATGGTCGTTCGCCTGTCCCAACACATTTACGAGAACAACCTTTACATTTGTCCCAAATCCTATATCTATCTCTCATCACTTTCTAACTTCAACCAATCAGATGGAAAAGCTGCTTCGCCGAAACTGTCTTCTTTCGCTTCACGGCGTGCTATCGTCGACTATTCATCTCCTAACATTGCAAAGGTGCGAGTCTGGTTGCTGTGACCGTGTTTTTGCGAACACTCAATAACAATAAATCTTTTTTTGGGCAACAGGAGATGCACGTAGGTCACCTCAGAAGCACGATAATTGGAGAAACTATTTGTCGAGCCCTGGAGGCGATCGGTGTCGAAACCATACGGTACGCCACATCACACAATCGCTGCTCTTTGAAAGAAATGTGTCCAGGATTACTCAGGCAACAAGCTGAGCAGAGCACCCTTTGCACAATAGGCTAAACCACGTTGGTGATTGGGGAACCCAGTTTGGCATGCTTTTGACGCATCTTCATGACAAGACAGAGTCTGAATATGAAATACGTGATCTCCAAGAATTTTATAAGGTAGGGAAAACGTTCATGCCAGATTACATTGAAACATGCTGCTCACACACAGACATCTGTTGCAGGAGTCAAAGGTCCGGTTCGACAGTGAAGAAAATTTCAAGGTGCAGCTCCCACAGCCCTCATTGCTTCGAACTTCGTAGATCCTGACTGTATTTGTATTGACGTTTTCTACGTTTGCAGCTACGTTCGCAAGCAGCAGTTGTGCAGCTGCAAGCTGGTGACAAAGAAATGATTGATAAGTGGAAGGACATTTGCGAGGTAAGTCAATTTCCTTTCCGCCTCGGTCCTTTTTTTTTTTTTTTTTGGAGAAATCCTGAGCTCGAGATTACAAGTTTCAAGCCGGGTTTACACCAGATCGCAACAGTGGCGACTTAGTTTCAATTCCGCGTCTTTTTCTGGAAAAGATACCCTTGCATGAATTTTGTTGAAAAGCAGCCTTTTTGGACAATCTGCTTTGTTTTGGAGAATCGCCCTCTTTTGTCAGATCTCTAAACTTCCATCACAAAACTGCTTTTGAACGCAGATAAGCCGCCGTGAGTTTGAGGAAATCTACGAGTTGCTTGGCATAAAAATTCTAGAAAGAGGTGAAAGCTTTTACAACCACATGATTCCCGATGTCCTCGACGATCTCATCAAGAAGGATATTGCTGTTGAGAGCGATGGCGCCCTTTGCATATTCCAGGGTAACGATGAACCGCCTCTTATTTGCAGGAAGAGTGATGGTGGATTCAACTACGCGTCAACTGACCTAGCGGCTATGCGCCAGAGAATTTCTGAGGAGCGAGCTGACTGGATTATCTACGTGACAGATATGGGTCAGAGCAGGCACTTCGAGGCAGTATTTGACGCGGCCAATCGTGCAGGATGGCTCAATGCTGATCAAGAAGGATTGCATGTTCGACTCAATCATGTTGGTTTTGGATTGGTCATGGGAGAGGACGGAAAACGATTTCGAACTCGATCAGGAGACACTGTTCCGTTAAAGTCTTTGTTAGTTGAAGCGCAGTCTAGGTGTCTCAAAAGCTTACGCGAAAGAGACAGTGCTCTCGACCCTGATGAGCTTGAGGAAGCATCTCGAATCATGGGAATCGGGGCGGTGAAGTATGCCGACCTACAAAACAATCGTTTGACAAACTACACATTTTCTTACGACCGCATGCTTGACTTGAAGGGAAACACTGCGGTGTACCTGCTTTACACACATGCTAGGATTTCTTCAATTCTTGAACGTGCTGGGGATCAAAGATACAAAACAGATATCCATGCAGATGATTTGCTTTTGTTGGAAGAGAAAGAGAGATTGCTCGCACTTGCGATCCTAAAATTCCCTGACTCAATAGAGTCCACCGTGCAGGAGCTTCTTCCCTCGCGACTCTGTGACTACACGTACCAACTTTGTGTTTCGTTCAACGAGTTTTACGGCACGTGCAAAGTCATTGGCACTGACCAAGAAAAGTCTCGATTGATTCTTTGTCATGCCACTGCGCTTTCCTTGAGACAGTCATTTCACATTTTGGGCATCGAGCCGCTTTTTCGGCTGTAAGCATGCGAGTGAGCTGCAAGTGGTCTGTGGAAGGGAATGAGGCTTGAAAACCTCCGATCACAGAGAGCTGCGTTTCCATTATGAAAAAAGGAAGAGGTTCGTCGCGAGGTGGAAGTCATCACGCTCGCCGTAGGCTCGCGCGGCCCCGAGAAAGGAAAGCCACTCAAGCTCGAAGAGCACCAGCCGCACGGCGGAGTGCCGGATCGTTCTCATCCATCGCCCGCGCACATCCGCTGCCGCGCCGGCGAGTGTGTGTTTTCGCGGTGAGCTGCGCGACGGAGTGAAGGACCTCGCGTGGCAAATTCCTATCTATTCGGCTAAATATTAATATCAAAGGTATGACATATCTTCGTTGTTCGTGGAATAACACTACTAGCTAGTCTACGAAGGTAGACTATCTACTCTAGTCTACCTTCTAGAAGTCTACCTTCGAAGGTATAGGATGAGCGAAGAATAATGAAGGTAGACTAATATCTCGTACTTTCGATCATATGTGAAGCAAAGGTAATATTACCTGCTGGTATTCATGTATGGTGAACGAAGAAAGAAGCATGATATTATGATACCTTCGTACCTTCGAAGGTACCGACCTTCATTCGTACTTTCGAAAGTATTACTTTCGAAAGTATTCATCATCATGAGCGAGATAGACGTGCGTATATGTGATAGATATCTATCTATCTTCCATTAATAATAAGATAGATGATATGATATTATCATAATATTATATACTCTACTTTCGAAAGTATCTTTTTACACATATGATAATATGATATATATTATTGCTGGCAGACTAAAGTTTGGAAAGTTGTTCTTCCTTTGCTGGCTTCGGGCGCAAGACAACTTGCGCGTAGCTCTTCCAGGGATCCCTGAAACGCGTCACGCAAGCAGGGACGGAGCTGAACGAAACAACATCTCCAAACCTGATCCTTCCTTGAACGCGAGAACTTTGCTCAAGAGCACTCTCTAGGACCATTGTCGAAGCAAGATAAGGCAAGGGCACTCAAGCATGCGGGCGATTGCTCTCGAGTCGGCGGGCTGGGGTTTGGGGGCGCCGATAAGCCCCACCCCACGGCCTGCGCACTCTCCACGTAGATCATCATCCTCGCAGGTCAAATCGAAAATGACGTTCACGCCGCGCCCATCCGAACCGTTGGACAACTCGAACGTGTGGGGAATTAGAGCTGGTCCAGGCAGGCGCGTCGCACGAAGCTTCTTTTCGTCTATGACAGCAATGACGTTCCCTGAGCGCGATATCGAATCGGACGCGCCATGTTTCAATGATTCGTCCCATTGGTCTAACGCCAACAGCTCGATTCCCATCGAAATGACATTCAAATCGATGTTGTGCCACGTGCGATTAGTGCTTGCGCAGCTCCAGCTTCATCGGTTCTTCAAGAGCCACAAGCTGCAAGGCACGCGAGACGTAGCGGGGATGCCTGCCATGATGCTGAGTGGTCTTATCGGGACTGCATTGACGGATCTGAGCGGTAACCACGTGTTCATGAGCGCCTTCTGGGCTTGGCTCACAGCGCAGGTTATGAAATACTTCACTGCATTTTACCGCGAGGGAAGGTGGGACTGGCGAGTCATGTTTGACTCGGGGGGCATGCCTTCTTCACATACATCGCTCGTTGTTGGACTAACCACAGGGATAGCGTATCAGTATGGGCTTGGTTCTACATTGTTTCCCTTGAGCCTGGCATTCAGTCTCATTGTCATGTACGACGCTGCGGGTGTTCGCCGTCACGCTGGCAAGCAGGCCGAGGTTTTGAACAAAATCTTGGACGACATGTTTCATGGCGAATCCATAAGCGAGCGAAAGCTCAAAGAAGTTTTGGGACATTCGCCTTTACAGGTTCTTGCTGGCGCCGTTCTCGGAGTTTTTATCGGTGTGCTGTACATGTACAAGTTCAGTTCAGGGTACGGTGTCGGTGCGTAACGTAGCTTGAGCTGATCCTTGGGTTTTAACTGCGGCCTTCTGTTTTTGGTCTTCTTGGATAACTCGGCGAATCTATGGACATGATATACAATACATCTGGTGTAGCTTGACATAGGATTTCACCTTGCAGAACGATAGAGTGAGGTTCTTCATCAACACAAAATGTCATTTCTGTTCCTACATCCCTCGTCTCATAGAAACTTCATTGACCTGAGCCTTGAGTGCCCTCACCTCTGCAAACGCATTAGCTGCAACAGACTCGGCTTCCACAGCCCGTAATTTTGCACGCCTTTCTTCTTCGGCAAGCTCCTGAACCAACAGCCCAAGCTCCTTTGCAGCCAAGCTGCTGTTACTTTGAATGATGTGCGTCGTGCTTTGTATGCTCGATGCATTAAGAGAATCAGTATCTCGTCTTGCCAGTTCGCTGGCAAGCTCGCGTACCTTGACTTCTAGCCGTTGCTCTCTGACCTTTAAAAAATGAGTTGATACTCGTTCGCGCTCTAAGTCAGCACAAGCTTTCTTGGCCATAGATGCATGTCGATGAGCCTCATGCGCACGTGTCGTGAGCCTACAGCGTAACTCACGTGCCTCCACCTGCAACGAATCAGCACGACGGCGTGTTTCCCCCTCTCGTACAATGATTACTTCTTTCTCCCTCTCAAGCTGTTGTAAACGGCTGCGCGCAGCCGCGAGCTGTCTTCGTGTTTTGTGATTCACTTCTGCAAGTTCACACACGTGTGTCTTCAGAGCGACATTCTGTTCTCGAGCAAACAATAGCTCAGATTCTGCATGAATGAGTGCATTCGCGTGGTCGACTGAATGTTGCTTTGCCTCAATCGCCGACTCAAGTGCACAACGCCTGTCGTCAACCAACTGCGCTAGTGCCACAGTCACCGCATCTTTCTCTCGGAGAAGTGATTCAAGTTCAGTGACAAACCCTTCAACACCGCGGCGCGTTGGTGCTTCCCGAGGAATCGCGAGAACATTCCAGGCGGATGACACATCTTGCTTTATTGTGTCAACTCTGGCATGTGCAGCTTCAGTGGCCTCCTCGGCAGACCTTTGCGCCGCGACAAGCTCAGTAAAATGCGCGAGAAGACAGCTCGCACCATATTTACTCGAGGTTTCTTTCTGAATCAAAGCCCAGATCTTCTGGTATTCGAATGATAGTTGCTCGTGAGAAAGCTTCGGTGTAAGAACCCTGTCGTCATCTTCTGTATGTCCCGTGTGCGTTTTTGTGTTATATTCCTGCGTTGACGACTGCAGGTTAAAAATCACAGGATCATCATCTGCCCACTCATCGGAAAAAATCAAGCTCTCAGCAGTGCTTGCCAAGCCATTCTTGGCTAATGAAGGGGGCTTCGGGACAAAAGTCAATGAAGTAGTAGAAGAGCACGCGTCCGTCGTCGAAAAAGCACCGCGTCTTACAATTTCATGAACCATGTTTACAGCTTCGTGAACACGATTGGTGTGAGTGCTCGTGTCGACGTGGGCAACTTTGTCCTCCTTGAGTGCCTTCTGCAGCTCGTGGAAAACAGTAAAAAACGCCTGTTCGGCTTCGTATTTCGCCTTTCGCGAGTGTAGCAGCTCCTCCGTGAAACTCTCGAGCTTCGCGAGTCCAATATGTGTCAACTCAAGTTGCTTCAAGCTAAGCTTCTTCGTCGACACCTGGCTCTCCAGAGCTGCTCCGACGAGCTTCAAGGCGTAATGATACGTCGTATCCTTATCGTTTGTGAGCTTGAAATGAACGTCAGAAAGCATCACAATTTTGGGGAGAAGGTGGCTTCGTTAGCTTTCAACGTGCAAATTTCGTACTAGCCAGAGTGAGATTGTCTCCCCTAAGTATGACCCGCCCAAGCGAGTGTCCCAGGTTCACCACATCTGCCACGGTCTGAAATAAAAACGCTCTGGCTCTGTTAAGTACTTTCGAAAGTACTTTATTCGAAAGTGTGGATACTCCTACTATGGTCTAGGCGACTACAGCAGGAATATCGTGTGGGTGTATGATAATAATGACAAGCGGTGTGCTAGAGTCTATCGTATATGTAATGGGTAAAATGTATGATGATAGTGTAATATGCCTGTGTAACTAGGGGAAATATAGATAAGGGGAATGATCTCGGATAGAGGTAAACTGTATGTAACTTAGCGGTGAGGATGGTCAGTGTTGAAAGAAAGTATTATACTGGTATTATAATTATATCCATAAATCAAGTACAGCAGGCTATATTCGTATGACAACTTATAGCTTGCGCATTATTGCTTTATTATATAAAGTACTTCTAAGTCTGTGCATGTCGAGCGCAAGGTTGAAATCAACGATAAATAAACACATACTGAAGGTACGAAAGGTTATTGATATCATAACATAACATCAAGGGAGCCCTTGCTCACACGGACGATGATAGCTGTCTTTAAAAGAACAAGTGGATCTTTACGAGGATTAACGTATCGCTCGCTGCCTAAATAAATAATGTGGACAAATACAATTCGACAGGTCACAGAGCCCAAGCACATAAAGCTGGTAGCAATCAAAACGAACTAACGTTCGCTCGGTAGGCAAACAAACATAGCACCTCACTCAAACCAGCTTCATGCCACTTCCCACGCACAAACGAGAATCGGTCTAATTTTACATCACCACCAACCGAAGTGTTGACCAGAAGGGGCTACTATCACGATGCCAAAAAATATTGTCGACACAGCAAAAACCTTAGTGGTGGTCTGCGATACTCTGGAGAGTGAGTTCGGCGTAGGGAATTTCCCGGCCCAAGGAGTCGAGATCCTCGCCTTGTGCCGGAGCAAGATGGCTTGTAGCGTTGCCTCATTCTCTGAGCCGTGTATGTGAGGTTTCTGATTGAGGACGGGTTGCACAGGATCGGGACCACAAGTTGGATCGTTGTTGAAACATCGAGATGTCTTGAAGTCGTGGTCTTTGAGTTTGAGATCCCTCGCCGCTTTGATGGGAGTGTTCTGTGAGCCTTGACGTTCGCGCCACATTTTTGCAGCTTCAAACCTCGCCTGCATGCCTGGTCCATACACATTATCCACGGCAACGTCTTCAGTGGACCCGTGTTTAAGAAGAAATTCGTAAGCTTCACGAAGCTCGCCGAAGTCACGACCGTCTTCATGACGCACTCCTGCGGTGTCCGGGTGCAGTGTCTTTGCCTTTTCCCTGAACGCCCTCTTGATGTCCAGTTCTGAAGCTGAAGGTGAAACGTTGAGTAGAGCTGCGCATCTAAGACGTATCGCCGCGTGTGTCACTTTCGTCCTGCTCGTCATGTCGCCAGGTCACAACTCCCTGTGCACTCCCTGTACACTCTCCATCAGGAAGGAAATTTCCCAGGGACTGTTTATCCGTTTCGTAGTGTGACGCAAGGAAATGCCGTCTCAAGATGTTCTGAATAAGCTACGAATCGCTCCCGCTCCCCGGAGAACGGCCGTGCAGCGCTGCGTGGCGTAACCGGGAGACGTCTACGATTTCGTACGACTCGTCACCATAGGGCTTTTTCGTTAGACTGGCAAACGCACGTTTATTTGCAGCCAACAGTACCACCTATCCTAACCTAATTAAAATTAGGACTACTTTCCGAAGGCTCGCGTCGTGTCGAAAGCGAACTGGGCTGAAATCTACGGATTTAAGTATGGTGCTTTCGTGAAAAAAACTACTTTCGAAAGTACATTCGAAAGTATGATATTTTAAGAGGCATTAACAAACTAAATCATCTCTGGGTAATCTGGTGTGCTTTAAAACTTGTACTTTCAGTAATCTCGATCTCAGGAATTCTCTAAAACCGAACAAACAAAGATTTGGTACCCGTTAGTTATTGTCTTCATCATTACGCCTTTTTGATAGTCTATCTTCGGTTTTAGCCCTCGTCTCATCGGACTTCTCAGAAACACGAAGACGGCTGGTCCAAAAATCCGACAAAAACCAAAACCCTTGTTCACCAGCAGGCCCCTTCCAGTGCGCCCGAGGTCATCCGAGTTTCCACGCAGAATCATGAGTACCCTCGAAGATGTCGTCGAGGGGAAGGATTACAATTTCCCTTGGCAGGTGAGCGACTCTCCCCTCCTCCAATAGACACGCCAAACCCACGACCGCCGCCGCCGCCATTCATGTACGCAGCTACTATTTTCGCGGCGCACGAGCTGCCCTGACGCAACTCACTCTACTCGTTCGATGTATGCTGATTGCCCTTGTCTTCATTATCCATGCACGTCCACAGGAAGAGAATATCCTCCAGTTTTGGAAGGAGACAGACGCTTTTAAAGAGCAACTGAGGCGCAGTGAGGGTCGACCACAGTACGTTTTCTATGACGGTCCCCCTTTCGCCACTGGACTCCCCCACTATGGACATATTCTTGCTGGCACAATCAAAGATGTCGTGACTCGATTTGCGTGTTCCACCGGCCATCACGTTACTCGAAGATTCGGATGGGACTGTCACGGCCTCCCGGTCGAGTATGAGATCGACAAGAAACTCGCAATCAAAGGCAGAGAGGATGTTCTAAAGCTTGGGATCGATAGGTACAACGAAGAGTGTCGCAGCATCGTTATGCGATACGCGAAGGAATGGGAAAAGACGGTATCTCGCACTGGCCGATGGATCGACTTCGAAAATGACTACAAAACCCTCGATCCAAATTTTATGGAGTCGGTATGGTGGGTCTTTAAGTCCTTGTGGGAGAAGGACATGGTGTACAAAGGCTTCAAGGTGATGCCTTACTCTACAGCGTGCAATACCCCGCTTTCCAACTTTGAAGCTGGTCTCGACTATCGAGATGTGTCCGACCCAGCCGTGATGGTCTCGTTCCCGATAATTGACTGCAAATTGGGAGCTGCGTTTGTCGCCTGGACAACGACACCATGGACGCTGCCATCAAATCTTGCACTTTGCGTCAACCCCGAGTTCACGTATGTATACATTAGGAATCCCTCGGGTCGTGTTTTCGTCGTCGCTGAAGTTAGAGTCAGGGCGCTTCCTGGAGCTTCAAAGAAAATAAAGGGTGGAAAATCAGACGATCTTGCGGAAGGCTGGGAAGTCCTTAAGAAGGTGGTTGGGATGGAGCTGAAAGATTTGCGCTATCAGCCAATTTTTCCATTTTTTGCAGAAACTTTGAAGGCAACAGCCTTTAAGGTTTGTGTCGACTCATATGTGACCGACGATAGCGGTACTGGTGTCGTACATCAGGCACCCGCCTACGGTGAAGATGATTATCGCGTGTGTCTCTCAAGCGGTATCATCGAGAAAGGAGGTGTGCTTCCTGATCCCGTTGACGTGAACGGCTGCTTCTGCCACCCTGTGTCAGCACCTTTTGTTGGTAAGCACGTCAAGGAGGCAGACAAGGATTTGATCGTTGCGATCAAGGAGCTGGGTAGACTCGTCGACAATGCTCGTTTAGTTCACTCTTACCCTTACTGCTGGCGATCTCACACGCCACTCATTTATAAGGCAGTTGCATCGTATTTTGTCAAGGTAGAGGATCTCAAATCTCGTCTCCTTGACAATAACGCCAAGACATACTGGGTTCCCTCATACGTTAAAGAGAAGCGCTTTCACAACTGGCTCGAGAACGCTCATGACTGGTCAATTAGTCGAAACCGATACTGGGGTACTCCCATTCCGGTATGGTGTTCCGAGGACGGAAATGAGGTTCGGGTTTTTGGGTCCATCAAGGAACTTGAGGATGCGACGGGGAAGAAAATTAACGACATACACCGGCACTTCATAGATCACCTGGAAGTTCCCTCCAGTCGCGGGAGTCAATATCCTGCTTTGCGGCGGGTGGATGACGTGTTCGATTGTTGGTTTGAGTCTGGATCTATGCCTTATGCGCAACAACATTACCCTTTCGAGAACAAAGAACAGTTCGAAACAACCATATTTCCTGCTCATTTCATTGCCGAAGGGCTAGACCAGACTCGTGGTTGGTTCTACACGCTCATGGTTCTTTCCACTGCTTTGTTTGACCGACCAGCCTTCCAGAATCTCGTATGCAATGGTCTTGTACTTGCTGCAGATGGGAAGAAGATGTCAAAGAGCTTGAAAAATTATCCGGATCCAAACGAGATTCTCAATAAATATGGAGCTGATGCACTGAGGTTGTATCTTATCAACTCACCCGTGGTTCGGGCGGAACCTCTTCGATTCAAGGAAGAGGGCGTGTATGCAGTGCTGAAGGATTTATTTCTTCCCTGGTACAACGCTTATCGTTTCTTGGTCCAGAATGTGCGGAGGGTTGAGAAGGACACAGGACACTTGTTCGATCCTCTAGCTTCAGGGCAAGAAGCTGTCAACGTCCTTGACCGTTGGATCACTTCTGCCACATCTTCGCTGGTAACCTTCGTTAAGACCGAGATGGAAGCTTATCGGCTTTATACAGTTGTCCCGCGCTTGGTTTCTTTTATAGGTCAGCTGACCAACGTTTACGTGCGCTACAATCGCTCCAGATTAAAGGGGAAAAATGGAGATGTTGATACTCGCTGTGCACTCGCCGCGCTCTTCAATGTGCTCCTCGTGTTGTGTAAGACGATGGCTCCCTTCACGCCGTTCTTTACTGAGAGTATGTACCAAAATCTTCGGCTTTGCCTTGCGAACAAAGGTGACTCAGAGCCATCTGTCCACTTTTGCCTGTTCCCAGAGGCAGCGGCGAACACCTTGGACAAACGGGTGGAGTCTTCTGTCGCTCTCATGCAAGCCGTCATAGAAACAGGGCGACAGATTCGCGAGCGTAACAATAAGCCTTTAAAGACTCCACTGAGACGCATGACTGTGGCACATGACAGCCGGGACTTTCTCGCAGACCTTCAAGGCGAGCTCCGAGACTATGTGGTTGAAGAGCTGAATGTTCGCGAACTTGAAGTCTGCGAGGATTCACTGAAATATGCCACTGTTAAAGCGGAGCCAAACTTCGCAATATTGGGCAAGAGGCTTGGAAAATCCATGGGCGTTGTCAGCAAGGCCATCAAGGAAATGTCTCGAGATGACATAGTTGTGTTTCAGGAAACAGGAATCTTCAGTGTGGGAGACGTTGAGCTTAGCGCTGCAGATGTTGTCGTGAAGCGCGAGTTTTGTCTCCCGGAAGGCTACTCAAATCAGGAATTGGATGCAGCCACAGGAGAGGCAGATGTGATGGTGATAATGGAGTTGACAGTGGACCAATCGCTCGTGGACGCTGGGGCAGCTCGCGAGTTCGTCAATCGTATACAGAAACTTCGAAAGAGTGCCGGCTTGCAGGCTTCAGATGAAGTTTCGGTGTATTTTGAGCCGATCTCTGAGGTGGACAAAGATGTCACTGACTCACTGCTGAATATGCTTGTCGCCGAACAAGATTACCTCGAGGAAAATTTGGGATGCGTTCCTCGTTTGTATTTGGCAAAGCCTGCGAATGCAGAAGTAATTTCGAGTGGCGTGTGCTCCCTGAGTACAGGGGCAGAGTTTGTCGCGACTCTCGCCAAGACAATACAGCAGCAAAAACACTCACTTTGAAAAAAAAAATGGTGGACTATAGTCTAAGGAATATGATGTGTCTGGTATGAGGCTGGGTACCGCAAGAGCTGCTCGAAATGGGGGTTTTCGCGATCATGCGCGAATTTTTAGAGAATTCCTGAGATCATGATTACAAGTTTTAAAGCACACCAGATTACCCAGAAATGATTTAGTTTGACACTGCCTCATTTCTGGTGCATCTGGGGTGCGGAATTGTAATACGCATGATCCTTTCCGCGATGGTCTTGACTCGAGCGACTTGAATCCTGCCCATGAGGGAGGATATTTTTTTTTTTTTTTAACTTTCGACAGTGAGAGAATTCCTGAGATCGAGATTAAGTACAAGTATTAAGGTCACAAACCCCTAATTCGAAAAAAAAATCGTCTGGCGATCGGATTGTATGGGCAAATAGTTAGAAAACCGTTACTTTTTCGTCACACCACCCCAAGCCATGGCTGCGCGCGCCGAGCCATGACCACCGCGTCGATGGCCACCAAACTTCGCACCAGAGGTCCTTGTCTCTGGTCCTATCGAGCGGTGTCGATTTCCCGATTTTTACGCATCTGCGTCCCATGTGCGTGCCGCTAACCACCAGATAAATATCGCGAAAACCGGTTACATCGCCGTTTGACCCTTCAGACACAGATTCACTTTTTCCAGGAGATTTGCGTTCTCAAGCGCTGCGGCTACTCGTTCTTTATCGTTAAGTTGCTTATTTACAGCCAGTTCTGAAGAGTGAGAACCAGGACTGATGGAGATGTCAATCTTCATTCTACGAGGAAGAACCCGAAGCAGTTTGACACGGATTGAAAGGCCGATGAGTGTCGCCATGCTACAGTGTGGAACGGTCGGCGTGAAGGAAACGCATATCCGATTTGAAACGTCATCAACGTGTACACGCGTTTGGCTTACAACGTCCAGTTGCTCGAGGCTGTAAGGATGTTCAGGATCGTTGATATCTTTGATGTGGTCAAACACTTCCTGCGGGTCAATAGGATCTCGAACGCTCTCTTTTCTTTCAGAGGTCGTGCGTGCGACACATTTTGTAGAACAACCCGCGGAACGCGAGCGGTGGATCACCGGAGCAGAGTTTATAAGATAGGTCATCTTACGAAAATGGCGCGCGAATTTAAAAGCGGCACATCGCTGTGCTGTATATCCCCGACCGTCACGCACGTAGCAGGAATAATGGCCCGAACAAAAGTCCTCGCCTTCAAACATCAAATAGTCCTACTTTAATGACTTTAGAATCAGTACAAGTACCAGTACTTGACGTAGTGGAAGAATCCTACGATAAGTATCTGTACGGTACGTGTTTTTGTCAAGGACCCCACTTTACTTTCGGTGCACTTTTGGGTGGACGCAAACGTGTACCAAGTTAGGACCTAACTGTACCCTTCTCGACATGTTTTCGTACCTCTGAGCACCTTTTCGACACAAACTCTCGGGATGTCAATGAACGCGAGCAAAATGAGCCTGTCTCTGTCGTCAGTTCACTCGAGGCTCAAGAGTTTGTTCGACGAGGTCGAAATTCGTATGACGACAGAAGAGAAGCGGGCTGAAGAAGAGCTAGAGACGCAGTTCGCAAGGGTGGAGGTCATCCTCGATAAGACGTTCTTACCGTCCATTATTCCCCGGATTAAGTACGCATTGCAGAGTCGCTTAGATCTGGCCACGCGTCTTGAAGTGATTCGCGCTCCATGTGACGTTTCAACCTCCCCTCAGCAGAAACTGGAGGCCTGGGAAGATCTGAAGGTTCTCTCTTTCAGTCGTGCGGCCGCTACCTCTCTGTCGTTGGTAATCGTCAGCCTGCAGATGCGCATCATGCTGAACGTTTTGAGCCGGCAACTATATCTTGAGAACGCACTTCATGACACTCTAGGCGACGTGGGGCTTCGGACTCTCAGCTTCGAGGTACAAGAGACCTTTCTAGGGCTGGTAGAAAAAGGGTTTGCGTTGGCAGGCGTCGGGAAACTAGTTTTAGCCGTCAAACAGGTTGTGAGGAGCAAAGTGGCTGGTATTCAACTTTCCAAATCTTTGAGCGCCGCTGAACTTCAAGAATTGCTTGAAGCGATTCGTGATGATATTTTGCCTACCATCATTCGAGGAAACTTGGGAGCAGGCGAGGACCGACCCTCGTTGGAGCACTCTCTTTTTCCACTTTTTCCACACGATAACCTGATTGTGAAGCAAGTTATGACCCGGGCCAGGATAGCTCGAAACAATTGCGAATGCGATGGCACTCCGGTGCATCTGCATGATCTGCATCCGGAGCACGGAAAACTTGTGCAAATGGTCCAGGAGGTCCGAGAAACAGTTCAGAGCCAGCGCTTCAGGGAAACGATAACTGTCGCGCTCAACAAGGCTTGGGAAGAGATGACTGTTAAAGCAGTTAAGGGGTTGTATGGCGATTCCCAAGATAGAAGTGTTGCGTTTGCAAAGCTTATTCCTGCCATGAGTAATCTATCGGGCGAACTTTTAGCTGACCCAGGTAAGCTGTGGAGTGCCGTAGCTGAGTGTCAAGTCGTGCAAAGTTTCACGCGTGAAATATGGTGAGACGAGATGATGCATTTATGATATCGCTCTAGCAGCCATACGGTTGCATCAAATAATATCTACCCGATCTTCCCAGCAAATGCACGTCCCCGAGGTGTGTCCAACCAACGTTTGATATCCTCCTTGCCACATTGTAACATGCGCAGCAGATTTGCCTCATCAGCAGGCACAAAGGTGTTGATACGAGCTAGCGGTTGCGAAGGAACAAGATCTGCGTTCCACGAATCAACATCATCCAAGTCCAGTCCGACACGCAAAGATTCCTCACACAGTGCCGGGAGATTATTGGTGACACCACCATCGATGCACACCATCCGACGATGAATGCAAAGACCAGGATAAGTCCAAGTGGGGATGTACTGCGCAGCGATGACTGCATCGATGAGGTCCTCACGAGAAGTGAAGTCAGACTGCAGGTGATTATGTGGCAGCGGAAACATGGAGGATATCGATATGAATAGCCGCCCTTTCACACGCAAATGTGCATCTTGCGGTAACGTAGTGTGAAGAAGATAGCGACAGAATTGACCTACTTTTGTGATGTGGCCGAAGAAAGCTGCGCGATAAGCCTCGGCAATAGCTGGGATATGTGCCCAGATGTCAGCTGGATGGACTCCACAAGCTGCGACTGTCGCCACGAGAGCGCCGATGCTGGCGCCTGAGAACTTCATAGTATTGACTCCTTTAACGCCAAAGACATCGTACAGCCCCCAATAAA
>JACLAA010004596.1_pt1 | contig 22006 bp, 20 predicted proteins | sample 8027891 | NCBI WGS metagenome assembly JACLAA01 (sample SAMN15724900, study PRJNA655200) | protist metagenome | isolation source: fluorescence activated cell sorting (FACS) single amplified genomes of... | place: Spain: Blaines Bay Microbial Observatory, Mediterranean Sea | collected 2016-01-19 | reverse complement strand
GCTCTTGATAACTGTGCCAGTTCTTGATCTTTATCTGTGAAGCCAATGCGAGGCCCGCCCATGAGACAGAAGGCCGCCGGCTGCTCGTACTGGCCTTCCGTGCTGAAATCGCACCCCAGATAAGATAAGGTGTCCACATCGGACCGTAGAGCCCGCGCGTCCACGGGACTGTCGAAAAATAACTTGTGGACGTGGGGCTTTTGTAAGGCACCTAACCTCTCCACATACCGCTTCAGCGTGGCTCGTTCCAACGGTGAAAGGTTCATAGCTGAGGGCGCGAGTCTCTTTTCTGGCAAAGCGTCGGCCTTGCGCATCGACAAAGCGTCACCGAGCGCTCTTAGTGCAAGTTCTTTCAACGTAGCTATCCTAGAAGCCGGCCGGTCGCACCTTCTTTCACAATTTGAATACTCGTCGCGCAGGAACTCCGTATTTCTCAACAATGATAGATCGCCCCGCGACCCGGCACCTAACCTATCTGAGGGCTCCTTCCGCAACAAAGCATCCACAAATCCCAAGGCTGGAGACAACCGCAGACACTGGGGAAAGCGGTCCGCCGCGTTGCCCCGTCTTATTTTGAGGAATGAAAAATACGGCGACTGCGCTCGGAACGGACTATGACCGGTCAAGAACACATGCGCGACCACGCCAATGGACCACAAGTCGCTTTCGATGCCCGCATTCAACGAATCCACAGCTTCGGGAGACATGTATTCTGGAGTCCCTACAAATTCGGGCCCGTTCAATGCGCTGTCTTCCAGGTCCTTCGAGGTCCCGAAGTCGATGAGCTTGACGTGGCCGCGCGCGTCGAGCATCATATTTTCCGGCTTGAGGTCGCGGTGGACCAAGTCGTGCGCGTGGCAGTGCTCGACCGCATCTATTAACTCGGCGACCCAGCACCTTGCTAACGAGTAGGGCGCCGGGATGCCAGCTTTCGAGCCGTCCGCGTTCAAAGTCCGCGACCACATCTCGCCGCCGGGGCAGAGCTCGAGCAGGAAGTAGAGCGTCGCATAATCCTGGAAGGTCGCGTGCAGCAGGATGATGTTGGGATGCGGGTCTTCCGAGAGTCGCTTGAGGGCGGCCTGCGCGGGAACGACACGATCTCATGGAGACGACGCGCGTCGGCGGCGTATCATCGTAGAAAGGTCGCGGGACGCCGTCAACAAGCCTTCTCCATCTTGACCTCGTTGTGCACGTTCGGGTGCCTCCTTTTTATTTTATCGACTTGCGCCTTTTCGACGAGCTTGAGGGCGAATCTTTGGGCGTCGCTCTTCCGCGCTACTTCATAGACGGACGAATAGTTTCCTGTTCCTAACTCGCCCAAAAATTCAAAATGTTTCGCCGTGGGCGCGCCTCGCGCCTCGTCCCGCTTCTGTTCTACTAGATCTCTCAATTTTTCTAGGGCTTCTCGTTCCTTTTCTCGTCGGTAATCATCATTTGGTGGCAGGTTCTGAAAAGCGTCGTCTAGGCATCGGTCGGCCGCGTCGTACTGCTTGTCATCACATAAAGCCCTCGCTTTGCGGTAGTAGGCCTTGGCGTAGGTCTTATCTAGCTTGAGAGCTTCGTCGGCATCTTCAATGGCCTTCTGCAGTCGACCAATGCGCATCTGCGCGGCCGCTCGATTGGCATAGAGCACCGCGGACGGCTGTATCCCAATGGCTTTCGTGTACAACGACAAGGCCTCCTGCGGGCGGTCCTCGTGCAGCGAGCGGTTGGCGTCTTCTTTCAGCTGGTCGGCTCGCTTCGCGGCGTCGAGGGCGGCCATGGCAAGCGAGTGCTGTGCCTAGTGCGGTTGCGGTCGGCGTGGCGGTGCGAGCGCTCGTCCGCGCCGATGAATTATAAGCCGTGACTGCTCAGCGCACCGAAAACGCAGCGCTACGGGCGTGTTTAGGCCGGCGCGCATGGGACAGAAAACTAGCGCATCATAGACATACTAGCAATGCCTGCGCCTCGGCGCTGCCGAATAGCTCTAATAGGCAGCGTTTACGCCGTCGACGCGATCCCATCGACCGGCGGCCATGCGAGCCATGCGCGCCTGGCTGCCCCTCGCGCTCGCCGCACCGTGTCATGCCCGGAGCTACGCCATGACCTTACAGGGCTGCTCGAACCAAACCTATGACATGAGCGACTTAACGACGATCGCGGGCAGCCAGCGCGGCGTCTGGGAGGAGCTGGGGAGCGTCGTGCCCTGGTGGAGCGTGCTGTCAAGCCCTGAATTTGACGGCACCAACACCCTTAATGAAGATAAAATGCGGACCTTCTACGACACGGGCGAGGAGGCCGTCGCGAAGGCCCTGGCACGGACATCAAAAATCGCCCGCGACCACGGCGCGCGCGCCGTCTGGTCCGGCGGCGGCATTGGGAGTATAGCGATCGATTTTGGCTGCGGAGTGGGACGGTTGGCAAGCGCTCTCGCAGGGCGCTTCGCGTCCGTGTATTGCGTCGACCACTCCACGGCCCATCTGGGGCTCGCCGCTCGATCCATACAAGGGCGGGAGGCCTCTCGATTACACTACGTGGCCACAAGTCAAGCGGGCGCGGAAATAATAAACGAGGCCGCGGATTTCGTATTGTCTCTGCTCTCGTTGCAGCACATGGTGCCCCAGCTGCAGGTCGCGGCTCTCGAGCATTTGTGCGACGCGCTGCGCGTGGGCGGGCTGGGCCGCGTCCAGCTGCTGACGGGGTACTCAGATTCACCTTATGTCGAGCGGGACTGCGATTGGAGGTTAGCCGTGGAAGAACGGGGCATGCAGCTCCACTTCCTGCCGCTGGAGGAGGCGACGCGCCACCTGACGGAGCGGGGCTGCGTCGTGCTGGCGGAGGAGCCGTGCGACGACCACGTGTCCATCCCGGACCGCGCGTCGACGGCGCACTGCGTGACCTTCGCCAAGGGTAGTGTGGTAAGTTAGAAGACTTGTTAGAAACGAAAGCCCGAAAATATAGGGGCGTAGCATATCCAGTCACGGTCGACGGGATATGTTCAGAAATCAAATTTCAGGCGGTGTCCTTCGCCGCCGAGACGACGGGCGGCTCGTCCGCGTCCGGCCCGCCCGCGTCGCACCGGCGCTGCGCGCCGACCGATCCGATGACTGCGGCAACCGCGGCGAGCGCGAAGAAGAGGCATGCCACGGGGTAACGCCAATCCCCGGTCCCCATCAATAAGAGGCCGAACAGCGCCGTCCAAATGATGGCCACGACGGCGTTCACCATGGCGCACGCCTGCACGAACACGCGGCAGCCCCGCTGGCTGCTCGGCGCGGCGTCCTGCGTCGTGCACGAACAGCATCCCTGCGCGAAGTAACAGGACGACGTGGCGAGGAGGACGAGCGTGCCGACGATCAATAAATGCTCTGTGCAGGGACCACCTTGCCAGAAGGGATAGCAGTTCCAGACGGCCCGCGCCGGCCGCGGCGCGGCGGCGAGGAGGAGGGCCGTCGCGTAGCGGCCCATTGTCAGCTGGCACGGGTTGGGCAGCCCGGAGGTAGCACGGGAGACGCTTTAGCCGAGCCAGCCTTGCCAAAGGTCTCAGGATGCGCAGAGCAAAAGTTTGAAAATCCGGTGGAGAGGTCTCTCCCACGAACGAGCGAGCCCTCAGCACCACCGCGACGGCTCCGGACGCGGAAATGCGGGGACACTCGGACACGACTTGCAGGACAGGCGTCACAGCTGCTCTGCCGCACTGTTGGTGAGACGCCCTCCCAGCACCACGCAGACAGAACCACCAACGCCGCCGGCGCGGCAGAACGACCCCACGCCCCGGGGCTGCGGGCCGCAGAACTTTTTGAATCAGTTGGCGCCCGAGGGCAGCCTCAAGTAAGCACCTCGCCCCATGGCCAGCACAAGCGACCGCAGCGCGTCGCCGCCGTCTCCTGTGCGCGTCTCCGCGGCGACGACGCCCCTGCCGGACCGCCCGCGCCGCAGTAGCGACGGCAAGGGTAGGGTCGACGAGCTCCCGGCCGAGCGCGTCGCCCGTCTGAGGGATTTGTTGTTCGTGGCCGGCGGCCTCGAGCCCGACGCGCTGAAGCGCGTTTCTACGAGTACGTCATCAGACGATTCGGACGACGAGGTCTTCGTCAAGCCACAGCGGAAGCGGAGGCTAGAGAGGTGACGCCGCTCAAACCCCCCCTGTATGTACCGCTCGTCTAATAACCTTATCTTAATCTATCGGAGGCGGCGTAGAGCGCGCCCACGACCACAACACAGCGCAGCAGTGCCTCAGGCCGCGTCATAATCATTGAAACGACGTTGCCGAGCGACTGCAAGGCCGACACGAGGGCCAGCAGAGTCCAGGGGTTCGCGCGGAAGACTTGCACGAGGCGCGTCAGCAGCGACCCGTCGCCCGCGAACATCGCCCGGAAGAGCTCGGCTTCGTCGGAATACGCGCCATAGTTGTAGGTCGTATCCGACGAAGCACCGTCCTCGCCGAAGCGCACGTTCCGCCCGTCCTGGAGCGCGGCGTAGGCCGCCGACACGCGCTTGAAGGCCTCCTCGGCGTTCGGTGCCTGGCACTTGTCGGGGTGGAGCCGGAGCGCCAGTTTCCGGTACGCCTTCTTGCAGGCGGCCGGCGACGCGCCTCTCTCTACACCGAGAGCGCCGTAGGCGTCGTCGGCGGCGAGCGCTCGCTCGATGGCCGCGGCGACGTCTTGGGGCACGTCGGCTGGCGCGCCACCGCTTCCGCGAGAGGCTCGACGCGAGGCCGTCGCGCCGGCGGCTCCCGCTGCCGGTGCCGCCGCACGCTCGCGCTGCAACACGCGCACGCGGTCCGCCAGTTCCTTCTTCTCCGTCGCGTGCGCGCAGCTTCCGTCGTTGCGCGCCGCCAGGAACGCCCTCAGCTCGCGGACCGACCACTGCGCAGGGTCTTCCTGCGGCATGCCGATTACCGGCAATCAATTACACGCGTCGGTGGCGTGGAGGCACCCATCGATGATGCGTTCGGGCAGCTCTCATGCCAATTCCTTTTTGGCTTTGTGATCTCAGCTCGTCCCGGAGGCTAGTAGGTCAATTGATTTTCCCCACCGATCCGCTCTATGGCTCCGAAAGAAGGTCCCTTCTAGGCATAGCAACTAAAAAACTAGACATAGACATACTAGCGCAGTCCAGCTCGAGCTCCTTCGCGCTATAGGATTAGAAGGCCTGGAGTGCGTGTGAGTGGCGCTGGTGCAAGCCGCAGCGCGCGCAGGAACGCCAGTTTCAATACCGTGACCGCTGCGCCGTACCGCGGCCCCAGCAAAGCGTTCCCTAGAAGTGACCCTTAGGACACCTGGCATAGCCATGGCCGACGCCGCCGCCGAGAAGCGCGCGGCGAACAAGTTCTCGCGCCAGAACGCCGCGCTAGGAGCGGAAACCACAAAATTCCTGCGCGAGGCCAAGGTGCTCATCGTCGGCCTGCGCGGCGCCGGTATTGAGCGGCGCACGAATCAAATTTAGGCGCTGCACGCCGTCGACGCGACCCCCTGCGCGACGCGCCCGCCTCACCGGTTTATTCGCACAGGCGTCGAGACGGCGAAGAACTGCTTGTTACAAGGAGTCGGCCATTTGGCCTTGTACGACCCGAAGCCCTGCGCCGAAAGTGATAGGGGCGCGAACTTTTTTATAGGCGCGCAGGACGTCGGCCGGCCGAGGGACCAGGTCTGCGCGCCTAGATTGCAGGAACTGAACCCCGACGCCGTGGTCCACGTGGCCGAGGCGTTGAACGAAGAATTGGTAGAATCGTGTACGTGTGTGGTCTTCACGGACGGCGTCAATAGAGCAGAACTCGTAAGGTGGAACGAGTTCTGCCGTTCACGAATGGCAGATGTCGTGGACGAGAGGGGAGTGCGCTCGACGGTCGCGGCACCTATCAGCTTCGTGTGGGCGGTATGCGCGGGTTTGTGCCTGTCCATTTTCGTCGATCATGGGGAGCAGTTCGAGTGTCGCGACGCGGACGGCGAGCGACCTGTGGTCCGGTTGGTGGAGTCCATTTCATGTGAAAAACAAGGCTTAGTTCGATATGCCGTGCCCGACGGCGTGCCCGCGACCTCACCACCCGTGGACTCGTTGTACGCCTTCTCCGACGTCCAGGGGTGCTGCGGTTCTGCTCTAGGAGGTAGTGGTTTGAATGACTGCGCCCCGTTTCCTTTTACTTCGCTGAAGGGAGATCCGGCCAATAGTTTCAGGATCGGCGACACTACCTCTCTATCACCGTACGAAGGCGGCGGCCTCATCACGGAAACGAAGCGACCGAAAACACTACGTTTCCGAAGCCTAGGGGAAAGGTTGGTAGCCCCAGGCACGCCCTTCGGCAGCGACGGTCTACCGATGACTGATTATGCCTTCTCCGGCAAGGAAGCGCAGGTCCACGCCGGGTTAGTGGGCCTCATGGAGTTCGAGGCGTCCCAGAAGCGGTTACCGAATGCCAATGACGAGCAAGATGCGGAAGATGTTTTATCTGCAGCAAAGACGTATGCGGCGGCCTGCCAGGTCCTGAATACGGCGACGGCGGACGGCGCGAAGGCCCTAGATGTGACTATCGATGAGAGCGTGGTCCGAGCCTACGCGAGGCACGCGTCCGTGGAATTGCAGCCCGTGGCGACCTTCGCGGGCGGCGTCGTCGCCCAAGAGGTCGTCAAACGGAGTGGAAAATACACGCCCATCGACGGGTTTGCGCACTTTGCGTTTCTCGAGACGATGCCCGACCCTCCGCCGGCTCTCGCGGACAGAGCCCCGCGAGGGGATCGGTACGACGACCTCGCGGCGGTCTTCGGGAGAAGCTTCGTGGAGAAGCTCGGGGATCTGACCTACTTCTTAGTTGGAAGCGGTGCTCTTGGATGTGAATTCGTGAAGAACTTCGCCCTTTGCGGGGTGTGCTGCGGGCCCGAGGGTTCGCTGACCATCGCCGATGCCGATCGCATTGAATTGTCGAACCTCACGCGACAGTTCTTGTTCCGCGAACATAACGTGGGCCAGTCCAAAGCACTAGCAGCAGCCGCGATGGCGACAAATCCGGGAGGACGCACGCGCGCGCCGCCGATGAATGAAAATCTCAAAGTCACGTGTCATGAAGCCTACGTCGGACCCGCGACCGAGGTAAGCCCGTTCACGGACGCCTTCTGGGAGGGTTTAGATGGCGTTTGTAATGCGTTAGATAACATGGAAGCTAGATTCTATGTGGACAGGACCTGCGTCACGTTCGAGAAATCTCTACTGGAAAGTGGCACGATGGGTACCAGTGGGAACGTGCGATCTCGGCGTCCCGCGGTGCTGCGGTGCCTTCACGCCGTCGACGCGACTCGTGTCCATCTCACGATGCCGGGGGTGGTTTCTTTTCTGATTTCTAGGCCGTTCGGACCGAGACCGCAATGCTCCGCGCAGGTTGATCCGATCGTGCCCCACAAGACGAAGACGTACCGGGAGGGGGGCAACGCGGCGGAAGGGCAAGGTGTCCCGATGTGTACTTTACGCAATTTCCCTCATCTCATCGACCATTGCATCGAGTGGGCTCGAGATAAATTTGCGGAGCTGTTCGAAAAACCGCAACGGCGCGTCAAGAAGTTCTGTTCGGAACCGCAGGCCACTCTACAAGACTTACAACGTAGATTGGAGTCCAGTGATCCTGCAGATGTGGAAGGTGCGTCCGCCGAAGCTCTGCTGTTGTGGCAGGCGTTGGAGGTCGCCACGGCGCCCCTGGAGCAGCGCCGGCAATTGTGCGCCCAGCGAAGTTATGATGCGTTCCACGGCTTTTTTCGGGATCAGATTTGCGATCTCATACGGGCCTATCCCAAGGACGCTCGAGTGATGAAGAACGGCCAGGACAAGGGCCCTTTCTGGTCGGGACACAAGCGCTTCCCCACGGCGGCTACCTACGGCGACGACGCGGACCAGTGGCGCTTCCTCGTCTCTGCCACTCATATTCTCAGTCAGTCGATGGGCGCGCAGCCGCGGAAAGCTGAGGGCGACGACGACTACGCTTCATCTGAGCGCAACGAAGTCTTCGCGGCGTCGGTGGCCCAGACTTGTGTCATCCCGCCTTACATCCCGGGCACCGTCGACAAGGACATCGAGGGCGATACTTCTGATGTAGCGACGCCCGACAACAGCGTGGACGTGGCGCGTTCGAAGGGCCTCGAAGCCTTGCAGCGGTTATCCTCCGTAAATCTTTCGCAGATAGATGTGGAACCGGCCGACTTCGAGAAAGATGATGATTACAATTTTCACATCGACTTCGTGACGGCCTGCGCGAATTGTAGGGCCAGGAACTACGCCATCCCGCCCACGGACTTCGACAAAGCTAAATTGACGGCTGGCAGGATCATCCCCGCGATCGCAACCACCACAGCCGCCGTGACGGGTTTGGTGTTGCTCGAAATGTTCAAGATCTTGCAAGATAAGCCCGCCACGGACCTACGGACGAGGCAGGTCGGTCTGGCGCTGAATTACTACCCCTCCTTCGACGCCGACAATTTGGTCACGTTCAAGACGAAAGACGTGCGCTCGCGGCGTTTTGATGTGACTCGTATCATGTTGTGGGTGGTTTCTTTTCCGATTTTGAGGCCAACCGCGATGCTCCGCGCAGGTGAAGACGAAGCCCGACGCCGTTTCGTTACCGGAGCAGGCCTTCGACGCAAAGGGCGACATCAAGCCCGAGTTCTACGAGGTTACGACGGTCGTGGCCTACCCCGAGGGGCACTCGGTCTGGTCGAAGCTCGAGCTGCCCGATGGTAGTGCGGATTGGAAGGTGTCTGACCTGAAAGCGTGGTTGTCGGACGAGCACAAGCTTTCATTAACAGCCTGGAACCTGCCTTGCGGCGAGGTGACGGATTCGGATGGCGAGAAGCGCGCGGTGTCGGCGCGCGTGTATCCCGCTCCTGTGGCTGTTGACTTAAGGAAGCTGCCTTCCCTGGAGCTGTCGAAACCCCAGGCCATGATGGCGCTGCAGAAGCAGCGCGTGGGTGGCTTGATGATGAAGTACTTATCTGAATGGAGCAAATACAAGCAGTTGGGGAGCTTACCTGCCGATCTACCGGAGCCCGAAAGAAGTACGGCGGAGATGACGCTCCGAGAGATCCTGGAGGTCAAGGGCAAGATGCAGCTGGGCCACAAGCGCCGCGTGATTTTAGATGGGCTCTCTTGCTCCGTCACCCGGGCCTCCCCCTCAGCGATGGACACCGATGCACCAAACGAGGAGGAGTTCGACGTCGAGAAGCTCGCGCCGGTGCTGCTGAGGCTCTAGGCTCCCCCCTCCCGTGGACTAACTTTGATCTAGTCTTACTTCAATAGTGCCTCAATTTCCCGCGCCGCTCGCAAAGCGTACTCAATCGCGACCGCCGTCGGGTGCGCGCCGCCGAGCACGCGCCGGGCCCTCGGTTCCGTGTCCTCGAGCGTCGTCACGGCTTCGTGGAGGTCGTCGAGCGTGGCGGCGGTGTTCTCGTAGAGCGCCCGCGCGTAGATCCACCGCATCTTGAGCGTGAGTTCGGTACTATCGCCGAGAGCGCGTCGCGCCACGGGGATTGTTTTGCAAAACACTGCCCTGGCTTCTTCGAAGCGCCCGAGATCGAGAAGGCACCTCGCGTAGTTGTTGGTTGCAAGAAGGGAGTTCGCAAGAAGAACGCATTCTCGTCGCGCAGGGCAATCTTGCGACCACGTATGCAAAGCTTGGACGCCACGAATCTGCTCTGCGCATTGAAAGGGATGTATATGCTCAGAAATCTGCACTATATGGTAGAGACAATGAATCTACTCTCATTTCAGCCGTAAATCTCGCGTCGACCCTCGTGGACGACCTAGAGCAGTTTGACGAGGCGAGGGCGTTTCTGCGAGACAGAATACCCGAGGCCGTCCGAGCTCTCGGAAAGGATCATAGGCTTACTTTCAAGTTGCAGCGGATGTATGCACAATGCCACTACGAAAACGCCGACGCATCCCAAGACGACGTGACCGCCGCTATCGCACAGCTCGAGGACCTTGACCGGCGGTATACCCGCGTATACGGCGCTTCGCACCCTCAGACACGTGCCACCCGCCACCACTTAGAGCGCGCACGAGCGAAGCTCAGAGCGTAAGTAGCGCTAAGCAAAACTAAAAACTTACCCCAGACAAGGCCCAAACTTCGCCCCCTCCACGACGGCGACGACGTACGACGCCGGCGCCAGCGTCAGCGGCCCGCCCGCGACGCGCCGCGGCGCCAGCTCCGCGTCGACCGCGTCCAGTCGAACACCGTTGAGCAGCACCTGATCGTCGAAGACGTCCAACGGCGCCGTCATGTGGTACTCGAGGCGCGATAAGGACGCAAATTCCTCCGGCAAAGCGACGCGCCGCGCGACGCGAGACGCGCCGTTCAACACAACCAGTGAAACGTCGCCAGTTTGTGTCCGGTGGCAGTGCGCGTAGGCCCGGCAGTCGGCCACGGGCGCGGGCGCGTAGGCATCCTCGACCGACGGGTCCCGGATTTGAGCGCTTAAAACGCGGGGCCCCATGAGCGAAGCCCACAGCTTCGTGGCGAAGAAGTCCGGCCGCGGCACCAGGCGATCACCAAGACGCTTCGTCAACCCGTAATGACCGCCCACCAGCGCCTGCCTACAATGAACTTGGATGGACTTTTTTGCACTTTCACCTAACTCGTCGAGGTACCAGAACGCCGACGCATATGAGGAAGTAACATTTATCCCACCACTGCCGTACATGCCGCCGGCCTCGGTGATCCACAGCGGCGTACCACGGGCGGCCTTCGTGTAGGCGTTCACGAACGCATAAAAGCCCCTTCCGAGAGGCCAGGCGGCGCCCTGGATCTTGTCGAAAAGCTTTTTCCTGAAGGGGCGCCACAACTTGCCCGCGCCGAGCCAGTACAGATGGAAGGCCAAGGCGTCGACGTTCGCTTCTTTATTGAACGACGCATAATAATCATAAGCTTTCTCGAGGGGCAGCTGGCAGTCCGGGCCGACGATATACGGTCGTCCTGTCGATGAGATCGACGTCCTCGTCCCTTCAAATAAAGCGTCTATTTCTGCTCGTAAACGTCGGAAGTCGGCCGCCAACTCCGATGGCGACAGGTGGGCCGCGATGCCGCCCTGGCCGCAGAGCTCGTTGCCCAATGAGACAGCAGATAGAGCACCTCGACCAGCCTTCGCATGAAACGCGGCTCGTTGCAGCAACGACCGCGCGCCTCCACTAGTAGCAGACCACCTTCCAGACCAGCACTTGTCGCAATTTTTAGAGTCGCACTTGGGGCATTTCCCTTCATCTCGTACTCTACCATGCAAGCCCGAGAGGCCGAAGATGAGCGATGTTTTCGTGTCGAAGGCGAGCGTTTCTATCGCGTCGTAGAGATCTAGCGTGACGCACGCCCCTTCGAACGCCGCCCGGTCGCCGGCCGGTCGGAAAGAAGAAGGGCAATCCATGTCGAACGGGCTCGCTCGATCTTCCGAATCGTAAGCGACTAAATCCTGCAGCGTGCCGCCGACCCTTAAAGCCACCGGATTCAAGGAGGAGAGGGCCCGCCGCAGTTCCGAATGAACCTCTTGCAAGGCGATGATCGAAGACCCGTTCCAGGTGTGATGGCTCCAATCGATTTTCGCGTCCGGCCACCAGTCCAACGAGACGCACACGTACGGCGCGTCGGTCGTCGCCACGAGCTTGTTTTGTATTTTCAGCAAGACGTTCTCGCCCTTGACGCGCATGGGCCGTGGCCGTGGCGTCGCGTGCCGCGGGTGCGGCTTATTGTGATGTATGTTCTCGTGCGGATCCGTGCGGTCGAACTCGAGCTGCGTCGCCAGTAATGCGAGGCAGGTGATCAATGTGGCCACCACTGCGATGACCATGCGCGGTGTGGCCACGGATCTGCCGCGCCCCATTTTTGGCAGTGCTGCTGCAGCGTCCCGCAGAGCTGTGAATTGGTTGTTTCACCACGTGCAGGCTATGAACGTGTTAGGCATGCATCACTTTGTGCGTATGCGCTGCAACTGAGATATGGCTTTTGCATTGATTTGCGGCGCCGTGCAAACCCGCGTGAAAATCCGGCCAGCTCGCGTACGCGAGGCTGTGCGGGTCACTGGCCTAGCAGCGTCTGGACTGCAAGCTCTGACTCTGTTGCAGCGGTCCAAGAAAAAAAAAGAGCGCTGCAAAACGTCGGATTGCTGGATTTCTCCCAGCTGATTTTTCATCCATAACACGCCGGTCGACGCGGCAGCCTGCCATGTCGACGGCCTCCGACGAGCCGCCGGCGCCACCCCGCCTGCCGCGCGCCGTATCACAGGCGACCGCGCCGCCGCGCGCGTGGCCGGCCACGCACGTCGCGCGCTGCGCGCTGAAAAGGGGCGACCGGCGCGTCTACTTCGCGAGTGTCGAGGGCGAGGTCTGGAGGTATGATGTGTTGAAGGACGCGTGCGACGCGTGCTGGACGTCCGGGCGTATCGTCCTCGCGCTGGCACACCGCGGCGACGTCTGCCTTTCGCTGGAGCGCCACACTTCTGAAATTTATCTCGCGGCCTACGACTGTTCTCGTACTAGAGTCGTGGGACGACAAAGAAGAGTAGGGACCGGGAGCGACGGCGCATTGGATTGCACCGACAATTACACCTTAGTAAGTGTGGGACGAGACGTCGCGCTCTACAAAAACAGCGAACCCTGCTGGCGCGTCCGCAATTTAGGAGATGTCCTGACGGTGGCCTTGTCGTCGCGCGGCGCCGCCGTCGCGTGCCGCGGAGGCGCTTGGCTCATAGACCGCGCTTCACCGAAGAACGCGCGCGTCCTCGACTCGAGCACGGGCGACGCATCCATCGTCGCGACGGACTCAGTCATAGTCCTCGCGCGTCGTCGGACGCTGACGTTGTTCTCGGGGGACGGTTCGAAGCGGCTCCACGTGTTCGAGCTCGGCGCGCCGCTATCCATGGCTAGTATCACACTAGCATGGGGACGGGACGGCGCCTTGCTCGTACTTACCGGAAGGAGCCTGGAGGTGAGGAGAGATGGTTCATTGGTGACAGGCGAGACGGCGCCACCGTCCACGCCGCAGGAGCAGCGACATGTCTTGCTTCGTAGACTAATAAAGCGCGTCACCATTGGCGTCACGGACGAGTTCGGTTCAGCACTCCTACCTCCTGAAGACGCAGGACACCACTGGCCCGACGCGACACATGTCGACGACTTCGATGAAGTGGGCGACGACTTCAGCGACGAGGACCACGTCGACGACGTCACGTCCACAGAATCGGTCCTCGATGACGTGCGGCGGCAGCGCGTGAAGTGTCGGAGGGCCCAGACAGCAACGCAACAGGAGCCGCGGCTGCGGTACCGGTCCGTGCTCCAGGACGACTTCCGGCCGGGCCGGGGCAACGCCCTGCAGGCCTGCGTCGCGTCGTTGTTTGGCTTGGAGTTGCAAGACGTCCCGAACTTCATCACGCTACCGGAGGGCTACGAGGCCTCTATAAGAGCTTTTTGTGATGTGCGGCGCGTCGCCTTCGAAAAGTTTTCGGTCCAGGACATCCCCGAGGCTTATGATGGGCGCATGTGCATTTTGAGAGGGAAATCACCTAGAGGAGACTTCGGCCACGTCGTCGTCGCGCGCTTCGTGGGCAGCTGCGACACGTCTTTACATAAAATGATGCTGACGGACGCCGGGGCCTTTCGGCTGGTCCACGACCCGCACCCGTCCTCCGAGTTCCTCGACGAGGGCGAGGCGTGCGCGTGGGCCATGTTCTTTTCCGAACAGAACTAGTTAGTGTACATATGTTGTCTATACTACTCGTCATCCACTGGCACGCCATCGACGCGAGGTACTATAGACTAAGACGGACACGTTTTTTAAGCAAGCTTACAAGCCGAGCTTCGTGCGGCGCCAGTGCCGCCGCTTCGAGTTCCAGCGGATCTTGTTGCCCGTGCGCATGCGGATCCACTGGGGGATGGGCCGGTTCTGGGCCATCTTCTTGGCGAGCGTCCGCTTCGTGCGGAAGGTCTTGTGCGACGGCTGCGGAGGGGGGGGCGCGGCGGGTGAGACGACGCGGTCCGCGCGGGGCGTGGGGCGCGCGTGTGCAGCGTTCGACCGGCTTTGTGTGGCGTTGGCCGGCCCGCCGATCCGCGGTGTGGGCGGCGAGACGCGACGACCGGCGGCGCTTTTGGCGCCCGCCGGTCCGCCGGTCCGCCGCCCGTCCGGTCGCGGTGCCCACAAGGGTCAGGGATTTTTGCGCGATGACGCAGCAATTCGTGTGTCTTGCGGCCTTGTAGCATTGGCATGCGCGCGGCGGGCCGGGGGCCGCGCCGCTGCCTTTTTGCATGCCAATAGTTGGGCCGGCCCGCGCTCGGCGAGTCCGGCGTTTCGCTGCAAACCAGCTCGTGGCGCCATCGATAGTCCTTATAGGCGTCGCGCACGCGTGTCGGTTAGTTGTGTCGTAACGTACCATGGTCGCAATTGCCCGTCGCCTACAGGCTGAGCGAGGCCAAAGTGCTCGAGACTGCCGGCTTGAAAGGCGTCCGAAGCTGCGCTCGGGCCGTGGCAGGACGCCTCCGGGGACGGCTGAACAGAAAGATGCAAGGGATAGATCGAAAGCGTTTCGTGCGGGTGCAATTTGCGACAGCCATAATCGCCATAACCTTGTCGTCCGCGCTGCTCCTGTAGAGTACCGCCGGTCACCACAGCTGGTCAATAGAGGTCCCAGCCAGCCACCCGAGCCGCCGCCGCCGCCGCGCCGCGCCGCCCGGAGACGCAGATACAGAGTAGATCAGCGACAGCACACAAAGTAGATCAGCGCAGCACATAAGCCATGCCGAAGACGTCGTTCCTCCGCAACTACTCCAAGACGTCGAAGACGCCGCGCCGCCCCTTCGAGAAGGAGCGCATCGACGGCGAGCTCAAGCTCGTCGGCGAGTACGGCCTGCGCAACAAGCGCGAGCTCTGGCGCACGCAATTGGCCTTAGCCAAAATCCGCAAGTCCGCGCGCGCTCTGTTAACATTGGAACCCAAGGACCCCAAGCGCATGTTCGAGGCGCCCGCTTTATTGCGGAGATTGCAGAGGTATGGCCTCGTCGAGGACAGCGAGATGGATTTGGACTCCGTCCTCCAGATGACGACGCAGCGGCTGCTCGAGCGCCGCCTGCAGACGAAGGTGTTCAAGCAGGGCCTCGCCAAGAGCATCCACCACGCGCGCGTGCTCATCAAGCAGCGCCACATCCGCGTCGGCAAGCAGGTGGTGAACGTGCCGTCTTTCATGGTGCGACTGGACTCCGAGAAGCACGTCGACTTCGCGGCGACGTCGCCCTACGGCCAGGGCCGGCCGGGCCGCGTCGCGCGCAAGCGGGCCGCGGCCAAGGCCGCGGCCGGCGGCGGCGGCGACGGCGGCGAGGAGTCGGACTAGGTCTTTGCTAGAAGGGGCGTGTAAACTAGACTTATCTTCCTTGCTTCTCTGCGCGATGGCGTGCTGTCTTACGCCTCCCTCCGGACGCACCCGTCCGAGTCTTCCGGCGCAAAGACCAAACGTCCCTCATCCAATTCAACCTGGTACGGGGCGTAGAAACCTTGCGCGAAGCTATCCTCGGTGTACCACAGCTCGATGACCGTGCCGGACGCCCAGCGACCCTCGTCCACACAGCATTTGACTCTACTACCCACTTTGAACCTGAGTGGGGTTTCGCGGGCGTGGAGTACGGCTCGCGCATCTCGTAGTTCATTCTCAAGCCCCACTGTGGTCGGGTGCGCGCCGCCAAATACACGCCGCGCTGTCCGTTCCACGTCCTCGAGCGTCGTCACGCTCTCGCGGAGATCGTCGAGGGTGGCGCCGTCGTCCTCGTAGAGCGCCTCCGCGTAGTTCCCACGCATCTTGAGCGTGGTATCATCATTATTACCGAGAACGCGTCGCGCCACGGGCATGAGTTTGCGCAGCAGCGGCTTGGCCTCCACGTAGCGCTCCAGACGATTAAGGTTCGTCGCGTAGTTAGTGCCTGCTACGAGGAAATCTTTAGTTTCCTCGCAGCCGAGGTTTAGAAATCCGAAGTATACGTCTCGTCGCAGGGGCAGGGCCTCTTCAGACCGTCCAAGATCTTGATACGTGTTCGCAAGACTGCTCTGCGCGGTGAGAATGTTTTCTTCTGACGCGCCAATGCGCCGTAAAGTAGCCAATTTGGCCTCTCTCACGGTCAACGCGTCCTCGTGGTGTCTTGCATCCGATAAACCGTTCCCAAGCACTGACATCGCGCTCCTCCGAACCCAATCATCCTCCGGCCGGCCCAAGTACGTCTTCCAGCAAGCCCAGCCAAGCGCACAGGACACGACGCCGTGGTAGTCCTGCTCGCACAAACTGCACTTGTACCACCGATGCCACTGCGTGTCGTCCAAATGGTTCTCCTCGGCCTCCGCGACCAAAATCTTCGCCTGCTCCGCCAGGCACGACACGTGGGCAAGGCCCGCCGTCCCGCGGCACGCGCATCCGCGGACGAGGCCCTCCTTCGTCTTCCAGTGGAGGGCCTGGGTGCAGATGTAGCACGTCTGGCCCTTAATGTCCTCGGCGCACGCCTCCGCCGCGACGGCCACGGCCTCCGTATACTTCGTATTGGCATTATACTGCTCCGCGCCGCCGCCTTTTCTTATCTTCCTGCATAGCTTGTCATGGCCGCCTGCCTCCCAGTGTGTTTTCTGGCAGGCCGGCCCGCAGTACCGCGTCTTGCAGCGGCTGCATTGCTTGGCGGTCAGCGCTGGCAATGCGACAGCGCAGACTGGGCATTGCGTGAGGATCATCGTGTTACAAGTAATTGGGCAGCGTCGCAGTCTCCTCGCAGCGGCGAGAGACACAAGTCGAGCTAGAGCAGAGCCAGGCAGACCCGCACGAGGCGCGTCGACGCGTAAAAAATCCTCGCAGCATGAGTAGGCACGTGGATCCTCTTACGCATCCCCCGGCGTCAGCGCTTCCATCGCCTCGCCGAGGGAGCTCACGTCGCCCGTTTCGCGGGCGGCGAGCGCGGCTCGCGACCTTCGCAATGTCAACTCGTACTCACCTACAATAGGGTGCGCGCCACCGAGAACGCGGCGCGCGATCCGTTCCGCGTCCTCGAGCGTCGTCGCGGCCTCGCGGAGATCGTCGAGCGTGGCGCCGGGGTCCCTGAAGAGCGCCACCGCGTAACCTTTCCTCATCTTGAGCGTAAGTCTATCTTCATCTCCGAGAACGCGTCGCGCCACGGGAATCGTTTTGCGCATCAATGCCTTCGCTTCTTCGAAGCGCTTGAGTTCACAAAGGGACGACGAGTAGTTGTAGGCTGCGCGAAGGGTTGATGGGTGTTCCTCGCCATCGAGCTTCAAGCGTTCAGAGTAAACCTCCCGCCGCAAGCGCAAGGCCTCTTCCTTCCGTCCGAGCATTCGATACGTATTTGCAAGATTGTTCTTCGTGCCGAGAATGCAGTCTCCTGGTACGCCAAGGCGCAGCAGCGTAGCTAACTCGGCCTCCTTCACGGGCAACGCGTCCTCGTAATGTTTTGCATGGTATAATCCGCTCCCGAGGTGCGTCATCGCATCGATCCGAGCCACGTCAGTCTCCGGCCGCCCCACGTACGTCTTCCAGCACGCCCACCCAAGGGCACAAGACACGACACCGTGGTAATCTTGCTTGCATAGGCTGCACATGCTCCACCGCCGGACTCTCTCATCCAACACCTTGTCGTCCAAATTGTTCTCCTCGGCCTCTGCGACCAAAATCTTCGCCTGCTCCGCCAGACACGACACGTGCGCAAATCCCGCCGTCCCGCGGCATGAGCACCCGCGCACGAGGCCCTCCTTCGTCTTCCAGTGGAGCGCCTGCGTGCAGATGTAGCACGTCTGGCCCTTCGTGTCGTCCGCGCACGTCTCCGCCGCGACCGCGACGGCCTCCGCGTACTTCTTATTTGCGTTGTATTGTTCGGCGCCGCCTGCTTTTTTTATCAATTTGCAGAGATTATCGTGGCCACCCTCTTTCCAGTGCAGCAGCTGGCAGGCCGGTCCGCAGTAGCGGGTGCTGCAGCGGCCGCATTTCTTCCCCAATGATAAGCCGAGCTCGGTGGCGCAGACGGCGCACTGCGTGAGGATCATCTCCTGTGGTCAAATCGCTTGGGGGCAGCCCTATGAACCAAAAGCGCTCCTTATGGGGCTGCTTTGAGACTGTGTCTCACGACGACGGAGAGCGCCGAAATCCGGACCCAGGCACGCGTGCCTCACATGCCTCTGTTACGAGGCGACGCGTCGGCCTCGTAGTCCAATCCTACTCTATCTTGGAACTTGTCGATCTGCGCGTCGTCCAAGCGGGCCGCGTAATTTGAACAGGTGAGCGCCTCGCTCCTTACCAAGGCTCGTATGCGTAGCGCGTCCTTGCCGCAGCGTATCATTACAAGACTCCCATCATCTAACCAGTGCCTGATTTCGGCGCCGTCCCTCGTGAGGAGTGCGATCCTCAAGGCGTCGCAGGGCTGCATCGTCGCGTCGGCCATATGGCTGCTCTGTCTGAGACTGCTCCGGAGACTGCTCCGGAGCTTGTACTGGATATGAAATAATTCGTGCGTCCACCCGCGGTGACGCGCGAGGGCTGCGGCAGCGCAACGAAGGGTTCCTCGCGCTGCTCTGGCGCGCCGCAGGTGACTCCAAACGCGAGCTATGCGGCACTGCGGCGCGCTTTATGAGGGGGGATAATGAGCTAGCGGCCTGTAAGACACTAGCAAGCAGCTAACCCGTCCCAGACAGGCGCAACCGGATAAAAAAATAATAATATACAAAGTTAGGGTCACCACGTGTACTCGCAGGCGTACAGATTCAGGAGCTCCTTCACCTTCGTCCGATTATTTTTCTCGGCGTACTCCAGCGCCGTGTCGTCGTTCCGGTCCTTCATGCGCACGTCGGCGCCGCTATCCACTATCAATTTAACGATCTTGTCGTGGCCCGCGGCCGCCGCGAGCATCAGAGCCGTACATCCCTTGCTGTCTTTCTGGTTCAGGAAGCAGTTCCGCTTCATGAGCTCGCGGATCATGTCCTTGTCCCCGTTCTTGCAGGCTATATGTATCGCTCGCGTGCCCGACTTGTCGTCCAGTGCGCTATTCGTAAGCTCCGTCTTTTTGCTCAGCAAATCCGCGACGCCGCGCACGTTCCCGCCCTGCACGAGCCGCTCGAGCTGGGCGCGCGGGTCGTTCTTCTTCCGCTTGGCCCCCTTCGGTGCATTGGCTTTCGAGGCGCCGGAGCCCATGGCTGTCCCACGGAGTCCGGGAGGCTGCCCCACGCCCGCCGCGGCGCCGTGCCTGCGGACCAGGTGAATTGAAGACACGTCTGGGGTTGCCTCGGTGCTCCGGCCCAGCCGTTCCGTGCCCGGCTGCGTCGCGCGTCCGAGGCACACACGCTTTGTCTTGAAACCCCCAACTCCTCGGCATACCCGCGCGGAATGCGCGAGCGCTACGACGGGCCCTTCGATCGCGTGGCGCGCGCCCCGACGGCTGGCGAGGTGCCGCCGCGAGCACGCAAAACGGCAGCAGCGCCATTATTATGCTCTCCCGACAAAAACGCGTGCGACGGCGCCGAGCGCTGGTGAAATCACCGCGCAGGAGCGTCAAGGACACATCACAACAAGGCAAGCCAAGGGCAGCACAGATAGCTGCAGCCTCGCGGGCAGCCAGAGCGGAGGCAGCCCCACACCCAGACATGGCCAGCGCCCCGCTGGCCGCCGCCGGCGAGCAAACCCTACGAGAGAAATTAAGAAGGGACGCCCACGGCACGGAACAAACCTACGTCGCGCGGCAAAGGCGCGCGCAGCGCCTGGCGCATCTTACCGGCACGGCCGTCGAGCGCGTCTACCGGGTGTCTCCTACTCGAAATCCTGCCGAGTATGATCCTGAGGAGCTTTATCTACATTTGCGCGACGCGCACGATTCGAGGGTCGAGGCGGCGAAGGCGCAGCCGTATTCGCCGCCTCGTTCTGAAATGAACCACAAAGCGCCATCTAGGAGAGTGCGCCTCGCCACGGCCGACCAAGTCGGACGGGCGTTGCTCGAGGCGTCGAAGCGTCGGAAACGCGAGGCGGCGCTCGGCGTGCCGCCTCCCTTGGAAGTGCTTGATTCATTACGGCACGAGACGCTCGGGGGCGACTAATCACATCATAAGTTAGGGCCTACTGCGCCAGCACGCCATCGCCGCGACCCCTCTTTTAGAAGGCCAGCGACGGGTCCTGGCCCGGCGCCGCCGACTCCGAGAGCTCGAGCACCTTCAAAGCTCGATCCAGCCGCCGCGCCGAGTTCGCCAGCCGCACGGCCTGGTTCAGCGCGTTGACGAACTCGCGCTTCGCCTTGCGCAGGGCCGGCGGCGGCATGCCCGCGAAGAGCAGCATCGTGTCCTGCTCGCCCGTAGTCCCCTCGTCCGCGCTCGACACACTCTCCGACGGGCTGTCTCCATTGTTGCGCTGGCGCAGGCGTCTCTCGGAAGGTTCCGGGAGGGCCGGCTCGCGCGCCTCGCCGGGCGGGCCCCGTCGCAGTCGGAACGGCGTCGCCGCGGACAGGTCCTGGATGCTACATTTTTCGAAATCTTCCACAGGTACGACCGACTGCTGCGCTTCCAGGTCCTTCCTCAAATTCAAGGCGGAGATGCTGCCGGCTCCGTGCTGCTGCCGCGCCTTCGCGAGGTCTAGAAACCCTCGCCGCACGGTCCGTCCCAGCCGCTGCTGCTCTCTATAAAAAGCGTCGGCCTCCCGCAGCACGGTAAGCACGGCGGCGTTCTCGGTGTCGACGTCGGCGGCGGGCATGTTTGCTTGGTTTTATGCCGCGTCGACGCCGCGGGCTATCCGATGTAGGGAGCACTGCGGTCGTGCGGCGCAGCACAGGGCTTCTGAGGCAGTATCCAAGGACCACGCACAAGCGTTGTGACCACCGCTCGGGCGGCTGCGAGCGCTACCGACGCGTGCGCCGGCGTGCCAAATGACCACTAATTTTTTCAGGCTAGCGGGATGAGAGGCACTAGGGTTCTTTTGAGCGGGAGGGGTACGGGGAACCCTGCGGCGTAACTAGCCTCAGCCTCTTTTAGCCTCAGCCTCAGCCTCTTTACCCGGCACTCCCGCTAGCGGGATGCGGGTTTATTTAGCCGTACCAGATAGAGAGGGGCTGTTTTTCCGAGGCGGTTCTGCTTAGAAGGAGGTACGCTGTCATGAAAGCCGCGGCCCACTAGTCAAGAGAGAAAAGAGAAAGAGTCGCCCGCCACTTACCCGGGGCGACGACCTAGCGGCCGAGCCGCTTGAGGAAGCCCGACTTCTTCGCCGGCGCCACCGGATTAGCTGCCGGCGCCGCCGCCGCCTGCGGCGCCTCCCCGCCAAAATAGGGCATGCCCCCCTCGGCGCTCACTTCGTCACCTAAAGCATCCATCAAACCGGTCTCGAAGCCCGTGGCCAACACAGTCACTGAGACGTCCTGGCCCATGTTCTCGTCCACCGAAGCGCCTGCGCGGAGCATCGTGGTCTCGACTCGGTCCGAATTCACTCAAATTCGACCCAAAAACCACCCACGACCTCGTCTGATGGACACGAGTCGCGTCGATGGCGTGAAGGCGCCTCTACACGACGGGACGCCGAGATCGCGCCAAAGATAATATTCGCGTCCGCCGCCACGTTCTCATAAATCACGCCAGCGGCGGCGTTGACTTCGGCCAGCGTCAAGTCGGGCGGGCCGCAGATGTTGAAGACGACGGCTTTCGCGGCCGTGAATTGCGAATCGAGCAGAGGACACGACGTCGCGAGACCCGCGGCCTCCGCCGCTCTATCTTTACCTTTCGATTGCCCAATGCCCATCAACGCGGTACCGGCGTCCGTCATGATACTGCGAACATCCGCAAAGTCCACGTTAATCAGCCCCGGCTTGATGATGATCTCGGAGATGCCGACGACGCCTTGTCTCAGGATGTCGTCGGCCACGAGGAAGGCGCCCTCCATCGTCGTGCCTTCCGGCACGATTTGCAATAAACGATCGTTCGAGATCACAATCAGCGTATCAACCGCTTCCTGCAACCTCGCAGTAGCTTGGGCCGCCTGCTGCGCCCGTTTCCGGCCCTCGAACCCGAAGGGCT
>JACLAA010006922.1_pt1 | contig 22017 bp, 27 predicted proteins | sample 8027891 | NCBI WGS metagenome assembly JACLAA01 (sample SAMN15724900, study PRJNA655200) | protist metagenome | isolation source: fluorescence activated cell sorting (FACS) single amplified genomes of... | place: Spain: Blaines Bay Microbial Observatory, Mediterranean Sea | collected 2016-01-19 | reverse complement strand
TCAATTTGTGTGTTGTCAAAAGCTTTATCGAATAAGAAATCTTCAACAGCTCCTATTGGCCCTGCCCTATAACCATCCCATATTTCTTTAAGCTTATCCTTAGGTGGAACAAATGCAATTGAACTTATGTTCTCTTTATCTTTAACAATTGCTATTAAAGATGAAGGCTCACAAAATCCAGACATATAGTAAAAGCTGCTATCTTGTCTAAAAGGAAATGTTGAGTCCGCATTTCTATAGAGCAATTCAGCGCCTGGAATTAATAATACAGAATTATCAGGCAATGAATTCTTTAAATTGTTTCTTCTATTTTTATATATTGAATTATTCATGTTGGTATTTTACTCTTTTATTAAACAAACTTTCCAATTCCCTCAAGTAGAATTAAACTATTCAGATGTCTAAAACCAATGAAACCTCTCCTAAAGATTTTGAGAAGAAATTAGATTTACTTATCAAAAGATTTGAGGAACAAAAAGGAATCATTGATTCATATATCAAAAGAGAAAGGGATTGGAAGAAAGATAAAGTCCTTCATAAAAAAGAAGTAACTCGTCTTGAAAAAAAATTAAAGAAGGTAACAGATGGGTAAGGTAGAAACAGTTTCATTAAGAATCTTTGGTAGAGACTTAACTTTAGCATGTCCACCCAAAGAAAAAGATAATCTGATTAAAGCTGCAAATTTATTAAATGAAGAGCTTGATGGTATAAATGATAAAAATAATGCGTTAATCATTGCTGGACTTACTCTTGCAAATAAACTCCTAACCAGTGGTGAGGGCTCCAGCAAAATAAAAGATACGGACTTTTCGAATCTAATAAATAAAATTGAAAAATCACTAGAAAAATAACCTTTAACTTATTTTTTAACTCAACTATACTTTATGAACATTCTGGTTCATTTGCTAATGTGTTAATAAATTTGAACCGATACTAATAAATAGGTGATATTCCACTATCATTGTTGTGCAGTACCTTACGGGAAGCCTGATTTGATAAGATATTCACCACCTGAACTTTCGGTTCAGGTATAACACATAGCGGTGATCTGGTTTGTTAGCCTCTGTATAATTTATGGTGAAAAATAAAATAAGAAAATCACTTTTTGATCAGGGGCAACTTCTATCTGATAAGTTTCTATTGGAAACAAGCTCTAAGATTCAAAAAAATGTAATTGAAGAAATTGATATTGAGTCTTCAAAGAATACGCTCCTATATTTTCCATACAAAAAAGAAATTAAATTGAACCTCATTATTAATGAAATCAAAAGTTACTCAAATAATATTTATCTACCAAAGATATTTCCTAATAAAGAATTGAGATTTAATCTGCTATCTGATAAAAGTATTATGGTAAAAAACAAATATGGGATAAGTGAGATAGATGATAATAAAAATTATATAGGTCTTGAGGGATTCAACATGATCTTTATACCTTTTGTTGGTGTTGATAAAAACGGTTATAGGCTTGGATATGGCGGAGGATATTTTGATAGAGCGTTAGAAAAAATAAAATTATGTATCTCAAAGCCTCTTATCGTTGGCTTAGGTTACGATTATCAAATTATGAATAACTGTTTTGGAGAAAACCATGACATGAAATACGATATTGTAATAACAGAAAGCCGTGTACTTTCATATAAGTGAACTATAAAATACGATTCATATATACACATATGAACAAATCTTATAATTATTTTTTCTTATTTTTCTCATTATTTATAAATGCGGAGTCTATGGTTATAGACGCAAATTTAAATGAGCCAGAATGGGATACTGCCATAACAATAAATCAATATAGTGAAGTTATACCTTTCACACTTCAACCGGCAGAAGAAAGAACTGTAGCAAAAATCTTTTCGAATGAAAACGGAATATACGTTGGTTTTACTAATTTTCAAGAGAACTCAACAATGCTATCAAATAAATCATTAAGGGATGAAATTGCAAATACGGCAGATCAAAATTGGATATCAATAGATTTTGATAATGATCGTCAGAAAGCATATTTATTTTTTGTTACCCTAGCTAACATTAAGGGTGATGGTATCAGACGTATTGGTGGATGGCCGGAGTTTGATTGGGACGGAGACTGGGAAGTAAAAACAAAAGAATATGATGGTTATTGGGTTTCTGAGTTTTTAATACCTTGGAATGTCGCTCTAATGAAAAATGTTGATAGCGAAGAAAGAACAATAAATATTTCAACAATAAGAAAGATTGCATACAAACAATCTTGGATTGGTGATGCTGAAACAAGCGCGAGAAGAACTAACTTTTTATTAAAATTGAGGCCTATCCAAATTAAAAATTACACTCAAAGTAAGGTTAACTACTTTCCTTATGTATCAAAAACCTATAATTCTGTTACTGGTTTTAATGAAAACAAAATTGGTGCAGAGATTTTTATAAGTAGCGGGACAGGCAAGCAAGTTAATTTAACTTTCAATCCTGACTTTGGTCAGGCAGAAAGTGATGAAGTGATTGTAAATTTTTCTGCGCAAGAGACTTTCTATTCTGAAAAAAGAGCTTTCTTCAATGAAAATCAGTCTCTATTTGACCTATCTCACTATGATAGATATAGAGTCATTAATACAAGAAGAATTGGTGCGGCAAGCACTTATGATTGTCAGGCATCTCCTGATGAAAATCGATGTGATGATAAAAGGAAAAGTTATACAGATATTGATTTTGCTTTAAGGTACACACAAAAAAATGATAACAGTAATGTTGGTATATTTGTTGCTCAAGAGTCAGACGAATCATTTACAAAAGGGAAAAACTTTTATGCTATAAGATCTAAAAATAAAATTGGAACAAGAACCATTGGTTATTTTCTTACTCATGTAGTTGATAATTTTACGAATAAAAAGGCTACAGTGAATGTAATTGATTTCATAAATGTTAAATCTAATAAATTAACTTTATATACAGATTTCCTCTCTTCAGAAAAAGAGGGAGTTTCTGGCTTTGGACTTAGATCACAGTTTGTATACAAACCTACTCAACTTAGCAGGAGATCTGGAAGTATTTTATATTTTGAAGATAGTTTTAGGCTAAATGATTTTGGGTACCTTAAAAAAAATGATTGGTTTCATGTTGGATTAGGTTCAGATATTACAAAGGTGGATTTTAATGAATCTAGCTCAGTCAAAGAAAGAAAAATTGGTACAGATTTTAATTATGACTCTGATACATCAGGCAATTCTAATCCTACTCAACTGAGACAAGAATATAATTTTCAGTATAAAGATACTTCCAGCTTTCAGGCCTCATGGGATCTTAAAACATCTGGCAAAAATACAACAATAACAAGAAAAAATGTTGATTTTCCATTTGTTAAGAGAAATGGAAGTTTTAGCTTTAATCTTGATTATGAATCACCAAGTTATGGTTCATGGGAATATGACTGGAGAGTTGGTTATGAAACAGCAGATAAATATAAAACGTGGAGCTCAGAAGGATATGAGAGAAGGTTCGCTAAGATTGCAGGATCTATATATCCTATTGATGATTTTAAATTAGGCTGGGAATTTAGAGTAAGAGAAGAAGACGAATGGCTAAATTGGATTAAGGACAATGAGCTTGCTGTATATGATTTAACTCAAAAAATTATTTCAATAAATGCAAATTGGTTTAAAGGTTATAAGCACGAGATTAGATTAAAGAGTCAGTTTGTAGCCTTGGAGGCAGAAAGCCCTATTAGCCTAATTTCAGACAAAGCGGGTTACCTATATAACCATAAATCTATCGTGAAGCCATTCACAGATGGTATTACTTCTTTTCAGGTCAGATATAAATATGAGATAGCGCCTCTATCATATATCTACCTTGTCTATACAAAAGGAGGAAGAGTTTATGATGATGAGAGTGAAAGAAATACATCTGATATATTTAAAGATCCATGGGAAAACCCTGATAACGAAATCTTCTCATTAAAGTTTAGATTAAAATATTAAACTTCTACTTTAAAAAGTCTAAATAGGCTCTATTATTACTCTCTTCTTTAAATAGAGTTCCAGATTTATCAAGATGCTTCGTGAGAATAGACTTGTCTGTATTTGCGTCTTCAATACCAATCAAAATGTTTCCATAAGCTGAACCAATATTCCTATAATGAAATAAAGAGATATTCCAATTTACTCCAAAATTATTCAAGAAGTCTAAAAGAGCTCCTGGTTTTTCAGGGAACTCGCCATTAAAAATTCTTTCTTTGTAGTCTGATCCTTCCGAACTCACCGCCCTTCCGCCGACCATATGTCTGAGATGATCATTTGAAATATCATTATTAGTATAGTCACTGAATTTATACTTGAATTTCTTAAGCTTATTTTTTAATTTTTTAAAGCTTTCTTCTGAGGAAGTTCTAATTCCAACTAAAATAAAGGCATCTTTTTTATCTGACTTTCTATAATTAAATTCTGTAACGGATAATTTGCCAAAAACTTTTGCTAATTTTAAAAAGCTTCCAGGTCCCTCGGGAATTTTTATGCTCAATATCTTTTCTCTATTTTCACCAAGTTCAGATCTTTCAACAATAAATCCTAGTTTCTGAAAGTTTACATTAGCTCCAGAGCTTACAGCGAGAAGATTTTTATTTTTAATCCTTTTTGAATATATCTTGAGTCCAGCTAGAGCAACAGCTCCTGATGGCTCAGAAAGAACTCTAGTGTCTTCAAAAATGTCTCTGACCGCTGCACAAACCTCATCAATATTAACGGTCATCACCTCATCAACACATTCTTTTATGACATCGAGATTATTTTTTCCGACTTGAGATACAGCAACACCATCTGCAAATAGTCCTACTCTTTCAAGAAGAATTCTTTTATTAGATTTAAGAGCTTCTGTTAAACAAGCTGAGTCATTTACCTCAACTCCTATAATCTTAATCTTTTTATTATGTTGTCTTATCCATGCTGATATTCCTGCTAATAAACCGCCGCCTCCGACAGGTACAAAAATTACATCATAATCAATACCGTCTTCTAAAATTTCTTTTCCTACAGTTCCTTGACCAGCAATGGTATATGGATCGTCAAATGGATGAACAAAAGTATATTTATTTTTTTTATTAATCTCGTCTGCTCTTACCAGTGCGTCTGCAAGATTTTCTCCAAAAAGTGTTACTTTTGCGCCTAATCTTTTTACTGCGTTAAGTTTATTTTCTGGCGCAGTTACAGGCATAACGATATTGCATTTTATATTCAGTCTTTTACATGCAAGAGCTACGCCCTGAGCATGATTTCCTGCAGAAGCAGCAATAATACCTAAAGATTTTTGTTCATCTGACAAATTTATAATCTTGTTATATGCACCTCTATTTTTAAAAGAAAATATGGGTTGAAGATCTTCTCTTTTTAAGTAGATATTATTTTTTTCTTTTATAGATAAATTAACTGCATGAGTTGTGGGTGAATCTATAGCTACATCATAAACAGATGCATTATTGATTAATTTAAGATATTTCTTTGAATTCTTAAATTTACCGGTTTTTTTTATTTTTAATCTCAATTTAAATCACACGTTAAGTTTTTCTTGTATTATAACTGCATGAGCACTGCAAAGATAAGTGTTGCAAAAAAAGCAATCCATCATATCGAAAAAAAGCTTTCAAAAAACATGATTTTGGGCATTGGAACTGGTTCAACAGTTAACTTCTTTATTGAGGAGCTTTCTCGTTACAAAAATCATTTCAAGGGAGCTGTTTCAAGCTCAGAAGCATCTACAAAACTCCTTGAGGCTAGTGGCATAGAAGTCTTCAGTTTAAATGATGTTAACGAGCTTGAATTCTATGTGGATGGTGCTGATGAAGTTGCGCCAAATAACTTTCTTATAAAAGGTGGAGGTGGTGCTCACACAAGAGAGAAAATGGTTGCGTCTGCATCAAGAGAATTTATTTGTATTGTAGATAAATCTAAGATGGTGCAAAAGCTTGGCGCCTTCCCTCTTCCTATTGAGGTAATTCCAGAAAGTAGAAGTTTAGTTGCTAGAAAAATTCTTTCCCTAGGTGGAACTCCCCTATACAGAAATAATTTTATAACTGATCAGGGAAATCAAATATTAGATGTTAAAGATATTGATATTAGCAATCCAGAGGAATTAGAAATTCTAATAAATAGTATTGCAGGGGTTGTAGATAATGGAATATTTGCTAAAAATAAACCTCAAGTAGTTCTGGTGTCTGAATAATTCTATCGCTTAAGTAGTTCTTCTATTTTAGATGTAAGCTCTATAGAATCTGGCTTAACTTTTGAACCATATGTAGATACAACACTTCCATCTCTGGAAATTAAATATTTATTAAAATTCCATGATGGACTAAACCCACTTTGTTTAATAAGTTTTTTATATAAAGCGCTTGCCTTTGGACCCCTAACTTTTGATGTTGCAAGCATAGGAAAATTTACCCCATATTCAGTAGAACAAAACTCAGCAACATCTTCTTCAGCAGAATATTCTTGCATAAAGTCTCTCGAAGGCACTCCAAGGACAGCAAATCCCTCATCTTTATATTCTTCATAGAGCTTTTGTAATGAAGCATACTGATATGTATATCCACATCTACTTGCAACATTAACAACTAGTAAAACTTGATCTTCATATGAACAAAGATTAACAGTTTCGCTTGAATCTAATAAACGCATTTCAGTGTTTAACAAGTTTGAACATGCAAAAGTATAGGATGAAAGGAAAAGTATAGGAATTAATAAAATTTTGTGCATAAATTTATTTTTTATTATGACTAAGTTATCGGAGTTATGGCTGATAAAGAAGTTATAAAAATGGTAACTAAAAAGATTACTTCTATATTATCTCTAAATTTTTCCATAAGACAAACCTTATTATTAAGATATGGAGGGACTAAGCCCTCCACAATTTCCAGAGTGTCAGCAAATTCTAATAGGGGAGAGGAGTGCTGACATAAGTTATTATATATACTTATAATAGATTATCAACAGTATTTATAAAATAAATTACATATTTTTTATGTATAATGCTTTTTTAGCTAATAAAGGAGCATTATTTTGAAAGGCACAGTTTTATATGACATTAAAGATGGAATCGCAATACTTACAGTAGATAATCCACCAGTTAACCCTTTGAGTGATGGAGTAAGAGCCGGTTTGTACGAATGCTTAGTTAGAGCTGAAGAGGATTCATCTGTAAAAGGTCTTGTACTTACTGGAAAAGGACGTGCTTTCATTGGAGGAGCAGATATTTCAGAATTTGGAGGAAATGGTGAAGGTATTTCTCTAAATGACGTATTTAATAAGTTAGAATCATGCTCAAAGCCTGTTGTTGCTGCAATTAATGGTTTTGCTCTAGGCGGAGGACTTGAAACGGCACTATGTTGTAACTATAGAATAGCCGACAAAAATGCATTTGTTGGTCTTCCTGAAGTCAATTTAGGGCTTTTACCTGGTGGTGGTGGCACTCAACGACTTCCAAGACTTGCTGGTCCAAGTGAGGCTCTTAAAATGATGCTTACTGGAAGTCATATACCTGCAAAAAAAGCTTTAAATATAGGCATAGTAGATAAAATATCAGAAAATGTTGTTGAAGATTCTATATCTTTTGTAACTGAAAAAGCAGAAAACAGTGAAAATCATCCAAAAGTCAGAGATATGAATGAAAAAGTCATTGAAGCAAGAGGGGATGATAAAGTTCTTTTAGAAGCGCAGGCTATGGCTGCAAAGGGAAGAAAAGGACAATTTGCTCCAGGACAGATCATAAAGTGTGTTGAATCTGCGATAAATTTAGATGATTTTGATGAAGGCTTAAAAAAAGAAGGCGAGTATTTTCTAGAGTGCCTTTTGCATCCACAAAGGGAAGCTATGATTCATATATTCTTTGGGGAGCGAGCTGCCTCAAAGATTGCAGATGTGCCAAAAGATACGCAGATAAAAGATATTAAAAAAGCCGGAATTATTGGATCAGGAACTATGGGTGGTGGTATAGCAATGTGTTTCGCCAATGCAGGGATTCCTGTACATATTATTGATCAAGATGAAGATAATTTGAAAAGGGGTATGTCTGTAATTGAAAAAAACTATGATTTTATGGTTGGAAGAGGAAAATTAACTTCAGATCAAAAAGATGTAGTATTTGGATTAGTTACATCTAGTTTAGAATACAAAGACTTGTCAGATTGTGACATAGTAATCGAAGCAGTATATGAAAATTTAGAGCTTAAACATGAAATATTTAAGTCTTTAGATGAGCATGTAAAAGATGATGCTATCTTAGCAAGTAATACTTCTGGATTAGATATAGATTCTATTGCATCAGTAACTAAAAGACCTGAGCTAGTAGTAGGTACTCACTTTTTTAGTCCAGCAAATATCATGAGACTGTTAGAAGTTGTTAGGGGTGAACAAACATCCAATGAAACATTAGCAACTATTATGGCTATTGGTAAGAAGTTAAAAAAAGCAGCAGTGGTATCACTTAACGCTCCTGGTTTCATTGGAAATAGAATGCTTTTTCGCTACACAGCACAAGCAAACATGCTTCTATTGGAGGGCGCCCTTCCCCATCAAGTTGATCAAGCCTTAGAATCATTTGGTTTGAATATGGGTCCATTTAGAATGATGGACTTAGTGGGATTAGATCTAGGTTGGAGAGCAAGAAAACTTGGAGGCAAAGAATCTCCATTGCATGCAAAAATTGGTGATGAGCTTTGTGAACAAAATAGATTTGGTCAAAAAAGTGCAGCAGGATATTACAATTATTCTGAAGGATCGCGTGCGCCAAACCCAGCACCAGAAAATGAAGCAACATATGAAAAAATTTCATCAGAAAATGGTTTTACTAGAAGAGATATTTCAGATGAAGAAATTGTTGATAGATGTATATTGGCATTAATAAATGAAGGAGCTGATATTCTTTCTGAAGGAGTAGCCCAAAGAGCAGCTGATATTGACGTTGTATATATCAATGGTTATGGATTTCCTATATGGAGAGGCGGCCCTATGCACCATGCTAATGCTATGGGATTAGACGTTGTTATTGAAAAATTAGAGAAATATAAGGAAATTACTGGTAATGATGCTTATCAACCAAGTGAAATGCTTATAGATTTAGCTAAAAATGGTGAAAAACTAGCAGAAGCGCCTCAAAAAGATAAAAGAAAGGACAAATTAGGCTTTGAAATGTCTTCAGTAGCAAATAATTTCTAGTACTATTAAAAAAAAGTAGTTTATTATACCTTTATATAGACTTTTGTCCCTTCTTCTACGTATTCATAAAGAGATACCACGTCTCTATTAAACATTCTTATGCATCCATGAGATGCTTTTTTGCCTATAAGACCCTCTTCATGCGTCCCATGGATATAAATATATCTTTGAAAGGAATCTATCCCTTTACCACTATTAATGCCCTTTTCTTTTCCATCAAGCCATAATATCCTTGAAGTTACATGATCATCATCGGAATCAAAGTCAATCTTAATGATTTCTGCTAATTTATTTGTATTAGCTCTGGCGACAAAAATGCTATTTAATATAGCTTCATCGCCTATTTTTCTCTTAATCACATGCATCCCTAATGGAGTTTTAAATGAGTTTTCGATACTTCCCTCTCCAAATTTTGACGATGATATTGGATAACTTTCTATAATTAACTTGCCATTAAACAAATAAAGTCTTTGCTCTGATATATCAACAACTATATTTAAGTCATCATGACTATCAATTGAAGAATTTAAATATGGATGCAAGAATATAAAAGCAACTAAAGCTGTTATTTGGATGTAAATTTTTGCCATATGTTAGTTGATAATGTTATGAGTAATATAATAATTAAAAAAATATAAGTAAATAGGTACCCAATTTTATTATAAAAGCTATTTATCTTAATAAGATCTATTGGAGCTTCAAGAATACCAGTTTCACCCTTACTAATTTTATCAACAATTGTTCCTTTATTATCAATTATAGCGGAAATTCCATCATTTGTTGCTCTTATTGTCCATCTATTATTTTCAATTGATCTTATTCTAGCAATACTTAAGTGGTGATATGGCCCAATTGAATTTCCAAACCAGGTATCATTTGAAACATTAATCATTAAAAGAGAACTTTTGTTCATTTTACGGACCGTATTAGGAAAAGCTATATCAAAACAAATAGGCGAAGCTATAGATATGTCTTTATTAATTTTTATATTTGGTTGATTCTTTGGTCCATGTGAGACATTTGACATAGGCAGGTCGAAAAAGTCAATTATTCCTCTCAAATTTTCAAAAAAAGGAATATATTCCCCAAATGGAACTAAATGAGTCTTTTTATAAGAATCCATCGTATTAATACTGTAAATCGTATTAAATACCGAATTATTATGATAATCCCAAGCACCCATAACTAGTTTCTCTGATTTAGGTATTTTATTAAGAAATTTGCTAAATTTATTGCTCTTTATTGGGTATGGAAGCTCGGCTTCAGGTAAAACAATAATTTCAGAGCTTTCTGAGGCCAACGTTATCATACTGATAAGATTTTTTTCAATTTGATTATAATAATCCTTTTCATATTTCAAGAACGGATCTGAGGATGGTTGAATAATGGAAATCATAGTACCGTCTTTGATTTCATTTAATGATTTATAGTTTGGTATTAATGAGATTATTAGAATAAAAATAATTGAGAAGAAAACTTTTTTCTTATCATAAAATACAACCAAGCAAGTGCAGAAAATATAAATCAACAATGAGGCAGCTGTAACACCAAAAAGAGGATATATGTTCTGGGTTAGAGTATCCAAATATATATTCCCTGGTATTAACCATGGAACTCCATTTAATAAATAATATCTGCTTAATTCGCTTATTACTAATAAGCTTGAAACAACTAATGTTGTTGTATATTTACTTGTTATATTAAGCTTTTCTAAATAGGTTTTTATAAGCAAGACAGGGCATGTAAAAACTATCGATAATATTAATACCAAAGATACAAATATTGTAGAAGATATTAATATACTAGTCTCTCCATAATAGTAAACACTTACTATTATCCATGACATTCCAAATCCCCAATGTCCTAATCCCCATGAAATAACCTTCAAACATCTACTATCATTTTCATGAAGTAATATATTAATTAGGTATGCATAAGATATAAATATAAGGGGCTTAAACGAGAAGGGTGCAAATGCAAATATTCCAATCAGTCCAATCATAAATGGGACTAAAAGATTTTTTATTTTCATGTAATCTTGCTTACTTTGAATGTCTTGATTCTTCTAGCATTAGTATCTGATACTTCAATAGATACATTTTCTAATATAATTTTATCTCCAGTCTTTGGAAGAACTCCGAATTTAGATATAAATAGTCCTCCTAAGGTTTCAGCATCAATAGAAAGTGGGTCTATTTTAAGATTAAAAAAACTTATAAACTCTTCTAATTCAATTTTAGCATCTACTCTGAAATTATTATCAGCTATTTCAATGATTTCATTTAAATCAACATCGTGTTCGTCCTCAATTTCACCAACTAATTCTTCTAAAATATCTTCAATTGTAATTAAGCCGCATATGGTGCCATATTCATCAATCACCACTGCTAAATGAGACTTATCTTCTTTAAATTCTTCTAATAAAGAATCAATTTTCTTAGTTTCTGGAACAACATTAAGGTCTCTTAGCATTTCACTAATATCGAATTCTGTGGTGCCTTTAAATAATTTAGGCAAAATATCTTTAGCTAGAAGTATTCCTATGACTTCATTCCTTTCATTACCTAAAACTGGATATCTTGAGTGTCCAGAATCAATGATCTTTTCAATTATTTCGTTGGTATCTTCATCAACTTGTATTGTTACCATATCAACTCTTGGAATCATTATTTCCTTAGCAGTAATATCCCCTAATCTAATTGCTTTCGTTGCAATTGACTCGGCTTCCTTGTCGATCACATTTTGGTCAAGAGCATCCTTAAGGAAATCAGTGACTTCCGATACTGACTGAGTTTTTATAAAAAATGGATTTCTAAAATACTTTTTTAATCTACTAATAAGTCCCGACGGGGGCTTGCCTTCTTCATTGTTATGCTTTTCGTTCATTTAATTATATGGGTCAGAAATATTTAACTTATTCAATAAGGTCACTTCTTTTGTTTCCATAATATGTGCAACCTTATCATCTTCATGATCAAACCCTAATATATGATATATGCCATGGATTAACATGTGAATCATATGATCATCAAAAGTTTTATTTTGTTCTATGGATTCTTTAATAATATAGTCGTAATTAATTGCTATGTCTCCAAGGTTGCCAGTTATAGATTTAGAAATATCTTTGTTTGTGAAAGACAGAACATTGGTAGATGATTCTTTATTTCTAAAATGACTATTTAATTTTAACATTTCTTTGTCGTTTACAATTTTGACATTTATTGACACATCGCTATCAAAATATTCTTCTTTTGATACTAATTCAAATGCTAATATGAATTTATTAAGAAGATCTTCTTGAATTTTGATGCCTTCCGCGCATATAACTTTTAGGGTCATTTATAGTTTTGTTTTTTCTTCAAAATATTTATAAGCATCAATTATTTTTTTAACCAAAGGGTGTCTAACAACATCTTTAGAGGAAAAGTTTGTAAAACCTACTCCATCTGTGCCTTGAATTACTTCTATTGAGTGTGAGAGTCCAGATTTAATCTGTTTGGGTAAATCAATCTGAGTAAGATCTCCATTAATAACTAAATTAGAGCCAAACCCCATTCTTGTTAATACCATTTTCATCTGTTCTTTAGTTGTGTTCTGACTTTCATCAACAATAATGAATGAATTATTTAATGTTCTTCCTCTCATGTATGCTAATGGAGCTATTTCAACAATTCCTTTAGATAGAAGGCTTTCTGTTTTATCGGTTCCTAACATCTCATACAGTGCATCATAAAGAGGGCGCAAATAAGGATCAACTTTCTGAGAAAGGTCGCCTGGTAAGAAACCAAGTTTTTCACCAGCCTCTACCGCCGGTCTAACGAGAATAATTCTATCAACTTTTTCTTTGAGTAAAGCATCAACAGCAGCAGCAACGGCCAGATAAGTTTTTCCAGTTCCCGCTGGCCCAATACCAAAATTAATTTCATAATTTTGAATACTTTCTAAATACTGACTTTGATTTTTACTTCTTGGAGCTATGATTTTTTTTGGTGTTTTTATCTTGATTTCTTTATTCAAGTTCATTCTGTCCTGATCATGTGTGCATAAATGCAGAGTCTCTTTTGTTATCTCATTTCCCTGTCCAGCTGTTTCATATAGACTCAACAATGCATCTTTAGATAAATTTATATTATCTTCAGACCCAGAAATTTTAAGATTATTACCATTTTGAAATATCTTTACATCATACATTTTTTCTATGAATTTAAGATTTGAATTAAATTCACCTACAAACCTAATCATAATGTTTGCGTCCGATGGTTTTAATTCAAGATTAGTTAGGGAAGAGTCTTTGGACATTAATTTTGTAAATTACCTCTTAAACAATTTGGTAGTGCTTCATTTATTTGAATATTAATCATCTGGCCAACTAAATCAATATCGTTATATGAAAAATTAACAATACGATTACAAATTGTTCTAGCTTGAAGCTGACCTGGATCTCTTTTTGATTGTCCATTTACAAGACAGTTCTGAACGGTACCAACTTTCTTTCTGCTATATCCAAATGATAGTTGGTTTAATCTATTCTGGAGAATATTCAATCTTTCTTTTTTCTCTTGCTGAGAAACATCATCTGGCATATCTGATGCGGTAGTGTTTGGTCTGGGGCTATAGATAAAGCTAAATGACTCATCAAACTTAACTTCATTAATAATATTCATTGTTCCTTCAAAGTCCTCTATTGTTTCTCCTGGAAATCCAACAATGAAATCAGAAGAAAAACTCATATCTGGTCTAACTGACTTTATTTTCTCAATTAGATGTAGATATTTCTCAACGTTGTATCTCCTTCTCATTAATTTTAAAACTCTGTCAGACCCACTTTGTACAGGAAGATGAACGTGACTTACTAATTCTGGAACTCTATCGTAAACTTCAACTAAATCATCTTTAAATTCATGAGGGTGGCTAGTTGTGTATCTTATCCTTTCTATATTCTCAATCTTGGCTGTTAGCTCAATTAACTTAGCAAGTGATGATTTTTCTCCTTTATATGTTCCTTTGAAATTATTAACATTCTGTCCAAGAAGATTAATTTCTCTTGTGCCTTTATCTGCTAGTGCAGAAATCTCATTAAGAATATCTTCAATGGTTCTAGAAACTTCATGACCTCTGGTCTTAGGGACAACGCAGAAAGAACAATATTTATTACAACCTTCAATTATTGATACAAAGGCAGAAGGTTCTCCTGTTCCTCGAATTGGAATATGTGAAAATTTTTCTAGTTTTGGAAAAGATATATCTACTTGATTGATATTTGTATTTTCTTTCTCATTATATAACTCTGGAAGCTTATGAAGAGTTTGAGGTCCAAACACTATATCTACCGCTGGGGCTCTTTTAATAATTTTTTCTCCCTCTTGAGAAGCTACACAGCCACCAATTGCAATTTTGAGATTTGGATTTTTATCTTTAATTTTTCTCCATCTACCATTTTGATGAAAGACTCTTTCTTGAGCTTTCTCTCTGATTGAACATGTATTAAGAATAAGTAAATCTGCTTCTTCTTCGGTCTTAGCCATTTCAAAATCTTCTTTTTCTTCAAGTAAATCAAACATCTTTGCAGAATCATATTCATTCATCTGACAGCCGTGAGTTTTTATAAATAATTTTTTAGCCATATTAATTAGTATCTAAACTATAATTCTCAAATTAAATCCATATATATATCTAAGTATTATGAAAACAAAAAGTGTTTACAAGATAATTTTCGTTCAACTTGGTGAAATCTATGAAGTTTTTGCAAAACAAATATACCAAAGTGACATGTACGGTTTTATCGAGGTCGAAGAGTATATCTTCAATAAGGATAAACAGCTAGTAGTTGATCCTAACTCTGAAAAATTGAAAAACGAATTTTCAAAAGTAGAAAGAAGTTACATTCCTATTAATTCAGTCATAAGAATCGATGAAGTTAACGAGACTGGCGAAGCAAAGATTAAGGAAAACAAAGGCCAAGTAAGCCCATTACCTTTAAATATCCAGCCATTCAATAAAAAAGATTGATTTAATCTGGCATAAAAAGATTTTTATAAAATCTGAGTTCTTCGACTGACTCTTTAATATCTCCTAACGCTCTATGAGATCCTTTCTTTTCGTATACTTGTGCTTCATTCATCCATCTAACAGCAACCTCTTTAAATGAAGAGACGTCGATATGTCTGTAATTGAAGTATGCTTCAAGCCTCGGCATATATTTAGATAAAAATCTTCTATCATGCGACACGGTGTTACCACACATTGGAGAAACTTTTTCACCGACATACTTTGATACAAATTCTAAGGTTTCTATCTCAGCAACTTGTTCTGTGATGACACTTTTTTTTACTTCATCTATAAGTCCAGATGATCCATGTTGCTTTTGATTCCAGTCATCCATTCCATTTAATAGCACATCCGATTGAGAGATAATAAGATTTGGTCCTTCAGCAATAATGTTTAAATTTGAATCTGTTATAAGCGTAGCAATTTCTATAATTTTTTCTTTATCAGGATCTAATCCTGTCATTTCAAGATCGATCCAGATTAAGTTATCTCTTGATTGTAATGTTTTCATCTCTTCTTATAATCGCCTGTTTAGTGTATTTTGTTCTTATTATGAAAAAAGTTCAAACTGGTCAAGTTATAGAATTCTATTCTAATAGCTGTCTTGTTAAAACAGAATCTGGAAAATTAAACTGTTTGGCAATCAAAAATATAGTTGTCGGTGACTACGTTGAAGTAGAAATTATCCAAGATAGTAAAAAACATCTTGGAAATATTATTAAGGTTAAAAATAGATCTTCGGTCTTATCAAAAAAAAATGGTAACAAAGATAAGCTATTTGCAGCTAATATCACTCATGTTGGGATATTGGTTACGCCGGAGCCAAAAACATCGTCAGAGTTTATTGATAAATGGATTCTAAAAGCTATTTTTTCAGGTATTGAGCCATTCATTATAAATAATAAGATTGATATAGATTCAGATAAGGAATATTTGGATAAACTTGCTATCTATAAAGATATCGATATCAAGATAATAAGTTGCTCAGCAAAGTTTGGTGAAAACTTAGAGGTGCTACAACAATTTTTAGAAAGTAAATGTGTGTTATTTGTTGGAAATTCTGGAGCTGGGAAATCAACAGTTAGTTCGAAAGTTATTGGCCAAAAATTGAAAACAAATGAATTATCTAACAATCAAGGGGTTCATACTACCTCAGTATCCTCTTTGTATGAATTACCTAATAAAATAAAAATAATTGATTCTCCTGGTATGCGTGATATTGAATTAGTTGAATATTCAAAAGATAAAATAATAAATGGATTTGTTGAAATACTAGAGTCATCAAAAAGCTGCAAATATAATGACTGTAATCATATTAATAATGATGGATGTAATGTTTACAAGGACTTAATGAATGGCGTTATAAGTAAAAGCAGATACAATAATTTCATAAAATTTAGAGATAATTGATATATGAACAAAAAAACTCATTTTGGCTACCAAGAAGTAAAAGAATCTGAAAAAAGTAAATATGTAGGAGAGGTGTTTACTTCTGTTTCTAAAAACTATGACATTATGAATGATGCTATGTCTTTTGGTATGCATAGACTGTGGAAAAAAATTCTAGTTGAATTAGCTTCAGTCGGTAATGAAGATGTAATACTGGATATTGCAAGTGGGACTGGTGATATATCTAAGCTTATTTCTAAAGAATATCCTAGTACTAGTATCTTTATGAGTGATATTAACTATGAAATGTTAAGTGAGGGAAGGGACAGAGCAATAAATGAAAGCTTTGACAATAACTGCACTTTTTGTCAGCTCAGTGGTGAGATATTGCCTTTTAAGGATGGTGCCTTTGATTTAATTACAGTCGGATTTGGTCTAAGAAATTTTACAAATAAAGAAAAGGGGCTTGAAGAAATGAAAAGGTGTCTAAAAAAAGATGGCAAACTTTTAATTCTTGAGTTTTCAAAACCGATCAATCCAACATTTTCAAAAATATATGATTGGTATTCTTTTAATATTCTTCCAAAACTGGGTTCTATTCTTGCTAATGATTCTGATAGTTACCAGTATCTTGCAGAGTCAATAAGAATGCATCCTGACCAAGAACATCTTAAGAAGATGATCATTGAATCTGGCTTTAAAGAAGCAAAATTTTATAACTTACTAAATGGAATAGTTGCCATCCATATTGGAAGCAATGATTAATATCAAAAGTGGTTTTAATAAACTACTCAAAGATGTTGAAGAATCATCACCGAATTTAAAGAGCGCATTAAAGGAAATTGCTCCAATAGGCATTTGTATTAGTATTGAAGGACATAAAAAGATTTATCTGATTATAGATGGCGATAATTCTGATATTACTTTTCAGCAACAAAATTATGATTTTGAAATAAAAGGAGCCCTAATAGAGTTATTAAGAGTGCTTGCTTCAGGAAAGGTTGATAAAAATCATATATATGGAGATTCTGAGCTTGCTATTGTGTTTTTTAATGCAATTTATAAATCAAATATTGATTTGATATATTTGATTGATAAATATTTTGGCAATTTAACAGCCGTATTTACCTATGCTATTGTAAATAAGATCTTTGGATCATCTGAAGTATACAGTGACGAAAAACAAAGAAAATTACGGAAGCGACTGAGGGATGTCGCTATAAGAATAGATAGAATAGAGGCTCTGAAAAGTTCATGAATTTTTTAATAGTGATATATGAATTGTTAAGAATGTCTGTAATAGGCATTAATAAGGGTATATTTTTAAACCCAAATGGTAAAAAATTAGCAAAATATTTAGAGTCTCTTGGTCCTATATTTACAAAATTTGGTCAATTGTTATCAACTAGAACAGATATTCTAGATTTTCAAACAGCTAAAGAACTAGAAAGCCTAACAGATAGTTGCAAACCATTTGATGTTTCAAAATTTAAAAAAATTGTTGAATCAGAGCTTGGAAACTCTATTGAAAATATATTTGATACTTTTGAAGAAACTCCATTAGCTGCTGCCTCGCTTGCACAAGTTCATGCTGCAAAACTAAAAAATGGAAATGAGGTTGTTATAAAAGTACTTCGTCCAAACATCGAAAAGAGTGTTAAAAAAAACCTACGGCTTCTAAAGGCTGCCGCAAGAATCTTTTCTTATATTTACAAAGATAGCTTTAGGCTAAAGCCAAATGAAGTCATAAGGGATTATGAAACAACAATTCTTAAAGAACTTGATCTAAAGTTAGAAGCTTCAAACACGAATTTAACAAGGAAAAATTTTCTTGATTCAAGTGAACTATATATACCAGAGGTTTATTGGGATCTTACAACTTCAAAGGTTATGGTTCTTGAAAAGATTGATGGCATCCCTTGCACAGATATTAAGCAAATTGAAGATCATGGAATAAATAAGAAAGCTCTAGCTGAGAATGGAGTTATGATTTTTCTTAATCAAGTCTTTCGAGATAATTTCTTTCATGCTGATATGCATCCAGGAAATATATTTGTTTCTAAAAAAAATCCAAGTGATCCAGGATATATTGCGATTGATTGCGCTATAACCGGTTCACTTTCAAATGATGAGAGATATACATTAGCTAGAATGCTTCAGGCAGTCTTGAAGCAAAACTATAAATCTCTTGCAAACTTATTTATTACTTCTGGTTGGGTTAATGCCAATACTAATAACATAGAGCTTGAGAATACTCTTAGAGCTTGTTGCGAGCCAATCTTTGAAAAACCTTTATCAGAAATTGAGTTTGGCAAACTGCTCTTATATCTTTTTCAAAGCACCAGACAATATGGATTGTCTCTCCAAACCTCTCTTGTTTTACTTCAAAAAACACTTATTCATATAGAAGGTATGGGGCGACAAATATATCCAGAATTAGATTTCTGGGGTATAGCTGAACCTTATCTAGATAATTGGTTAACTGAACAATTTAGCCCTCTTAAACTTAAAGATTATATTGTAGAAAATAAAGAAGATTTATTGTTCAAGGCATCAGAAGTTCCTGGGATAGTATATGAAGCTTTAGATGAGTTACGAAGTTATTCAAAGAATAAAGAATCAAATGCAAAAAAGATTGAAGAACTAGAAGTTCAGTTGTCTAATCAAAAATACCTCATTAGAGTTATTGGAATTGTTATAATAAGTACAATGGCTATCATAATGATAGTTTCATAGGAGAAATTATGGGCTTTGGCGGAATAAGTATTTGGCAGTTACTAATCATTTTAGTTGTTGTTTTTTTAATCTTTGGGAGTGGTAAATTAAAATCTCTTGGATCTGATCTTGGTTCAAGCATTAAGGGTTTTAAAAAAGCTGTCAAAGACGAAGAATCTAAAGAAAAAGAAGACTAAAATTGTTTCAAATTGGCTTTCTCGAAATTCTAATTATTTTTATATTAGGGCTGGTTATTATTGGTCCTAAAAGATTGCCTGAAGTATTAAAAATACTTATTAAGTTTTATAAAAGAATAGAGAACAAACTAAACACTTTCAAGAAAGACCTCGAGGAAGATATTGGCGCTGATGAGCTCAAAAAAGATGTATTTAATGAGCTAAGAATGGAAGAACTAGAAAATAATAAAGATTCAAAAGATGACTAAAGAGTCTATCTCAAATCATTTACTAGAACTAAGAACTAGATTACTAAAAGTTATTACCTTATTTGGTATTTTAGTAATTGTAGGTATTCCGTTTGCATCAGAAATATATTCCTTTGTAGCAGCTCCTCTCATTAGCCTGCTCCCTGATGGAAGCTCTATGATTGCAACTGAAGTTGCTTCACCATTCATGGCTCCAATTAAATTAGTCATTTATATGGCTCTGTTATTTTCAATGCCATGGTTGTTTTACCAAACATGGATATTTATATCCCCTGGGCTTTATAAAAATGAAAAAAGATTTACTGCTCCCCTAATGCTTTCAACTATTATTTTATTTTTTAGCGGTATTAGTTTTGCTTTTTTTATAGTCTGTCCAATAATTTTTAAATTCTTTATTGGTATGGCGCCTGATTCGATTCAGGTTATGACAGACATAAGTCAGTATCTTAGTTTTATTTTCAAACTTGTTTTTGCTTTTGGTATAGCTTTTGAGATTCCAATAGCAACTATCCTCATAGTAAATAGTGGTTTAGCGTCAAAGGCATCCTTGATAAAAGCAAGGCCGTATTTGGTGGTTCTTTTCTTGGTTATTGGAATGTTATTAACTCCACCTGATATATTCTCACAATTATTCCTAGCAATACCAATGTGGATATTATTCGAATTGGGTATTTTGTTATCAAAGGACAAAAATTGAGAAATTTTTTAATTCATTTCCTTAGATTTATATTTTGGGCATATGCGATGCTGGGATATATTTTAATGGTGTCGCTAGTACCTTTAATTTTATTAGGGCTGTTCTTTGAGCCTATAACAAATATTAAGATTTTAAATAATCTCTTAAGCTTAGCGAGTACACTTTTGAGTAATGGATTTGTTGGTTTATTGGCTATAGCTTTATATGGTGGACAATTCTTTTTTTCTTTTTATCTCTATAAAAAATTAAGCACTTTTGTTTAAATTTATTAAAGTTCTGTAAAAGAACCAAGGTAATATCATCCATGGAACTTGCGATTGAAGCTTTATTGTTCGATCATTAAATTCAAAAAGTGTCGGATTGAAATATGGGCCAAGTGGTGATAGCGGTGCCCATGATAGAGGCTTACCCTCAGCTAATTGATCGTGATATAAAAACATTTCTACTAATACGTTCTGGCCGATACACCATATCAATAAGATACAAAAAGCACTCCATTTCCATTCCTTAAAAACCCTTACATCTTTTTTATGAGAGAGCCACATAATCCATGCTCCGCCTAATAAAACTGCACCAGCGTCTCCCATAGAGTTCATTAACCAATTTATATTTTCTGGAAGCCAATTATTTAGAGCTACTGATCTCCTAAGAGCAACTGAATCTCCATCTAACCAGCCATATGTGAACCAAAGCTCCCAGCCAAGCGCACAAACTATAACGCCAACAATATAAAAAGTTGGAACCCAACTTGGCAGTCTAGTTTTATTTTGAAAATAAACTAAAAGAGGTAAAAAAACTGCTAAATAAACTACGGTTATTACTCTGATCTCTTCAAAAGACATTAACTACAAGCCAAGTCTTTCAGTCCAGTTGTCATCAGAGGGTCTTTGATGATTTATTATCATTTCAACTAATTCTTCTGGTGAATCAGATACTAATAGTTCTTGTAGATTTGAAGAAGAAATAAAGCCCTCATCAACTGCTTTGTTAAACCATTTTAGAAGATGGTCATAGTAGCCTTCAGTATTTAAGATACCTACAGGCTTATTGATAATTCCTAGTTGATTACTTGCCATAATTTCTGCAAGCTCATCTAAAGATCCCACACCCCCTGGTAAAACAATAAATGCGTCTGATCTGGACATAAATTCATCTTTTCTATCAAGCAAAGTCTCAGATATAACTATTTCATTTAATCTTGGATTAGCCAGCTCTAATGCATGCAAAGATTTAAGAGATATCCCTAAAACTTCAACCCCATTATCTAAGGCGGTATCAGAAATAATTTTCATAAGTCCTACATTTCCACCACCAAAAACAACATTTATTCCTTTTTTGGCAATAGATTTTGCAACAGACTTAGCAGCACTGGCATACTCTGGATTTTTACCCTCATGAGCTCCACAAAAAATTGAAATATTCTTCATAAAATTCTTATATTTTAAAATTAAAAGTTACTGGTCCGTTGTTGACCAGATTTATTTCCATGAATGCTCCAAATTTTCCCTCTTCAACTCTAAGAGATGTTTTTTTAAACTCAT